>Ga0335083_10008676_pt1 | contig 12392 bp, 9 predicted proteins | sample Lox_Sample_42_FD_206716 | JGI IMG/M metagenome (GOLD analysis project Ga0335083, IMG submission 206716) | Soil microbial communities from Loxahatchee National Wildlife Refuge, Florida, United States - Lox_Sample_4.2 | ecosystem: Environmental > Terrestrial > Soil > Wetlands | place: USA: Florida... | reverse complement strand
GCGATCGGGTCCAACGCGTGGTCGCCCCGCTGGTCGCCGGATGGCCTGACGCTCTACTTCCTGTCCGACCGCTCGGGCAGCGATCAGGTCTGGAGCCTGGTCGGCGGTCTCGGCGAGGCACATCAGGTCACGCGCCTTCCGCTCGACGTCGAGAATTTCGTCATTGCGCCGGACGGGCGTCACATCGCGTTTGCACTCGAGGTCTTTCTGGACTGTGGCGATCTCGCCTGCACCAAGCAGCGGCTCGCCGACCGGGCCGCAACGAAGGCCAGCGCTGCCCTCTATCCATCGCTCTTCATCAGGCACTGGGACACGTGGGGCGACGGGAGGCGATCGCAGCTCTACGGAGCGCCGCTCGATGCGGAGGGCCTCGTGTCACAGGCGCCGCGCCTGCTGACCGCCGGCATCGGCGGAGACGTGCCTTCGAAACCGTTCGGCGATGACGATGAGTACGCGTTCTCGCCGGACGGCAAGACGCTGTACTTCGGGGCCCGGATCGCCGGCGCGAGCGAGCCGTGGTCGACGAACTTCGACGTCTATGCGGTCGCGGTCGACGGCAACACACCGCCGCGCAACCTCACTGCCGACAACGCGGCCTGGGATGCGTACCCGGTACCCTCATCCGACGGCACTCGACTCTTTTACCTCGCGATGAAGCGTCCTGCCCGCGAGTCGGACCGGTTCGGCATCATGGAACTCGACCTCGCCTCCGGCCGCAAGCGCGAAGTCGACGCGGATTGGGATCGCAGCGCCGGGCCGATGCGGCTGTCGGCCGATGGTCGAACGCTCTACACGACCGTGGACGATGCCGGAGAGCACTCGCTCTACGCGATCGACATCGCAACGGGTAAGCCGCGGCGCATCGCCGGGGGCGGGAACATCAGCGGATTCACGATCGCTTCCGGCGTCACGGTGATCGCGCGCGACACGCTCAAGGCGCCCGCCGACTTCTACCGGGTCGCCGGCTCGGGCGAGAAACGCCTGACGGACCTCAATGGCGAGCGGCTCAAGGACGTCGCGATGTCGGACTTCGAGACGTTCGAGTTCAAGGGATGGAACGGCGACAGCGTCCGCGGCTACGTCGTCAAACCGTACGGCATGCAGGCCGGCCGCCGCTATCCGGTTGCCTTCCTGATCCACGGCGGGCCCGAAGGCTCTTGGGTCAACGACTTCCACTACCGGTGGAATCCGCAGACCTACGCCGGTGCGGGCTTCGCCGTCGTGACAATCGACTTCCATGGCTCGACGGGCTACGGCCAGGCGTTCACCGACGCAATCGCCGAGCACTGGGGCGATCGTCCGCTCGAGGACCTGCAGAAGGGCTGGGCGGCGGCACTTGCCAAATTCCCGTACCTCGCCGGGGATCGCGCCTGCGCCCTCGGTGCCAGCTACGGCGGGTACATGATCGACTGGATCGCAGGCAACTGGCAGACGCCCGCATCCGGCGCCTGGCGGTGCCTCGTCAGCCACGACGGCGTGTTCGACAATCGGATGATGTATTACAGCACCGAGGAACTGTGGTTCACCGAAGCGGAGAACGGCAGCACGCCGTGGCAGCATCCCGAGGCGTTCGAGCGGTTCAACCCGGCGACCCATGTCGCGGACTGGAAGATCCCGATGCTGGTCGTCCACAGCGCCAAGGATTACCGCGTGCCGCTCGAGCAGGGCATTGCCGCGTTCACTGCGCTTCAGCGGCGCGGCATTCCGAGCGAGTTCCTCTACTTCCCGGACGAGAACCACTGGGTGCTGAAGCCGCAGAACAGCCTGAAATGGCACGAGACCGTGGAAGCGTGGCTGAAGCGCTGGACCGGTTCCTGAAGGCGCGGCGCCGCCGGGGTCACCAGCCGACGGCGGCGCCGTCCTTGCGGTGATCCGAGCCCGCTCGGTAGATGCGCCGCGCCGGCACGCCGCGGCCGCTCGACGGCTCGAGCATGACCGATTGGAAGCCGCCCATCGAGTTGCCGTCCGTCGTTTGCACTTCGTGCCCCATCGATGCAAGCGCGGAGCCGACGAGCGCGTAGAGCGGCGATTCGAGCGTCAGCACGTTCGACACCTGGAAGTGATGGAAGCGTGCGAGATCGCTGGCGGCCTGGAGGTTGGCGCCCAGATCGATCACGTTCACCAGCGCCTGCGCATGCCCCTGCGCCTGCATGTCGCCACCCATCAGCGTGACGGTCATGAAGGGTGCGCCGTCGTGCATGACAAAGCCTGCCGAGAGCGTATTGAACGGCCGCTTGTGAGGCGCGATCGCATTGGGACTCTGCGGATCGAGCGAGAACAGCGCGCCGCGATCATGCAGGATGAATCCGTAGCCCGGCACGGTGAGTCCCGAACCGAAGTGCTCGTAGTTGCTGCTGACCCACGACACCATGTTGCCGGCGCGATCCGCGACCGCCAGCACGATCGTGTCGCCGCGACCACCGAGGAGCCCGCCGGGCGCGGTCGATGCGGCGTGCGTGGGATCGACGCGCCCGCACAGCGAGGCTGCGTACGCAGGGGACAGCAGCTTCGCGAGCGGCACGGTTACGAAGTTAGGGTCGCCGTTGTAGGCGAAGAGATCTCCATACGCCAGCTTCTTGGCCTCGACCAGGAAGTGCCAGTAGCGCGGGGAGGCGGGGCCCAGGGTCGCGAGCGTCTCGCCGGGCGCCCACTTCGGGACGCAGGCCTCGAGGATGTTGAGCATTTCCTGTGCCGCCCAGTCCTGCGACGGCGGCGGCAACTCGAAGACGTCGTATCCGTGATAGCGGCTCGCGGCCGGCTCGGCCCACTCGCCGTGGTACGCGGCGAGGTCCTCGAGCGTCATCGATCCGCCTTCCGCGGTCGACTTCGCAACGATCGCGCGCGCGATCTCGCCGCGATAGAACGCGGCACGACCCTGCTTCTGCAGCAAGCGGAAGCTGCGCGCGAGGTCGGGATTGCGGAAGATCTCGCCGGCGACGGGGGGGCGACCGTCGATGTACCAGGCGCGGACGGAATCCGGATCGGGAACCATGGCGCCGCTCGCGCTCTTCACCGCCTGCGGCAGCTCCCAGTCGCTCGCGATGCGCTCGCTGACCGGGAAGCCGTTCTCGGCGTAGTCGATGGCTGGCTTCAGAACCTCCCGGAACGTGCGCGTACCGAAACGCCGCAGTAACTCCTGCCAGCCCCAGACCGCGCCCGGCACCGTGACGGGCAGGATGCCGAAGACCGGCATCCCGGAGCCGGGGCCGCGGTTCTTCGGGTCCGCGTCGTAACCCAAGGCGTGCATGCGTGCGATCGTTGCGCCGCTTGGCGCCATGCCGCTCGCGTTGAGCGCATGCAGCTTGTGTTCCTTCGCGACGTAGACGATGGCGAACAGGTCGCCGCCCATGCCGGTCATCATCGGCTCGACGACGTTGAGGACCGCGGCGGTCGCAACCGCAGCGTCGATCGCATTGCCACCCTGCGCCAGAATGCGCAGCCCGGCCTGTGCCGCAAGCGGCTGGCTGGTCGCGACGAGGCCATGCTCGGCAATGACTTCCGAGCGCGTCTGGGCCATCCAGCCCTCGGCGCGATCCCCGCGGACGCCACGGCAAAACGGAGCGGTTGACGCCCCCTTGCACGGAAGCGACGGCGGCGCGTCGGCGTGCGCAATGCCGCCGAGAATTGCAGCCAGCAGCACGGATGACAGCACGAGGCGCGGCCGGGGAGACCCCGGGCGAGTTTCTGCGCCGGGTCCACGGGCGAACGCTTTCTGTTCCATTGCGACTACCCCCTGGCGACGGGTCCTGCGAGCCTACTTTCATGAATCGGGCTCGCGGGGACCGGGCGCGCCGCCGCGCCGGCAGGATCGCACAGTCGGTGGTCGGCGTCAGGCCCATGCCGGACGCACAAGACGCCGGCTGCCGCGGACGAACTGTCGCCAGCGGACGACAGACGGCCTGGCAATTGAACCATCCGGGCCGGTTAGCCTTGGGTTCGGGCCGCGCAGGCCAGTCGCGGATCCGGGCCGGATGGAACGATTCGCCCGCACCCGACTCGAACACGGACGCATTGCTCAGTTCGTGAGCCGGCCGGCGTGTAGGCTGGCCGATGGTGGAGCGCGCGCAGGGCGGCTCGCGCCGCGCGTCGGACGCGTACCAAGGACAAGAGTGGAGAGGACTTGGCGATTGCCCGGGCGACCGTCGGGGTCATTGCGGCCCCGACAGAAGGGCGTCTGACGAATGTATTCAGTCTGTTTGCACGAGGACTCAACATGGCACTAACCCAGCGTCGCGGGGACGCGTCAGTCGCCCGGCATGGCGTAGCGCTCGTTCTAATCGCCGCGGCTACCCTCGTCTCCATGAGCGCCTCGGCCGGACTCGGCGAGCCGGTCGCCTCGGTCGCAAGAGACCAGGCCGCGCTGCATGGCGCCAGGCTCGCCGTGACGACGCGTGAGGGCTACGCCATCCACGAGACGACGACGCCGGATGGAGCCACCGTGCGCCAGTTCGTCTCGCCGAGCGGCACGGTATTCGCCGTCAGCTGGGAGGGACGGACACAGCCCGACCTGCAAGTACTGCTCGCCAAGCACTACACCCGCTACCTTGCGGCGACCAAGGAGCCGCACCCCAGCCACAAGGTGCTCTCCGTCGCGACGCGGGACGTCGTGATCAACGTCGTACGCCACGTGCGCGGATTCACGGGGTCGGCGCACGTCCCTGACCTCGTGCCGGCCAAGGTGTCGGTCGCCGACCTCCGCTGACTCTCAGGATGATTGCCATGACCCGCAAATTCTTCCCCGCTTCGTGGGTGCTGTACGCCGTGCTGCTCGCCGCCTGCGGCGGTGGCGGTGGGAGTTCCAGTACACCGATGGTCAACGTGCCGGATCTCGTCGGCGACACGCAGGCGGCCGCGACGAGCGCGTTGACTGGCGTAGGCCTGACGCTTGGAACCGTCACGACGCAGAACAGCGCGTCCGTTGCCGCGGGTGCAGTGATCAGCGAGATGCCCGCCGCCGGCGCGAGCGTCGCTTCGGGTTCGTCGGTTGCGCTCGTCGTCAGCAGCGGCCCCGTGATGGTCAACGTGCCGAATGTCGTCGGCACGACGCAGTCGGTGGCGACCACGGCGATCACGAATGCCGGCCTCACGGTTGGTACCGTGACGATGTCGAGCAGCGCAACGGTCGCCGCCGGCGAGGTGATCAGCGAGAACCCGGCATCCGGCACTAGCGTTGCGTCCGGATCGGCGGTCGCGCTCATCATCAGTTCGGGCAGCGGACCCGTGACCGTCCCGAACGTCGTCGGTCAGGCGCAGTCGACTGCAACCGGCACGCTGACGGGCCTGGGACTCAGCGTCACCGCGACGATGCAGGCGAGCACTACGGTCGCATCCGGAAAGGTCATCAGCGAGACACCGACGGCCGGTACCAGCGTCTCCGGAGGCACCAACGTCGCGCTGGTCGTCAGCAGCGGTGCGGGCGCCGCCGTGCCGAGCGTCGTCGGCGACACGCAAGCCGCGGCCACCTCGGCGATCACCGGCGCGGGCTTTGCAGTGGGCATCGTCTCGACGCAGTCAAGCAATAGCATTGCGGCCGGCATCGTCATCAGCCAAAACCCGGCTGCCGGCGCAAACGCCGGAACGGGTTCGAAGGTCAACCTCGTTGTCAGCAACGGCACGACGGCGGCGAACACGCTCAGCGTCGTCGTCGACCAGGGTCCCGCAGCGCTCGCGCAGGCCAACCAGGGGTCGGCCAACACGCTGTATGCGAGCGTCACGATCTGCACGCCGGGAACGACGATCTGCCAGACGATTGACCACGTGCAGGTCGACACCGGTTCGATCGGCCTTCAGATTCTCTCGGAAGTCATCAACGGGCCGACCCCGGCGCCGATCATCGATCCGGCCACGCAGGCGCCGCTTCGCGAGTGCGTGCAGTTCGCAGACGGCTACTCGTGGGGTTCGATGGCGACCGCCGACGTCACCTTTGGCGACGCTGCGACCGGCGCGCGCTCGATCGCGAATCTGCCGATTCACATCATTGGCGACAAGGCCGCGGGCAGCGCGCCCGCATCGTGCTCCAAATCACTCAGCAGCGAGAACACGGTGCTCGAGTTCGGCGCGAACGGCATCATCGGCATCGGCTACTTCGTGCAGGACTGCGGCATGACTTGCGTCACGAACGCCCTGTCGCCGCTCTACTACGCGTGTCCGAGTCAGGGAACGTGCCAGCCGACGACCGTGGCGCTGAGCAACCAGCTGACCAATCCGATTGCGGCACTCTCAAGCGACAACACCGGGGCCTACATTGTCCTGCCTGCGGTCTCGCCACCCGGGGCGGCGAACTTGAATGGCAAGATCTATTTTGGCGTCGACACGCAGTCGAACAACGCGCTGGGCTCGGCCACAGTCTATACGGTCGATGACTTTGGTGACTTCGATACCAATTACAACAGCAAAGACTTCGGCAGCAGCTTCATCGACTCAGGGTCAAACGCGTATTTCTTCGCGGACAGCACCATCGTCGCGTGCAAGACGGACATTGGATGGTTCTGCCCCAACCCCACGCTCAACCTCAGCGCGACCATCACGGGGAAGAACAACGCGTCGCTCGTCGTCAACTTCACCGTCGGAAATGCCGAGTTGCTGTTCTCGGACTCGAGTCTCACCGTCTTCCCGACGCTTGCTGGCTCGAACGGCGGCTTCACGGGGTTGGACGCGAGCTTCGACTGGGGCCTGCCATTCCTCTTCGGAAGGCCGTACTTCGTGCTGTTCGAGAACTATGTCGGGGCGGCCGCGAAGCCGTCATCGGCCTTCTGACGCCACCGCGCCTCGCCGCACGCTCGGTGCGGCAACGCGCCGCCGCACCGGCGGCGAAACGTTGCCGCCGTTCCGCCGTTCACAATCGACGCTACGTCCGCGCTCACGCAGCTTTGCCGGGGCTTGACGGAACTTTGCGCCGGTCGCGTTCAAACCTCTGAATCGCCGTCGATTGCTCGACAAGTGCCGGTGGCACGGATCGTGCTCCTGTACACCCATCGAGCTTTCACGTTCGACGCATTCGTTCTCAGGAGATTCACGATGAGCATTTCTTCGATCGCGGGCGCCGGGGGCATGGTGGCCGGGGCGGCCGGCCCGTATCAGCAGCGCCGCCAGGATTTCCAGGCGCTCGCGCAAGCACTCTCGAGCGGTAATTTGAGCGGTGCCCAAAGTGCCTTCGCAGCGCTGCAGCAGCTTATTCAGGCGGGCGCGAGCGCTGGCGGCACGGCGAATACGTCCGCTAGCGCCGCCTCTGTGGCGGCCGGACCTTCGGCGAGCACCTCGACTGGTACGGCGAATTCGTCGTCGCCGCTCGCGAACGACTGGGCGACGCTCTCGAACGCACTGTCGAGCAATAATATTTCGGCGGCGCAGAGCGCATTTGCGCAGCTGCAGTCGGACTTTCGCGCCCACATGGCGTCAGCCGCAGGTGGTAACGGCGTCGGGGCGCTCAACGTTGCGGGGCCTTCCGGCGTCGGTGGCGGCAGCGCGACTGGCCGCGCACACCATGGCGGCCACCACCACCATCACGCGTCGGCCGGCACCAGCACGAGCGCAGCGACGCCGGGCGCGTCCACGGACTCGGATGGCGACGATGACGATTCGAGCATCGCGACTGGTTCCTTGCTCAATGTCATGGCCTGAGGCTCGGGCCGCACGTCGCGATCCGCGGCATGCGGCACCGCGCGGGGCAGCGACCGGCTTGCACTTCTTTGCATGCGTCTGACGTAGCCTTGAGTCAACGGCGGTCGTATCGCGGACGCTTCACCCTACACTGGCGTTCGTGCCAGGAATCGTCTGTGGTTCCGATGCATGAGGTCACGGTCGACGATTCACAGTCGCCGGGCGCCCGTCGCGACGCGCGCACTCGCTGGTATCGCACTCGCCGCGCTCGCGCCGTTTGCCGTCGCGCAGGTGGTCCCTCCGGGTGGGCAGGGCATGCATGGCCACCAACGTGACAGTGCCGCGTGGCAGGACTGCAAGAAGCAGGCGGACGACCAGAAGCTGGCCGGCGGCCCGGAACGGCAGAAATTCATGCGGCAATGCATCGAATCGAAGCACTCCTCGTCCGACGCCGCGAAAAGCGAAGCCGCGCGCGCCAAGATGAGCGACCCACAGTCCGGCCACCTCCACAGCGACGCGCCGCCGCCGACCGCGCCTCCACAGGGCCCGTGAGCGCCTTGACCCGCGGCGCCATCGACGCCCAAGCTTCCCCAATCCTCGCCCCCTCGGAGACGAACTGATGAACCTCACCCGGTACGGACTGATCGCGGCGCTGAGCATCGCCCTGCTCGCCCCAACGCTCAGCCAAGCGGACCGCCACGACGATCGAGACCACCGCAACGAGCACTACGACGTGCGGCATGGTCACAACCACTACTACCCGGCGCGAGGATTCGAGGTGCGCGCGGTGCCGCGCGAGGCCCGCGTCGTCGTCTGGGGCGGAGAGCGTCTGTGGTTCCACGAGGGCGTGTGGTATCGGCCGCATGGCCATGGCTTCGTCGTCATCGCGCCGCCGTTCGGCGTGTTCGTCCCGGTGCTGCCGGCGTTCGCGACGCTGGTCGTCCTCGGCGGCATCCAGTACTACTACGCGAACGACGTCTACTACCGGTACTACCCGGAGCAGGGCGGGTACCAGGTCGTCGCACCGCCCGAAGGCGAGGCCGGCCCTCCCGGGCAACCACCCGCGTACGGTGGGCCGCCGGCCCCGCCGACGTCCGACAATATTTTCATCTATCCGAAGAATGGCCAAACTCCCGACCAGCAGGCACGGGATCGTTACGAGTGTCACCGCTGGGCGGCCGACCAGACGCAGTTTGATCCTACGCGTCCGAGCGGCGGCGTCCCGCCGGAGGCAGCGGCCACGAAGCGCGCGGACTACATGCGCGCGCAGCAGGCCTGCCTCGAGGCGCGCGGCTACACGGTCAAGTGATTCCCAAGGGATGACGTGCGTCCGGCGAGGGGCCGGACGCATGCGCTCGCCGCGTTGAGCCGGCGAGCGGCCGGTGGCTCCGCCGAATCCAGGCGGGCGCGGTTTGTGCGTTGCAGCACGCCAATGTAGTACGCTTGACTACCCGGCGCCTGAAACCACCCAATACGCGCGCATGACTGACGAACGCCGCGCATCCCAACTTGCGTCCCTGAAGATCGTGCGACCAGCCGACGCTCCGTCGGCCGGCGAGGACGCCACCAGTCGCTGGCCGTTCGTTGCGGCCGGCGCGCTCGTGGGCGCCGTCTTCGCCGGGCTCGTCGCGTGGTTCGTCGTCGGCCGAAGCACACCGGACGCCGCCCCGGCGGCATCGGCGCCGGCCACTGCCGAAGCCGCCGTCGCGAACGCCGCGCCGTCCACGGGAAACCTGGTCGCCTCGGGCTACGTCGTCGCCCGGCGTCGAGCCACCGTCGCGGCGGAGATCACGGGCCGCGTCGCCGAGGTGCTGGTCGAGGAGGGCATGGCGGTCAAGAAAGGCCAGGTGCTGGCGCGGCTCGACGACACGCTCGCGAGCACCGACGTTGCGACGGCGAATTCGCGCATCGACTCGGCGACCGCTGCAATCGTCTCGCTGCGCGCCCAGCTCGCCGACGCGGAGCGCGTCCTGAAGCGCACGCAAGACCTCGCCAAGTCGCATCTCGCGAGCGATGCGGACCTGACTAAAGCTGACACGCAGGTGGCCGACCTGCGCGCGCAGCTGGTGCGTTCGGAAGCCGAGCTTGCGACCGCCCGTTCCGATGCCCGCCACGCGGTCGAGGTCCTCGCCAAGCACCAGATCATCGCGCCCTTCGCCGGCATCGTCGTCGACAAGAATGCACAGCCCGGCGAGATCATTTCGCCGATGTCGGCCGGCGGCGGCTTCACGCGCACTGGCATCTGCACGCTGGTCGACATGGACAGCCTCGAGATCGAGGTTGACGTCAACGAGGCCTACATCTCGCGTGTGCGCCCGGAACAGTCGGTCAAGGCGACGCTCGATGCCTACCCCGACTGGACGATCCCGGCGCGCGTCATTGCCATCGTCCCGACCGCGGACCGTGCCAAGGCGACGGTCAAGGTACGAATCGCGATTCTGTCGAAGGATCCGCGGATCCTGCCCGACATGGCGATCAAGGTCGCGTTCGCGAGCGACACGGCGACCTGAGTCCGATTGCCTCCAAGGAGGGCTGCATGACGGATCCGCTTTCGTTTCAGCTGCGCCACGTGACCAAGCGCTTCGTCAAGGGCAAGGAGACGATCTCGATCTTCGACGGCCTGGATCTCGACATCCCGGCCGGGGACTTCGTCGCGATCATGGGGCCGTCCGGCTCGGGCAAGACCACGCTCTTGAATCTGCTCGGCGGGATCGACCACGTGACGTCGGGCGAGATTCTGTTCGACGCGCGCCGCGTGGACACGCTGACCGAGAACCAGCTCTCGGCATGGCGCGCCGCCAACGTCGGCTTCATCTTCCAGTTCTACAACCTGATGCCGGTGCTGACGGCGGCGCAGAACGTGGAGCTGCCGCTGTTGCTGACGAATCTCGGCCGCAAGGCGCGGCGCGCGAATGTCGCGACCGCGCTCGAGCTCGTGGGCCTCAGCGACCGCGCCGGCCACTATCCGCGCGAGATGTCCGGTGGGCAGCAGCAGCGCGTCGCGATCGCGCGCGCCATCGTCTCCGATCCGCAGGTGCTGCTGTGCGACGAGCCGACCGGCGACCTCGACCGCACCACCGCCGACGAGGTGCTCGGGATCCTTCAGCTGCTGAACCGCGAGCACAAGAAGACCATCGTCGTCGTCACCCACGACCCGGAGGTCACGCGCTTTACCAAGCGCACGCTGCACCTCAACAAGGGCGTGTTCGTCGAGCGGACGTCATTGTCATGAACCAGGCGCTGCTGGTCGCCAAAAACCTCAGCCGACGCAAGCTGCGGACGGCGCTCATGCTCGTGGCGATCCTGATCGCCTTCTTTCTTTACGGCGGCTTGGCATCCTTCAATCGCGCGTTCTATGCGAGCGAGAATTCTGCTGCCGCCGACAGGCTCGTGACGGTGAACCGAATCAACTTCACGATGCCGCTGCCGGTCAACTACGCCGCGCAGATCGCCCAGGTGGCAGGGGTCAAGGCGGTCACCTACCAGTCCTGGTTCGGCGGCTACTACCAGGACCCGCGCGCACCGCTCTTCATGTTCGCAGTGGAGCCGGCGAGCTACTTCGAGGTGTATCCCGCGATCCGGATGCCGCCGGAACAGCGGCGCGCCTTCCTCTCGAACCGCACGGCGCTCGCGGTCGGGAAGACCACGGCCGACAAGTACCACTGGAAGGTTGGTGACCACGTGCCGATCTTCTCGAACATCTACTCACGGAAGGACGACGCAAAGGCCTGGGATTTCGACATCGCCGCGATCTTCACGGATCCGGACGACTCGGCGCGTGAATCGATCGTACTGATGCGCCACGACTATTTCGACGAGATGGCCACCTTCGGCCGCGACCAGATCAACATGGCGATCCTGCTGACCGACACCGCGGCGCACGTCGATGCGGTTGCGAAAGCGGTGGACGCGCGGTTCGCGAACTCGGAATTCGAGACCCAGACCGACACCGCGGCCGCGTTCAACCGCGCCTTCACGGCGCAACTCGGCAATATCGCGCTCATCGTCACCCTCGTGGTCGCGACGGCGTTCGCCGCGATCCTGATGATCGTCGGCAACACGATGATGATGGCAGTGCGGGAGCGCACCCGCGAGATCGGTGTGCTGAAGACGCTTGGCTTCCGCAACTCGACGATCCTGCAGCAGATCCTCGCCGAGTCGCTGCTGCTCGCGCTTGTCGGCGCGCTGCTCGGCCTTGGCCTCGCCACCGGCGCCGTGCAGGCCGCTTCCCGTAACATCGCCGGCTTCGGCTCAAACATGAGGATGTCGGCTCCCGTGTTCCTCGGCGGGCTCGGCTGGGCGGTGCTCCTCGGGCTCGCCACCGGCGCGATCCCGGCCTGGACTGCCATGCGTCTGCAGATCGCGCGCAGTCTGGGGAGGAGATAGGCATGGGGAGGCCGTTTCGTCAGATCGCGGCAATCGCCTCGATGAACATCCGCAGCATTCCGCAGCGTCTGTGGATGTCGCTGTCGACCGTGGTCGCAATCGCGCTCGTCGTCGCGGTGCTGCTCGCGTTTCTGGCGATGGGCAACGGCTTCCGTCAGGCGCAGAGCAGCGCCGGCGCCGAGGACATTGCGATTCTGCTGCGCGACGGCGCGCAAACCGAGATCAACAGCGCCGTATCGCGCGATCAACGCGACATCGTGGAGGAGGCGCCGGGTATCGCCCGCGAGGCCGGCGTGCCGCTCGTCTCGGCGGAGCTTTACGTGATTGTCGACGGCATCAGCCGCTCGACGGGGCTGCGCGCAAACCTGCCGCTGCGCGGGCTGCCGCTCGTCGGCGTCGCGCTGCGT
>Ga0335083_10008675_pt1 | contig 12392 bp, 9 predicted proteins | sample Lox_Sample_42_FD_206716 | JGI IMG/M metagenome (GOLD analysis project Ga0335083, IMG submission 206716) | Soil microbial communities from Loxahatchee National Wildlife Refuge, Florida, United States - Lox_Sample_4.2 | ecosystem: Environmental > Terrestrial > Soil > Wetlands | place: USA: Florida... | reverse complement strand
ACGCCTCGATCACGCAGGGCACGCTCGACCTGACGTCCTCGGATGCGAAGCAATGGAGCTGCACGGCCGGCAACCTCGGGCTGAAGTACCGCCCGGCGTCCTGCCGTTAATCTAGCCGTACTTGGTCGGGGCCGCCTTCGGGCGGCCCCTCCTCTCCTTCCAGCACAATTGACCACGGGTTTGCTCATGCAGAGGATTGCGCAAAAAGGCTTCACCCTGATCGAATTGATGATCGTGGTAGCGATCATCGGAATCCTGGCGGCCGTCGCCCTGCCGGCATACCAGGACTACATCGCGCGGGGACAGGTTTCCGAGGCGGTGCAACTGACCGCGGGCGGCAAGACCCCGCTAGCCGAGTACTTCAACGACAAAGGCATGTGGCCGGCCAAGGCTACAGACGTGATGGGAAATATCAGCGGCAAGTACGTCAGTGTTATCACGTTCGGCGGCGCCACCGCGACTACCGGTACGGTCAGCGTCGAAGCACGCATGAAAGATGCCGCAGTGAATGCATCCATCATGGGGCACACCCTGATCCTCACGACCAGCGACGCCAAGCAATTCAGCTGTACAAGCGGCAATATCGACCAGCGATACCGGCCGTCGTCCTGCCGGCCCTAATCGCGCCAGTCCGGGGCGACGGGCAGCTCCTGTAGGATCTTGCCCGTAAGGCGCCTTCGCTTCGCCGAGAACCATCTCGTCAGGCCGACGGCGTCCGTTGGCCCATATCAATGACTTCAAGTTTCGATGACGGCGGCGGGCCACATGGCTACTTCGCGGAACGCGTGCGTTCCGCGCCGGCGCTCGAACTGCTTGCGGCTACCCGGGAGGCGGTCAGCTTCGGTTACCGCTGCGGCGATCCCCAGGCCGTAAACCCGCACCTAGCGGACGCGCTGCGCGAGAGCGGGTTCCAGGCCGCACGAAGTTCGGACGTCGAAGGCCGGCATGCCATTCGCGTCGAAAGCGCGGATTGCGCACGGCAAACCGAAGCGGATGCGCTGCTCGCTGCGGCGATCACGCTTGGGGCGGTAGCCGCGAACGGCAGGCCGGTGCCTCCGGCGGTAACGGCATGCCTGTGCAGCGACGGACTGCCGATGTACGTCGGCTTTGCCGGCTTGTGGCGGCTCGAGTTGGGAGGCATGGAGATCGCCCGCCTGGGCCCGATGCTCGATGCCCGGGTCGCCCGGAATCCCGCGGACGCGGCAGCAATGATGGATATCGCGACGCTCCTATTCTTGACGCTGCTCCCTTCCAACCGGGCGATTGCATTCGCCACCCAGGCTCGCGCGCTCGAGCTCCAGCAGATCTTCCGGCTGCCCGCCTGGCGTGACGACAAACCTCTTCGCGTGCTGGTCCTCGCGAGCCCCGGCGACATGACAGCCAACACACACCTTGACTGCCTGGTGGAAGATTCTGCGGTGGAACTGCTGATGCTCTACGTGCGCGAGGGCCGGCCGCTACCGTCGCCGCTGCCTGATCACGACGCGGTCTTCGTGGCGATCGGCGAAGCCGCGGCAAATCGCCCGTTGCTCGAGCAGATCAGCCCGTTTGTGGCGTCCTCGCCCAAGCCCGTGCTGAACAGGCCGGAACGCATCTTGCTGCTGTCAAGGGACCGGGTCGCTGCGCTGCTGCAATCGCTGCCGGGAGTCGCGATGCCGGCCACTGAGCGCATTCGCAGGGAGACCCTTGATCAGATTGCCATCGGTGCCGCGGACCTGCCCGCGGGGCGATCCTTTCCCATCCTCGTCAGGCCTCTGGATTCCCAAGGCGGCAAGGGTTTGTCGAAACTCGACGACAACACCGCGCTTGCCGGCTATCTCGAAACTGCGGAGGAAACTGAATTCTTCGTCTCATCGTTCGTGGACTACAGCGGCGCGGACGGCTTGTTTCGCAAATACCGGGTGGTTGTCATCCGGGGACGGGCCATCGCCTGCCACATGGCGATCTCCAGCAACTGGATGATTCACTACATCAACGCCGACATGGACGCGAGCGCGGAGAAACGCGCCGAGGAGGCCGGCTTCATGGCGGACTTCGAAACCGGATTCGGAGCCCGTCACGCCGAGGCGCTGGCCGGCATCGATCGGCAGCTCGGCCTGGACTACTACGGCATCGACTGCGGCGAGACGCGCGATGGGCGGTTGCTTGTTTTCGAGGCCGACACCGCCATGCTCGTGCACGCCATGGACCCTGAAGACATCTATCCGTACAAGCGGCCCCAGATGCTCAAGCTGTTCAGCGCGTTCCAGAAAATGCTGGAAGCTGTTGCGCGATAGCCGCCAGCGGGTCAGTCCAGTCGCCGGGCCGACGCTGACGATAGAGCCGCATCGTCGGATACCAAGGGCAGTCTCCGCGGTCCATCAGCCATCTCCAGTCGGGCGCGAATTTGAGCAAGGTCCAGGTCGGCCTGGCCAGCGCCCCGGCCAGATGCGCGACGGCGGTATCGACGGAAATCACGAGGTCCAGGTTCGCCAGGGCGGCGGCGGCGTCGGAGAAGTCCGCCAACTCGCCGCTGAGGTCGAAGATGCGCATGCCCGCGGGGGCCTGGTCGATTTCTCGAGCGGCCGCCCCTTTCTGCAGGCTGTAGTAGTGGACGCCTGGAATGCCCGCAAGCGGCGCCATCGCCTTGAGCGGGATCGACTTGGCGCCGGCCGTCCGGTGCTTGGATTGGGAAGCCCAGACCAAGCCTACACGGCAAACGGCTCCGTCGCCGGCAAATTTCTCCTTCCAGCGCGCCGCCTTCGCAGCATCGGCGTGAAGGTAGGGAACGCGGACTGGAATCGTATCAAGGGTCGTGCCGAACAGATGGGGCAGACTCGGTAAGGGGCAATACACTTCAAACGCCGGCAGAGCTGCGCCGGACACGACCACCGCGGAAACGCCAGGCGCATCGCTGAACAGGCCGGCCAGTTCCGGTGCGCAACGCACCACCACTCGACCGCCGCGGTCCGCCGCCAGCGCCGCGTAGCGCAGAAACTGGATCGCATCGCCGAAGCCCTGTTCGCTGTCGAGAAGTATGGTTTTCCCGGCAAGCTCCGCGCCGTTCCATCGCACGAAGCCCCCCGCCGCCGCGGCGGCACCGTACTCCGGGTACCTCAGGCGCCATTCGTACTCGGGCCAACCCTCGGAAAATCGGCCGGCAAGCAGGAGTTGCATGCCGAGATTGACGTGCGCTTCAACGAGCTGCGGGTCGGCGGCGACCGCGCTCGCATAAGCGGCGGCCGCACCGGACACGTCGCCAGCTTCTTCGAGCAGGAACCCCAGGTTCAGGTGCGCGAGCGCGAACCCCGGCCTGTGCCGAAGCGCGGACCGATAGCACTCGATCGCCTGGCTCGTATCACCGGCGGCTAGCAGCGACGTGCCCAGGTTGAAGTGCGCCTCGGCAAGCCCGCCATCGAGCGTGAGTGCGCGGCGGAATTCCGCCATGGCCTCCTCCCGCCGGCCCAGGTCCCGGTATGCGCTGCCCAGGTTGTTGCGTCCCGGCGCGAATTCCGGAGCGAGCCGGACCGCCTCGAGGCAGCATTGCAACGCGGCCTCTTGCCTGCCCGCGAGGCGGAGCAGGTTGCCGAGATGGAGATGGATGTGCGCGGAATCCGGCTCAAGTGCCAGGGCGCGATAGAAGCTGCGCTCCGCCTCGTCGTAGCGCCCAGCCTGCTGCTGCGCCAGCGCCGCTTGCACCAGCACGGCCGACTGGTCAACGACTGCCGGCGGCGTACTCCGCAGGAGTTTTCCCAGCCAATTCAGCATCTGGGGTCAAGGGACGTAGCCCGGAATCCTCGATTCGTCGACGTCGTCGATCTGTTCCTTGTCCAGGAACAACTCGGCATAGCGCCGGTAGACCTTCTTGCGCACGAAGACGTCGAACAGATCTGGGTCGACGTGGCCGTTGAGTCTCATCTTGCCCAGGATCTCGAGGGACTCCGACAGCGTCTTGCCCTTCTTGTACGGGCGGTCCTTGGCGGTAAGCGCCTCGAAGATGTCGGCGATGCCCATCACGCGCGCCTGCACCGACATCTGCTCGCGCTTCAGCCCCTTCGGGTAGCCCTTGCCGTCCATGCGCTCGTGGTGCCCGCCGGCATACTCCGGGACGTTCGTGAGATGCCGCGGCCAGGGCAGCGCCTCCAGCATCTTGATGGTCGCCACGATATGGTGGTTGATCACCTGCCGCTCGTCGACGGTCAGCGTGCCGGCGCGGATCGTGAGATTCTTGAGCTCGTCCTCGCTCAAAAAATTTGCCTCGTGGCCCGAAATGTCGGTCCATTTGTAGCGGGCGATCGACCTGACGCGCTCGATGTCGGCTTCCCGCATCGTTTCTCCGCCTACGTTGCTGGCCCGCAGGAAGGCGCGGTCATCGTCTAGACGTCGCAGGCGCTCGCGATGCCTGGCATCGGCCGCATCGTGCTCGGATCGCTGCGCCCCGTGCGCGACCAGCAGTGCCTTATCCTTTAGCAGCTCGATCTCGGCATCGCGCTTGAGAACTTCGAAGCGCGTGTCGATCATGTGGACCCGGTCGAAGATGGTCTCGAGCTTGGTCGCCTTGTCCACCACGTGGACAGGTGTCGTCACCTTGCCGCAATCGTGCAGCAGTCCGGCAATCTTCAGTTCGTAGCGATCCTTGTCGTTCATCGAAAAGGCCGCGAGCGGGCCCTCCCGCATCTCATCCACCGCTTCGGCAAGCATCATCGTCAGTTGCGGCACGCGCTGGCAATGGCCGCCCGTATAGGGTGACTTCTCGTCGATCGCGGTGTTCATCAAGTTGATGAACGACTCGAAGAGCTCCTCCAGCTGGATGATCAGCATCCGGTTGGTAAGCGCAATGGCGGCCTGCGATGCGAGCGATTCCGCGAGGCGCTGGTCGGACGCCGAGAACGGCACGATCTCGCCGGTCTTCGGGTGCTGCGCGTTGATGAGCTGCAGCACGCCGATTGTCTCGTTCTCGTGGTTCTTCATCGGCACCGTCAGGAACGATTTCGAGCGATAGCCGGTCTTCTTGTCGAAGTTGCGCGTACCAGAGAAGTCGAAACCTTCGGCGGTGTAGGCGTCCGGGATGTTGACCGTCTTGCCGGTCAACGCAGCATGGGCGGCCACCATGGCATGGTTGGGCTTGCCGTCCTTGCCCATCAGGTGGATCGGGTAGAAGGGCACCGGCGTGCCAGTGGTGCCGCCCAGGTAATACTGCAGCGAGGTCGTGCGAACGATCTCGAAACGCAGCGTCTTGTCGTCGGTAATCCTGTAGAGCGTGCCGCCGTCGGCCCGCGTAATGGTCTTGGCGGCGGCGAGGATGCTTTCCAGCAGGCGATTGATGTCTCGCTCGGCGGATAGCGAAGCGCCGATGGCGTTGAGCTGCTCAAGCCGCTGGCCGAGGTCTTCCCCGGCCTCGGCGGCGGCAATCAGCCTCAGGCCCTGCGTGGATTCCGCGGTCGAGCCGCTCATGGGCGCCTTGGCCCCGCGGTTACTTGATGCAGACCGAACGCACTTCCTTGATACCGGTAACGCCCGACAGGCACTTCTCCATGCCGTCCTGCTTCAAGGTGCGCATGCCGCCCTCGAGCGCGACCGCGAGCATTTCGGCGACGCGGGCCTTCTCTGCAATCAGCTTCTTGAGCGGATCGGTTGCGATCAGCAACTCGTGCAGGCCGCAGCGGCCCTTCCACCCGCTTCCACCGCACTTGTCGCAGCCGACAGCCTTGTAGAAGGTAAGCTGTCCCTTGTCGTTGCCGTACTGTTTCACCCAGCCGCGATAGACGTTCTCCATCGCAGACTTCGGGTCCTTCTTGAACGTCGAGGTGTTCTGCAACTCGTCGCAGTACTCCTGCAGGAATGACTTGATTTCCGCACCCTCCGGGTTGTAGGGCTCCTTGCAGGAGCACAGCCGCCGCGCGAGGCGTTGCGCCAGGATACCGAGCAGGGCGTCAGAGAAGTTGAATGGATCCATGCCCATATCGAGCAAGCGGATAATCGACTCCGGCGCTGAGTTGGTGTGCAGCGTGGCGAATACCAAGTGGCCGGTCAGCGAGGCTTCGATGCCGGTACCGGTGGTTTCCTTGTCGCGCATCTCGCCGACCATGATGATGTCCGGGTCCGCGCGCAGGAACGCCTTCATCACCGCCGCGAAGTCGAGTCCTGCCTTCTTGTTCACCTGCACCTGGCGCAGGCCCTTCTGCGTGATTTCGACCGGATCCTCGGCGGTCCAGATTTTCGTGTCGGGCGTGTTCAGGTACTTGAGCACCGAGTGCAGCGTGGTGGTCTTGCCCGAGCCCGTGGGACCGCAGACGAAGAACAGGCCGTAGGGCTTGCCGACCGCCTTCTGCAACTCCTCGAGGTTGTATGTCGAGAAGCCCATTTTCTCCAGCGGAATCGGCTCGCCCGCGGCGAGGATCCGCATGACCACGTCTTCCACGCCGCCCGCGGTCGGGATGGTGGCGACTCGCAGTTCGATGTCGAGCGGGCCGAATTTCTTGAACTTGATCTTGCCGTCCTGGGGCTTTCTCTTTTCCGAGATGTCCAGGTCGCACATGATCTTGAGGCGCGCCGCGAGCGCCGCCCGATAGCTGGCAGGCACCTCGATGTACGGCTGCAGGTTGCCGTCCCTGCGGAAACGGATTTCCGTCTTCGCCTTGCCGGGATAGGGCTCGATGTGGATATCCGAGACGCCCTGGTTATAGGCGTCGATGATGATCTTGTTGACGAGCTTCACCAGTTCGTTGTCGGCGGCGGCCGAGACATCGTCCTGATCGGAACCTTCGGCGGCTTCTCCAGATTCCTCGTCGCCCATGCCCGCCAGCATGTCGCCGATGTCGCCGGTGTCCGCCGCCTCGGCGCCGTAGAACTGGTTGACGGTTTCCTTGAATTCCTTCTGCGTGGTGACCTTGTAGATCAGCTTCGACTTCGGGAACACGTTGGAAGCAATGCGCGAACTGCGGATCCGCTCCGGGTCCAGGCACAGCACGCTGAGGCCTTCCTTGGCTTCGTCGACCGGCAGCCACAGGTTCCCCTCGACGTATTCGCGCTTAAGGTTCTTCAGCAGATCCATCGGCTTCACGCGGTCGGGCTTGAACGGCTCGTAGGGCACGCCGAAGAACTTCGACAGCGCCGCGCCGATCGCAGGGATCTTCACCTGGAATTCGTCGGTGAGCACGTTCTCGATGTCGATCGCCTTCTTGCGGGCCTGGCGCGAGGCGAGCTCGAACTCGCCGGCCGACAGCACCGCATCGGAGATCAGGTAGTCGTACTTGGTTTTGACCAGCTGCGGCTTCTGCCGCTGCCTGAAGGCGATGGCAAGCGTCTGCGCGAGTTCGTTGACGCCCTCTTCGGTAAGCGGCCCGAAGGGCACGCCCGCCTTGTTGTTGATGATCTGGATCACGCCGATCAGATCCGCTCCGCCTTGCTCCACGATCGGCGCCAGCAGCTGCTGCTTGGTACGGTAGCCGGTGCGCTTGTCGACCTCCTGCAGGAAGCGCAGGTTCGGATTGATCGTCTTCAGTTCGGCTTCGTCGTAGCAGTCCTTGATGTTCACCAGCTTGCGCGATAGCGCGGCATAGCCGGCGATCGAATGCTCCGCGATCGGCAGCTTGAGGTCCTTGAACGAGTTCAGGCCGGTCTTGACTTTGGAAACGATGGACTGCTTGTCCTCGCCGACGGAGTAGATCGTGAGCCGGTCGGCATTGAACAGCTGGCAGATGTCAGCGCTCACCTCGAGCATGATCTCGTCGATGTTGCTGGTAGCGTGGATCTTGTTCGTGACCAGCTGCAACTGTTTCTGGAACGCGAGCCGGAGGTTGACGTCCGTCTGCGTCGCCGCTGGATGACTGAGTACTGCGCTCATTCGTTTCTCCCGTTCGAGGGTAGGCTATCGCAGCCCCGGGCAGAAGGCCATTCTACACCCACCCCCATGATTATTAACAGGCTTTTGCATGGTCTGGCGAGCACGCTGGTCGGTCAGCGCCCGCGGCCGGCGGCCCACAGGCCGCCCTGCAGCAGGCACACCCGGAAACCGCGCTGTGCGAACAGGAAGGCGGCCGCGGAACTGCGCCGGCCGCTCTGGCAGTAGACGATGTATTCGCGCGCCGCATCGAGCGCGGGGAAGCTGTTACGCACTTCGTTCAGCGGCACGTTGATTGCGCCCGCCAGCCGGTCATAGCGGTATTCGGACGGGTAGCGCACGTCCAACCAGGCCGCCCCGTCGCCGACGCGCCGCAGCCCTTCAGCGTAGCCCACCCGCTGCAGCAGCGGTTCGCCAAGCAGTTCCTTGAAATCCTTCTTGCCGAGCCGTAGCAGCCTGCCGTCGGAGGACAGGATCACCGTGGCGTTGCGGCGCGCGTCCGAGGCGAGCGCTTCTTCGCCGAACGCGTCGCCAGCCTTGAGCTCCGCCAGTGCCACGCGCACGCCGCCTATTGCGCGTTCAACCTGGCAACGCCCCGATTCGATGACGTAGTAGTAGTCGCCCTCTTCGCCTTCGCGAATCAGGACATCCCCCCGCTTGGCATCGATGCGCTCGAAGCGCGCCAGCAAATCCTCGACGCGCGCGGGCGGAAGCCTCGCGAACACGCCGTGGCGAAGATTGGCAAGTGAGAAGATGCTGCGGGATACCCGCACCGCGGTCTCGCCCCCGGGAACCTGGTCAAAGGTCACCATGAGGTCGAGCTCCTCGTCGTCCAGGCTGATTAGTTCGGCATCGCTGATGGCGCGCGCACGCGCCACGGGCGTCGCGCGCCGGTTTAGCGGCAGGCGGCCGTCGCCGGTGCCGCCGACCACTACCAGGGTGCCGCCGCCCTCGAACATCAGCAAGACTTCGCCGCGCAGCAGGAATACGGAGCGGCCCGAGCCCTTGCGAGCGGCCAGTGGATCGCTGCCGCGCGCGGCGCGCTCTACCGTCGAGACCTCGGCCAGTTCGCGCAGGCGCACGTTTGAAAGCGCACCCAGTGGCGCCAGGATCGCTAGCTGCTCCGGGGTAGCGCGCTGCACCGGCGGCCCTTGCGGGTTCACAGCCTTAGAACTCGAATACCTGGCCGTTCTGCAGCATCCGCGGCCGGTGGCGGCGCGCGCCTTCCTCGATCTCCTGCATCGTGAGCTCGATCTCGCCGGGTTTCAGGTGCGTGATCCAGATTTCAGGGTCGAGGTCCAGCTTCGCCAGTTCTTCGGCGAGCATCGACGGACAGAGGTGCTTCGAGACTTCGGCCAGCTGGCGTTCCTTGTTCGAGAATGCAGTCTCGACGATCAGGACTTTCAGGTTGCCGATGCCGTTGACGGCGTTCCAGAGTTCGTCATTCGGCCCGGTGTCGCCCGAAAACACCAGGCTGCCGGTGCCGCTGTCGAGGTGGTAGCCGATTGCCGGCACCGTGTGGACAGCCGGCAGCGGCGTGAACGTCCGTCCGCCCACACTCACGCCGCGCCCAAGTTCGACCTCCTCGTAGCGCATGAACGGCGCCTCTGCAGTCGGGATTTCGGTGAAATCCGGCCAGATCGCCCAGTTGAACAGGTGGTTGCGCAGGATCTCGATGGTCGCCGCCGTAGCGTGCAACGTCAGCGGCCGCGCGCGCATGCCACCAACCGTATCGACCAGGAAAGGGATCGACGCGACGTGATCCAGGTGCGAATGGGTGATGAAAATATGGTCGATCTGTGTGAGTTCCGCCAGCGACAGGTCGCCGACGCCTGTACCAGCGTCGATCAGCACGTCGTTGTCCACCAGGAACGAGGTCGTCCTCAGGTGGCGCCCACCGATCCCGCCGGAACATCCGAGTACGCGAAGCCGCATCGGCCTATTTTGCCCGACCGCGCGAACCTCGGGGGTTCAGGACTTGTGGAAGAACTCCATCTTGATGCCCGCGATCTCGACCAGGTCGTGGTCCTTGAGCGCGTGCGGCGCGGAACCGATCGGCTGGCCGTTGACCGTCGGGCGCTGCGCGCCTTCTACGTGGGTGATGAAGTAGCCCTGCGGGCGGCGCGTCAGCACCGCCACCTGCACGCCAGGCTTGCCTAGCGTAGTCAGGGGCTTCGACAGTTCGAGTTCCTTGCCGGCATTGCCGCCGGACAGCAGCTGGATGGCCCCAAGCGGCTGCGCGGGTTTTGGAGCCGCCGCTGCTGGCGTAGCCGCAGGTGCCGCAGCGGCGATGGATGCCGCGGCCGGGGCGGCCGGTTTCTCGCCGATGCCTGCGGCTTGAGCAGCCTGGCCGGTCGCCTGGATGGCAGCCTGGCGCGCGGCCTGCGCGGCCTGCGCGCCACCCATGCCGGCAGCCTTTGCCTGCTCCGCAGCGGCCTTCATCGCCGAAGGACGCAGCACCATCGTCTTTTCGAAATCCGCGGCGGCGGCGGCCGGCTGGGCCCCCGCTTCCTGGATGAATTTGAGCTTGTACTTGCCCAGCTCGATGACGTCGTTGTTCTGCAGGAAATGCTTCTTGACCGGGTTGCCGTTGACCAGGGTGCCGTTGGTGCTGCCCAGGTCCTCCATGAACGAGTCGTTCAGGATGGTCACGATCACGGCGTGCTCGCCGCTCACCGCCAGGTTGTCGATCTGGATGTCGTTGTGCGCCTTGCGGCCGATGGTGGTGCGTTCCTTGGAGAGGGGGATCTCCTTGAGGACCAGGCCATCCATGCTGAGTATCAGTTTCGCCATCGCCGATCCCTGACGTTATTTAAACAAGCCAAAAAAGCCGCGAGGGGCGGGGTATTCCCGCAGGACGCGGACGAGTATAACCGATACGTTGTCCTTACCCCCGTTGTCGTTGGCCATCTGCACCAGCTGCTGGGCGGCGAGCTTCAGGTTGCCGCCCAGCGCCTGCAGCGTCATGCCCATGTCCTCGTCGTCCACCATGTCGCACAAGCCGTCCGAGCAGAGCAGGTAGACGTCGCCCGGCTTGGTGGGGTATTCCTTGATTTCCGGCTCGACCGTCGGGTCGATGCCGAGCGCCTTGGTGACCAGGTTCTTGTGCTGGGCGTGCTTGGCCTGCTCCGCCGTAATGATGCCGCTGTCAATCTGCTCCTGCAGCAGCGAATGGTCGCGCGTCACCTGCGAGAACTTGCCGTCGCGGAGCATGTACAGGCGCGAGTCGCCGAGGTGCCCGACGGTCATCTTGTTGTCGTAGAACAGGCATACCACGAGCGTCGTGCCCATGCCCGCGTACTGCGGCTGGCTCTGCGCCGCCTGGTAGATCGAGGTGTTCGCCTTCAGTACCTGCTCGCGGATCATGCGCGCGGCAACCGGCGCCTTGGTCTCCTCGTCGATCTGGAACGGCTTCACCTTGGTGAGCAGTTGCTGGATCTCGGTCGTGATCACCGTGGTAGCCATGCCGCTGGCGACTTCACCGGCGTTGTAGCCGCCCATGCCGTCGGCCAGGACCACCAGCCCGTTCACCGCATCCGAGGCGATCGAATCCTCGTTGTGCGAACGGACCATGCCCGGATCGGTGCAACTGGCGATCTCGAGAATCTGGCTGTAGTTCATCCGATTCTCAGGAAAACGACTTTCGTCATGCGGCGATCCGAGCTCCCCGAATACTTGTGCTGGTTGGGCGGACTTGCAGCGCAAAAATTTTACGCCAGCCCCGTGCCCCCGCAGGCGGCAGTCCAAGACGTGCGCTTCCCCCTAGGAAAACAGCTCCCTATCCCGCATTTTTGCAGTTAATTGTCAGCTACGTCAAATATTTGGGCGCGCCGGGGCCTCCGCCCGCGCACCCGGATGGGGAGAGGTTCGGTGTACTCAGGAACCGAGCAACTGCCCGGCTTTGACGGCCCCTGAGGCCATTAGGTCGGCGGCAGCGACCTTCTTGCCGTCGCCCAGCTTGGCGCGCAGCACCTCGATACGGCCGCCCTGGGCCGTAATCTGGAAGCTGGCGGTCGTACATTCAACGATTTCGCCGATTTTGCCCTTGACGGCTCCAAAGGTGCGTACGGAGTGCTTTTTGCAGTCGAATACCTGCAGCTTGATGCCGTTCAGCGTGGTCCAGGCGCCCGGCGCGGGGTTGCAGCCTCGGATCAGGTTGTACACCACGTCGACTTGGTTCGCCCAGTTGATACGGGACTCGGCCTCGCGGAACCAACCTTCATAGGTCGCCTGCGATTCGTCCTGCACCTGCTCGCGATGCTTGCCGGCGACCACCAGGTCAGCGGCTTCCAGCATTGCCTGCACCCCCATCGGGAACAGCCGGTCGAAATACACCGTGCCCAGTGTGTCGTCCGGCCCGATGCGGGTCTCCTTCTGCAAGATCACCGGACCCTCATCCAGCCCGTCATTGGGGCGGAAGATGGTCAAGCCGGTCTTGGTCTCGCCGCGCGATATAGGCCAATTGATGGAACTCGGGCCGCGGTACTTGGGCAGCAGCGACGGGTGGTATTGGATGGTGCCGTGCCTCGGAATGTTGACGAAGTCCTGGGGCGCGAACTGCAGCACGAAG
>Ga0335083_10008674_pt1 | contig 12393 bp, 11 predicted proteins | sample Lox_Sample_42_FD_206716 | JGI IMG/M metagenome (GOLD analysis project Ga0335083, IMG submission 206716) | Soil microbial communities from Loxahatchee National Wildlife Refuge, Florida, United States - Lox_Sample_4.2 | ecosystem: Environmental > Terrestrial > Soil > Wetlands | place: USA... | reverse complement strand
ATGGGCACCGCCGGGCCGTTCGCGGTCACCCTGCCGTCCCGGGCGACGTCGTAGGAGGTGGCCCCGCTCTGGCCGGTGGTCAGCGCGGCGTCGGAGACCAGCAGGTGGCCGGCCCGGTCGAAGTCGAAGCCGAACGGTCCGCCGCCAACCGACTGCGTCGTCGTCGCCGGGCCCGCCTTCCCGTCGAGACCGACGGTGAAGCTGTCGATGGTGGCCGAGCCTCCTTCGTCGACCACCAGCACCCGCGCGTCCGGGCTGAACTGGATCTGCCGCGGCACCTGCGCTCCCGCGCCGAGCGGCCGCACCGAACCGGGAATCTGCCGCAGCCCGTGCCCGCCGAGCCAGAAGCCGGCGATCGCGCCCGAGCCGGCGTTGAGCACGTAGACCAGGTGGTCTCCGGCGATGGTGACGCTGTTCGGATCGGTGCCGCCCGAGCCGGCCGTGCCGATCAGGCGCAGGCCCCGCGCGGTGGCGGCGAACGCCGAGATCGAATTGCTGCCGGCGTTGACGTTCACCACCACGCTGCCGTCTTTCGAGACCACGATCGAATGCCCGGAGCCCAGGGCCCCGCCGTTACCCCCGGTGGGGTAGGTGCCGGCCTGCGCCAGTGACCCGTCGCCGGCCCGGGCGTACGCCTCGATAGCGTTGCCGCCGGCCGAGTCGGTCATGGTGTATACCGCGCCCGCGGCACCCGGCCCGCTGGCGGCCTGCGCCGGGCTGGCGACGACGGCTAGCCCGCCGGCCGCGGTGAGCGCGATCCCGCCGGTCATCGCGGTCCGGATCAGGCGCCGGATCGCCCGCCGGATGCCCGGGTTCGTCGCCGGCCGCGCCGCCAGCGGCTGCCCTGTTTTTGCTGCCCCATCACTTCGCATGTGTCTCCTTCGATGGTCCTGTGGCAGCAAGGTCGCCGTCTCGACGGGCGTTCACATCGTCAATCCGGCTAGTCGCGCATGCGCAGCGCGCCGCGGTGACCTGGGCGGCGCCAGGAATCATCCGGATCGTGCGTTGGCCGCTCACCCTGACGGCGTCCACGCTCGTAACGAGGGCTCGCCAGAGTAGGAGGACTTTCGCCATGAGGCCCGTGATGGCGGGACAACCACCGGAAGGTGGCCAATCTCGTGACTTGTAACGACGCGACCGGCGCACACGACGGGCCGCCGCCGCAGCGATACGAGATCTGGGTGCGCGGCCACCTCGGCGAGATGGTGCTCTCCGCGTTTCCCGCCCTGCGGGCTCGGCCGCGCGGAAGGAACACCGCGCTGACGGGAGTACTGCCGGACCAGGCCGCACTCTACGGCGTGCTCGGCGAGATCGAGGCGCTCGGGCTTGAGCTGCTTGAAGTCCGCCGCCTGCCGCCGGCCTGGTGAGTCGCCGGCTTCGGCGTATCGGGGGAGCTAGCCACCCGGGCTAGGTACCTGTCATCGTATTGCTGGTTCACCGCCTCACGTTCGGCCTGCCGGGAGCGTTTGCCTGGTGAGGAAGGGAGCTGGCGATGACCCGAGGGCAGACTGTCCTGGACCGGGGATGAAGCAGCCGTTCGAGCAGGTCGTGGAGCAGCACGGGGGAACCGTGCTGCGCGTGTGCCGGGTGGTTCTCGGCGTCCACGATGCTGAGGACGCGTGGTCGGAGACCTTCCTGGCGGCGATGCGCGCCTACCCGGGCCTGCCGGAGGACGCCAACGCCGAGGCATGGCTGGTCACGATCGCCCATCGCAAGGCGATCGACGTGCTGCGGGCCCGCAAGCGGCAGCCCGCGCCGGTCGGGAAGATACCCGAGGCGCCGACCGAGCTCGGCGTGCCGGGTGCCGGAGACGGTGACCTGTGGCAGGCGGTCGGGGCGCTACCCGAGAAACAGCGCCAGGCGGTGGCGTATCACTATGTCGCCGGCCTGGCGTACGCCGAGATCGCGGGGATCCTCGGCGGCAGCACGGATGCGGCCCGCCGGGCCGCGGCCGATGGCATCAAGAACCTCCGGAAGAACTACCCGGGCGCGGCCACGAAAGGAACGCCGTCGTGAACACCTCACCTGACTATTTCGCGTCCCCTGCCGATCCTGAGACGCTGTCGAGGCTCAGGCACCGGCTCGGGCTGGCCGCCGAAGCCGAGGGCCTGCTCGACGTCGCCTACACGACGATCGAGTCCCCGGTCGGCACGCTCCTGCTCGCGGCGACGCCGAAGGGCCTGGTCCGCGTGGCCTATGACACCGAGGACCACGATCGCGTGCTCAGTACCCTGTCGCAGCGGCTCAGCCCGCGCGTGCTGCGGGCGCCGAGGCGGCTGGACGCGGCGGCGCGGGAGCTCGACGAGTATTTCGGCCGGCAGCGGCGGGCCTTTGACCTCCCGCTGGACTTGTCCTTGTCCAGCGGGTTCCGGCAGCTGGTGCAGCGGCACCTTCCCGAGATCGGGTACGGGCAGACCCGCACGTACCGGCAGGTCGCGGAGCTCGTCGGGAACCCGAAGGCGGTCCGGGCCGTCGGCACCGCCTGTGCCACCAACCCGCTGCCGGTCGTCGTGCCCTGCCACCGGGTGCTGCGGGCCGACGGGACACCCGGTGGCTATGTCGGCGGCCCCGCCGCCAAGCTGGCGCTCCTCACCCTGGAGGCAGCATAGGCACGCACGGCCGCCCGCCGCTTCCCGCGGGGCTGGCGTGACTGCTGATGCGACTCGCCCAGCAGCGGCCGGGATCGTGGACATTTACCCCCTATATTCCGCAGGTAGATGTCCACAATCAGCGAAGAGGCGCTGACCGGTGTCCGGTTTGCCCGCTCTCCGCGAGTGGCGGGTCGGGACGGGTGTGTGCCGTGGCGGAGCTGGGCTCCGCCACGGCACACGCTCTGAGTTTGGGGTCGCGGTCAGGGCTGGGGGATGAGGCCGAGCTGGCTCAGCGCGGCGACGCCGTCGTCGAGGCCGATCTCCTCGGTGATGAGGCCGTTCTCGACCTTCAGGACGGTGGTGCCGGTGAACCGCATCGCCTTGCCGGTGTTAGCCGGCAGCGGGCCGAACGGCATGTCGTCGAAGGCGTCCCCGGTGTGGGTACCGCCGCCTTCCCACTGGCCGACCACGTAGTCGCCCTCGGCGATCAGGTCGGCGGTGCCCCAGAAGTTCAGGTCCGGGAACGCGGCGCGGAACGTCCCGGCGAACGCCCGGACCGCGTCCCGGCCGCGCAGCGGTGCGTGCAGCGAGTACTCGAACCGGATGTCCGGCGCGGCGAGCTCGTCGATGACGGCCGGGTTGTAGTCCTTGCCCCAGAACTCGGTGAACCAGCGGCCCACAACGGCCTTGTTCTCCTCGATCGACATGGGTCGTTCCCTTCCTGGTCGTGAGTTGTCAGCCGCGCCCTTCCGGAGGGCGCGCACCCTGAAGACGCGCGCCAGGGCCGTCCCGTGAGATGGCGACGAGGATCGGGGCATTCACCGGGCGGCCGCGCCACAGCACGATCGCCATGGCCACCAGCCAGCAGCACCAGCTCACGTAGCCGGCAAAGTTCAACAGGCGCGCGATGTCCAGGCCGAGCGGAATGACCACGCCGGTGGCGATGAGCGCGGCGGACGCATAGCCGAGGTAGGCCATCCAGCGCGGAGCGCTCGCCCGGGTGACGGCACGGACCACGAGAATGGTGAACACGGCGGTCAGGCCGTATCCGATGGTCTCCCCGACGATGGTGCCCAGCCAGGTGTGAAGCACCTGAAACCGGTGGTAGGCGTCCTGCGTGCGCGCCGGAACGAGGGCGTCGTCGCTGAGGCCGGGGACGAACAGCACCCACCTCGACAGGCCGGTGACTTGCACGAGCGCCGCGGCGATGCCGGTGCCCGCGATCCACTTCCCGATCGGGCCGCCGGCCAGCCGGCCCAGGCCGATGCCGGCCGGCGCGAGCAGGGCGGCGCTCAGCGCGAGCACCAGGAACCAGGCCGAGATCGCCAGGTCATGCTGGCGGTAGACAGCCAGGATGCCGGCCGCCGGGGTCTGCAGGATCTTCGGGTAGTTGAAGATCGATCCGAGGGCGGTAAATCCGGCGCCGGCCAGGATGGCGGCGCCGGCCATGGCCGCGGCGGTGAGCCGGCGGGTCAGGATCGTGTTCATCGCGATGGCCCTTTCACTCATGCGGTCGGCGGGGTGGCGGCTCCCGCGTCGCGGTACCAGGTGGTGGTGGTGGCCAGGGCGTCGTCGAGCGGCGTCGCGAGGATGCCGAACGCAGTGCGGAATTCGCTGTCGTCGACGACCCAGCGCTCGCTGAACTGGTAGAGGGTATGCAGGTACTCGCGCATCGCCGGGCTGACGACGCCGAGTAGCCGCAACGTGGTGCGGCCAGCGGCGAGGACCCGCGGCCGGCGCCCGGCGAGAGCGTAGACCTGACCGACGATGCCGCGGGTCGTGCGGGCCTCGGCGACCGGCAGGTGCCACACGCGTCCGGTGGCGCCCGCCTGAGTCCCCAGGGTGACCAGGGCGGCCGCGACATCGGGTGCGTAGGAGTAGCTGTGCTCCAGGTCCGGGTTGCCCATAACCTGGGCGATCCGGCCGTTCACCGCGGTGCCGAAAACGGTTCCGCCGAGCGCGGAGCGGGTGACGCCGGGCCCGAAGAAGTCCGACGCACGGCCGATGGCTACCTCGACCCGGCCGGCCCGGTGCGCGCTGAGCAGATCGGCGGTCATCGCCGCCCGGGTGGCGGCCTTGGCCGATGTCGGGTTGGCGGGCAGGGACTCGACCAGGTCGCGGCCGCCGGCCGGGCCGTAGGCGTAGAGATTGTCCAGGACGACGAGGCGTGCGCCCGCGGCTTCGGCGCCGGCCAGGACTCCTCGCTGCATCGGCGGGAATTCCTGCGCCCAGGTGTCGTAGCGCGGGGGGTTGACGCAGAAATAAACCACGTCCGCGCCGGCGCATACCCGCGTGGTGAACATCGGATCGGCGGCGTCGCCCGCGACTACGCACGTGCCGTCGACGGCGCCGCGGCCGGAGCGGTTCACCGGGGTCACGTCGGCGCCCAGGCTGACGAGTCTGGAGGCCACCAGGCGGCCGATCTGCCCGGTGCCGAAGACGACGTGACGGCTCATGACCGCGCGCTTTCCCGCGTGGTGAGCAGGACCGGGAGAACCGCGGTCAAGGCGGTGACGGCCACCGCTCCGCTGCTGCCGAAGACGGTGAACTGCTCGGTGACGGCGATGCCCGCGGCATAGGTGATCGCCCAGCCAAGAGCCCAGATGGCCGCCAGGGCCGCGGGCCAGGCCAAGGCGATCCGGCCGAGGCTGCGACGCAGCGTGAGCGCCTGGGCCGCTCCGACCGCCAGCCCGCACACGGCTCCCTGCACGACCAGCGCGGCCAGGCTGGTCCGGAAACCGACGCAGGTGGCGCCGATGCCGAGGCCGGTCGTCAGGCCGGCGGCGGTCGCGGCGGTCCAGCGGACAGCGCCCGGACCGGACCGCCCCAGGCCCCAGGCCTGGACGGCTCCGAGGATCGTTCCGGTGATCAGGCCGCCGGCCAGTGCGGTCGTGATGGTATCGACCGGGCCGACGAGCAGCATGGCGGTGAACCCGCCGACCGGGAAGCCCGCGAAGGTGACGATCCAGCGCGCCGCGGCGCGCCGCCAGGAAGGGCGGGCCGGCGCCCGGCGGGTGGTCTCGACGGTGTGCATAGCGGCTCCTTAGTGAGGGAAAGGGACGTGACGCCGGGCGTGCCTGGTGGCGATCCAGGCCCCGAGCACGTTGTCGGGGTGGTCGGCGAGGTGGTCGCGGATGAGCGCGTCGAACAGGTCGTGGTCGCCTGCGAGGTGCGCGGCCGCGACGGCTACGAGCTGCCGATCGCGCGTCGTGGTGGCGTGCGTCGTCGCGCGCGCCAGCAGCCGTCCGTCACCGTCGCCGGAGATAAGAGCGGCGGCCACGAGCACGGCCGGCACGTCGCTGGTGCGCGCCCCGGCCAGGACGGCGGCGACGGCGCCCTGGTCGCCGCTGATCAGCCGGCCGAGCAGCGTCTCGATCTCATCGGGCATGTAGGGAGCATCGGCGCAGGCGCTTACGCTGGGCTGACGCCGGGCTGACGGCCGGCCGCCCTCCTAGACTGCAAGGATGCTCAGTATCGCGGTGCTCGGCCCGGTGGAGGTCCGCCGCGACGGTGTTCTGGTGCCGCTGCCGTCGGGGAAGACGACGGAGGTACTGGTCCGGCTCGCGATCGACGCGGGCGCCCCGGTCCGGGCCGACCGGCTCATCGAAGACCTGTGGGCCGACGTCGCGGCCAGAACCGGCCGGAACACGCTGCAGTCGAAGGTGTCCCAGCTGCGCCGGGCCCTCGGGGTGCCCGGCGTGATCACCAGCGGAACCGGCGGATACACCCTGGACGTCGAACCCGGCCGTGTCGACGCGCTGCGGGTGGCCACCCTGGCCACGACAGCGCGCGACCTGCGGCATGGCGGGGATCTCCCGGGCGCCGCCGAGTTGTCCGGGCAGGCGCTCGCGCTCTTCCGCGGCGACGTGCTCGTCGACGCCGGCGACGGCCCCTGGCTGCAACCGCACCGGGCCCGACTGGAAGAGGTCCGGCTCGGGCTGATCGAGGACCACTTCGCGGCGCGGGTCGAGCTCGGCGCCGGCGGCGACGTGATCGGGCCGCTCGAGGCGCTGGTCCAGCTGCACCCGTTGCGCGAGGGCCTGTGGCACGCGCTGATCACCGCCCTGTACCGCAACGGCCGCCAAGCCGACGCGCTGGCCGCGTACGCCCGGGTCCGGGACATCCTGGCCGAGGAGCTCGGGCTCGACCCGGGCCGGGAGCTGCAGGCGCTGGAGGCGAGCGTCCTGCGGCAGATTCCGTGGTCCGTGGCGGCCCCGGCCGGTCATCAGCCGACCGCCGGCAACCTGCCCAGGCTCTCGTCACCGCTCATCGGCCGGGCCTCGGATCTCGAGGTGCTCAGCGCGCAGATCGAGCGGGACGCACTGGTGACCCTGACCGGGCCGGCCGGGGTCGGCAAGACGCGGCTGGCGATCGAGCTGGCCCGCCGGGCCGCCGCGCCCGACGGCAGCTGGCTGATACGGCTGGATGCCGCCGATGCGACGACCAATCTCGCGCAGGCGGTCGCGGAGACGATGGACCTGTCGGGCGAGCGCATGCTGCTGGAGCGTCTCGCCGGAACCGGATGCCTCCTGGTCCTGGACAACTGCGAGCACGTGGTCGGCCCGGCCGCCGATCTGGCCAGCCTGCTCCTCGACGCCGCACCGCGGCTCACCGTGCTCGCCACGAGCCAGCTCCCCCTGGGGCTGGACGGTGAGAGCGTGTATCCGCTCGAGCCGTTGCCGATCGCCGAGTCGGTCCAGCTCTTCACCCGCCGGGCTGCCGAGATCCGCAGGCAGTTCGTGCTCGACGACGACACCGCGGTGGTCGTCGAGCAGCTCTGCCAGGCCCTGGACGGGCTGCCGCTGGCGATCGAACTGGCGGCGGCCCGGGTGAAATCGCTCTCGGTGCAGGAGATAGCCCGCCGGCTGGATGACCGTTTCGGCCTGCTGCGGGACCCGGCGAGCCGGAGCCCGGAGCGCCGGCGCGCCCTGGCCGCGGCCATTGCCTGGAGCTACGACCTGCTGTTCCCCGACGACCAGCGAGGACTGTGGGCCCTGTCGTGCTTCGCCGGCGGGGCACCGCTGCCCGCGCTCGAGAGCGTGCTGGCCGTCCTCGGCGTGCCGCGGCCCTCGGCGGTCGACGTCATCAGCCGGCTGGCCGACCGGTCTCTGGTCACGCTCACCGTCACGGACGGCGGTTCCTCGCGCTACCGCCTGCTCGATTCCATCCGGGCCTTCGCGGCCGGCCGGCTGCGCGATTCGGGTTCGGCCGATGACGCCCTGGCCGCGCACGCGCACTGGTTCGCCAGCGCGGCGCAGGACGCGGCGGCCACGATCCGCGGTCCGGCGCAGCCCCGATGGCTGGCCTTCGCCCGCGACGAGCGGTCGAACATCGACTCCGCCCTAGCCTGGTGCGCCCGCCACGACCCGCTGCTCGGGGTCAGGATCGCCAACGGCTTCGGCTGGACCTGGGTCGTGCTGGGAGACGGGATCGCCGGGGCGCACCGCGTCCGTTCGGCGCTCGACGCCGCTGAGCATCATGCCGGAGCCGGAGCGCGTGATCGCGTGACGTCCCTGCTGCTGGCCGGGTGGCTGGAGGCCTCCGCGGGCAACGTCGCCCGAGCCGAGGACGATCTCGACCGTGCGCTCGGCGAGGCGATCGCGCTGGACGACGAGCAGTTGCGGTCGGACGCGCAACGGCACCTGGCCTTCCTGCGGCTCCAGCAGGCACGCCCGGACGACGCCGCCGAACTGGCCCGCGAGAGCGCGGACGTGTCCCGGCAACGCGGCCTGGCCTGGGAACAGGCGGCGAGCCTGCTGCTCGGCGCGGCCGGGTCGATGATGCTCGGCGAGATCGCGACCGCCGCGGCCGCGGCCGACGAGGCGGTCCGCTTGCTCACGCCCATCGGCGACTCCTGGGGCCTCGTCCACGCCGAAGCGATACTCGGCGGGATCGCTCAGGCCGGCCACCGATTCGACGACGCCAGCCGCTACCTCGAGCACGCGGCGGCAGCATCCGAACGCCTGGGCTTTCTCGGCCAGGCCGCCTACCACCTGACCCGCCTCGGCCGGGTCCAGCACCAGGCCGGCCGGCTTCAGGCCGCCAAACAGACCCTGACCCGCGCGATCCAGGCGGCCATCAGGGGCAGCGACCCCCGCATGGCCGCGACCGCGCGCATCAACCTCGCCCGGGTCATGCTCGCGACCGGGCAGCACGACACGGCGCGGGCTCTGCTGCACCAGTGCGACGACTGGTACCGCACCGCTGGCGGCGGGGACGGCGCGCTGCTGACCCGGGCGCTGCTGGCCGCCACGGCGGAGAGCGACGATGCCGACCTCGACGCCATCATCGACCAGGCCCGTCTGGCCGGCGATCATGAGGTCGAGGTCGTCATGCTCGACGCCCTGGCCCTCCGCGCCGCGCAACGGGGCCAGCTCAGCACGGCCCGGCAGTTGCTCGCCGCCGCCGACGACGCCGTCCTCGCGGCCGTGACCATTGTCGACGAGGTCGATCGCCTCGACGCGCACCGCGCTCGTGAGCTGATCAGACCAGAAGCGCCTGATCCCGCAGCCGGCTGACCGCCCCCGGGGCACGGGCCAGGGCACACGCCAGGGATGTCCCTGGCGCGACGCGTCCGCCCGATCCGCGATCGTGAGCTAGTACCAACCACCCCAGGGAGGTGGAGACCTCATGTCCAGCGCAACCGAAATCCGCCCGTTCCGCGTCGACATGCCCGACGAAGCGATCACCGACCTCCGGCGGCGTATCGCCGCGACGCGTCTGCCCAGCCAGGAACTCGTCGACGACCGCTCGCAGGGCGTGCAGCTGGCGACGAGCCGAGAGCTCGCCCGCTACTGGACGACCGACTACGACTGGCGCGCGTGCGAGGCGAGACTGAACGCGTTGCCGCAGTTCACGACCGAGATCGACGGGGTCAGCGTCCACTTCATCCACGTCAGGTCGCGGCACGAGAACGCGCTGCCGCTGATCATGACGCACGGCTGGCCCGGCTCGGTCATCGAGCTCCTCGAGACCGTCGGCCCGCTGACCGATCCGACCGCGCACGGCGGTTCCGCCGGGGACGCGTTCCATCTCGTCCTGCCGTCCATCCCCGGCTACGGCTTCTCCGCCGAGCCGACCGAACTCGGCTGGTACGCCGGCCGCGTCGCGCAGGCGTGGGCGGAGCTGATGCGCCGCCTCGGCTACACCCGCTACGTCGCCCAGGGCGGCGACCAGGGCGCCGCCGTCACCGACGCGATGGGCCGCCAGGCACCCGAGGGGCTGGCCGGCATCCACATGAACCTGCTCGTGACCGCGCTGGGCGGCGGCGCCATGCCGGCCGAAACCGATCAGGAACGCGCGGCGCTCGAGCAGACCAAGACATTCAGGGCGACCGGCTTCGGCTACTTCCTCGAGCAGGCCACCCGGCCGCAGACGATCGGCTACGCCCTGCTGGATTCACCCGTCGCGCTGGCGGCCTGGATGCTCGACCACGACACCGACGCCTACTACAAGATCTCCCGCGCCTTCGTCGACGGGCAGCCATCCGGAGGGCTGACCCGGGACCACGTCCTCGACAACATCTCGGTGTACTGGCTGACCGGCACCGGGGCCTCGGCGGCCCGATCGTACTGGGAGAGCGCGCGAGCCCAGGCCCTGGCGGCCGGGCAGGCTCCGCCGCCGGTCAAGCTCCCGGTCGGCTTCACCACGTTCCCCGGCGAGATCTTCCGGGCCCCGCGCAGCTGGGTCGAGCTGGGCTACCCCAACCTCACCTACTTCCACGAAGCCGACCGGGGCGGCCACTTCGCCGCGTGGGAAGAGCCCGAGCTGTTCGCGACCGAGATCCGGGCGGCGTTCAAGTCGCTGCGGTAACTACCGGAAAGGGGCACAGGCGCGTAATCAGCCCAGGTTGTAGGCGATCGTGGCCCAGTTGCTCGGGTCGTCCTGCCGCTGGAACGAGATGCCGTTGCAGCTTTCAGGCAGGTCGACCGTGACCTTCTGGGTCTGCGGGCCAACGGTCACGACCGTGATGTTGGCGAAGTCGTGGGTCTTACCGGAGAACGGAGCCACCCGCAGCCGGTTCGGGGTCTTGCCTTCGCCGCCGGGATCGCAGAAGAAAGCGATCCACTTGTACTGGCCGGTTCCGAACGATACGGCACCGTACTTCTTGTCGTTCTGGATCTGCATATCTTCCTCCGGGACAGGCAATGGGGATTTAGTCGGCGGGTGCCACCCGAGAGCGGCCAGGCTAGCCAGGCTGCCCTGGTAGATGGATGTGTCTACGTAGCCGCAGCCACTCCAGTTGGTCCTGTTCGCACCGACCTGGCCGTCGGTGCTCTGCCACAGGGTGTGCGGCAGCAGTCCGGCCGGGGAAGCCTGGTACGCCGCTATCCAGGTACGGCGGGCTGAGTGGAAGATGGGCGCGAGCCCGGCATTGACGGCGAAATTCTGGCCGCTGTACAACCACGAACGCTGGCTGAGCGGCAACGACAGGAGATTGTAGGCGTCGTCAATGATGCCGAGCCACTGGTTGGCCCGGCCTGACTGGTCTCCCGATCCCTCCTCCAGATCGAGTATGGGAATCTCGCCCACGTTGAGGTTTGGGCCAATCCAGTTGATGAACGCATTAGCCTGCGAGCGTACGTCCTGGCTCGCCCGCAGGTACTGGTACAAACCGCAGAACGGGTACTTGTGCGACTTGATCGTCGACCTATTGCTGACGAGCATCTGGTCAAGGTGGGCATTCCCGTACCCGACGCGAATGATCGCCGCCCCGCCGTTCTGGGATTTAATCCCCGCCCAGTTGGGGGCGTTGCCGCTCGCCGGGGACTGAAACTCGCTGACATCAGGCAGCAAAACAGTCATTCCCCGCCGCCTCCTTCCCTCCCGATGACAACCGCCAGGCTAGAGCCTGCGACCGGCCGCCCGCCCACCGGGTACCCGGCTGCGGCGGCCCGGCGCATCATGGAAGGCCTTCATCCGCCAGGGCGTATTGAGCTCACAGACGCTAGACCAGCAGCCGGCGGAGGATCTTGCCCGCGGGGGACCTGGGGATGCGGTCCGTGAACTCGATCTGGCGCACGCGTTTATAGCCGGCCACGCGCTCACCGACCCACGCCATCAGCTCGTCCGCCGAAGCCGGAGCTCGCAGCACGACGAAGGCCTTGGGGACCTCCCCGGCTAGCGTGTCGCGCTGGCGCACGACCGCCGCGTCCGCCACCGCCGGGTGGGTCAGCAGGAGGGCCTCGAGCTCGGCCGGCGCCACCTGGTATGCCTTGTACTTGATCAGCTCCTTGACCCGGTCGGTCACATAGAACCAGCCGTCCTCGTCGGCCGTGACGATGTCGCCGGTATGCAGCCATCCGTCCGCGTCGATGGTCGCCGCGGTTGCCTGCGCGTCGCCGAGATATCCGCGCATCGCTCCCGCCGTGCGGACGAGCAGTTCACCCGGCTCGTTCGGCCCCAGGTCGGTCCCGGTGCCCGGTTCGACGACCCGGCACTCGACGCCTGGCAGTGCGGGGCCGATGGATTCGGGGCGGTCAGGGCCGTCGTCCGGCGCCATGTGGGTACCGCCGCTCACCTCAGTCATGCCGTAGGCCTGCTTTACCCGGCAGCCGAGCCGCCGGGCGCAGGCGCGCGCGAGGTCGGCGCCGAGCGGCGCGGCGGCCGAGGTGATCAGGCGCAGGCTGGCGAGGTCGTAGTCGTCGACCTGGTCCGCGGTGACGAGGGCAAGGACCATCGGCGGCACGACTTCTGCCCTGGTGACGCCGTAGTCCTGCATCGCGCGCAGGAAGGCCGCGAGCTCGAAACGCGGCAGGATGACCACGGTCGCGCCCGCCGCCAGGGGCAGGTTCAGCGTGAT
>Ga0335083_10008673_pt1 | contig 12393 bp, 9 predicted proteins | sample Lox_Sample_42_FD_206716 | JGI IMG/M metagenome (GOLD analysis project Ga0335083, IMG submission 206716) | Soil microbial communities from Loxahatchee National Wildlife Refuge, Florida, United States - Lox_Sample_4.2 | ecosystem: Environmental > Terrestrial > Soil > Wetlands | place: USA: Florida... | reverse complement strand
ATGCGCACCATGCGGATGGGGGTGCCGTCGATCTGACTAAACAGCGAAACGTTTTGCATAGAAGTAGTCCAGAAGAGAAGGACGTTGACCACCGAGCAGCCAGCCAACGAGCAACTCGCAATGCGCGGCGGCGAGCGTCACGCCGCTATGGCAGGTTGCGATGAACGCACCGGGATGCGTGGCGGATTCTTCGTAGACAGGCATGCTGTCAGGCGTCATCACGCGTAATGCGCCCCATGCGCGCACTACGCGCACGCCTTTGAGCAGCGGAAACTGCGTCACGGCTTTGCGGGCGATGTGCGCGACGATCTCGGGCGTCACGCCGTCGTCCATCCCGACATCCTCCGCGGATTCGCCGAGCAGAACCGATCCCTCCGCTGTCTGTCGCACGGAGAGCGTCGGGTATTTGAGGAAGGGACGCACGCGTTCGGTCACGAGGATCTGGCCGCGCAGTGGAACCACGGGCGCGGTGAGTCCGACCATGGGCGCGAGCTCGCGGTTGCCGAGACCCGCGCACAACACCACGCGCCCAGCTTCGAGCGTGCGCGTGCCCGTGTCGACGCGAAAGCCGCCGTTCGCGCGTTCGATCGACTTCACCCGAGCCTCCGGCACGTAGTCGCCGCCTGCTCGCTCGAATGCGAGGAACAGCGCGCGCAGCGTATAGAGCGGGCTCACATGGCCATCGTTTTCCGAGTAAACCGCGCCGGCCACGTGCTGGCCAACCTCGGGAATGCGTTCCGTCAATTGCTGGCGGTCGAGGATGTCGTAGGTGAGACGTGCATCCTGGGCATGCAAGTGGCGCAGCGTATCCACACTGCCTTCCAGCGCGTCATCGGTCATCGCGATGCTGATGCCGCCCCCGCGCGAATAACCGAGACTGAACGAAGACGCTTCTTCCAGCTCCGCAGCGAACGCCGGCCACAGCAGCGCCGATTCGAGCGACCACCGACCGTAATCGACCTGCTTCTTGCCCTTGCCCGAGACCCAGATCAGGCCGAAGTTCCCGCGAGCGGCGCGTACGCTGGAATCCTCTCCATCGAGCACGATCGTCTTCTGGCCACGTTTGGCGAGCCCGTAAGCGATCGCCATCCCGACCAGACCGCCGCCGACGATCGCAAAGTCATATTCGTGTTTCATCAATGCTTCCCCATCAGAACCTTGTCGAGCCCCACGAGCCTGTCGAGCACGAACATCAGGCCTAGCGTGACGGCCATGATCACGGTTGCGACCGCGGCGACCATCGGGTCGACGGTTTCGGTCATGCTCATGTAGATGCGCACCGGCAGCGTGATCGTGGTCGGCGCCGCGATAAAAATGGTCGCAGTCAGTTCGTCGAAGCTGCTTGCGAAGCCCAGCACCCAGCCAGCGGCGATACCCGGCAACAGCGCGGGCAACGTGATGCGCCGGAAGGTGGTCCACGCGTTTGCCCCGAGCGAGACGGCGGCGTGCTCGGCATCGCGTGTCGTCACGACCAGCGAGGCCATGATGAGCCGCAGGCAATACGGGAACACCAGCATCACGTGCGCGAGCACGAGCGAGAGGAACGACCCGGACACGCCAATGCGCGTGAATAGCTGCAGCAGCGCGACGCCGATCACAACGGGCGGAATCATCAGCGGCGAGAGCAGCAGCGAGTTGATCGCGTCGCGGCCGGCAAAGCGGTAGCGCGTCAGACCCAGCGCGGCCGGCACGCCCAGCATCGCCGCAAGCGTGGCGGAGAGCGCCCCGAGCAACAGGCTGTTCGAAAACGCCTGCGTGAAATCCGGATCGTCGATGAGCGCTTTGAACCAGCGCGCCGAAAAATGAAGCGTCGGCACGCCAAGCAGATTGCCCGGCGTGAAGGCGACGAGGCAGACGATCGCAAGCGGTGCGATCAGAAACATGGTGAACGCGGCATGGAAGCCCAGCGCAACAGGACCGTTTCGATTCACGATGTGGCCTCCCCAAGACGACGCTTGAGGCGTCGCTCGATCACCCGGCCGTAAAGCGCGACGATGCCGAGATTCAGCACGAGCAGGCACACCGCGATCGCCGCGCCCATCGGCCAGTTCATGCTGTGCAGGAACTCGTCGTAGGCCGCCGTCGCGACGACCTTGAGGCGCCGTCCGCCGATGAGCGCGGGTGTCGCGAACGCGCTTGCGCTCAGCGCGAACACCATCAGGCTCCCCGACAAAATGCCGGGCGCGGTTTGCGGCAGGACGATGCGCCGCCATACCGTGAACGGGCCCGCGCCGAGCGAAACCGCCGCATTGGCGATCTGCGGATCGATGCTTTGCAACGAGGTCCAGACGGACAGCACCATCAACGGCACCAGCGCATGCACGAGCACGACCACTACAGCCGGGAACGAGAACAGCATTTGCGGCGGGGTATCGACCAGGTGCAGGCGCACGAGCATTTGCGCGACGACGCCCTGACCGTCGAGCAGGATCGACCAGCCCAGCGTGCGCACGACGGCTGAGATGAACAGGGGGCCGAGCGTGAGAATCAGGAAGAACGCGCGCCAGCGAGCCGACATGCGGAAGATGAACCACGCCTCGGGCACACCCACTACGATCGTTCCGAGCGTCACGCTGATCGCGAGTCCGAAGGTGCGCAGGAATATCTCGTGATAGTAGGGGTCGGCGACGATCTGCGCGTAGTTGTGCCAGGAGTAGGCGTCGAGCACGCCGCCCGATGACGCGTCGAAGCCTTGCAGGCTCAGCATGCCGACGAGCGCCATCGGTAGGACGAGCAGCAACGCGAAGAGCAGCGTCACGGGTGCGACGAGGAACGGGCCGGTCGGCCGGCCGCGGCGCGCTGCGGCCGTTCGCAGCGGGCGAGGCAGGGGACGGGAGGCGCTCATCGTGTGCCTCCCGAGGTGTGCGGTGCGAGAGGACGCAGCGCGGTGCCTGACCAGTCGAGGCCGACCGCGTCTCCGACCTTCGCCACGTAGCCGCCACCGTTCGCGAGTTGCACCTGCAGCTCGCCGATATCGGTGCTCACGTTGACCGACCAGCAGTTGCCGTGAAACGCGCACGCGCTGATGTGTCCGTCCACGTGTCCTGTGCCGCTCGCGACCAGCTCGATGCGCTCGGGACGCAGCGAAAATGCGTGCTCGCCGCACGCATGCGGCGCATCGAGCGGCAGACTCGCGGGCCCGACCCGGAATACTCGGTCCATACCGTCGTAGGTCACGTGTCCGCGCAACACATTGGCGCGACCGATAAAGTCCGCGGCGAAGAGGCTGCCGGGGTCGTCATAGACGCCGGTCGGCGTATCGAAGCGGACCACCGTGCCTTGATTGAGCAGCGCGACACGATCGCTGATCGCCAACGCTTCGGCCTGATCATGCGTGACCATGATGGTGGTGGTGCCGACCTTGCGCTGGATGGTGCGCAATTCGGCCTGCATGTCGTGACGTAGTTTCGCGTCGAGGTTGGAGAGCGGTTCGTCCAGCAGCAGCAACGGTGGCTCGATGACCAGTGCACGTGCGAGCGCGACGCGCTGACGCTGGCCGCCCGACAGTTCGCGCGGGTACTTCGACGCATGGCGGCCGAGTTGAACCAGCTCGAGCGCGGCGGCGCACCGGCGCTTGCGCGCTGCGCGGTCGACGCGCCTCATCTGCATCCCGAACTCGACATTCTCGGCAACCGTCATGTGGGCGAACAAGGCGTAGCTCTGGAACACAATGCCGAGGCCGCGCTTTGCGGGCGGCGTGCCAACCAGCGATCGACCTTCGAGGCTGATGTCGCCCGAAGTCGGCTCGACGAAGCCGGCGATCATCTGCAGGGTCGTCGTCTTGCCGCAGCCCGATGGCCCGAGCAGCGAGACGAACTCCCCGCGACCCACATCGATGCTGAGGCCGTCGACGACGACAGTCTCGCCGTACTGCTTGTTCAGGCGTTCAATGCGTAAATAAGTCATGACTTTTAGTACACCTTGTGATTCCTTTGGCGAGGACGGAAAGACTTCCGGCGGCGTCGCCCGCCGCCTTCAGCGCGAACAGACGGTCAGCGTTCCACGTCGCGATTCCACTCCTGGGTCCAGCTCGCGCGCTTGTCGTTGACGACGTCCCAGTCGACCTTGAGCATCTTCGCCACGGCGTCCGGGGAGGAAACACGCGAGGCCACCGCCGGGGACAAGCGGGTTTGCTTGTTGACCGGCGCAACGCCTTCTTCTTCTGCGTACATCGCCTGGGCTTCCGGCGACAAGGAGAACTGGACGAACTTCTGGGCGAGATCGTTCGGCGTGTCATGCTTGACCGGGCACATGCTCAGGCCCAGCACCACCGCACCTTCCTTGGGCGCGACGAACTTTACGGGCACGCCCTGGTTGCGCAACGCCTGCGTGCGGCCATCACCCCATGCGGCGAGCGCGATGCTGTCCGTCTGGAACAGTTCGGAGATTTTCCCCGGCGAAGGATCGAACGACAGCACGTTTGGTGCGATCGACGCCTTCACCACGTCGAAACCCGGCTGGATGTTCTGCTCGCTGCCGCCGTTCAGACGGGCGAGCACGATGAGCGTCTGCAGCCCATAACCGTTGCTGATCGTGGGGAACTCGACCTTTCCTTTGTAGCGAGGGTCGGCCAGGTCGTGCCACGAAGTTGGGGGCGCCCAGCCCTTCTCTGCGAACAGTCGCTCGTTGTAGACGAGGCCAGTGGCGTTCAGCCCGATCGTCACCGCCTTGTTGCTCTTGAAACGGGCCACGTCGTACAGGTTGTGGTAGACCGGCGCATCGGTCAGGGTGTCGCAAAAGCCGAGCTGGATTGCCTGATACATCGGACCGTCGTCGAGAAATACGACATCGAGGCTCTCCTTGCCTTTTTGTGCCTGAAGTCGCGCCATGGTCGTCGTCGAGTCGCCCGGAACGACCACCACCTTGACGTTGTTGGCCTTCTCGAACGGCGGAATGATCTTTTCCCGCAGCAGTTGTTCGAAAGATCCACCGAAGGCACCGACGTAGAGCGTCGTTTCAGCGTGGGCCTGAGCGGCGCCGAGCAGGCTGGCGAGCAGGATCGGTACGATGCGTTTGGGCATTGAAGTCTCCATCGATATCGGAATGTTATGCTGCGATGTATCCGGCTTTGTTCCGGGTTGAGCACAGTTTTGTGCGCCAAATCGGCACGGTCAAATCAGAAATTAACGACAATCGATGTTCAAATGTTATGGGGTAGGCAATGAAGAGCCGACAGCTTGAAGCGTTCAGGGCGGTGATCCTGAGGCAGTCGATTACGCGGGCTGCCGAAATGCTGCACATCACGCAGCCCGCCGTGACGCGGCTGATTCTCGATCTGGAGACGGAAATCGGCTTCAGCTTGTTTACGCGGGAGAAAGGCAGACTTTTCCCCACTTCGGACGCGCTGCTGCTCTATCACGAAGTGGAGCGCTCGTTTGTCGGCATCGATCGTATTGCCCATGCGGCGCAGCAGATCCGCTCCCTTAGCAAAGGTTCGCTGAACGTCGCGGCGGCGCCCGCACTCGCGTTGAACCTGCTGCCGGAATGGATCACCGACTTTACACGCGCACACGAAGGGGTGACGGTGTCGCTACTCGTTCACGGCACGAGACTGGTTGGGGAACTGGTGGCAAGTGAGCAATGCGACATCGGGTTCGTGACTTATACGACATGGCAGCCCGGCGTGCAGCTCGAGACGCTGTTCAGTGCCGACATGAAGTGCATCCTGCCGAAGCGCCACCGGCTTTCCCGCAAGCGGGTCATCACCCCCGAGGACCTGGCGGGAGAAAAGTTCATTTCGTTTCCGCGTGAGCTCGACACGCGCCGCATCATCGACGATATCTTCGCGGCGCGGCATATCGAACGGGAGATGAGCGCGGAGTGTCAGTTGTCGGCGGCGATAGCGACGTTTGTCGCACGAGGTGCCGGCGTGTCGATCATCGATCCGGTGTCGACCGACTACTTGCCGGCAGGGGTCTCCGTCCATGACTTTGCGCCCGCAATCCCTTTCGAATACGGTGTCGTCACATCGGACAGGCAACCGCTGTCGCGTCTCACCAGTGCGTTCGTGGAGTTCGTGCGAGAGAGGGTGAATAACAGGCAATGCCGATGACAAACCGAACGTTGCCGTTCACGCAATTCGGTCGCCCTCAGTAACGTTGGTTATATCCTGTCGGAGTTGCTGCCGGTAATGCTCAAGCTGGCAGACGCCGCGCTAGTTGAACGCAAACCTTACGCATTCCGGGAGATTGGCCTATGCTGAAAATCTATACACCGGACCGTGATCTACGCGGACGACGATAATACCTGGTAGACCGAATCAGATTGCCCGTCGAGGAGCCGCTTCGCTGCTACCGAAGCGCCACGGTCTCGCAGCGCCGCTGGTTTGCGGCGTCCCCTCTGCGAGGAGCCTGTCATGAGCAACCATCGTGTCCCGCTCTGGCGGCTGGGTGACATTGTGGCCTGTGGCCTGTGCATCGCAACGCTTCTCGCTTCCGTCAGTGCGTCGGCCCAGTTGCACCCCGGCGCACCGGCGTACGGCGCCCGGCCGGCGCCCGGAGGCAGTGTGAATTCTCCGGCTCAGCTTTCCTGGCCTGGTCTGCCCGGCATCGTTGGGCCGTCCACGGACGATCGAGCTCCCGCGCCGACTGAGCCCGCCGAACCCGATGCGAACGAAGTCAAAACCTTGCTGGCAGCCGGGCCGCAATTGCCGCTCACACGCCCGGCGGATCAGTTCGAGGCCGTGGGGCTGTTCAAGGGCAACTGGCCGCTCGTGATCGACTTCAAGCCGGCGCCCAACTCCTGCACATATGTCGTGGTCGTCGTTGGCGGGAAGGCGACGGTCCCCGCCGTGATCGATCCGGACGGCCATATCGGGCGGCATTTATTCTGGGGCAACTTCTCGGGGATGTCGGCGGAGCGCCTCTGGCCAGCCCGCTACCGCGTGCAGTCCGAAACGCCGGCCTGTCCTTCCCAGCACCCGGCAGCTAATGGCGCAGACGCCGCGCCATCGCCGCTCGAAATCTACGGCATCGGTGCGGGGCCGAGGGCAGTGGGCTCGATCACCGTGACCGATCTGCATATTGGCCCGCCTCAGCCGGATCTCCGTAAGAGCCCCGTCACCTGGTCGTTCAAGACTGAGTGGGTGTTCAATCACGCGACCATCACGTTCTTGCGCTTCGAGCGTTCGCCGCGCGACGGCAGCATCGTCTCGACGCCGGTGCGCTCGTTTGCGGTGCCCAGCCTCGAGGGTTCCGATCATAGCGGTCAATGGGACGCACACGACAATGCTGGACATTTGTCGCCAGGCATTCACCGGCTGGAAGTGCGCGCGTGGGACAGCCGGGATGACGACAAGAGCTGGGCCAGCGGGATCTCCAATGACGTCGTGACGATCACGCACCCATGACCTCGCCGCGAAGCCTCGCGCGTCGTACGCGCCGGCGGCCGCGCACGACCGGGCAGAAGATTGCCGTCGCGTTGGCCGCAGTGATCCTGATGATGCTGACGATTGCCCTCGTCGAATATGCGATCACGCGGCCCTACGCAAAAGAGATCGAGACGACTGAATGGAAAGCCATGCAGGACGAAGAAGTCATTGCGACTCCGCTCGCCCCCGGTCCGCTGCTCTCCATCGAAGGCGTGGTTCACGAGGGCATCGATGTGTACTTCGACAACGCTCGCCTCGATTCCGCCAGCCTGCAGTTGCTGAAGACGCTCCAGTTCCAGCCGCCGGCCAACGCACAGGCACTCACGTGGCGTTCGACGAGTCCTGATGTGACAGGGCACAACACCATCGATATTGAAACGGTATCGGTCCAGCCGGATGCGAAGATTCATTTTGCGCTGCTCGACGGGCGCTCGAACGCAGTGCTGAGCCTGAAAGCGGAGCGCGCAACCATCAGGATCACGCTGGGCGTGGCGCCTGCGGGTCGGGACATGGTGAATACCGCTGAAAACAAGAGCCTCGAATGGGCCAATGGCGCGCAGCTGCACCTGACGGGCAGTTGGCCCGTCACGGTGGAGGTACCCGAGGGCGCGCGCGTGCGGTTCGTGTTTCCGACGAACGCGCCGCAATCCTTTCTCTATCTCGGTGTCATGGAAAATCAGATCGCACGGCTCGCGGTGCGCGAGATCGGGGTGAAGCCGGTGGAATCGAATAGCTTTACGCGCTATGCCTGCGCCGCGAGGCCCGGGCAGATCTGGTGGCGCCTCGGCGATCCGGGCGGGGCGGCGTGTTCCTCGGCACCGCGTCTGTTCGTGGGCAAGCTCACGCTCGCGCCTGACTCGCTGAACGTGCAACTGCTCAGCGGCAGTGCCTGGCTGGCGAAAGACGGGCAGTTCGAACGCTCCGAATGGTATGCATGGCTGGAGAAGAACCCGGTGATACGCCAGTTGGGCGAGGCGCTGATCGGCGCGTTCGTCAGCTGGCTCTTGTTGACGGTTACCGGGATATGGGGCGGCAAGAAGTGATTGGAGGCGACAGGCCAGGCGTGACGGTCACGCAATGAGCGTGGATATCTGCGTGAGCTGAAATGGTGCGAAGGTGCGATTGCACCTCTGGCGGTTACATGACATCCGCATCGAGTAGCGCAGTGGCCCCCGATCTTGAAATATGAAGATTCGAACTCTATTCTTCAGTTGATGCCTGACGACCGTCCCGCAAAACTCTGATACTTGGCGCAGTGGTCGAATCTTTATGGTGTGGTAGAGAGGAGGGCCGCTCCGACGCGCACCAGGGGCAGCGCATTCCATGCGGGGTGATAGCAAACTCGTTATGTTTGGCGACCTGAATCCAGGCGTTGCCATGATAATTTTCGCCAATTGATACGTGTTAATTAAAGATTTTCTCAAGGCGTATCAAGAATGCATTCGTTTTTATTGTGGTGAATAAGGCTGCAATGGGTGGCCATTTTTTTGCATTTAGTTTCAGTCATATTCATCAATATGGAGTCCGAAATGGTCGGCGTATGGAAAACAATATCTCCGCTTCCGACGGTTGCCTCAGGGGCATTCAGTTCGGACGCGATGCTGCTTTTGACCGATGGCTCGGTGCTCCTTCACAATGCCTATGGCAAGGAGTGGTTGAGGCTCACGCCCGACTTCTATGGGCGTTATGAGACTGGGAGCTGGTCGGCCGAGCTGGACATGATCAATACGCGCGAATACTTCGCCTCAGGCGTGCTCAGGGATGGCCGCGTCTTCGCGATTGGTGGGGAAGATTCGGATGCCGGGTCCGATACGCCGCTGGGCGAGATCTTCGATCCGCAAACCAACCTTTGGAGCGCAATCAGCAAACCCTCGAGTTTTGATTTCGTCCGCGGCGACTGCAATGGCTCGGTCCTCGCGGACGGGCGCGTCTTGCTGGGCGGCGCCACGCCAGGTGGGCCCCCGCCGTCAGCCTGGTCCAAACGAACTGCCATCTGGGATCCGCATGCCAACACGTGGACCGAAGCCGGGCTGAGATTCGGGGCGCTTCCTAAAACTGACAAGAAGGATCCTTTCGAGGAGGAAACCTTTGCGCTCCTGCGCGACGGAAGTGTCCTCGCGCCGAGCGTGCGGGACACGCCCAAGGCACAGCGCTATGTTCCCGAGCTCGACGAGTGGGTGGATTGCCATGTGGCGCCGGTCAATCTGGCGATCGACACGCTGAACGGCGTTGGGGTCTTCGAAACTGGCCCTGTAATCGTGCTGCCAAGTGGCAAAGCCCTGGTTGTTGGCGGTACGGGCAAGACAGCGATCTTCACGCCCGGCCCGCACCTTGCCGATCCCGGATCGTGGACGCCAGGACCGGCGTTTCCCCCGGACACCAGCGCGAGTCCTAACTGGCCCACGCTCACGGCGCTGGACTCGCCTGGGTGCCTGCTGCCCAGCGGGAAAGTCGTCTTCCTGGGTGGCACCACAGAACCGGATTCCGGTGACTACTTCTCACAAAATCCGGTCTTCCTCGAATACGACCCGCACAGTTCAGCGGCCACACTGGCACCGCTCGATGCGCAACCTGCGCTTCCCGCCGGCAACTGGACCTGGCAATCCTTCTTCCTGTTGTTGCCCACCGGCGAGCTTCTTTGCAGCGCTCACACAAACAGCCTGTTCCTGTACACGCCAGACCCCGCCAGCGGGTCTGCCCACCACTCGTGGAGGCCCGCCCACATCGAGGTTCCCGACTGCATGGTGCCTGGTCATAGCTACCGTCTGCGAGGCACACAGATCAACGGATTGTCACAGGCTGTGTCCTACGGCGACGACGCCGGCATGGCGACGAACTACCCGATCGTCCGGCTCACGCGGCCGTCGACGGGGCAGGTGGCCTATGTCCGCAGCCATGATTTCTCGACCATGGGGGTCGCTACCGGTCGCGAGGTGCCCGAGGACTTGAAGTCCTGCCATTTCGACATTCCGTCGACATTGCCGCTGGGCCACTGGGAACTCGTAGTGATAGCAAACGGCATTGCATCCGACCCAGTCGAAGTCAGGATCGCAACACAGTGCGAGGAGCACAGCTTCGTTGGAAAGGTCGATAGCCTTGCTTACGACCGCTTCGGCGACTTTGAAGGGTTCTCGCTGGAAACGCTGGATGGCGCGATACATCGCTTCGAAAGCAGGGAACCCAATGTCGAGGAGTTGATCAGGCGCGCGGGGAAGGAGCGAACGCGCATTGCAATCAAGGTCGACGCGGCGCACTCGCGTCGGCCGTTGTCAATCACGATTCTCATATGACGATGCCGCGCCTTCGTCGGCGCGACATATCGGGCCGGCCGCGACGTGCTGACAAGGGGCACCTTGACGTTGTTTGTCGCGGGGCGCCCTCTGAGGTGACCTCAGCGAGGCACGATCGACTTGTGGCAGCGCCTATCCGCAGAAGATTGACATTATAGGATTAATGTCAAAAATCAAAGATGAAAAGTAAGATATTTAACGGTTTACGTTGTATTACTTGTATATCTGGGGCATAGCCAAATCGACAGAGCAGGCGCGCGGCCACACATCGCGCGCCCGATGTCACTGGCTGGCGTCGTGTACCCCTTGGGTGCACTACGACCGCACCTTGACGTAGCGGCCGGGGGCGGGCTCGATCGGTCGATGCGCCCGATTTCCGGGCTTGATGCGCGCTTTGACTTGCCCACCTGCATGCTGTTGCAGCCATGTGATCCAGTGATTCCACCAGCTACCGGGGTTTTGCTGCGCGGATCCGAGCCATGCGTCAGCTTCGCCGCCCTCGTCGCCATTGACCCAGTAGCTTCGCCTGTTCCGGCTCGCGGGGTTGACGACGCCGGCAATGTGTCCGCTTGCCCCGAGCACGAACTGAACGTCTCCGCCAAGAAGCTGAGCGCTGCGCCATGCCGATTTCCACGGGACGATGTGATCTTCCTGGGTCGCGAGGACATAGGCTGACGTGTCGATGCGGCCGATGTCGACCGGAGTGCCGCACATCGTGAGCTTCCCGGGCACGCGCAGGTTGTTCTCGAGGTACATGTTGCGCAGGTACCAGGTGTACATCGGCCCTGGCAGATTGGTGCTATCCGCGTTCCAGTAGAGCAGGTCGAACGCCGCGGGACTTTTACCCTTCAAATAGTTGTTGATCACGTATGGCCAGATCAGATCGTTGGCGCGCAGCATCTGGAACACGAAACCGAGTTCACGGCCCGGGTAGATGCCGCCGCCTCCTATGGTCCGCTCGCGTTGTGCCACGGTTTGCTCGTCGATAAATACGCCGAGATCGCCAGGATCGGTAAAGTCGAGCATGGTCGTGAGGAGCGTCAGGCTCGCGACGTTTTCCTCTTCGCGCGCACGCATGACGGCAAGCGCCGATGAGAGAAGCGTGCCGCCCACGCACCAGCCAACCGTGTTCACACTGTCCGCGCCGGTAATGGCGAGCGCCACTTCGATCGCCTTCATCACGCCGGATTCCAGATAGTCGTCCCACGCCGTCTGCGCCATCTCGGCATCGGGGTTGCGCCACGAAATGATGAATACCGTCTGCCCCTGCTCGACGGCAAAGCGAACGAATGAGTTTTCCGGCTGCAGGTCAAGGATATAAAACTTGTTGATGCAGGGCGGCACGATCAGCAGCGGACGCTTTGCCACGTGCGTGGTCAGCGGTGAATACTGGATCAGCTGGAACAGGCCGTTTTCGAAGACAACCGCACCTGCGGAGAGGGCAACGTTGTGACCCACTTCGAAGGCGGCTTCGTCGGTAATCGTAATGGCGCCGCGCGCGACGTCGCCAAGCAGGTTGGTCATGCCTGCGCGCAGGCTCCCGCCGTTTGACTCAATAGCCGCCTGAATGGCTTCCGGATTGGTTAAGGCGTAGTTGGTCGGACTGGTCGCATCGATGAGCTGGCGCATGAAAAAGCGCAGCCTGTGCTTTTTGTCCTCGTCATAGGTCGTGGCCCCGACGATATCTTCAAGCAAGCTGGCATTGGCGAGGTAGCTTTGCTTGAGCAGGTTGTA
>Ga0335083_10008669_pt1 | contig 12397 bp, 13 predicted proteins | sample Lox_Sample_42_FD_206716 | JGI IMG/M metagenome (GOLD analysis project Ga0335083, IMG submission 206716) | Soil microbial communities from Loxahatchee National Wildlife Refuge, Florida, United States - Lox_Sample_4.2 | ecosystem: Environmental > Terrestrial > Soil > Wetlands | place: USA... | reverse complement strand
CCCTGGATCATCGGATCTTGAAGGAGATCGTGGAAAAAAAAATTTAAGTCCGGCCGCCAAACGAGAAGTAGCCGTCCGGGTGGTGCAGGAATGCTCCTTTGCTGTGGGGCGAGTTTGCAAAGTGCTGGAACTTTCCAAAACAGCCTACTATTACCAGTCCACCAGGGATGACAGTGAAACGATCGCCAAGCTGACGAGCTATGCCGAGCGGATGCCCAACCGTGGCCAGGACGAGTACTGTAAGCTCATACGCAAGGAAGGACTCCGGTGGAACCACAAGCGCATCCGGCGGGTATACAAGCTATTGAAGTTGAACCTGAGGCGTAAAATGAAGCGCAGGCTTCCCAACCGGTTCAAAATACCACTGGAGATGCCTGGGCAAATGAACGTCACCTGGTCACTCGATTTTATGCATGACACTTTGGAAGGAGGAAGAAAAATAAAGGTCTTAAACATGATTGATGACTTTAACCGGGAAGCCCTGGCCATAGAGATTGATAGCTCCATTTGCAGCCAGCGGGTCAAACGAGTACTCCAGACTGTGATTGAATGGAGAGGCAAGCCCAAGTCCATCCGCATGGATAACGGTCCTGAGTTCATCAGTCATGAGCTAAGCGATTTCTGCAGAGCTGAAGGCATTGAGATGATTTTCATTCAACCTGGCAAACCGATGCAGAACGCATACATTGAAAGGTTCAACCGGTTCTTTCGGGAGGACGTCCTGGATGCTTATCTGTTCAAAAGCATTCATGATGTGAGAGCCCTCAGTGAAGAATGGATGGAGTTTTATAACAACAATCATCCACATGAGTCATTGAACGATATGAGTCCAAGAGAATATCTGGAGGCCGTTAACAGTGGAAAACTCGCCACCCGCAAAACCCAGGAGGAGTTTACCACAATTAACAGCCATAATAGTAGTAATATTGAAGATTTGTCGTCAACAAGCCAGTCTTAAAAAAGGGGAGGCTACAACCCCACATTTTTTCGGAAGCAGCTCGTTATTATCGTCATACTGGTCTCGCTCTATCTTAAACAAACGGTGACCGCGCTGGTCAGGTACGGAAAATTGACCAGTTTTCACACCTGGCTTGCGAAGATTGCGGCTTTCTCGCAAGGAGTGTTTTTGGTTGGATTGTTTTTCACGGCGAGGTTTCCGGTGTTGCTCTTCTACATAGGTAGAGGAACATGATCGTGATAATTAAGGCAACATCTAATCTATTCGGCCAAGCATTATAATCTAATGAGAAAATTATGAAAAGATTGATTTTCTACGTATGCGTTATCGGATTTGGCTCTATTTCATATGGACAAGATTGTTCTTCTATAAAGCATGGCACGTTCTATTCTTATCCACGTAATTCCTACGTAACACATGAAGTTATTATTACCAGACAGGACACTATTGAAACTATGATAGATGAACTATTAGGGGACACGTCTATTTGGAAATTTGATATCACAAATAATTGTGTAGTAAATCTAAAATTTATTAGGAATACCAAAGGCGTAAACGAGTTTCAATCTAAGTATTTCTATAGTGATATTTATAGAGAAGAAACTACGAAAATCACACGCGAATATTATACATATCGCGGCTTTTGGGTGCAGGACTCTACCAGGCCATACACGGATACGATTTGGAGGAAACCGCATCGCAATTAATAACTCATAATTTCAAACTGAGACACTACCAGCCAGTCTGACTATCATTCGTCAAAACTGGAATCACTACGGAGGCCCGTCAGACACGATTGCGCCATGGTGGGGCATGACCAGCTGACCAACATTCCTATTTTTTTCTGAAATAAATCCTGATAGGAACCCCCTTGAATTGGAAATGCTGGCGCAATTGATTTTCCAGGTAATTCCGGTAGGGTTGTTTGATATCGTCGGGGTAATTGGTAAAGAAGGCAAAGGAGGGAACCGGGGTGGTCAGTTGCGAAATGTATTTGATCTTTACTGAATTTCCGCGTACCACCGGGGCATGGTAGGATTCCACGGCCTTTAACATGACCTCGTTCAGTTTCGACGTAGGGATTTTCCTGCTCCTGTTTTCATATACTTCCAGCGCCGATTCAATGGCCTTGAAGATGCGCGTTTTGTCCTTGGCTGAAATAAAAAGAATGGGCAGGTCTGTAAAAGGCGCCAGCCGCCGTTTTAACTCCTTTTCATAATTAATGGCTGTATTGGTATCTTTTTCCAGCAGGTCCCACTTGTTGACCAGCACCACGATCCCCTTCCCTTTTTTCACCGCCAGGCTAAAAATATTCAGATCCTGCGCGGAAATACCCTTGGTGGCATCCAGCATCAGCAGGCACACATCCGCCTCATCCATGGCCTTGATGGCACGTATGACCGAATAAAACTCCAGGTCCTCCTGCACTTTTGTCTTTCTTCGTATACCAGCCGTATCAATTAACATAAACTCTTTCTGAAAGAGGTTATAGTGGGTGTGGATGGTATCCCGCGTGGTGCCGGCCACATCGCTCACAATGGTACGCTCACGTCCAACAAGCGCATTTAGCAGGGAGGACTTACCCACATTGGGCTGACCGATGATGGCGAATTTTGGCAGCGTTCCATCCAATGGGCTCGTCTCCTCATCCCCCATCAACCCCGTTATGGCGTCCAGCACCTCGCCGGTCCCGCTTCCGGTCATGGCTGAAATAAAAAAGATATGTTCAAAGCCCAATCCGTAAAACTCGGCGGCGTCCAGCAACCGGTCGCTGTTGTCCACTTTGTTCACCACCAGGAAAACGGGCTTGGTACTGCGCCGCAGCACATCTGCCATGTCCTCATCGAGCGACGTAATTCCCGTTGCGGTATCGACCATGAACAAAAGCGCATTGGCCTCTTCCACGGCAATCATCACCTGCTTCCTGATCTCTCTTTCAAAAACGTCCTCGCTGCGCGACACAAAACCGCCGGTATCGACTACATTGAAACTTTTCCCGTTCCAGTCGGCCAGGCCGTATTGACGGTCGCGCGTAACCCCGCTCACGTCGTCCACAATGGCCTTGCGTTGTTCCAACAACCGGTTGAACAAGGTGCTCTTGCCTACATTTGGTCTACCCACGATGGCTACCGTAAATCCTGCCATGATCTATTGAAATAAAAATTAAACTGCGTTTATTGATACCCGTATTCTTTCAAAAAAAGTTCGCTGTCCCTCCATTTGGGTCTCACTTTCACAAACAACTCCAAAAAAACTTTCCTGTCCACAAATGCTTCGATATCTTTGCGGGCCTCTGTTCCCAGTTTTTTGATCATCTTCCCGCCTTCTCCCAAAATAATGCCCTTCTGCGTCTCCCGTTGAACAATGATATCCGCCCGGATCTTTGTCAGGGTGGATTTTTCACTGAATTCCTGGATGAGCACCGTGCTGTGATACGGTATCTCGTCCTCGTAAAAATTAAATATTTTCTCCCGGATGATCTCGGCTACAAAAAATTTGACCGGCAGATCCGTGATTTCATCTCCCTCAAAAAAGGGCGCTCCTTCCGGCAGGTAAAAAAGGATCCGCTCAAAGAGAAACGGTATATTAATCCCTTTCAAAGCCGATATAGTCACCACTTCCCGGCAATAGCTTTTCCCGGCAAAAAAGGCAGCGGCTTTTTCGGCCTTTCCCTTATTGGCTGCATCCACTTTGTTGATGACCACCAGGGCCGGCGCCTTCAGTCGCAGCGAGGTAAACAACCCATCGTTCTCCGCGGGATCATCATTGACGTCCACGATCAGCAGCGCGAGGTCCGCATCCTCCAATGAATTTCGCACTGCCTGCATCATTTTTTCGTGCAGCTTGTATTTGGGTTCGATGATGCCGGGTGTATCCGAAAAAATAACCTGGTAGCCCTCGCCCGTCAGAATTCCTTTAATACGGTGACGCGTGGTCTGCACTTTGTGCGAAACAATCGCCAGCTTCTCCCCCATCAGGGCGTTGAGCAGGGTGCTTTTCCCCGCATTCGGTTTACCAAATATGTTTACAAATCCGGCTTTCATTTTCCTAAAAACAACGAAACAAAAATCCCGCAGCGGACCTCAGGGATCCTGGCTGCAGAAATTCCTTTCTTGTTATCTTATTGACAATCAAGACAACTATTTAAAAAAGGACCACAAAGATAGGTGTTGCCCGCCGTAGGTTGGATATTCCGGGGAGATCAGTTTTCCGGCACTCTGCAATAATTTGGAGGATTATGTGAGACGGCCGATTTTCAGCCTCATTTGTCCAGGCCTGCATGCTCTGCATTTGATGCGTTGACATTAAAGAATTCTTGTCAATAAATTGCTTATGCAAATCAAACCCGGAATGAACCGACATAATAAATGATCTCCTGAGGTTGTTCCTGTAGCGATGTTCAATCCTGCGCTGTTAATCCCAGCTTCCTGATCCGGAAGAGGTTCCGGATCAACCACAACAGTACGCCCCACACGGAAATGGCCATAAAATAGGACATAAAAAGCAACCAGATGGGGGCTTTATTGCGGGTGGCATACAGGCTTCGCTTTTGAAAATCGTCCTTGTAAACAAAGGGCGCGCCCCAGGGCAATGCTTTTTCCAGGACGAGGGTGCCATACTGATCGTTGTCATCTACCCTTGCCACAATGGTGATATTCCCGTTTTTATCGCCGGGGATATTATTTCTCTTAAAATCGGCGGTCACAGTGCCCGTAGAATCGGTAGAAAAAGTGGCCGTTTCATTCACATTCAGGTTGGCCCCGAAACGTTTCACAGAAATGCTCACATCAACCCCCTTTGCGGGGACCCAACTACTGTCCTTCTTCTCGAATATCTGAACCGCAATTTTTTTATCGGGCAACGTGTCTATCTGGATTTTGGCGCGGGACACAGTAGCTTCTGCCCTGGCAGGATTGAATTTTTCATCGCCCGTGAACACAGCTACAAAACGATGTTTGTCCGTCTTACCCCAGGTCGCTGCAAGTGCACCCGGTATGGTGGAGGCAGCTTTTCCCTGGTCGTCGGTCAACAGCTGGCCGACCAGGTTGGCAGCTGAATCGGAATTCAGATAAAGTTTGATGGGAATACCGGTTACAGGCCTGAACCTGCGATTCACCTTTGTTTGTACATGTGCCAGCACGTAAGGAACCTGGTTATTTTCGAGAACATAACCAACGGTCATATTCAAATCTCCCTTGAGAGAATCCTGTGCCGGTGCGGTGCTTCCGGATATAAGCAACAGCAGGAGCAGCCCGTAGTGACAGCATTTATCTATGCGTTTCATTGTTTTCCTTTATCGTTTCTTCAATCGGTATAATCGGGAATATTCTTGACAGCAGGGTAATGATCAGCAGCGCACCTGCCAGGGAGCCCATGGCAATAGCCCATTCCTGCCAGCTCGGAAAATAGTGTCGGAAACTGGCCGGCACATTATACATGGGCAGGAAGGGATGCAGGAGGGTGGGCGTTACGATCACATATCTTTTGAACCAGGCACCCACCACCACCAGGCATCCTGCGATAAATGAAGGCATGGGTCTTCTTCCTTTGCGGGTTACCAGGATCAGGATGGGAACAATCATTCCCGCCAGGATGGCAAACCAGAAATAAGGGGCGAAGTCCCCTGCAAAAAGGCTGGTCAGCAGTGCATCTTCAGATCGCTTCATCTTGAAGGCAGGCACCAGGTATTCATTGATGTTGAAATAGAGATAGATCAGTCCTAACAGTACTACGATCTTGCCCATATTGTCAAAATGCCTGAGCGTGATGTATTTCTCCAGCCGATAATTTCTTCTGAATACGTACATGGCAACCAACACACTGCCCGCTCCCACCAGGAAGGCGCCGGAAATAAAGTAGGCACCAAAATTAGTGCTGTCCCATCCAGGTCTGTAGGTGGTGGCAAATAGCCATGAGGTCACGGTGTGAATGGAAAACGCTACGGGAATGATCGTAATGCAAAGGATCCGGATCGCTCTCCGGCTCAACCTTGATTGTTTACTGCTGCCCTTCCAGAAGGAACCCAGCATGCTGTACAGCCGGTTTAGTTTCCTGTCGGTTTGTTCCCTGTGTTCGAGCATGATCTTGAGATCGGGCAACAGCGGATAATACAATAGCAGCAGGCTGATAAAAAAATAAGTGGTGATCACAATTACGTCCCACATGATGGGTGATTGTACCCGTCCGTGGAGGAAGAGGAAATAAAGCCTTTCAGGCCGCCCCATGTCTACGATGATGATCAGTGCCGCAAACATAATGGCGCCGACGGCGATCATTTCCGCGATCCTCGTCAGCGGTGTACTCCAGTGCACGTTCGCAAGTCTGAGCACGGCCGTAATGAGTGAACCGACCAGGCTGATGGCTACGAAAAAGACAAAGTTAGAAATATAGATGCCCCAGGATACATAATCGCGCATATGGGTCACTGCGAGTCCATCCTTTAGTTGCAGAAAATAGGCGTAGGCGCCAACCAGGCAGATACAAATGAGCAGGGCAGTCCACAGCTTCCCGCGCATGCCAAACTTTTGCGGCAACAGGTCCCGGATGATCGTTTCATTGGCAATGGGTGATTTTTCCATAAAAAATCATTTTGAGTCAGATGTCGAAATAGAATCCTCCGCATCGGGTTGGAAAGGAAAATTCCTGTCTACCGCTGGCAGATAATAAACACTGGGTTTGGTCCCCATGTCTTCCATAAGCCTGTATCCTCCTTTATCCCTGATCAGGTCGCTGAACCGGAAGGTTTCCGCTCCGTTGGTGACCGAATCCTCATTGAGATCGCCAAAGAAAAATGTGCCGTTGGGACAGGCCGACACGCAGTGCGGCAATTCACCCTTCCGGGCCATATCCGGGCAAAAATCACATTTGCCCACGGTACCTTTTTTCTGGGGAACGCTGGTTTCGCAGGAATAAGGCCTGCTGGCTACTTCTTCCGGGATCTCGGGAGCCGACCAGTTGAATACGCGTGTTGAGTAGGGACAGGCTGCCATGCAGAACCTGCATCCAACGCAACGATCGCTGTCAATGGCCACTATCCCGTCCTTGCGCTTGAACGTGGCGTCTACCGGGCAAACCTTTACACAGGGTGGTTCATCACAATGCATACAGGTGGTGGGTTGCCAGTAAGGAGCCGTATGCGCGGATTCCTGCATGGGGTACACCTTGATCCAATTCTGACCGGGGTTTACATAATGCATGTGATTGCAGGCTTCCTGGCACTTCTTGAGATTTTTACAACGGGACAGGTCGATGACCATTACAAACTTCTTTCCATCAATCCCCACCCTGGCCTCCTGGTTGGATACAGACGGAAGCTCGGGGACGGGTTTCAGGTACGCCTCATCCACTTCTATCACATCGCCGTCCACCGAAAGCAATTTGACTTTTTTGCCGGTAGGTTTCATGGTTCCTGCCTCACCGGTTTCCACTTCATGGTTTCCGGAATTGCAACCAGCCATTGCACCGGCTGCCAGCAATCCTGTTAACAGGAACGCTCTGCGTGAGTTGTTGGTCTCTTCCATTTTGATGGGGGTTTTAGGCATTTTTTTATTTACGCACGATCCACTTTTGCAACTCTTCGTTGGATATTTTTCGACCACCGGAAGCCAGCAGGCGTTGGTCGATCTCCACCAATTTTCCATCCCGGGTAAGCATTTTCACCGTCTTTTTCTCTTCGCCGGGGGAACAGGAAATGCGCGCTGTTTTTTTTGAAGAACGAAACCTGAGAAACGGCGTTATCAATACAACTGCAGAAATCCAACCTAATCGCCGCGTGAATATGCGCCGGCTTTCGTTGATCGCACCGGCTTTGGAGTGTTGTGGAACCATAAGAATCCTGTTTTGGAGATCATAAAACTAACCAACCACAGGGTGCCGTCCCATGACTTTAATCAGAGGCCATAATGATTATTATTGCGACCAGGGATCTCTTGATAAAAAAAAGGCCGCCCGAAGGCGGCCCTGAACAGCGATTGAATTGCGTCATTTTTTAAGTGTCCTGATAAACACGACCAGGCTCCATATATCCTCCTTTTCCGGTATCTTCTTTTTAAAACTGGGCATGTCTTCCCGGCCTTCGGAAATTTTGTAGAACAATGACCCGTCCGACTGGGCCTGCGTCTGCGCCGTGGTGAAATTACCGGGTTCCGTCTTTAGCTGAGCCGCTTTACTGCCATCGCCCAGACCGGTTTTCCCATGACAGGAAGCACAATGCTGATTCCATAAAGATTTCCCGTTAGACAACGTCTCCGCATCCGACTTAAGCGGGTTCACAGCCTTGGCATCCTTGTCGGGTACCGTCCAGGGTTTGGGCTGCTGGGAATAAGTAAAGGCAATGCTTGCCAGGACCAGCGGCAAGATCCATGCGTAAAAAATCAATCGTCTTTTCATGCTATATCGATTTTTGAGTGATGAAATCCGGTGAGATACAAACAGGCGCGCAAGACGTGCTTTCTACAGGGTCAGCCCAAATGTAATGATTCGTACGATCTGCCATTTCAATTTACCGTTAACAACGGCCAACGACGGGAAATCCTAACTGATTTTTCATGACCTATGAGCCATATAGAAGGGCACCTGCGTCCGGATATTGGTCATCTCCACCTGGATCGGTGGTTGGTTGCCATCACTGACAAACAGTCCGTACATGTCCGGTTTCGAATCCAGGTCTATACATAGGCTGGCATTCCCTTTCAGCACAAAGACCAGGTATCTGTATTTTCCTGCTTCTTTTATTTGCAATCCGGGCCATTCCGATTTCAGGAAATTATGACAATAGCGCATTTGATATTCGTAGTCGTGCATGATGCCCCGGTAAACCATTGTATCCAACCCGGCCCGGATCGCAGCAACCTGGAAAGAATCCGGATAAAAAAACACGGCTGCCGGGCCCTTCACAAAAATCGTGTCTCCGAAATGACTTGCGGGCTTTGGCATATAACGTGGCTTCGCTGGCGCATTCGATGAATGTTCTTTTTTTTCAGAAGCGGCAGACTGCTGATTGCAGGATATCATGGTCTGCAACAGGAATACCGGCAGCAGCAGGCTCCATGGGGCCCCATTCTTTCTGACCCTGCGTGATCTGATCGCTTTCATTTACTGGTCGGCATAAATGATCCCGGGAGGTCGGTCCCGGGATCCCTGGATAATAAACGAGTAATGGTATTTGAAGTTCTGAAATTTTTGCATACTACCAGCTATGGCGTCATCTTTATCCAGGTTAAAAATTCCAGAGCCTGCTGATGTTAAAGCCAATATGAAACTGGCCGCCCGGGACCTTTGTGCCATCTGTTTGTTTAAACCCAAACGGATTATTTGCATTGTACAAACTGTTCAGCTGTGGATTCAGCAAGGTATAATTGCCGGCGAACAGTTGGAAAGTATGCCCGCTTGTATTAAACTCAAATCCAAAGGCAACATTGGGATGCGGATTGTCCTGGGGCCAATGAGAAAGAGGCTGATCATAGTCGATGATGATGGCAGTTTTGCTGGTAATTTTATACCGGGCTATGACCGATACCGCCCACATGTTCCAATTTTGTGTCTTGTAGATCACTTTGTTGGCAGAGTCATAGACCGAATAGTACCCGGGAACGGAGTTCTGGTGTGCAATACTGATGGCCGCCTGCACAGAAAGTTTTTCGTTGACCTTCCTGGCTACCATAATTTCATTAAAGTAGGAAAGGCGCTCAGTATTGTATGTAAACAGAATATGATTCGGGTCGGCGACTGTTTTCCATCCCATATTGCCGTAGTAAGTAACACTGACCGGCATATGTTGCTTGTCCTGTTTCAGCAGCGCATATTTTACACTTCCATCCCAGGTCAGGTTGTCCTTCATCACGCCGAAACCCACATACAAGTCCTTTATGGGTGCATAGGCAAATCCCAGCCGGATGTTGGCTGAACCAAATACGCCCCAGAAGTCCTGGTAGCCATTTTGCACGGTGCCCATCCGGTGCTGGATGTCAGCTTCGAAAGTACCTTTCACCGGGACCATCACGGTTTGATCATCGATCAGGAACCCACTTTCGAAGGTATTCTTTACCGGCCTGGGTTTGGAAGTACCCGTCCCGGTTTTCTTGGTCGCCACGCCTGTGCTGTCCTGTGCAAGAAGACGGCCCTGCATGCACAAAGAAAAGATCAGCAGTCCCAGTGGCAGGACATGACGCCGAATTAGTATTGATTTATTGTGAAGCATGGTTTGATATTTAGAAGTACATACATCTTCGCGAGGCATCGCGATTTTATCATCAGTTATTGGGTGCTCCATTTTCAATCCAGTAGTACACCTGGTTTACAAAATCCTTTGTTGGAACATTTACTGTCATCGGCCCCCCGTTGATTTCCTGGTAAAGGATACTTTGATCAGGGACAATGGTGTTGACATATCCTCCATTGATCAGGTTTTTATAAGCGCCTGCGGAATCCATATAGGGCTGTTGGCTACCTGGTACATGGCAACCTGATTTGGCACAACTGGTTGTCATGACCGGCAGGATCTCCGCATTGAAGCTGACTGCAGGAGGAGGTCCGGACACAGGCATGGTTGGGAGAATGACGTCTTTGTAACATCCGATCAGCAGTGTACTCATCCCCACCATGGCAATTCCCAACACTGAAATAATTTTTATCTTTTTCATGACGATTCCTTTAAATCATTTGTTGTTGAAATTCATATTCGCCTGTATGGTGAGAACATCGCCGATATTCGTACTCGTTATTCCGAAGTCTCGACAATTGAGCTGGAAGCTGAACTGCAATCCAAAGACGCCCATCGTAACGGTACCCTCCGTAACCTGGCTTTCTTTCACAAATATCAATTTACCGGTGATCGATTCCGTATGGGGTGCGGCGAGCAAACCTCTCCAGGTCAGATTGGCCGTTACAATATAGCCGGCGGTGTTGGGGTCGAAGGCCACACTAGTGGTTTGGATCAGTGCAATATTCGAATCGCTGAGATTCTGGACACCGGGTATAATCTTAATGGTTCCCAGGGCGGCAATATTGCAACCTGAATCCCTTGCCGGTTCCCCGGTATTGGAGGTATTGATCTGAACATACCCGTTGAAATAGGTTTTGGATGGGTCATTTTCATAGAATGCCCATGAACTGTCTTTCAGGGGTTGACCAGAGGTGTAGTAATAAATCTGCTGCGGTGGAGTTACGTTGGCAATTCCAAAATCATTGAATCGCCCTGTAAGCAGACCGGAGGCTCCGAGGTAGGCTCCGGACCAAAGGACGCTGGAATGCACCTGGTCAAATTTCCACTCGGTTGTATCCCCTGGTGTCATGTTCCCGGGAAGCATGATGGCATCGCCGCGGACAATGGTGGGTGTACCGGAAGCCGGTGGTGGTGCGATCATATCTTTGTGTGTACAGCTTACGACGTAGCCCAGGGAGCTGAAGACCAATACAACTCCCATTAGTATTTGGTTTCGGCTTATTTTCATAAAAAATCTTGTTTAGATGTGAGGAATGATGCTTTTTAAAAATTACGGGTCAAACCTAACCCGCATTACGTGCAACCAATATGACCCACATCAAAGCCTGTATTGAGAATCGTCATAAACGCGCCTAAACAACGTCCGCGGCCTCGTCCAATTTGTTGAGAATAAAGGAGCAGAAAAAAATACCGGCAATGGCTAACCGATAGCTGGCAGAACAGGATTTAACGGTGAAACCGGCTTGATAAATAGAAATACTTAGAGCGCCCTGCTTAAAATCGGGACTGGCTTGAGGCCTGCGAACAGGACCTAGGAGATTATTCCCCGTTTAATGGTCTTCAAAATGAAGGGGATGACGAGTACGGCAGCAAATGCGATGATATTAAGCAATAGACTGATGGTGAAAAGTTGCATGTCATTACGCAAGACATCATACGCCTCCGGCGATGCTGTGTTCCGAAAATAAACAACCAGGTCTTTGACTATAACAATGAAGAAAACAATGCTGTGTAACAATGTGAATCCGGCTCTCTTTGCCAAACCCGGCAGCCAGAAAAGCAGGGCAAGGAAGGCCCAGGCCTGGAGTGGCAGAAAGAAACCGAAATATTGTTTTACATGAGCCGCGGAAAAGTCCGGATATATATTCCGGATCTGCAGCCCGAGGTAAAGTGTGGCGATGAAGGCGTAACTATATGGCAGGCTGTAACGCAACCGGCTCTTTAGCGTGTCTTTGAGGGAAAGGCGTTCAGACAGGGTCATCACCACTAAATACCAGAGCACATAGCCGGGAAAAAAAGCCATGAGCTCCAGTCGCTTCAGGTATGCAAAGAAATCAGGATGCATGTAAAACGAGGTCAATATAATAAAAAAGGCAGAAGACGGGGAACCCTGCCCGATACGTTTAATAGTAAAAACCTCTTCATGGAGTTGATGTAACCCGGTATCCTGGGCAGATCTATACCGTTATTAACAGATGTGAAGGTATGCCGGGGAC
>Ga0335083_10008668_pt1 | contig 12397 bp, 13 predicted proteins | sample Lox_Sample_42_FD_206716 | JGI IMG/M metagenome (GOLD analysis project Ga0335083, IMG submission 206716) | Soil microbial communities from Loxahatchee National Wildlife Refuge, Florida, United States - Lox_Sample_4.2 | ecosystem: Environmental > Terrestrial > Soil > Wetlands | place: USA... | reverse complement strand
TCGTCGAGGGTGAGTCGCTGATCATGGCGGTGAAGGACATCGCGGTGTCGTCGGGTTCGGCCTGCACTTCCGCGTCGCTGGAGCCGTCCTACGTGCTGCGCGCGCTGGGCCGCTCGGACGAACTGGCGCACAGCTCGATCCGCTTCACGCTCGGGCGCTTCACGACGCAGGAAGAAGTCGATTTTACGATCGACCACCTGAAGACCAAGGTGGCGAAGCTGCGGGACCTTTCGCCGTTGTGGGAAATGCACAAGGAAGGCATCGACCTGAGCACCGTGCAGTGGGCCGCACACTGAATCTAGAATCCGGAGAAAGCCATGGCATATAGCGACAAAGTCATCGACCACTACGAAAATCCGCGCAACGTCGGTTCCTTCGACAAGGGCGACGCATCCGTGGGCACCGGCATGGTCGGCGCGCCGGCCTGCGGCGACGTGATGAAGCTGCAGATCAAGGTCAACAAGGACGGCATCATCGAGGACGCGCGCTTCAAGACCTACGGCTGCGGCTCGGCGATCGCCTCGTCCTCGCTGGTCACCGAGTGGGTGAAGGGCAAGCGGCTGGATGAAGCCGCCGGCATCAAGAACACGCAAATCGCCGAGGAACTGTCGCTGCCGCCGGTGAAGATCCACTGCTCGATCCTGGCCGAAGACGCGATCAAGGCCGCGGTCGAGGACTACAAGAAGAAACACCAGTAAGCATGGCCGTCACGCTTACCGAAAAAGCTGCCAACCACGTGCAGGACTTCCTCGCCCGCCGCGGCAAGGGCGTGGCGCTGCGACTGGGCGTGCGCACCACCGGCTGCTCGGGCATGGCCTACAAGCTCGAGTACGCCGACGAGATCGGCCCCGAGGACCTGCAGTTCGAAAGCCACGGCGTGAAGGTGGTCGTGGACCCGAAGAGCCTGCCTTACCTGGACGGTACCCAGCTCGACTTTGCGCGAGAGGGTTTGAACGAAGGCTTCAAGTTCAATAACCCAAATGTCAAAGACGAGTGCGGTTGCGGCGAAAGCTTTAACGTCTAACCACTTCGAGCTGTTCGGACTTGCGCCGGCTTTCTCCCTGGACCTGGCGCGCCTCGAATCGGCCTACCGCGACATCCAGTCCCAGGTGCACCCCGATCGCTACGCGCACGCGGGCGACGCCGAGCGGCGGGCCTCGATGCAGATGGCTACCCGGGTAAACGAGGCCTACCGGACGCTGAAGAACCCGGTGCGGCGCGCGAAATACCTCCTCGAGCTGAACGGCGTGGACGTCGGATTCGAAACCAATACCGCCATGCCGAAGGATTTCCTGGTCGAGCAGATGGAATTGCGCGAGCGGCTGGAAGAGTCGAAAAACGCGGATGCGCTCGAGCGTTTGCAGGAGAATCTTTCGAAGCAGAAGAAAGTCCTGGAAAGCGGGATCAAGGAACAAATCGACGGCCAGGGCAATTTCGCGGGCGCATCGGATCTCGTGAGAAAACTCATGTTCCTGGAGCGTTTCGGCGAGGAGATCGATTCGGCATTTGAGGCGCTGGAGAACTGATGGCGTTGTTCCAGATCTCCGAGCCGGGGCAGAGCCCCGAGCCGCACCAGCACCGGTTGGCGGTCGGGATTGACCTCGGCACCACCAATTCCCTGGTCGCGGCGATGCGCAGCGGCGTCGCCACCGTGCTGCCGGATGCGCAGGGCAGGGCGCTGCTGCCCTCCATCGTGCGCTACCTGCCGGGTGGCGGCGTGGAAGTGGGCTACCTGGCGCAGGCGCAGCAGGCGGAGGATCCGAAGAACAGCATCGCATCGGTGAAGCGCAGCATGGGGCGCGGCCTGAAGGATGTCGTGCACGCCGAGAACGCGCCCTACGATTTCGTGGATGCGCCCGGCATGGTGCAGATCCGCACGGTCGCCGGGGTCAGGAGCCCGGTCGAGGTGTCCGCCGAAATCCTGAAGGTTTTGAAGACGCGGGCTGAAGAGTCCCTGAAGGGCGAGTTGTCCGGCGCCGTCATCACCGTGCCGGCCTACTTCGACGACGCGCAGCGCCAGGCCACCAAGGACGCCGCCCGGCTGGCGGGGCTGAACGTGCTGCGGCTGCTGAACGAGCCGACCGCAGCGGCGATTGCCTACGGCCTGGATAACGGCGCCGAGGGCGTCTACGCGGTGTTCGACCTGGGCGGCGGCACCTTCGACATCTCGATCCTGAGGCTTTCCAGGGGCATATTCGAGGTGATCGCAACCAACGGCGATGCGGCGCTCGGCGGCGACGACTGGGACCAGCGCGTGTTCTGCTGGGTCGTCGAGCAGGCCGGGCTCGCCCCGCTCGCGCCGCGCGACATGCGCCTGCTGCTCGGCAAGGCGCGCGAAGCGAAGGAACACCTGACCGCCCACGCCGAGGCGCACATCAGCGCCAAGCTTTCCTCGGGCGAATTCGTCGACCTGACGCTCGACACGGAAACCTTCTGCCGCATTACCCACCCCCTGGTGCAGAAAACGCTCGCGCCGGCACGCAAGGCGTTGCGCGACGCCGGCCTCGCGGTGGACGACGTCAAAGGCGTGGTGATGGTGGGCGGCGCGACGCGCATGCCCCAGATCCAGCGCGCGGCGGGGGAGTTCTTCCGCCGCGATCCGCTGAACAACCTCGACCCGGACAAGGTGGTGGCGCTCGGCGCGGCGATGCAGGCCGACGTGCTGGCGGGCAACAAGCAGGCCGGCGACGACTGGCTGCTGCTCGACGTGATTCCTCTGTCGCTCGGCATCGAGACCATGGGCGGCCTTGCCGAGCGCATCGTGCCCCGCAACACCACCATTCCCTGCGCCAAGGCACAGGAGTTCACCACCTTCAAGGACGGCCAGACCGGCATGTGTTTCCACGTCGTGCAGGGCGAACGCGAACTGGTCGCCGACTGCCGCTCGCTTGCGCGCTTCGAGCTGAAGGGCATTCCGCCCTCCGTGGCGGGCGCGGGGCGCGTGCGCGTGACCTTCCAGGTGGACGCCGACGGCCTGTTGTCGGTATCGGCCGAGGAAAAGACGACTGGCGCCGCGGCTTCGGTGACGGTGAAGCCATCCTACGGCCTGGCCGACGCGGACATCGAACGCATGCTGCGCGATTCCTTCGAGCACGCGAAGGAGGACATGCGCGCGCGCGCGCTGAACGAGCACCGCGTGGACGCCCAACGGCTGCTCGACGCGACCGGCAGCGCGCTGTCCGACGACGCCGCGCTGCTCGCGGAAGAAGAAATGAAAAATATCCGGGAAAAAATGGCCATCCTCGAAAAATCCCTGGCGAGCGCCGATCCGCGCGCGATCAAGCTCGCCAGCGACGTGCTGAACCGCGCCACCGAGGAATTCGCCGCGCGCCGCATGGACGCGGGCGTGCGCCGCGCATTGGCGGGCAAACGCGTCGCGAGCCTCGATGCCTAAGCTTTCGGTGCTGCCGCACGCCACGCTCTGTCCCGCCGGCATCCAGTTCGACGCGCCGGCCGGGGAAACGCTTTGCGACCTGCTGCTCGCGCACGGCATCGAAATCGAGCATGCCTGCGAGAAATCCTGCGCCTGCACCACCTGCCACGTGGTGGTGCGCGAAGGCTACGGCTCCCTCGAACCGGCGGAGGAGAAGGAAGAAGACATGCTCGACAAGGCCTGGGGCCTCGAGGGCGGCTCGCGCCTGTCCTGCCAGGCGAGGATGGCCGGTGCCGACCTGGTGATCGAAATCCCGAAATACACCATCAACTACGAGCGCGAAGGCGGCGGAAAGAAATGAAATGGACCGATTCGCGCGATATCGCCATCGCGCTGCTCGAGCAATACCCGGACCAGGACCCGAAGCAGCTGAATTTCGTCGACCTGCGCGACCGGGTGACCGCGCTGCCGGGATTCAGCGACGATCCGAAGCGCAGCGGCGAGAAGATCCTCGAAGCGATCCAGATGGCCTGGATCGAAGAGGCGGACTAGGCAGGCGCGGGGGCGTCGACAGCCGCGAGGTCGGCTTCGGAGAACACCACCTCGTGCAGCAGGCGATTCAGGAAGTAGCTCTTGCCGGTGCCGCCCAGGCCCGTCGCGGCGGCGCGGTCGAGCCGGAAGGTGCGCGCCAGCGCCACCAGTACGCGGTCGATCGGGTTGCCTTCCTGCGTGCCGCTGGTGAAATAGACGCCGCGCAGCATCAGCGGCTTGTGGTTCACCTGGGTGCCGAAAGCCTGCGCCAGGAATTCGCCGACCAGCGGGCCCATCGCATGGAACTGCTGCGGGAAGCGGTAGATCGAGGCGCGGCGCTGCAGGTCGCGCTCCTCGTGCAGCCGGGCGAGCATCTCCGCGCCCAGGCGATCCTCGAGCGCCGTGAAATCCCTCGTGTACGGGGGCTGAATCAGCGCCGGGTCGATGTCCATCGCGAAGGTCGTGCCCCAGACCTGCGCGCGCGCGGTGACGTCCATGTCGCCGAAGAAGTCGGTGAAGCCGGCGAGCATGTCGACCTTGGTGACCAGCACGTAGACCGGGAAGCGTTCTTCCATCGCTGCATACATCTCGGACAGCCGCATGCGCACGTGCGCCGCGTACTTGGCGCGTTCGGCCTTGGTCCACAGCAGCAGGTCCATCACGCTCACCGTGACCAGCGCGCCGTTGAGCGGGCGCCGCGGGCGGAACTGCTTCAGCAGGTGGAGGAAGCCGAGCCAGGCGGCGGCGTCGGCCTTGCGGTCGCTTTCCTGCGTGGTGTAGCGGCCCGCGGTGTCGAGCAGTACCGCCTCGTCCGTGAACCACCAGTCGCAATTGCGCGTGCCGCCGACGCCGGGAACCGAAGGCGAAGTTTCCTTTGCCGTGTACAGCGGCAGGCGCAGGCCGGAATTGAGCAGCGCGGTGGTCTTGCCGGAGCCCGGCGCGCCGATCATCACGTACCAGGGCAGCTCTTCGACCTCGCGTCCCTTGCCATCCGGAGAAGCGAAACGCGCGCCGTCGAGGTCTTCCGCCGCCTGCTTGAAGCGCGCCCGGATGGTCTCCAGCTCCTGCGAGACGCGTTCGCTGGTCGAGGCGTCGGCGCCGGAAGCGGAGGCGGCAAGCTGCTCGAGGAGCGTCGTCATGACGCTGGCGTCATCCCCGTCATGGTGCAGGTTTCAATTCGATCTCCACGCGGCGGTTCTTCGCGCGGCCGGCCTCGGTGTCGTTCGGCGCCACGGGTTCCGTATCGCCCTTGCCCTCCGCGCTGAGGCGCTTCGAGTCGGAGAGTTTTTTCGCCATCATCTGCGCTACCAGGCGCGCGCGCGCGGTAGAGAGTTCCGCATTGGACGAATAGCGCGATCCCGGCGGCGAGGCGTCGGCGTGACCGACGACCACGATCGCGCCGGGAAGGAGGTCGAGCGACTCGGCGATTTTTTGCACCAGCGCGCGCACTTGCGCCGTCGGCAGCGGGTTGCCTGACAGGAACTGGCGGTCGTCTTGCAGGGCCAGTTTGATCCGGCCGCCCTGCTCGACGACTTTGACCGGCAGACCCGAGAGCGACCTGGAAAGCGCCGCCGCAGCGCTGGATGCAGCGACAGGCGCAGTGGCCGTCGCGGACGCCTGGACCATGTCGGCGCGGTTGCCCGGCCTGGGCGACGTGGCGTTGCGTGTCTCGTCTTCCGTCAGGCGCAATCCCAGCATGTAGAGCACCAGAGTCGCGCCGACGACGCCGGCAACAGCGCTCCAGATGGCGCGCCTCGGCCAGCGCGCCAGCGCGAAGCGGCCCGGCTCCGTGGATTTTTGCGGTGCCGCCCTGGCCGCCTGCTCCGCGGCCGCGCGCGCGGCATTGGCGCGCTCGGCAGTCTTGAGCGCGGCGTCGGCAGCGGCCTGCGCGGCCGGCGTGCGCCAGTGTTCCGACAGGGCGTCGGGGCGCGGCCGCCGGCGCACGATCAGCGCATACAGGCGCTCGCGCACCTGGTCGAGCGCCTGCTTGCCGCCCTCGGCGTTGCGGTAGCGGCCTTCGAAGCCGAGCACGATGCAGATGTAGAAGAACTCCAGAAGGTCGGCATTCTTCTCCGGGTCCGACGATATCTGGTCGAGCTTGGCGAAGAAGCCTTCGGCGCCGTCGCTCTCGCCGCGCAGCGCCTTCAACAGCCCATTGTCGATCCAGCCGCGGCCCCAGGGAGTCGCCGCCGCCGACTCGTCCAGCAGGGCGCTCAACGCGTAGACCGCGGTGGCGACCGTTTCGTCCGATACCTCGGCGCTGATGGCGCTCGTCTCCAGCGCCTCGATCTGATCGCGCAGGCTGGCGAGCAGCGCCGCGGGATCCGGGTGCTTGAGCGTTTTGCGGATCTGCGGAACGCCGGCGAGCACCGGGTTGGCCATCGCCACCAGCGGATTGATGCCGCCCAGCGACGACAGATTCGCCTGGATGGTCTCGGGCGGCGACTTCGGCGCGAACGGATTCTTGCGGACCCTGCCCGCATTGCGGGCGCGCACGGTGGATTCCGGATCGAAGGCGGCGCGCCGGTCGGTCGCATCCGGATCGAATGCCGGGCGGCGGTCCGTGGCCTCCGGGTCTCCCTCCAGTTTGGCCATCGGGCCGGTGACGGTGGCTTCGGGATCGAGCACCGGCACCGGTTGGCTGATCGTTGCTTCCGGATCGGCAGCCTTCAACGGCAGCGTAACCGTGGCCTCCGGGTCCGCGGCCAGGTCGGCAGCCTTCAGCGGCTGCGCGACCGTCGCATCCGGATCGAAGGCCTGCTTGGGTTCCTCAGCCATGTTGCGGACTTGCTCCCCTAGACCCGTTATTTTATGGTCGGAACAGGCTGGCCGCGAAGCGGATTTTCTTCTGGGCGGCCTTCATGCGCTCGCTGGGCGGGGGCGTGGCGCCCCAGAGGTCGCTGTGGCCGGCCGGGTACGCCCACTCCGAGGGCCGCCTCACCCGGTAGCGTTTGTCCACCTGCTCGATCTCGGCCGTGTATTCGATGACGAAGTCGTCCGGTCCGACGAAATAGGCGAATACGTTGTTGCCGGGCCCGTGCCGGCCAAGGCCCCACTCGATGGGATGGCCGGCGTCGCGCATGCGGCCGGCGCCGCGCATCACCGAGTCGATGCCGTCCATTTCGAACGCGATGTGGTGCAGCGTCGACGATTCTCCGGGATGGAAGGCGACGTTGTGATGGTCGGCGTTGCAGCGGATGAAGGTCAGCAGCGAACGGTCGCTGACTTCGAAGCCGAGCGCCTTCACCCAGAATGCCGCAGCTTCCTCCTGGCGGGCCGTGTTCAGCACCACGTGCGTGATCTTTTCGGGCTGGTCGGATTGCGTGCGAGCGTCCGCATGGCGCGCGTCGCCGGCGATCACGCGCAGCAGCCTTCCCTCAGGGTCCGCAAAGGCAAAGCCGTAGCCGCCGCCCGGTTCGGCAATCTCCGCTGGCGCATCCACTTGGGGAGCGCCCGCGGCCGTCACGCGCTCGTGCAGCAGGCCGACGGCTTCGCGATCCGCAGCGGCGAGGTTGATGCTGAGCAGCTCCGCCCGTTCGCGCGGATGCAGCGCCAGGATGTGGTGGTAGGCGCCGGTGCCGCGCATGTAAATGGAGCCATGGCGCTCCGCAACGGTGCTCAGCCGCCAAGTGCCGGCATAGAAGCGCGCGTGGGCCGCGACGTCGGGGACCCCGAGGTCCACGCCGCGAAGGCCGGTGATCAATCCAGCGGGCATGCGGCGATTTTATTCCATGTATCCTTGCGGCCATCACCCACGCAGGAGCAACAATGGCCCGATTCTGGCAATTCCTTGCAGTCGCGTTGAGCATCGCAGTCCTCCCGGCCCAGGCGCAGGAACTGTCCATCGCGCTGTCGACGCCGATCACCTCGCTCGATCCGCATTTCCACAACCTCACGCCGAACAACGGGATGTCGAAGCATTTCTTCGATTCGCTGGTGAAGCAGGACGAGCAGCAGCACCTGAAGCCCGGCCTGGCCGAGAGCTGGCGCGCGATCGACGGTACGACCTGGGAATTCAAGCTGCGCAAGGGCGTGAAATTCCACGACGGCTCGGAGTTCACCGCCGAGGACGTGATCGCCACCTTCAGGCGCGTGCCCAACGTGCCGAACAGCCCGTCGTCGCTCGGCATCTATACGCGGCCGATCAAGGAAGCGATCGCCGTCGACAAGTACACCCTGCGCCTGAAGACGGACCGGCCCTATCCGCTGCTGCCGAACGACCTCTCCGGCATCCAGATCCTGCCGAAGAAGGTCGCCGACACGGCAAAGACGGAGGATTTCAATTCCGGCAAGGCGATGATCGGCACCGGCCCCTACAAGTTCGTCGAGTACGTTGCGGGCGACCGGGTGGTGATGGCTGCGAACGACAAATACTGGGGACCAAAGCCGGCATTCGCCAAAGTCCGCTTCAGGATGATCGCCAATTCGGCGGCGCGCGTCGCGGCGCTGCTCGCCGGCGACGTGCAGATGATCGAGGGCGTGCCGACGACCGATATCGATAAGCTCTCCAAGGATCCGCGCGTCGTGTTGACCTCGGCGGTGTCGAATCGCCTGATCTACCTGCACATGGATTCCGGGCGCGAGAAGAACTCGCCGTTCGTGACCGACCTCGCCGGCAAGCCGCTGGAGGCCAATCCGTTCCGCGACCCTCGCGTGCGCAAGGCCGTCTCGAAGATGATCGACCGCGACGCCATCGTGTCGCGCATCATGGAGGGACAGGCGAAGCCCGCCGGCCAGCTGCTGCCGGAAACCTTCTTCGGCACCAGCAAGAAGCTGAAGCCGGAAAAATACGACCCCGAGGGCGCGAAGAAGCTGCTGGCCGAGGCCGGCTACCCGAACGGCTTCGGCGTCACGCTGCATACGCCCAACAACCGCTACATCAATGACGAGCGCATCGCGCAGGCGGTGGCGCAATTCCTCACCCGCGGCGGCATCCCGACCAAGGTGGACGCGATGCCCTCGGCGGTGTTTTTCTCGCGCGGCAGCAAGCTCGAGTTCTCGCTGCTGCTCGCCGGCTGGGGCGCCGAGACCGGCGAGACCAGTTCGCCGCTGCGCTCGCTGCTCGCTACTTACGACGCGGCCGCGGGCATGGGCACCGCCAACCGCGGCCGTTTCTCCGATGCCGGCGTCGACGCGCTGCTTTCCACCGCGCTCACCACCATCGACGACACCAAGCGCGGCTTCATGCTGGCGGCGGCGGCCGAGAAGGCGATCGGCGAACTGCAGGGTCTGGTGCCGGTCCACTACGAGGTGAGCACCTGGGCGATGCGCAAGGGGATCACCTACAAGGCGCGAGCCGACCAGTACACCTTCGCCTTCGAGGTCGCGCCGGCAAAGTAGCCGATGGCAGTCACCATCCTGCGCCGGCTGGCGCAAACGCTGCTGGTGCTGTTCGTCACCTCGGCGCTGGTGTTCGGCGGGATTTACCTGATCGGCAACCCGGTCGAAATGCTCGTCAACCCGGCGGCGGACGAGATGGAAAGGGCGCGCGCCGCCGCCGCGCTCGGTCTCGACCGGCCGGTGCTGGAGCAGTACTGGTTCTTCATCCAGGGCGCGCTGGCGGGCAACCTCGGCAATTCCTTCGTTTTCGGCCGGCCGGCACTGCAGGTGATCCTCGAACGCATGCCCGCGACGCTCGAGCTCGCGTTCCTCGCGATGCTGATGTCGGTCGGACTGGGCATTCCCCTTGGAATGTATGCCGGTTTATTCCCGAATAAATTCGCTAGTAAATCCATCATGGCCGGTTCGATCCTCGGCTTTTCACTGCCGACCTTCTGGGTCGGATTGCTGCTGATCATGGTGTTCGCGGTGCAGCTGGGCTGGCTGCCCTCGACGGGCAGGGGGCCGACCGAGAGTTTTTTCGGCATCCAGGTATCCATTTTTTCGCTTGCGGGATTGAAATACGCGTTCCTGCCCGCCCTGAACCTCGCGCTGTTCAAGCTTTCGCTGATCATCCGCCTGACGCGCGCGCAGGTGCGCGAGCAGTCGCTGCTCGACTACGTGCGCTTCGCGCGCGCCAAGGGCCTGCCGCGCTCGCGCATCGTCGGCGTGCACCTGCTGAAGAACATCCTGATCCCGCTGGTCACCGTGATCGGCCTGGAGCTCGGCTCGGTGATCGCCTTCGCGATCGTCACCGAATCGGTCTTCGCCTGGCCCGGCATGGGCAAGCTGGTGATCGATTCCATCTTCCAGCTCGACCGTCCGGTGGTGGTCGCCTACTTGATGGTGGTGGTGACCATGTTCATCCTGATCAACCTGGTGGTGGACCTGCTCTACGCGGCGCTCGACCCGCGCGTGCGCAGCGCGGAGGCGAAGTGAGGGAAGAGACGCCTTTCCGTTCTTTCGCGAGAAATTTCATGGAAAGCAAGCTCGCCGTGACCGGGCTGGCCATGCTGCTCGTGATCATTGCGATCGCTTTGTTCGCCCCGTGGATCTCCCCGCAGAATCCCTATGACCTGGGAAAACTCGACCTGATGGATGCCCGCCTGGCACCCGGGGGCAAGTATTTGCTCGGCACCGACGGGCAGGGCAGGGACATGCTCTCGGCCATCTTCTACGGCTTGCGCGTTTCCCTCCTGGTCGGCGTGGCGAGCGGCCTGATCGCGCTCACGCTCGGCGGGCTGCTCGGCGTGCTGGCCGCCTACGCCGGCGGCCGCTCCGAGGCCCTGCTGATGCGAGTGGTCGACATCCAGCTCGGGTTTCCGGCGATCCTGGTGGCGCTGATCCTGATCGCGGTGCTCGGCAAGGGCGTGGACAAGATCATCATCGCGCTGGTCTGCGTCCAATGGGCCTACTACGCCCGCACCGCGCGTTCCGCGGCGCTGGCCGAAAGAAGCAAGGAATACATGGAAGCAGCGCGCGGCCTGGGCCTCGGGCGCGCGCGCATCGTGCTGCGCCACTTGTTGCCGAACGCCTTGCCGCCGCTGATCGTGGTCGGCACGGTGCAGGTGGCGCACGCGATCGCGCTGGAAGCGACGCTGTCCTTCCTCGGCCTGGGCCTGCCGACCACCGAGCCCTCGCTCGGGCTGCTGATCGCCAACGGCTACGAATATCTTCTGTCCGGCAAGTACTGGATCAGCATGTACCCTGGCGTCGCCCTGCTGCTGACGATCCTCGCCATCAACCTGGTCGGCGACCGGCTGCGCGACCAGCTAAACCCGAGGCTGGCGCGTGCTTGAGGTTCGCAATCTGGTTACTGAATTCGCAACGCGCGACGGAGTCGTGCGCGCCGTGAACGACGTTTCTTTCGAACTCAAGCCCGGGGAAATACTCGGCCTGGTCGGCGAGTCCGGTTCCGGCAAATCGGTGCTCGGCTATTCCATCCTCGGCCTGGTCGATGCGCCGGGGTGCATTGCGGCCGGCAGCGTGCGCTTCGCAGACCGGGAACTCGTCGGGTTGCCGGATGAGGAAATGCGCAAGCTGCGCGGCAAGCGCATTGCGATGATCTTCCAGGACCCGATGATGACGCTCAACCCGGTGCTTTCGATCGAGACGCAAATGATCGAGACGGTCCTGGCTCACGGGGATTTCGAGTACCGGAAGGCAAAAAGAATCTGCGTCGAGAACCTGGAGCGTGTCGGCATTGCATCGCCCGAGCACCGGCTCAAGCAGTACCCGCACGAATTCTCCGGCGGCATGCGCCAGCGCGTGGCGATCGCCATCGCGTTGCTGCACAGGCCGGCGCTGATCATCGCCGATGAACCCACCACCGCGCTAGACGTCACCGTGCAGGGCCAGATCCTCCACGAGATGCAGCGGCTGGTGCGCGAGTCGGGCACCGCGCTCATCTGGATCACGCACGACCTCTCGGTGGTGGCGGGCCTCGCCGGCCGGGTCGCGGTGATGTACGCCGGCCGCATCGTGGAGCAGGGCACGATCGACGAAATCCTGGATGCGCCGATGCATCCCTATACGCGCGGCCTGCTCGACTCGGTGCCGGCGAACAACCTGGGGCGTGCGCGCCTGCGGCAGATTCCCGGCATGACGCCTTCGCTGCTGCGGCTGCCGCAGGGTTGTTCCTTCCGCGAGCGCTGCGAACGCGCCGACGGGGCCTGTGCGACGCCGCCGGAACTCGCCGGCAGGGCGCGCTGCCACCATCCCCTGTGCTAGCGCTCGAACGCGTCTCGAAGCGCTTCTCCAGGCCGCTCGACGCGGTGGAGAAGGTTGCGCGCGCGTTCGGCGCGCGCATATCCGAGCGCACGGTCCATGCCGTGGACGGGGTCGACCTGAAAGTCGAGCATGGCGAGGTGGTCGGCCTGGTCGGCGAGTCGGGCTGCGGCAAGTCCACGGTCGGGCGGCTGGCCTGCGGGCTGCTGGAACCGACCGGCGGGCGCGTGCTCTACGAAGGCGCGGCGCCCGCGGGCACGCGCCGGCCGCAGATGATCTTCCAGGACTCCTTTGCTTCCCTGAATCCGCGCATGCGGGTCGAGGAGATCGTCGGCGAGGCGCCATTGGTGCACGCGCTGATATCCAGGAGCGAATCGAGGGACTATG
>Ga0335083_10008667_pt1 | contig 12397 bp, 14 predicted proteins | sample Lox_Sample_42_FD_206716 | JGI IMG/M metagenome (GOLD analysis project Ga0335083, IMG submission 206716) | Soil microbial communities from Loxahatchee National Wildlife Refuge, Florida, United States - Lox_Sample_4.2 | ecosystem: Environmental > Terrestrial > Soil > Wetlands | place: USA... | reverse complement strand
CGGTGTCAATGCCGGCGCTGCGGCAACGCAGCAATCCCTTCCTTCGGCAAACGCGAACGACGCCGGCGCCACCTCAGAGCCAGTTGATGCGTCGAAACAGGAAAAACAGGAAAACGTCGATCAGCACCATGGCCGCGAGGCAGATCTGGTAGCCGAACCTGAAATGTAGCTCCGGAATGTGCTCGAAGTTCATTCCGTAGATACCCGCAATCATCGTCGGCACGGCGAAGAGCGCGGCGAATGCGCCGAGCCGCTTGGTCACTTCGTTCTCCGCGAGCGAGATCATGCCGAGGTTCACCTGAATGGCCGTCACGATCATCTCGCGCCGCGCGTCGATGGAGTTGGACACGCGCACGAGGTGGTCGTAGACGTCGCGGAAATAGGCTTGCATACCCACGCAGATCTGCGGGATGCGCCCGCCCACGAGCTTGCCGACGGCGTCGAGCAGCGGCGTGACGTGGTGCGCGAGGATCACGAGGCGGCGCTTGAGGGAATAGAGATCCTCGATGATTGCGCGCGAACCCGCGAGATTGTGCTTCTCGAAGATGCGGTCTTCCAGTTCCTCGACCTCGGCCGAGAGCGTCTCGAGCACCGGCGCGTAGCGGTCGACCACGCTGTCCATCAGCGCGTAGAGCACGAAGCCGGAGCCTTCGCGCAGCAGCTCGGGTTCACGCTCGCAGCGCGCACGCACGTCGGTGAAGCCCTGTTGCGCGCGGTGGCGCACCGAGAGCACGAAATTGGGGCCGGCGAACACGTTCACCTGCCCCGTGATGACTTCGCCGTCGTCGTCGAGCTCGAGCGTGTGGAGCACGCAAAATAGCGTGTCGCCGTATTCCTCGATCTTCGGCCGCTGGTTGCCGTTCATCACGTCTTCGATTGCGAGCGCATGCAGGCCGAACTCTTCCTTCATCGCGGCCATCTCGCCGGCGTCGGGATCCTTGAGCGCCACCCATACGAAGCATTCCGGCTTCGCCAGATAGTCGCTGATGGCCTCGACGGGGACTTCGGCCAGTTTCTTGCCGCCTTGATACGCGGCGCAGTTGATCAGCATGTCGTTTTCTTCGCGGGGCGAGCACCGGCTGCCCTGTTTCGGGTTGAACCGGTTGCCAAGTGTAAGGTGTTCCGTTGACCGGCGACGGCACGGTGGGTTCCCGTACCGCACATGCGTGCTTCGCCCGCGCCGTTCACCGCGCACGTGCCACACCGGCGCATCCGGGCAACCGTCGAGGCCGTCGTGCCGGCCGCGCACGGCCTGCGGCCTATTGCGCGACGCGCCGGATACCGATGCGATCGTCCTTGTCGAAGGTGACGCTCGCGCGGTTCGTATAGCGCGGATCCACGAGGAAGCGCAGCTCCACCACGGGATCGAACTGCGTCGTCACGCCGATGCGGTGCACGCCCGGCTTCAGGTAGAACGTGACGTGCTCGCCGTTCATGAGGTCGGTGACGGGTTCGCCGTCGATATAGACCGGCGCATCGCGGAACTTCACGATGACATTGCGGCTGCGCTCGCGGCGCACGTCCACGGCGACGAGGCCCTCGCCCGGCTCCGTATAGCCCGGCTTCAGAATGCGCTCGGCCGGCACGGCCTTGAACGGGACCGGCGGCGCCGGCTCCTCGGCGCAGCCGGCCAGGGCGAGCGCCGTTGCAATGGCGGCGATGCTCGCAGTCAACACGCGCGATGGCATGGGCGCTTTCCCCTTTATCGAGCGGAGCCGGCACCTGGGTGCCTCTTCCGGTCCTCTCCTGGATGGTTGCCGGTGGTATTGGGCTTAGGCCCCAGGCCTGCGGGCGTCGTCGCGAATCTCTCGTTTGCGCCTGTGACCGACGCGCTGGCGCCATACCCATCATCGATGTTATATGCTTCGAACAATGCGCGGCAGCACGCGCAACCCGCACGGAGAGGGGGCAAAGGCGATGTGGTACTTCTCGTGGATCCTCGGCATCGGCGTGGCGCTTGGCTTTGGCATCATCAACGTGATGTGGCTCGACATCAACGGCAAGTTCCTGAACGGCCACGGGCCGGGCCAGCACGGGCCTGAAGAAGGCCGCCCGGGCTATCCTGGCGCTCAGCCCGGCGAGGCACACCGCCCGTGACGCGGCTGGTGTTCTTCTGCGGTCACGCCGGAACCGGCAAGACTTCGCTCGCCAAGCGGTTGTTCGCCCCGCTCGTACGCGCGACCGGCGAGCCGTTCTGCCTGCTCGACAAGGACACGCTCTACGGCGGCTATAGCGCCGCCGCGATGGGCGCGCTCACGCAGGACCCGAACGACCGCGACAGCCCGCTCTTCCTGCAACACCTGCGCGACCCCGAGTACCGGGGGCTCATCGACACCGCCCGCGAAAATCTCGAGCTTGGCGTGAGCGTGCTCGTGGTGGGTCCGCTTTCACGCGAGGTACGCGAGCGCAAGCTGTTCGACCGCGGCTGGCTCGGTGTCGGGCCGCAGGTCGCGCTCACGGTGCTCTGGGTCCACACGAGCGAGGAAACGGCGCGCGCGCGCATCGTCGCGCGCAGCCATCCTATCGACGCCTACAAGCTCGCCCACTGGGACGAATACCGGCAGCGGCGCTTCATGCCGTCGGGCGAGCAGCTCGACGGCCTCCTCCTGTTCGACAACACCACGCCCACCGAGGCCGACTACGACGCCTTGCTGCAGCGCCTGGTCCTCGCGGGCGCGCCGGCGTGAGCCGTCAGGCCGGCACCTTCGCGCGGCTGTCGAGCGTCGCACCTTCGTACACCTGACCGAACCGGTTCGCGAGGAACTGGTGCAGCGACACCTGCTCCTGGCGCACGAACCCGGCTTGCGGCAGGTGCTTTTCGCGGAACAGGTCGAGCACTGCGCACATCGCGCCGGCCGTGGTGATCTGGATCGCGCTCATGGGCACGCCGCACACGGTCTTCGCGAAGATCTTGCGTGTGAACACTTCCTGTACGAGCTGGCCGTTACGCATCCCCGTAACCGTCATGAAGATGAGCACGACGTCCTGCTCCGTGGCGGGCACTGAGCGGCGCATGATGGACTTGAGCGTGTCGCGGTCGCTCGCGAGGCGCAGGTCCTCGAGCAGGAACCGCATCAGTTCGCGGTGCCCCGGGTAACGCACCGACTTGTAGTCGAGCGACTCCACGCGTCCCGAGAGCGTCTCGCAAAGCGTGCCGAGGCCGCCCGACGTATTGAAGGCCTCGTATTCCACGCCGTCGAGCGAGAAATGCTCGAGCCCTTCGAGCGGCTGCACCCACTGCGTGCGGCTATCGCGGATCGCCTCGCACGGCTGGCAATACTCGTTGATGAGGCCGTCGACGCTCCAGGTGAGGTTGTATTTGAGCGCATTGGTCGGGAACTGCGGCAGCGCGCCCACGCGCATCTTGACCTCGCGGATCTCGGTGAAGCGGCTCGCGAGCGCGTGCGCGGCAATGCCGATGAAACCGGGCGCGAGGCCACACTGCGGCATGAAAACATGGTCGGCGCCTTCGGCGAGCGCGCGGATCGCATGCGTTGCGCGCACGTCCTCGGTCAGGTCGAAGTAGTGAACGCCCGCGCCCTTCGCCGCCGAGGCGACGTTCACCGCGAGGTAATACGGCAGCGCGTTGACGAGCACGTCATAGCCTTCGAGCGCGCCGCGCAGCGCGGCGGCATCGCCGGAATCGACTCGCGCTGTGGGGATACCCTGCGCCGCGAGCGGTTCGAGCGCCTTTGCATCGCGGTCGAAGGCCGCCACTTCGTAGTCCCCGGTTTCGCGCAGCATGTGGGCGATGGTGTGGCCGATCAAACCGGCGCCTGCAATTGCGACTTTCATTTGTCATCTCCTTTGGTTTTCTGTGCTTGGGGATGGGCAGCGCCCGTTCAGCCACAGTCTAGGGAGAGGCAAAATCGGATCATAGACACAAAACGATGCGCTTCGACCGCGGCTTTCGTCATTTCGACGACACTTTTCGTCGAAATGACGAAAAGTGTAAAAACGGCTCGCGCCGGGACCGCTATTCAGCCCGTCACCGTGCCGCGATCAACCTTGCGCGCGAGCACGATCGACGTGGTCGTGCGCTCCACGCCCGGCATGCCGCCGATCTGGTCGAGCAGGTCGTTCAGGCGATCGGGCGAATCGGCGCGCAGCCACGCGACGTAGTCGTATTCGCCGCTCACCGCGCACAGCAACTGCACTTCGGGCATCTTGCCGAGGCGCTTTTGCACGTCGGGCCCGTGACGCGGCGCGATGATGAGCCCGACCCAGGCCTGCAGGCTCGCATCGAGCACGTCCTGGCCGAGCCGCACGCCGTAGCCCGCGATCACCTGCGTGCGCTCGAGCCGCTCGATGCGCGCAAGCACCGTGGTGCGCGCGACGCCCAGGCGCCGGGCGAGATTCGCCACACTTTCGCGCGCGTTTTCCTGCAGCAGCGCGACGAGGCTGCGGTCGAGTTCATCGAGTTGATCGAGGCGCGGTGGTCTCATCGGGCAAAGGTCAGTGCGGGAGTTGGGATCGGCGTCATTATCGCGCGAGCCGATGCGCCGGGGAGCGTGGGAGCAACGTGCGCGAGCCATGCACCGTTCGAATTTCAGCGCGTTTCCTTGCGTTTCGTTTGTAAGCAAGTGTCGCAGTCAGGGTGTACCCGATACGGAACGTGGTACTAATAACGGCTGCAGCGGTTTCGGCCGTGCTACCCGCTACAAAACGATTCGAGGACTCACAATGAAGAAAGCTTTCGTCATCCTTGCCGCGACGCTCTCGATGAGCGGCGCGTTCGCTCAAAGCGCCGCGTCGTCCGCCACGGCAACGGCCGCTTCGAGTGCCGACGTGCGCGCCGCGCAGCATCAGCAACGTGTCGAGGAACGCATCACGTGGCTGCATTCGCAGCTCAAGATCACGCCCGAGCAGGAGCCGCAGTGGAAGGCTTTCGCCGACGTCATGCGCACCAACGGCCAAACGATGGCCGCGCTCTACAAGCAGCGCATGGAAACCGAGAACACGCGTAATGCGCTCGACGACATGAAGCAGTACGCGCAGATCACGCAGGCACATGCCGATGACATGCAGAAGCTCGTCACGGCTTTCGAACCGCTCTACAACAGCCTCTCGCCCGAGCAAAAGACGCTCGCCGATCAAACCTTCCGCCGCGACCACGAGCACGGCCAGGCGGGCAAGCCGGCGCACCCGAAGCACAAGAGCCGTACGAAGCCGTCCGCGGCTGCCGCGGCGAGCGACGCCGCTTCGGCTGCGCAGTAAGGCCCTGATGCGCCGCCGCCCGCATCGGTTCAGGCGTGCGCGGCGGCCCGATTCAGGGTAATCTTGCGGACCGCGCGAGGGCCGGGCTTACCGGGTATATCGGCGCCCGGCCGTCGCGCCATTGGAATTCCGACTTTTTCGAGGCAGGTCCGCTGCCGCAATCATGATTGAACTGACCCAACTCGACCTGCGCGGCGACCCCGCCGCCCAGCCCGTCGTCAAGGACGAAACCGTGAGCGTCGAGTTCGCGGCGCAAGCGGGCGAGCTGTTGAGCCTCGAAGGCCCGAACCGCTATGCCGCAGGCGACGCGATCATCACCGGCTCGACCGGCGAACGCTGGGTCGTCTCGCGCGAACGCTTCGACGCGAAGTACCTGCCGGCCAGCCCCGCTCTCGTCCACGGCGAGGCAGGCGCGTATCGCAACCGCCAGGTCGTGGTGCTCGCGAAGCGCATGGACGAACCGTTCACGATCGTGCGCTCGGCAGGCGGTGACCGCCTGAGCGGTGTGGCCGGCGACTGGGTCATGCAATACGCGCCCGGCGACTACGGTGTCGTGCAGGCCGCGCGTTTCGCCAAGGTTTATCGTCCAGCCAACTGAGCGCCCGATCCAGGCAGACTCCGCGAGCCGGGCGCAATCCGGGCGCAATGCGCCCGTGCCCTCCCTGCCCGGCTCACATCAAGCAAACTCCTCGTCGAGCGCGATCGTCACTTCGTGCGGCACGTCTTCGCCTTTCGCGTGCTGCTCCTCCAGCGATTCGATCGTTGTTTCCACATAGGCTCGCAATACGGCGAAGCTGCGGCCGCGCAGCCTTGCCGGCAACGCGCGATAGCGCGCGAGCGCCGCGGGCGCGAGCGCGATCGTCAGCGCCATGCGGCGCGCCTTCGAGCCAAAGCGCATCGCAACCCAGTGCACGACCAGCTGCGGCACGCCGTTTTCGTCACGTTCCTCGGCAAAGCGCGTTTGCTCGGGAAAGATGTCGGCGATCACACGGGCGAGCTCGTCGAAATCGGGGCTCGCGCATTCAAAGAGATAGGCTTCCATTGACGCCAGAAAAGAGTGATGAGACACGCGGGCTTACGCCGCGCGCGCGACACGCCGCTCGAGGCGGCACGTCCTGAAAAGCACGACGGCGACCACAGCGGCCGCCACGGCATAAAACCCGTCCACCGCGATCAGCGGCACGAGGCGCGCCTGGTACATCGCGGCGGGTACGTCGATGAGCGCGTGCACCGCGATCGCGAGCGGCAGGATGCTCTTGCGCCCCGCGCGCACGCCGCGCCACATCAGCACGGACAGGCCGATCTGGAAGACGAACGCCGCCGTGCGCTCGAGCGCAAACACGCCAGCGAAGAGCGGCGAGAGGCTCGCGAGAATCAGGTGGACGCGCAGCACTGAGTCGAGCGTGAGATTGGCGAGATGCTCGTCGAGATTGCCGCGATTCGCGAGCACCGCGAACACGATCCATTGCAGTTGCACCAGTACGCCGACGAACCACGCCTCCGCACCCGCGTGCCCGATGCCGTAGCCAAGCGCCGTGCCATCCACGGGAGCGTTGGGCTGGCGCACGCCACGGCGCTCGATGAGCCGCATCGCAATGTAGCGCCCGACCTCCTCGCACACGCCCGCGGCCAGCGCCCCGTACAGCACGAACGCGGCCGGATGCGACAGCACCTGCGCAAAAACGGCGTTCCCGTGCAGCACATAGTCATTGAGCGAGCGCTCGATCACGGTCGCGAAGAGTGCGAAGACGGCAATGCCCGAGATCGTATCGCGCCAGTCGAGCGCGTACGCCACGCGCAACCGGCGATAGAGCGACACCGGCAAGACGGCGACGAACAGCGTGGCGAGCGAGAGGCAGACGAGCGTGATCGGGGCTACGGACATGGGCTTCCTTATGACGTTCGGCACGCGTGGACGCGCGCCGCAGCCCGAATGATCGCAGATATCAGGCCCGGCGCGCAGCCCCACCCGCGCGCGCACGCACGCCAATCGTGCCAATCGTGCCGATCGTGCCAATCATGCAACCGGCCCGCAACGAGCGCCGACGATGCCGCCGTCGTCACCCGAGCGTCGAAGCCCTCACCACCAGCTCGCCTTCGAACGCCGCCGCGCGAGCGGCGGGCGCTGCGCCTTCGATGCGCTCGTGCAGAAACTCCACGGCGCGATAGCCGATTGCGCGCGTGGGCTGCCGAATCGTGGTGATGCCAGCCAACTCCGCCCACTCCGGATCGTCGATGGCGATCAACGCCACGCGCTGCTGCCACTGCGCGCCGAGCGCCGCCTTCAGATGGAGCGCGAGGCGCAGCGCCACAGGTGCGTTCGCCGCAAAGAGCGCGCAGCGAGCGCCGCGTGCGGCGGCATCGGCGAGGTGCGCGTCGAGCGCACCAAGCGCCTTTTGACACGCCGCATCGTCGTGGAGATCGAGCACGTGCGTCGTGCCGCGCGCCGCCCCCTTCGTGGCCTGCATCGAAGCACGAAATGCGGCTTCCCGCTCGCGCCGCGAGCTCACGTGCTCGAACGGCTGCACGACGAACACGATGTCGTCGTAGCGGCGCGCCACCAGGTGCTCCGTGCCGAGGCGCACGGCCGCCGCATTGTCGAGGCCGACGACATCGGCTTCGAGGCCGTCGACGGTGCGGTCGATCAGCACGGCCGGAATGCCGCCGCTGCCCACGGGCTTGAGCATCGATTCGCGCACACCGAGCGCGTTGACGATCACGCCTTCCACGCGATAGGTCGTGAGCAATTGCAGATAGCGGCGCTCCATGTCGACTTCATTCGCCGCATGGCAGATGAGCGGCATGTAGCCGAGCGCATGGCACGCAGCCTCCACGCCCTGCAGTATTTCCACCGAATAGGGATTGGCGAGGTCGGCGAGCAGCAGTCCGAGCAGGCGGTTGCGCCCGCGCTTGAGCCCGCGCGCCATCTGGTTGGGGCGGTAGTCGAGCCGCTCGATCGCGGCCTCGATACGCGCGCGCAGATCAGGCGACAGCGCGCCGAGCTCGCCGTTCAGATAGCGCGAAATGCTCGTCTTGCCGGTGCCAGCCTCGCTCGCCACGTCGCTGATCGTCGCGCGGCGCGGCGGCGCAGCCGGTGCGCCCGCGCCCTTCGCAGCACCATCCGTGCTGCCCGGGTCCGTACTCATCGCCCTGGCACCTCGCGGTTGACGATATTCACGTCGAGCGTGCCCGCGAGCGCGGCGAGGAGATTCTCCGCCGCGCAACGCGCCATCGCGTGGCGCGTCTCGTGGGTGGCCGAGCCGATGTGCGGCAGCGCCACCACGTTCGGCATGCGCAAGAGCGGCGATGCGGGATCGACCGGCTCGCGCTCGAACACGTCGAGGCCCGCGCCGTGGATCGTGCCGGCTTCGAGCGCCGCGATCAGCGCTTGCTCGTCGACGGTCGCGCCGCGCGAGGCGTTGATGAGAATCGCGCTCTTCTTCATCTTCTTCAGCTGCTCCGCGCCGATCATGTGGCGCGTGGCGTCGGTGAGCGGCACCTGCAGGCACACGAAGTCGGAACTCGCCAGCAGCTCGTCGAGTTCGACGCGGCGCGCGCCGTAGTCGCGCTCGGCCGTGGCGTTGGCGCTGCGGTTCGTGTAGAGCACCTTCATGTTGAAGCCGAGCGCAGCGCGCCGCGCGACCGCGCCGCCGATGCGCCCGAGCCCCACGATGCCGAGCGTCTTGCCCTGCACGTCCACGCCGAACTGCGCGGGTCCGATGCTGGCCTTCCACTGGCCCGCCTTGACCCAGTCGGCAAGCTCGACCACGCGGCGCGCGCTAGAAAGAATGAGCGCAAACACCGTGTCGGCTGTCGATTCGGTCAGCACGTCGGGCGTGTGCGCAAGCACGATGCCGCGCTTCGTCAGATCGGGCACGTCGAACTGGTCATAGCCCACCGAGATCGTCGAGAGCGCCTTCACGCGCGAGCCTTCCAGCATCGCCGGCGTGATCTTCACGCTCGCGCCGATCGCGCCGTCGGCGTCCTTGAGCGCGGCGGCGAGTGCGCCGGGCTCGTCCGCATCGACGAAAACGACTTCGGCATGCTCGCGCAGCGAGTCGGCGACATCGGCGGGCAAGGCTTTGTAGGCAACAATTTTGAGCTTCATAGGTGTGCTGTTCGAGGTGCGTTATTTGCCGTGAACCGGCGAAGCGTAGCCTTGCGCGGTATCGCGCTGCGGCTTCACGGCGAGCGTGAGACCCACCGAGACCACCAGCGCCGCGCTCATGAACGCATAGGATGCCGCAGGCGAGCCCGTTGCGCCATTCAGGTAGCCGACGACATAGGAGCCGACGAACGAGCCGAGCGCACCCATGCTGTTGATGAGCGCCATCGCGCCGCCTGCCACGTTCTTCGGCAGCAGCTCGGGCACGATCGCGAAGAACGGACCGTACGGCGCGTACATCGCCGCGCCCGCCACGACGAGCAGCGCGTAGGAGATCCAGAAGTGCGTCGAGCCGAGCGCGTACGAAGCCGCGAACGCGAGCGCGCCGACCAGCAGGAACGGCCATACGAAGGCGCGGCGATTGTCGAGCTTGTCGGAGGCCCAGGAGGCGACGAGCATCGTGATGGTCGCCGCGAGATACGGCAGCGCGGAAAGCCAGCCCGTCTCCACCATACCGAGCGCCGAACCGTTCTTCACGATCGAGGGCAGCCACAGCACGAAGCCGTACACGCCGATGCTCCAGCAGAAGTACTGCGCCGAGAGCAGCATCACGGCGGGCGTACGGAACGCTTCGGCGTAGTTGCGCACCGGCTTGATGGCGGCCTGTTCGGCGCGCATGGCGGCGTCGAGTGCGCGCTTTTCTTCGTCGGAGAGCCAGGTGACCTGTGCGGGCTTGTCGCGCACGAGGAACCACCAGCACACGGCCCACACGATGGCCGGCGCGCCTTCGGCGATGAACATGTGGCGCCACCCGAATGCATGCACGAGATAGCCCGAGACCACCGACATCCAGAGCACCGTCACCGGATTGCCGAGGATCAGGAAGGTGTTGGCGCGCGAGCGCTCGCTCTTGGTGAACCAGTTGCTGATGAAGATGAGCATGGCCGGCATGACGGCCGCCTCCACCACGCCCAGCACGAAGCGGATCGCCATGAGCGACGCAATGTTCGTCACGACGCCGGTGAGCGCGGCGCAGCCGCCCCAGAGCACGAGGCTCACGAACACGAGCTTGCGTACGCTGCGGCGTTCGGCGTACATGGCGCCCGGCAACTGGAAGAAGAAGTAGCCGAGGAAGAACAGCGCGCCGATCAGCGACGAGAGCCCGGAGCTGATGCCGAGATCGCGATTGATGCCGGCCGCCGAAGCGAAGCCGTAGTTGGCGCGGTCGAGATAGGCAAGGCTGTACGTGATGAACACGATCGGCATGATTGCCCACCAGCGGCGCGGTGCGAGCGAGGTTGAGGTCATCTTTGTCTCCTGTCTCCTGTCGACCAGCGTTAGCGCTTTAGCTGTCGCCCTGAGTTAGTGCTTTAGCACTTACTCAGGGCCCATGCAAAGCGCTTACTCTGGTCCCATGCAAAGCTGTCGACCAGAAATAGCGCTTTGGCGCTTACTTCGGTCCCGTGCAGAGCCTGATAATCCGGCGCGCCGCTCGCCAATTCGCTACAGCATTGCGCCGCGTGTTCCGCTATAGAGCCGCCGCGGTCGCAGCGCCCGCCTGCGTTTGCGTGCCTTCGAGCGCATCGAGTTGCGCGCGCGTCGGCAAGCCTTCCGAATCGCCGATCACCTGCACGGCCAGCGCGCCGATGCGATTGCCGCGCTCGACCGCAGCGGGCAGCGCGCGGCCTTCGAGCAACGCGCTCACCACACCCACGGCGAAGCCGTCGCCGGCGCCCACGGTATCGACGACACGCTCCACGCGCTGTGCCGCGACGCGGCCGCGCTCGCCGTCGGCGCTCGCATAGTACGCACCCTCGGCGCCAAGCTTGACGATCACGCCGCGCGCGCCGCGCGAGAGGTAAAAGCGCGCAATCGCTTCAGGATCGTCCGAGCCGGTCAGCACGCGGCCTTCGCTCACGCCGGGCAGCACCCAGTCGGCGAAGCTCGCGAGTTCGTTGAGCGTGGCGACCATCTCGGCTTCGGAGCCCCAGAGCGTCGGACGCAGATTCGGATCGAACGAGATCGTGCGGCCCGCGGTGCGCATCTCGCGCGCGAGCTTGAACGCGAGCTCGCGTGAGGATGACGAGATCGCAGGCGCGACGCCGCTCAGGTGCAGATGGCGCGCGCCGAGCACGTAGTCCGCCTCATAGTCGTAGGTCGAGAGCTGGCTCGCCGCCGAGCCGCGGCGGAAATATTCGACGGCCGGATCGCTGCCGTCGTCGTTCTTCGACTTGAGCTGAAAGCCGGTCGCATAGCGCGAATCGGTGCTCACGCAACGAGAGTCGATGCCTTCGTGCGCGAGCACGTCGCGCACGAACTGGCCAAACGAATCCGCGCCCACGCGGCTCACCCAGCCCACCTTGAAGCCGAGGCGCGCGAGGCCGGTCGCGACATTAAGCTCAGCGCCCGCCGCGCGCTTCGTGAAGTGCCCCACCTGGGCTAGCGGTCCCGGCTCGGTCGCGACGAACATCGCCATCGCTTCGCCGTAAGTGAGGACATCGAGTGTGTCGGTCATGAGAGGGTTCCTGATCGTATGAGTAGCCTGGGGCGAAGTCCGCTCGCTGATGTTGATGGGCCAAAGTCGATGGGCCAAAGTCGATATGCCGCCGATGATTCGCGTCAGGCGGCGGCAAGCCACTCGACGTAATGCGCGGCGTCGCCGGCAACGCGAGCCGGATCGAACGGAAACTCGATGCCGCGCGGCACGTTCGTCGGCAGCAGCGCAAGCGCGGCCCGGCACAGGGTGTCGTCATCGCCGGGCGCGGCGGCGAAGCGGCGCGCGCCCTCGCCCACCACGGCCTTGCAGTGGATGTACTCGACATGCGGCGCGAGCGTGGCAGCCGCGAGCAGCGGCGGCTCGCCCGGCCATTGCCAGTTGCCGATGTCGAACGCCATCCCGATCGCATCCGGCACGCCGGCATCGCGCAGTGCGTTGAAGAGGCCGACGAACTGGGCCAGCTTGCCGCCCTGCTCGAGCTGGCCGTTTTCGACGACGACGCGCAGGCCACCGCCCGCTTCCCCGGCGCGCGCGCCGAGTTGCCCGAGCAGGTCGGCGAGGCGCGCCGCCCAGGCGTC
>Ga0335083_10008666_pt1 | contig 12398 bp, 12 predicted proteins | sample Lox_Sample_42_FD_206716 | JGI IMG/M metagenome (GOLD analysis project Ga0335083, IMG submission 206716) | Soil microbial communities from Loxahatchee National Wildlife Refuge, Florida, United States - Lox_Sample_4.2 | ecosystem: Environmental > Terrestrial > Soil > Wetlands | place: USA... | reverse complement strand
GCAGGCCGCGCGTCGGGTCGGCCTTGGCGGCGTCCTCGATGGCCTGGGCGATGGTGCGGTGAGCTTTGTGCTGCTGCGGAGGCATACGGGTTCCCGCGCTTTACCACAGGAAACGGTGTACGATCTTCCCCATGCCGCTCATCGAGACCGAGGAAGCCGCCCGCAGGCTTGCGCGCGCCATCGCCAGCGACCTGTCGCTCTACAACGAGGACAAGATCGTCAGCGGCATCCAGAACGACAACCTCTTCGAGTCGCTCGCCGAGGAGATCGAGGAGGGTCGGGCTCTCTACAAGCGGCGTGTCTCGCCGGAGCTGTATCCGCGCAATTTCTACGACCGGGCGCTCGTCGACATCCTCATCAAGGCCAAGGGGCACATCAAGTCGAAGCTCTGGTAGTCGTCGTCGTCCCGCGCGAGGCGGCCGGATCGCGGCTCGACCGGTTCGTGACGGGCGCCGTGGGGGCCTCTCGCGCCGAGGTGCAGCGCTGGATCGAGGCCGGGCGCGTCACCGTGGACGGCGCCGCGGGGGGAGCGAGCGCGCGCGTGAGGCAAGGCCAGCGCGTCGAGGTGCGGCCGATGGTGGCGCCGGCGACGGCGGCGAAGCCCGAGAGCGACGTGCGCTTCGACGTGCTCTACGCGGACGACGACGTGGTCGTCGTGAACAAGCCGCCGGGGCTCGTGGTGCATCCCGCAAAAGGGCACGAAGGCGGGACGCTCGTGAACGGGCTGCTCGCGCGCGGGTATTTCCACCGTGAAGAGTTGGGGGACGACGAGCGGCCCGGCATCGTGCACCGGCTCGACAAGGGAACGAGCGGCGTCATGGTCGTCGCGCGCACGCCCGACGCGCGCGAGAAGCTCAAGGCGCAGTTCCAGGCGCATACGATCGAGCGAGCGTACGAGGCCATCGTCGTGGGCCACACGACGGGCGCGAGCTACGACACGTGGCACGGGCGGCATCCTCACGACCGAAAGCGCTTCACGACTCGCGTGAAGAGCGGCAAGCGGGCCGTCACGCACGTGCGAGTGCTGGAGTGGCTCCGGGGGGCGACGCTCGTGAAGTGCACGCTGGAGACCGGCAGGACGCACCAGATTCGCGTGCACCTCGCCGAGAGCGGCTGGCCGGTGCTCGGCGACCCTCTCTACGGCAAGCCGCCGCGCGACCAACGGGTGAGACAGGTCGCGGAAAGGCTGGGGCACCAGGCGCTGCACGCGCGCGTGCTCGGCTTCGTGCACCCGCGCACGGGCGAGCCGATGCGCTTCGAGGCGCCGCCGCCGCCTGACTTCGCCGAGGCGCTCGCGTCGCTCGGTCCGGCTACAGGTGCGCCATGAGCCGGTCGGCGAACGCGTCCGGGTGCTCGCGGTGCAGGAAGTGCCCGCCGGGCAGCTCCTCGATCGTGTAGCTGCGCTCGAACATCCGCCGTGCGCGTTCGTAGTCCTCGCGTCGGAGCAGCGTGTCGCTCGTACCGGCGAAGACCACCGTGTCCACGGCGACACGCTTGCGCAGGTACGCCGGAACCGAGAAGGGCAGGGCGCGGTAGTACCCCATCGCCGCCTCCAGGCTCGCCGGATCGGCGAAGCACTCGCGCACCGGCGCGAGCTCCGCGTCACTCGGCGTCCACTCGGGCGACCACCGCTTGTAGATCGCCCGCAGCGCCGCGAAGTCGCTCTTCGCGAAGCGCCCGGAAGCCCCCGGCATCTTGTAGGCGAAGAAGTGCCGGACACCCCACGCCGTGCGCGGTGTGCGCCGCATGCTCGCCGGGTGCGGAATCGCCAGCGTGAACAGCTTTCGTACGCGCTCCGGCGCGAGCGACGCCGCCCCGTACGCCGCCGCCGCGCCCCAGTCGTGCCCCACGACGATGGCGCTCTTCTCCCCCAGCGCCTCGATGAGCCCCAGCACATCGCGCGCAATCGTCTCCATGTCCGCATCGCGCTCGGGAATCGCGGTCGGCCGGTAACCGCGCATGAACGGCGACACCGCGCGATAACCCTTCGCCGCGAGACGCGGCCTCACGTCGCCCCAGGTGTGCGGCGTGTCGGGGAATCCGTGGAGCAGAAGGACGAGAGGCCCCGACCCCTCCTCGACATATGCGAAGCGAAGCCCATTGGCCTCGACGTGACGAACGTCGTTCATCGTGTCGGCCAACGTAGGGCGCAGGTCCCGCGTCTCCAAGGGCGCCGGACCCGCCCTGCGGCTACTCGGCCATGTCACGTCACGTGACGTGACATGGCGATCCGGCGAGGGGGCTCCCGGCCCGGGATCGGTCAAGCCGTGACGGGGCGAGCGGGGCTCGGCGAAGCGAGGAGGCCAGGGTGGCGGCGCTTGAGCAAGGAGAGGGAGACGAAGCCGACGAGGACGGCGAACCAGAGGGTGGCGAAGCGCACGAGGATCATCGAGGCGGTGGCCGCGGTGGCGCCGACGTGGCCGAGCTCCTGGAGCTGGCCCTGGAGCGAGGTCTCGGTAACCCCCAGGCCGCCGGGGACGGGGACGAGGGCGCCGGCGAGGGTGCTCGTCGCGTAGAAGAAGGTGGCGAGCCCAAATTCGGTGTCCTGGCCGAAGCCGCGCAGGATGACCCAGAGCGCGGTGCACTCGAGCGACCAGGCGCCGATGGAGAGCAGCGTCGGGACGATGAGGTTCGCGGGGCTGACGAGGGTCGCGAGGCTGTCGTAGGCCTCGTGCAGCTTGGGGCCGATGCGACGCAAGGGGCCCGGACCGCGCTCGACCATGCCGATGAGCGAGAGGGACAGGCCCTTGTTGGAGACGATGACGAGCAGGACGACGACCGCGGCGGTGCCGAGGCCGGCCCAGAGCAGCCCGCCCGAGAAGCCGAGCGAGCCCAGCACGATGAGGACGACGACGCCGATGACGTCCGTGACGCGCTCGGCGACGACGATGGGGGCCGTGCGCGCGATGGGAACGGCGTGCGTCTCGTTGAGGACGACCGACTTGAACACCTCGCCGACCTTGCCGGGCGTCACCGTGAGCACGAAGCCGCTGAGGAACGTGAGCAGGCTGTCGACGCGGCCCACGCCGCGGATCTGCAGGCGCGAGAGGTAGAACTCCCACTTGAGCCAGCGCAGCATGTAATTGCCGAAGGCGAGGCCGCACGCCGCGCCGAACGCCCACCACTGGAAGCGCGCGAGCTCGTCGCCCATCTTGCCGACGCCGCGCCACACGGCGAACCCGCCGTAGACCACGACGGCCAGGAGCATCACGACGAGCACGCGCCGCAGGAGCGCGCCGCGGTTGCCGGGGGCGACGTTGCCGCTGCCGCTGCCGCTGCCGCTGCCGCTGCCGCTCAAGGCGGGCTCCTTCGCGTGCGAATGGCGAGCGCGAGCCACGCCAGACCGCCGAGCATCGCTGCGACCGCGACGACCCAGAACCCCCATGCGGGAGCCTCCCAGCGCCCGCGCGCGAGCCCCGGGTCGGGCCGCTGAATCGACGCGCTCGGCGCTCCTGATTGCTGCTGCACGCGCCGCTGCTCTAGCAGACTTTGACAGGCGCCGCCCCGCATGCGAACACCCTGACTCCGCAGCTCGCAGAGAGCGGAGTCAAACGAGAACGACGGCTCGCGATGGAAGCAGCAGAGGTCAACGGAACGACCAGCGACGTGCAGCTCCTCGAGAAGGCGCGCGACGCGAGCCGTCGTCTCAGGGAGGCCATCGCGGTGCGCGTCGTCGGGCAGGAGGGCGTCATCGAGCTGATGCTCGTGGCCCTTCTCGCTCGGGGGCACGCGCTCCTCGTCGGCGTCCCGGGGCTGGCCAAGACGCTGCTCGTCGCGTCGCTCGCCGAGGCGCTCGATCTCTCCTTCGGCCGCGTGCAGTTCACGCCGGACCTGCTGCCGGCCGACATCACGGGCACCGACGTGCTGCAAGAGGACGGCGGAGCGCGACAGGTGCGCTTCCTGCCCGGGCCCATCTTCCACAACCTCGTGCTCGCCGACGAGATCAACCGCACGCCCCCGAAGACGCAGGCGGCGCTGCTCCAGGCGATGCAGGAGCGTCGCGTCACGGTGGGCACGCAGACGCACTCGCTGCCCGACCCGTTCCAGGTCTTCGCCACGCGCAACCCCATCGAGCAGGAGGGGACGTACCCGCTGCCCGAGGCGCAGCTCGATCGCTTCCTGCTCGAGGTGCACGTCGAGTACCCGAGCGCGCAGGAGGAGCGTGAGATCGCCCGCCGGACGACGGGCGTGCAGGTCGAGCACGTCCCTCGCGTCCTCGGAGCCGAGGAGGTGCGCGCGCTCCAGGCGCTCGTGCCGCGCATGCCCGTGACCGACGCGGCCGTCGAGCTGGCGGTGTCCCTCGCCCGCGCCACGCGCCCGCATGATCCGAAGGCGCCGCGCGAGGCGCGAGAGCTCGTGCGCTTCGGATCGGGCCCGCGCGGGCCGCAGGCGCTCGTGCTCGCCTCCAAGGCGCGGGCAGCGCTGCGCGGTGAGGCGGCAGCCGACGTGGACGACGTGAAGGCCCTGGTACTCCCGGTGCTCCGGCACCGCCTGGTCCTGAGCTACCGCGCCGAGGCCGAAGGCGTGAAGGACGTGGACGTGCTCGAGCGTGTCGTCGCGTCCGTCGGCTAAGCGCGGTACACTGGGAGGATGCCGGACCGTCGCCCGCGCGAGGCAGACGAGACCGAGGCGCCCCCGCCGAGCGCGACGACCCGCAACGGGCACGCGAAGACCAACGGCAACGGGGCAGCCGCCGCGGCGGCGCAGCCGGACACGACGCCGTCGGTGCCTCCGATGCCCGCGGCCGGCCCGTGGCGCAGCTACAAGGAGATCGTCGCCGCGCTGGCGACGCGCATCGTCGATGCGCAGAAGCCCATCCGCGTGCTCCAGGCGCTGCGGTGGGACGACGCGATCGAGCGACAGTTCCTCGAGGCCAAGGGCCGCGAGCTGCCCAGGGTCGACGTGAGCAGCTACGAGCGCATGGACCTCGGCTTCGACCCGCGCGCCAAGTGCGACGAATTCGAGCAGATCGCGCACGACATCGATCGCGATCTCGGCGAGCACGACGCCATCGGCCAGATCATGACGACGACGGCGCTCGAGTACCGCGACGTCGTGCACATGCTCACGGCGCGCGGCACCCCCGCCTTCTACGCGTGGTCGCGCCGTCTCTACGGATCGCCGAAGGACAAGTTTCCCGATGGGCGCTCGACCGTGCGCGACCTCGGGCAGGTCCTCTACGGGATCCTCACCAACGTCGACGAGTGGTCGTACCCGATGCGCTCGGCGTCGCCCGAGTACGAGCGCAGCCTCGACGCGAAGGAGGCCGCGACACGCCTCGGCGAGCGGCTCGCGTCGTACTTCGGCGAGTCGGTCATCCGCGTGGAGGTGGACGACGAGATCCTCGCCGACGCCTCCGCCGGCAGCGACTACGTGAAGGTGCGGAGCGGCGCCAAGTTCAGCCCGCGCGACATCGAAATCCTCGAGGTGCACGAGGGCTGGGTGCACGTCGCCACGTCGCTCAACGGACAGGCGCAGCCCGTCTCGAGGTGGCTCGCGAAAGGCCCGCCGCGCACCACCGCCGTGCAGGAGGGGCTCGCGGCGCTGCTCGAGATGTTCACCTTCCGCACCTACCCGCGTCGCGCACGGCGCCTCAACGACCGCGTCCTCGCCGTCGACAAGGCCGAGGACGGAGCGAGCTTCATCGACGTCTTCGAGTGGTTCCGCACCGAGGGCTACGAGGAAGACGAGTGCTTCCACAACACGCGCCGCGTCTTCCGCGGCGGCGTGCTCGAGGGCGGGGCGCCGTTCACGAAGGACGCCTGCTACTGCAAGGGCATCGTCCTCAACTACGCGTTCATCCGCAGCGCCATCCAGCACGACCGCATGGACCTCGTGCCGCTGCTCTTCGTCGGCAAGGTCGCGCACGACGACGTGCCGGTGCTCGCGCGGCGCGTGTCCGACGGCGTCGTCAAGCCGCCGAAGTACCTGCCGCCCATGTTCCGCGACCTCAACGGCCTGGCGATCTGGATGGCGTACTCCTCGTTCTTCTCGCAGCTCGGCGGCGAGGCGATCGCCGAGTACTACGCGCGCCTCTTCGCCCGGTCCTGAGGCAGGATCGGTAGGCTCTCGGCGGGCGTCGGCACGCTCGCCTTGCGCGCCTCCTCCGGCACGAGTTGCCGCAGCTGCCACGTCTGCGTGTGGAGGCGCTCCTCGACGTTCGTCAGCGTGTTGCGGAAGCGCGCCAGGATCGCCGAGCCCGTGATGATGAGCGCGAGGCTCGCGATGAGCAGGAACGCGTTCGTCTGCATCGGTGGCAGCGAGAGCATGTTCGGCACCATCGTCATGGCGCCGTCCCGGAAGACGTAAGACGGCGCCAGCACGCCGGCCCACTGGAGCACTGCGGGGACTGCCACGGCCAGGCAGTGCATCGCCACCAGAGACGCACGCCCTTTGCGGTTCGGCGGCATCTGCAGGAGCATCGAGCCGATCGCGGCGAGCGAGGGAACGATCACGTACGGACCGAAGGCGAAGCTCGTCAGCGCCGTGGCCGTGACCGCCGGGACCATGATCTTCATTTCGGGTCGCGCATCGCGTGACGGGTTGCGCGAGGACCACATCGCGGTCAGCGCTGCCGCGAGCCACGCGGCGCTGCACGCGAGCCACTCGCCCCAGTTCCGGACGCCGATCCAGAGCATCATCGGCAGGTAGATGAACCACGTGAGGTACGCGACGGCGGCGATGCGGGCGCCGTGGCGCATGGTGGCGCGCGCGTCGTGGAGCATCGCGGTGCGCGCCTCGGGGGGCATCTCGGCGGGCGGCTCGGTCATCAGGCGCATCAGCGTGCGCACGGCGTCCTCGTTGGTCGGGTCGAGCGCGATTGCGCGGCCCACCTCGCGCAGCGCGAGGCTGCGCGCGCGTGTGGCATCGGGACCCGCGCCTTCGAGGGCCCGCTTGGCGTGGCCCTCTGCGGTCGTCGCGTGCGTGCGCGACATGGCGCGCCGGCGCTCGAGGTCACGGTCGCCCTCGAGGTAACGCTCGACGGCTTCGACGACGGCGCGCACCGTGGGCGTGCGTCGCGCCGGGTCGAGCGCGGTGGCGTCGGCGCACACGTCGTCGAGCTCCGGGGGCAGATCGCGTTCGGGAGCGCGGGCGCTCGGACGCGCTTCGACGCCCCGGAGCGTCGACGCGTTCGCGTGCTCCGCCGACGCCTGCGGGTGAAGAGGCTCGAGGGCCAGGAGCTCGAAGAGGATCGCGCCGAGCGCGTACACGTCGGCGCGCGCGTCGACGTCCTCGCCGCGCAGCTGCTCGGGCGCCATGTATCCGGGCGTGCCCATCGTCGCGCCGTGACGCGTCTTGGCGCCGGGGTCGCTGCCGCCGCCGACGGCGGGAGGCCCGCTCGGCAGACGCGGCTCGGGCGCGCCCACCACCTTCGCGAGCCCCCAGTCGAGCACGTACACCTCGCCGAAGTCGCCGAGCATCACGTTGCCCGGCTTGAGGTCGCGGTGCACGACGCCGCGCGCGTGCGCGAAGTCGATCGCGTTGCACACGCTCGCGAACGCCGACAGCAGCTTGTGCCTGGTGTACGTGCGGGTGGCCTCGGGGTCCTTCGACCGGAGCGCGTCGACGATCTGCTCGAAGGTCGCGCCGCGCACCCGCTTCATCGTGAAGTACAGCGTCCCCTCGGGATCGCGCGCCAGGTCGTACACCGGGACGATGGCCGGGTGCTCGAGCTGCCCCTGCACGCACGCCTCACGGAGGAACCGCGCCTTGAGGTCCCCGCGCGAGCCCTCGCCGGGCCGCACCAGCTTCATCGCGACCTCGCGACCGATGCGCCTGTCCAGGGTGGTGCGGACGATGCCCATCCCGCCCTCGCCGAGCACCTGCCCCGCCACGTAGCGGGCCTCGAAGGTCGCGTCGGCGAGAACGTCCGGCGGAAGCTCCCCGACGTCGGTGGGCGCGATGGTCGTGACGCCCGACCTTCCGCCAGGAACCGTCGCTGCGTGATCCGGCATGGCCGGATCGTACCCGGAGCCCTATCGCCCGCGGAACTGCGCCTTGCGCTTCTGCGTGAAGGCGAGCATCCCTTCCTTCGCGTCGTGCGACCTGAAGAGCTGCTGCTGCAGCTCGCGCTCGAGCGCCAGCCCCTGCTCGAGCCCCATCTCGCCGCCGCTCTGGACGGCGCGCTTGATGTGCCCCACGGCCAGCGACGCGCGGTTGGGCGGACAGAACTCGTGCGCGTACTCGATGACGCGCCGCACGAAGTCGTCGTGGCTGTCCTCGGCCCAGACCTTGTGCACCAGCCCCGCGGGGCGGGCCTCTTCCATCGCGAGGTTGACCCCCTCGACCAGCAGCTCGATCGCCCGCGCCTTGCCCACCAGGCGCGTCAGCCGCTGCGTCCCGCCCGTGCCGGGCAGCACCCCCAGGCCCACCTCGGGCAGGCCAATCTGGAAGGCCCCGGCGCGCCCGATGCGCAGGTCGCACGCCAGAGCGATCTCGAAGCCCCCGCCCACGGTGTGGCCGTTGAGGGCCGCGATGGTCAGCTTGGGCGTGTTCTCGAGCCGCAGCAGCGTCTCGTTCGCATGGAGGCAGAAGTAGTACTTGAAGGTCTCGTCCGCCTCCTTGAGCATGTTGATGTTCGCGCCGGCGCAGAAGTACTTGTCCCCGTGGCCGGTCACGACGATGACGTGGACGTCGTCGTCGAACCGCGCCTCGAGGATGTTCGCGTCGAGCTCCTTGAACATCTCGTAGGAGTAGGCGTTGACCGGCGGGTCGGTCAGCGTGAGGAGAGCGACTCCCTTGTCCGTCGCGTAGTCGACCAGCGTCCCCATCTCACAGCCTCCTGGCACCCAGGCGGCCCGGTCTTAGACTTATTCGAGATGCAGTGCAATTCCACGTGCCCGCAGGCCCCACCAGGGAGCGGACACAGACGTGACCCCACCGCGAGGCTGCTGCGGCTGGGCCTCTCGGTGGCATGCTGGGCGGTGGCCTTCTCGATCATCCAGGGGCTCTTGCAGCCGGACATCGGACGGTCCCTGCGGCCCCTCGAGGAGCGCATCGAGCTGCGCCTCCAGAGGCTCCCGGTGGACCCGCCGGCGCCGCAACCCGAGCGCTCCCACGAAGAGGAGCCCATCGACTCGTGGGAGCTCGTGGGCGTCTGAGGCCCGAGCGGAGTGTGCTAAACGGCAGAGAGCGATGGATTCGACGGCCGGGCTGCGGTCCGAGCTCAAAAGGCTCATCGTCGCGGAGCTCAACCTGAAGGGCCGTGACCCGGAGACGATAGAGGACGACGCCCCGCTGTTCGGCACGGGGCTGGGGCTCGATTCGCTCGACGCGCTGCAGCTGGCGATGGTCATCGAGGAGAAGCTGGGCGTGCGCATCCCGGAGGGGGAGGAGGCGAGGGCCATCTTCCGGAGCGTCCGCGCCATCGCGGAGCACGTCGCCAAGGTCCGGGGGCGGTGAACGGCCCGCGGCTCTGGGTGACCGGGGTCGGCCTGGTGACGCCGCTCGGCGTCGGGGTCGAGGCCACGTGGACCCGGCTCGTCCGCGGAGACCGGGCCATCCGGCCCATCGAGCGGTTCGACGTGAGCGGACAGCGCACGAGCGTCGCCGGCGAGGTCGACGGCGTCGTGGTCGAGGGGCAGGCGTGGTCGCGCACGAGCGCCATGGCGGCGACGGCGGCCGAGGAAGCGATTCGCGCCGCGGGGCTCGACGTGCGCGGGGCGCGCGTGGGGCTCGTCGTGGGAGGCACGACGGGAGGGATGCTCGAGACGGAGCAGCTGCTCGCGCGGTTGCACGCCGAGCCGGAGCACCGCGAGGTGCTCGCCGCGATGCTCTCGCATCCGCTCACGGCGACCGGGGACCGGCTCGACGAGCGCCTGGGTCCGTTCACGCGCGTCCGGTCCCTCTCGAGCGCCTGCTCGGGCGGGGCGAACGCGATCATCGTCGCCGCGTCGTGGTTGCTCTCCGACGAGGTGGACGTGGTCGTCGCCGGCGGGAGCGACGGGCTGTGCCGCCTCACGCTGAGCGGGTTCAACGCGCTGGGGGCGCTCGATCCCGAGCCGTGCCGGCCCTTCGACGCGCGCAGGCGAGGGACGAGCCTCGGCGAGGGCGCCGGCTTCCTCGTGCTCGAACGCGCCGAGCGCGCGAGGGCACGCGGGGCGAAGCCCCTGGCGGCCCTCGCCGGATGGGCGGCCGGGTCGGAGGCGCATCACATCACGAACCCCGCTCCGGACGGGGCCGTGGTGGCGTCGCTCGTCTCGCGGGCGATGGCGCGCGCGGGCGTCGGGCCCGAAGAGGTGGACTTCGTCAATGCCCACGGGACCGCCACGCCCCTCAACGACCCGATGGAGGCCGCCGCGCTCGGGCGCGCTCTGGGCGGCGAGATCGAGCGCATCCCCGTGTCGAGCAGCAAGGGGCAGATAGGGCACACGCTCGGCGCCGCGGGCGCCATCGAGGCGGCGATCACGGCGCTCGTCGTGGCGCGACGGACGCTCGTGCCGACGGCGGGGCTCGACGAGCCGGATCCCGCTGCCCGTGTCGTGCACGTGCCGCACGTTGGTCGCCCCGTGGAGCGGGTACGCTCGGCCATCTCCTGCGCCTTCGGATTCGGCGGCATGGACGCCGTGCTGGTCTTCGCGGAGCCGGAGATGCAGTCGACCGCGGCGCCGGCTGGCGCGCCCCGGCCGCAGGCGGAGCCCGTCATCACGGGGGCCTCGGTGCTCGGGGCGTGCGGGCTCGTGGCGGGCGAGGCGTGCGCCGACGTCCTGCAGCGACGGTGGGACCTCTCGCGCCAGTTGGACACCGACGGGCCGCTCGACCCGATGAGGGCGCGACGGCTCGACCGGGGCGCGCGCCTGGGGACCATCGCGGTGCAGCGCGCGCTCGAGGACGCGCGCGTCGCCGACGCGAGTGACGCGGGACTGCTCCTCGGCAGCGCCTTCGGCAACGTGGACGGGTCGGCGGTTTTCATGCACCGCATCTTCGAGAAGGGGCCGCGCTCGGCCAGCCCCGCGGAGTTCCCGAACCTCGTCCCCAGCTCGCCGGTCGGACACACGTCGATCTACGCTGGACTGCGCGGGCCGGCGTTCGCCACGGCGGACCTGGCGGCCAGCGGCGAGAGCGCCGTCGTGCAGGCGGTGCAGCTGCTGCGGGCCGGCGAGGCCGCGCGCTTCGTCGCCGGGAGCGTCGAGCCCCGGAGCGACATCGTCGAGCGCGTGCTCGCGGCGCTCTTCGCGCACGCCGCCTCGCAGGCGGGGGCGAAGCACGCCGACGTGGCGGCCGCCGTCGTGCTCGAGACGGCCCACGTCGCGCGCCAGCGTGGTGCGCGCGTGCTCGCGCGTGTCCGGCAGACGCTGGAGTGGCGCGCCGACGCACGGTCGGTGCTCGCGAGCCTCGTGGCTCCGTCGGGTGCGGCAGCGGAGGTGGTGCTCGCCCGGGCCAACGGCGGATCGGACGCGCTGCTCGCGGCGACGCCGTGGGCCGAGTGCCCTCGCGTCACGTGCGCCGAGGCGCTGGGCGAGAGCGATGGCCTCGGCGCCGTTGCGATAGCGGTCGCGGCGGCGCGCGTGGCGGCGGGGCGAGCGACGGATGCGCTCGTGCTGGGGCTCGCGAAGGGCCGCGGCTTCGCCCTGGTCCTCGCGAGATGAGGCGAGCCGTCGCCGTCGCCGGGGTCGCGCTCGTCGTCGGAGGGTGCGCCCGCGGCTCGTCTCCCGAGACGGCGAGCGCGTGGCACTCCCCCGACGCGCACACCTGGGATGCGCTCAAGAGCGAGCTGCGCGCTCGCCGCGCCGAGAGACCGACGCACCCCTGGGCCGCCGAGGTACGCGTCGCCCTCCACGAGCCGCGCACCGGCCGCGACGTCACGGGCCGCGGCGCCATCGCGGTTGCGCCGGGACGGGCGATGCGCATGATCCTCGTCGGAGCGGCAGGGGCGACGATGCTCGATGCGTGGGTGGAGCGGGATCGCTGGCGCGTGGCGGTGCCGGCCACGGGCCTCGTGAGGCGAGGGGGACCGGACGACCCGCGCGACTTGCCGGTGGGCTTCCTGCGCTGGTGGTTGCTCTCGCCGCTCGGAGGCGCTCTGGTCGCGGCCGAGGAGACCCCCGAGGGGCCGCGCTGGCTGCTGCGCGACGGCAGCGCGGTCGTCGATCTGCGCGCCGTTGCCTGCGACGACGGGGTGAGCGGGCTTGCCGCGTCGCGGAGCGTGGAAGGTCGCACCGAGCGCGTCGCCGAGTGCGGCACCGCACCCGAGCCTCGTACGGGGGATCGCGTGGAGTACGAGGACGCCGCCACGGGGCTGCGCGTCTCGATCGTCCTCGAGTCGGCTGCACGCACGCCGTCGGACGAGGCATTCCGGGACCCGGACCTGCCGGAGCAAGGCTCGTGAGCGACGTCGCCGTCGTCGCCTTCGGCGCCATCTCGGCGCTCGGGGAAGGGGCAGCTGCGGCAACGGCTGG
>Ga0335083_10008665_pt1 | contig 12398 bp, 10 predicted proteins | sample Lox_Sample_42_FD_206716 | JGI IMG/M metagenome (GOLD analysis project Ga0335083, IMG submission 206716) | Soil microbial communities from Loxahatchee National Wildlife Refuge, Florida, United States - Lox_Sample_4.2 | ecosystem: Environmental > Terrestrial > Soil > Wetlands | place: USA... | reverse complement strand
CGCACTTCGCACTCTGGTTTTGGCTCTCCTCGCCTGCAACCCCGCCTCCACCCGTCCCGCGTTCCTCCCGTATCCCCAGGCGCTCACGTCCATCGTGAATGCGCCGACGGATCAGGTGGTGCCGGAGCTTGACGCCTGGCTCAACGGCGAGGGGCTCCGGGTGGAATGGACCAGTCCGCAGGACGGCTACGTCGAAACCGCCTGGTTCAATACCTCCACCCGGCAAAGCGTCACAGGGACGAGCGACCCAGGTGATCTCCTCGCCACGATCAAGATCCGTTGTTGGGTGGACCCGTACACGCCCGGGAAGAGCCAGCTGACCGTAGAGGCGGTGTATCGCCCCATCCTCGACCCTTCCCGGATGGAGCGGGATCTCGAAGTGATCGTGCCGGAGGCGTCGGCGGGGTACGAGCTGGCTCACCGTTTGCTGGAGGCCATGCAGAAGAAGCTCGGTACGTGACCCGCCCCATCCCCAAGGTTCGCTTCGAAACTGACCCACGCGTCCGCGCCGCCTATGCCGAGGGGGCCGGCATCTATCGGATGGTTCCCGAAGCGGTCGCCATCCCTGCATCCTCCCAGGAAGTCGCCGACGTTATCAGGTGGGCCGCCCAGCAGCGCACGCCGCTCGTCCCTCGGGGCGCGGGCTCCGGGATGCCGGGAGGCAACGTGGGTCGAGGTGTCATCCTCGATCTCAGCCAGGGGTTCCGCGATCTCGAAATAGACCCGCATCGCCGCCAGGCTCGTACTGGCGCCTCGATCACCTGGCAGCAGCTCGCCGACGCCGCGCGGCCCTACGGCTTGCGGCTTCCCCCCGATCCCTCCTCGGGCGCGTTCGCCACCTGCGGCGGGATGGTGGCGGCCAACGCCTCCGGCCCGCGGACGGTCCGTTACGGCAGCGTGCGACCATGGGTCCAGGCGCTGGAGGTGGTGGGTGCCGATGGGGCGATTCGTTGGACGCGGCGGGGAGAGAGAAGCGGAGAGCGGTTCGTGCTGAGCCCGGATGAGCGGCGGCTCGTGGCCGACCGCTTTCCCAGAACCCGGAAGAACTCAAGCGGCTACGCGCTCGACGCCTACGCCGCGTCGGGCGACGAAATCGACCTTCTGGTCGGGTCCGAAGGCACCCTCGCCGTCGTAACGCAGGTGGAGTGGCGGCTCGAGCCGATCCCCCCCGACGCCGCGGGATTGGCGATTGCCTGCGCCGACCTGGCCGTGCTTAAGGACCTCGTTCCCTTCCTGTTGTCGCTCAACCCCTCGGCGGTGGAGCTGTTGGACGGGACCTTGCTCGGCTTCATGGACGCCGATGCGGTACCCCCCGGGACGGCCTGCCTGCTGTTGGTCGAATTCGAGCGAGAGCTGGCGTCGGCCGCGCACGCCGTCGTGGGGGACGCGGCACGGGGGGTTCAGCAGCAGCGTGGGGTGCTCGAGGTGCGCAGCGCCGTGGACCGGCACGGCCTGGACGAGCTCTGGGCGGTGCGGCGTCGAGCCAGCTCGAGCCTGGCCCGACTTCCGGAGACGAGGCGGTCGCTCCAGGTCATCGAGGACGGGTGTGTCCCGATCGACCGGCTTTCCGATTACATCGCGGGGTTACGTACCGCCGCCGCGGCCCGCCATCTTCCGGTGGCCCTGTTCGGTCATGCGGGCGATGGTCACGTGCACGTCAACGCGTTGGCGGACGTCACTCGCGCCGGCTGGCGGGACGACGTGGCCGGGCTCTACGAGGATGGCGTTGCGTTGCTGCAACGGCTGGGGGGGACGCCGAGCGGGGAGCACGGCGATGGCCGGTTGCGCGCGGGGGTGCTCGAGCGGTTCTTCGGTCCTCGCGTGATGGAACTGTTCGCGAGGGTGAAACACGCGTACGATCCGCTGACCATCCTGAATCCCGGTGTTATACTCCCCCCGGCCGACTGGGCGCCGCTCGGGGACCTAAAGGTGGGACCCGAGGCGGCGCCGATACCCGATGACATCGCCCGCCGTCTGCGGGAGATCGAGCGATCCGGCGGCTGGGCCGTGCCGAAGCTCGACCTGGCCCGATCGTCTGACCCCTGACCCCTGACCCCTGGCACCTGCATGGAAATCTTCCGCGCCCCACGCGTCACCCTCGTCGCCCGCCCGCAATTCGTGGAACCCGCCCATCTGGCGGTACAGTGGAAGGGCGACTCCACCGACGGGGAGCGGCTGGCCGAATTCGCGGGCCGCATCTGCTACATGAGCCAGCACAATCCGGCGCAACGCTCCACCGCGGAATACCTCGAGAACATAAAGAAGCAGGGGCACGGCTCGGTGATCGAGCACGCGGTCTACGTGTTGCTCATCGAGGGCGTCTCGCGCTCCTGCTCCCACGAGCTGGTGCGCCATCGCGCGGGCTTCGGCTACTCCCAGCTGTCGCAGCGCTACGTCGACGAATCGCACGCGGCCTTCGTGGTGCCGCCGGCGATCCTGGGAGACGCGGCGCTCGAGGCAGAATGGGCCCGGCAGATGGAGACCGCGCAGTCGGCGTACGTGCAGGCGGTCGAAGCTCTGATGAAGAAGCACGCCTGGGTGGAGGACAAGATCCATCGCCGCAAGATGGCGCGGGAGGCGGCCCGCAGCGTGCTTCCAAACGCCACGGAGACGAAGATCGTCGTCTCGGCGAACGCGCGTGCGTGGCGCACCATGCTCGAGCTGCGTTGTGGCGAGGGCGCCGAGCAGGAAATCCGTCGCATGGCGATCGCCTGTCTCCGCGTACTGCAACGCGAGGCACCCGCGCTCTTCTCCGACTTCGAGATCTACGTCGCGGACGACAAGAGCGAGTCCGCGCGTGTCACCTACCACAAAGTCTGACTCGAAAAAAAATCGCCGCACCCTATTGCGTATCGTTCCAGTATTTCATATTGTAGTCCAGCATCGCGGCAGTCATTTCGCTCGGACCGTGCACCGCACGGCCTTTTTTTGTAGGAGGTCACCCGAGACCACATGCGTATCGGTCTCGCTTACAATCAGAAGCCCGAAGCCGACGCCACTCCGGACGATCCCGCCAGTATCACCGACGTCTACGCCGAGTGGGACGACCCGTCCACCATCGACGCGGTGGAGCAGGCACTCGGCATCTTCGGCAGCGTCGTCCGTCTCCAGGCTGACGCCACGTTTCCCCAGAAGCTCGCCCGCACGCGTCCCGATCTCGTCTTCAACATGGCCGAGGGACTGTACGGCACGAACCGCGAAGCGCACGTCCCGGCGATCTGCGAATACCTGAACGTCCCCTACACGGCGAGCGACCCGCTCACCCTGTCGCTCACGCTCGACAAATCGCGCGCCAAAGAGATCCTCGCATTCCGGGGTGTCCCCACCGCGCGATTCGCGCTGGTGAGCGAGCCGGGAGATCTGGCGCGGGTGCGCCTGCGCTACCCGTTGTTCGTAAAACCGGTGGCCGAGGGATCAGGTAAAGGCATATTCGCCAATAACTTATGTAATTCCCGCGCGCAGCTCCGGGAGCGCGTGCAGTTCCTGCTTTCCACCTATAAGCAGCCGGTCCTGGTCGAGAGCTATCTCCCGGGGCCCGAGTTCACGGTGGCCATTCTCGGAAACGGATCCGACGCCCGCTGCCTCCCCATCGTGGGATTCGATTTCTCCACCCTGCCGCCCGGTGCCACCCCGGTGTACGGCTTCGAGGCCAAGTGGATCTGGGACACCGCCGAGCACCAGCTCGACATCTTTGAGTGCCCCGCGCGCGTCCCTGAAGGGATGTACCGTGACGTGGAACGGGTCGCCCTCGACGCCTACCACGCCCTGGGATGCCGGGACTGGTGCCGGGTCGACGTGCGCTTGGACGAGGCCGGGGTCCCGAACATCGTGGAGCTGAACCCCTTGCCCGGGATCATCCCGGACCCGCGGATGAACTCCTGCTTCCCCAAGGCGGCGCGGGCCGCCGGATACACCTACGACGAGCTGATCCAGGAGGTCGTCCAGATCGCCTGGCGGCGCGTGCGGGGGGTGGATCTGTTCGCGGTGGCCGAGGCCACGGCTTGAGGGTCGTCGTCCTCTACGACCCAGGGGCCGAGGATTGGACCGCTGAGGACATCGCCGGGGTCCTGAAGGCCGTCAACGAAGTCGCCCGCATTTTCGATGCGATGGGTCATGTCGTCCGGAAGATTCCCGTGCGGCACGACATGCGCTGGTTCGCCGAGACCCGCCGCGCCGATCTGGCCTTCAACCTCTGCGAAGGCGTCCACGGGATCTCCGCCTGGGAAGAGCACGTGGTCGGGATGCTGGAGTTCGCCGGCGTCCCCGTCACCGGCTGCGGTCCCTGGACCCTCGCCGCCTGCCGCCGCAAGGCGATCGCCAACGCGATCCTGATGCAGGCGGGGTTGCCGGTGCCCCGCTGGCAGCTGGCGCAAGGCAACCGGGTCGCCGACGACTTCCCCCTCCCCGCCATCGTCAAGCCGGCCGCCGAAGACGCCAGCGCCGGACTCGACAAGGGCTCGGTCGTCACGGACCGCAAGGGCCTGCGGAGCCGGCTGGCCGCGATGACCGAGCAGTTCGACGAGGTCCTCGTGCAACAGTACGTGCCCGGACGGGAGTTCAACGTCGGGTTTGTGGGCCAACGGGTCCTCCCGGTTTCCGAGATCGATTTCACCGGCATGCCGGAGGGGAGTTGGCCGATCCTGACCTATGCCGCGAAATGGCATACGGGGTCGGCCGAGGACCTGGGGAGCGTCCCGATTTGCCCCGCTCAGATTTCCCAGCGGCTCGCGGATCGGCTGGTCCGGGTCGCGGAGCTGGCCTGGCACACCATGCAGGGCCGGGGCTATGGCCGGGTCGACCTCCGGGTGGACGACACCGGACGGCCGTGGGTGCTCGAGGTCAACCCCAACCCCGACCTGAACGACGACGCCGGGTTGTCCCGAATGTCCGCCGCGGCGGGGTGGGACTACCCGGAGCTGGTGCGGCGGATCGCCGAAGTGGCGCTGCGAGACGCCCAGGGAGCCAAGGCTGCCCGTGAGCTGCTCGCTACGCCCACTCGGCCGCGCGCACCGCGCACCGCTTGAGGCGCTGGTCCGGGGCTCCGGCTTCTTCCGGGAAGCCGAAGTCGGGACCGCGGTGGAGCTGCTCGACGAATCTCTGGCCGGGGACACGGATTACCGCTTCATCGGCGGCTTCGCAGGCGAGCAGTTCCTGGGGTTCGCCTGCTGGGGACCTAACCCGGATACCCAGGGCACCTACGACCTCTATTGGATCGTGGTGGACCGCAACCGGCAGGGGACCGGAATCGGCAGCCAGCTGCTTGCGCACGCCGAGCAGGCGATCGCCAGTGAGCATGGCCGGCTGATCGTGGTCGAGACATCAGGACGGCCCGATTATGCGCCCACCCGGGCATTCTACGAGGCCCGCGGCTACTCCCGAGCGGCGACGATTCACGGCTACTACGCGCCGGGCGACGATCTGGCGATCTACGTCAAGGACCTGACCTGATGGAAATGACCTGGCAGGAGCTGCTGCGCAAGCGCAGCATCGCGTCGCTCGAGGCGCTGGCCGAGCGGTTTGGCACGTCGCACCTGCCCGAGATCGAGCGGCTCAAGCAGGCGGCGGAGAATTTCGAGTTCCGCATTTCCCCGGCCATGGTGGACCTGATCCGGGAGCCGGGGGATCCGATCTGGCGCCAGTACGTCCCCAGCGTGCAGGAGCTCGAGGTGACCGACGGGATCGTGGACTCGCTGGCCGAGGACGCGCACTCCCCGGTTCCCAACCTGACGCATCGCTACCCCGATCGGGCCCTGTTCCTCGTCTCGCCGGTGTGCGCCTCCTACTGCCGCTTCTGCACCCGGCGGCGCAAGGTCGGGGACCCCGAAAAGATCCCGATGGCGCAGCTCGAGTCGGCGTTCCGCTACCTGGAGGAGCACACGGAGATCCGGGACGTGATCATGTCGGGTGGCGATCCCCTGCTGCTCTCCGACCGGCGGCTGGACGAGATCTGTGGCCGGCTCCGCTCGATCAAGCACATCGAGATCATCCGCATCGGCAGCCGCGTGCCCTGCCACCTCCCCGAGCGGATCACCCCGGAGTTGTGCGGGATCTTGAAGCAGTACCACCCCTTCTTCATCAACACACACTTCAATCATCCGGACGAGCTTACGCCAGCCGCCATACGGGGACTGGGAATGCTCGCCGATGCCGGGATTCCGCTCGGCTGCCAGACCGTCCTTTTGAAGGGTGTGAACGACGACCCCGCGGTGATGAAACGGCTGATGCAGAAGCTGCTCGTGGCGAGGGTGCGGCCCTACTACATCTATCAGTGCGACCAGGTGGCGGGGGCGGAGCACTTCCGCACGTCGATCGAGAAGGGGTTCGAGATCGTCAAGGCGCTGCGGGGATGGACCTCCGGGCTGGCGGTGCCGCACTACGTGATCGACGCCCCGGGTGGTGGCGGGAAGATCCCCCTGTTACCCGAGTACGTTGAATCGATCGATGAGAATGAAGTGGTGCTGCGCAACTACGCCGGGCGGACCTACGTGTACAAGCAGCCCCAGAGCAGGGACACGGGAGCCGAGAGCGTCATCCCGATGGAGTTCGAGCCGGTTTTCGTCGAATAGCGCCGTCTCCAGTGTTAATGCGGACAGCTGGCGGGGGATCCGCAGAGAGCCTAAAGCTCGCGCTGGTGTGCGCCCGATGCTATCCTCGAAGCACGGCTTCCATCGACAGAGGTGATTACGTGCGTTCTGCAAAGCGGGCAGTCGTCATCACGCTGGCCAGCGCCTTCTGCCTGGCCGGCACCGCCAGTGCTCAACACGCGCAGACCCAGACCCACGAATGGGCCTATGACGGAGCGCTCGGCCCCACGCACTGGGGAGGTTTGAAACCCGAGTTCGCGACCTGCCGCACCGGCCTCGAGCAGTCACCGATCGACATCACTCGCACCACCAAGGCCAATCTCGATTCGATCCGATTCGACTACCACGCGTCGCCGCTGCGGATCATCGATAACGGTCACACCATCCAGGTCAATTATGCGCCGGGGAGCAGCATCATCGTCGGCGACGCGCGGTACGAGCTGCGCCAGTTCCACTTCCACCGGCCCAGTGAGGAGCGCATCAACGGCCACGGCAGCGACATGGTCGTGCATCTCGTGCACGCCGATAGCACGGGACATCTCGCGGTGGTCGCGGTGCTCCTCACCGCCGGGGCTGCTCAGCCCCTGATTCAAACCTTGTGGGACCATCTCCCCACGGAACATGGGCACGAGGAGCTCGTGGCCGGAGTGGAGATCAACGCCGCATCGCTGCTCCCCGCCGACCGGGGCTACTTCACCTTTCCCGGGTCCCTCACCACGCCGCCGTGCAGCGAGCATGTGACCTGGTTCGTGCTGAAGCACCCCGTGACGATCTCGTCACAGGAGATCCAGACCTTCAGCCGACTGTACGCGCACAACGCGCGACCGACGCAACGGGTGAACCAGCGGGAGGTGTTGGAGAGCCGCTAGACGCACCCGCAGTGGCGGGCCGGCCGGGACCTCGGTACTCTTCCCCTCCATGGCGCCCACGAAATTCACCGTCGGCCTCGTGCAGATGCGCATGACGGCCGACCCGCAGGCCAATCTCGACGCGGGCATCGCCCGGGTGAAAGAGGCCGCCGCCCAGGGCGCGCAGGTCGTCTGCCTCCCCGAGCTCTTCCGTACCCTTTACATCGGCCAGCGCGAGGATCACGCGCTCTTCGATCTGGCGGAGCCGGTCCCCGGTCCGAGCACCCAGGCGTTGGGGCTGGTGGCGCGCCAGGCCAAGGTCACCATCGTCGCCTCGCTGTTCGAGCGGCGTGCGGCGGGGTTGTACCACAACACGGCCGCGATCATCGACAGCGACGGCACGCTCACGGGGATCTACCGCAAGATGCATATCCCCGACGATCCGGCGTATTACGAGAAGTTCTACTTCACCCCCGGCGACCTGGGCTTCCGGGCGTTCGAGACCAGCCACGGCCGCATCGGGACATTGGTGTGTTGGGACCAGTGGTACCCGGAAGCCGCCCGCCTCACCGCGCTCCAGGGGGCGAATATCCTGTTCTATCCGACGGCCATTGGCTGGCATCCGGCGGAAAAGGCGCAATTCGGCGCGCAACAGCTCGACGCCTGGCGCACCATCCAGCGCAGTCACGCCATCGCCAACGGCTGTTACGTCGCCGCGGTCAACCGCGTCGGCCTCGAGCGCCTGAACGACCAGGGTCCGGGAATCGAGTTCTGGGGCAGCTCGTTCCTGGCCGACCCCTTTGGCGTCATGGTCGCCGAGGCGCCCACCGACCGCGAGGCGGTGGTGGTAGCGGAGGTGGACCTCGCCCGCCTCGAGGAGGTGCGCCGCAACTGGCCCTTCCTCCGGGACCGCCGCACCGACGCCTACGGCGGGATCGAGCGCCGCTTCCTCGGCGACTGAATGGTCCCCCGACTGAAGTCGGGGCTCGGCGCATCCGCGACGGGTCCTAAAGGACACCGGGCCCTGCCCTTCAGGGCAGGTCGCGCAGCGCCGAGCCGACGCTTCAGCGTCGGAGAACACGACGGACGCCGACACTAATGCTGGGTTCTTCTCCCACGAAACCCGTATTCCGGATGCCGGCCGAGTGGGAACGGCATCGCGCCACCTGGATCGGCTGGCCCCATAACAAGAGCGATTGGCCGGGGAAATTCACTCCGATCCCCTGGGTCTATGGGGAGATCACCCGGAAGCTCGCCGCGGGCGAGACCGTTCGTGTGCTCGTCAATTCCCCTGCTCACGAGCGAGCCGCGCGGAGAGTCCTCGGAAAGACCGGGGCCGACCTCGGCCAGGTGCAGTTCCTACGGCTCACGACCAACCGCGGCTGGACCCGCGACTTCGGGCCGATTTTCGTCAGAGGGGGCCGCGAGCTGGCGATCGCCCGATTCCGGTTCAGCGCCTGGGCCAAGTATCCCGACTGGAAAAGGGACGACGCGATTCCCGAGCTCGCCGCGAAACGGCTCAAGCTGAAGCTGTTCCCCGTCGTGCACGCGGGGCGTGGGGTCGTGCTCGAGGGCGGCAGCATCGACGTCAACGGCCGGGGCAGCGTGCTCACCACCGAGGAGTGCCTCCTCGACCAGCGCGTCCAGACCCGCAACCCCGGCATGAGCCGCGGCGAGGTCGAAACGATGCTGCAGTCGGCCCTCGGCGCTACCAACGTGCTCTGGCTCGGGAAAGGCATCGTCGGCGACGACACCCACGGGCACGTGGATGACCTCTGCCGCTTCGTCGGTCCCAGCACCGTCGTGCTGTGTCGCGAGCGCGACCCCAAGGACGTCAACTACCGGCCGCTCGAGGAGAACCGGGAACGGCTCCAGGGGATGCGGACGGAAGACGGCGCGCGCCTCGAGGTCGTGGACCTGCCCAGCCCCGCGCCGCTGTATTTCGAGAACCGCCGGTTGCCGGCGAGCTACGCCAACTTCTACATCGCCAACGCCGCGGTGCTCGTTCCCACATTCAACGACCCCAACGACCGCATCGCCCTAGGAGTCCTGGGCGAGCTGTTCCGCGATCGCCCGGTCGTGGGGATTCACGCCGTGGACCTGGTCTGGGGTCTGGGCACCCTGCACTGCCTCACCCAGCAGGAGCCGGCTCTGGAGCACAGCCCGGCCTAGCGCCTCAGGGCAGCTGCCAGATCTCCACCCGGTTTCCCGTGAACACCGGGATCATCACGCGATTCCGCTTGGCATCGTAGCCGATGTCCGCGGGGCTCGGCACGCCGGTGATGAGCTTCACTTCCTGCCCGGTCTCGTAGGCCGACACGCTGGAGTCGGCCCAGCTGGAGACCAGGAGCCGGCCCCCGTTCGTGAATTCGACGCCGTCGAACCCGCCCGGGCCATGAGCGATCTGCGTGACGGCCTTGTCGCCTTGCTTCCACGCCATGATGGCGGGCCCGCCGAACGCCACCACGATGAACCGGTTGTTCGCCTTGTCCCACGTGATTCCGTTCGGCCACTCCAGCGTGTCGCGAATCGCGTCGGTTACCTTGCGGCCCGCCCCCAACCGGAAGATCCGATCCGGCCCCGGGTGCTGGGCCGCGCCCTTCGCGTCGAACCGGATACCGGTATCGGTGAAGTACAGGGCGCCATCGGGGCCGAACGCCGGATCGTTCAGGAACACGGCCCCCTTCACGTCCACCGAAGCAATCGGCGCGCCGGTCTTCGAGTTGAACGCCCGCACGGCATCGATGTCGGTGACCCAGAGCGTGTCGCCCTGCAGCGCCAGGCCTTTGGGGGCGTTCAGCGTGACCCCGCCCTTGCCACTCTCCACGAATTTCAGGCGCTCGATCGTTCCGTCGGGTCGCACGCGGGAGATGAACCCGTTGTTGTCCTTGACCCCCGGACTGCCGTTGATGTTGGAAACGAAATACACATCCTGGGCGGCATCCCACAGCACCGACTCGGGCGTCTGGAGGCTGTCCACCGTGGCCACTTTGGTGGGTGCGGCGGGCGGCGCGGCGGGTGGGGGAGTCTTCTTTTCAGCCTTGCAGGCGGCCGCGATGACCACCGTGCAGAACAAGAACTGTGACAGTCTCATGGTGGTACCTCTTTCGAGTTTCCCAAGCAGCTAACTACAGCTTGGCGCGCAGCGCCTGAAACCGCGGATCTTCCCGCAGGGGATTCAGGTCAGCGTCGTTGTCGAGCCACTCTCGGTGCCCGAAGCCGTTCTCGACCGCCTTTTCGAGACACTGGAGCGCTTCGTCTCGGAGCCCCCCCCGAACATACGCGCATGCGACGTTATAGAGCGTCGCGGAGTCCTCTGGATCGGCGGCCTGTGCCCGGCGCGCCCAGGCCAAGCCACGCTCCATATCCCCCAGATCGATCAACGCAATCGAGCCAAGGTACAACGCGCGAGCGTCGTCGGGATTGAGCTCCAGGTGCCGCTCCGCGATCTGCAAACCACGGCGCTGGGTCTGTCTGGCTTCTTCGGTGCGACCGAGACCGTTGAGGGGCGCCTGCATCAGGAGCAACGCCTGATAGTCCTCCGGGCGGACCCGGGATGCCTCTGTATAGTGGCGAACGGCATCCTCCAGCTTGCCTTCCTGGAAGCAGGCACGGGCATACAGGTAATACGCCTCATACAATTTCGGGTTCAGGCGGATCGCGGTCTCGAACTCCTGGCGGGCTTCGCCGTACTGCCGCCGCAGCGAATAGGCAAAACCACGCGAGGCGTGTGCCTCGGCGAGCCCCGAATTGAGCTCCAACGCTTTTTGGCTGGCCGAATCTGCCCCCTCGAGATTGTTCTTGCTGCCGTCCCAGTACATGTACAGAAAGGCGCAGCAATCCGCGATCCCGGCGTAGGCAAGCGCGTAATTGGGATCGACCTCGATGGCGCGGTCGAACATGCGCCGGGCGAACTGCATCCCCGCGCGACGGAATTGGTGGAAGTATTGCCGCCCCCGGAGATAGTACTCGTAGGCCTCCACGTTCTCGGTTTGCGAGCGCTCGATCGCACGCTTCTCGTCGTCGGAGAGCACGACGCGGAGGGCCTTGACGATGTTCTCGGCGATCTCGTCCTGGATGGCGAACACGTCTTCCAGCTGCCGATCGTAGCGCTCCGACCAGAGCCGATACCCGTTGGCCACGTTGACGAGCTGGGCGGTGACCCGGAGGCGGTCGCCGGCCTTCCGGACGCTCCCTTCCAGCACCGTCGCGACTTTCAGCTTCTTGCCGATCTCCCCGATATCTTCGTTCTTTCCCTTGAACGCGAACGCGGATGTACGGGAGGCCACCTCGAGCGCCTGGATTTTGCTCAGGGCATTGATGATCTCCTCGGCAATTCCCTCACAGAAGTACTCCTGGTCCCGCTGCGGGCTCATGTCCGCGAACGGCAATACGGCGATGGACTTCGGGGCCGAGTGGGCCGGCGTCGCACCGGGCGGCGTCGAGCCCGTGTGCTGCGTCAGGGCTTGCGCGAACTGGGCCGCCGTCGCATGACGGGCTCCCGGTTGCTTGGCCAACGCCTTCTGCACCGTCTGCTCCAGCCACTCCGGCACCTCCGGCCGCTGTTCTCGCAGTGGCGGCACGGGGTCGGCGAACAGCTTCGCCATGATCGCCTGCGCGGTCGGCCCCGTGAACGGCGCCGCGCCGCCCAGCATCTCGTACAGCATCGCCCCGAGCGAGTAGATGTCGCTCCGTCCGTCCAGGTCGGCCTCACCTGCCGCCTGCTCCGGACTCATGTAGGCCGGCGTCCCCACCGCGGTCCCGGTTTGCGTCAGGTTCCCGGCCGCGGCGGCCGTCACCGCCTTAGCGATCCCGAAATCGGTGACCAGCGGCTCGCCTTCGTGCAGCATGACGTTCTCGGGCTTGATGTCCCGGTGGACGACCTGTTGGCGATGGGCGTAGTCCAATGCGTTCGCGACGGCCCGCGCGATGTGGACCGCTTCCTCGATCGGGAGCGGCTTTTCGT
>Ga0335083_10008664_pt1 | contig 12404 bp, 10 predicted proteins | sample Lox_Sample_42_FD_206716 | JGI IMG/M metagenome (GOLD analysis project Ga0335083, IMG submission 206716) | Soil microbial communities from Loxahatchee National Wildlife Refuge, Florida, United States - Lox_Sample_4.2 | ecosystem: Environmental > Terrestrial > Soil > Wetlands | place: USA... | reverse complement strand
CCGCCGAGCGCGAGTTAGGCCCAATCAAGGCACTGGTGAACAACGCCGCCGTCACGGGAGGATTCGCGCGCGTGGATGAGGTGTCGAGCGCAGCCATCGACAAAGTTCTGTCCGTGAATGTGGGCGGGCCGATCCTTTGCTCGCGCGAAGCAGTGCGGCGGATGTCGACGCGGCACGGCGGAAGCGGCGGCGCGATTGTAAACATTTCCTCGATCGCGGCGCGCACCGGAGCCGCAGGAGAGTGGGTACACTATGCGGCATCGAAAGGCGCGATTGACAGCTTCACCATCGGCCTGGCACGGGAAGTGGCGACCGAGGGCATTCGAGTCAACGCAGTCGCTCCGGGATTGGTCGAAACCGGACTCCACGCAGCGAACGGCGAACCGGGCCGGCTGCAACGGCTGATGGGAACGATCCCAATGGGACGTCCGGGCACTCCGGAAGAAGTGGCGGAGGGCGTCTTGTGGTTGCTGTCGCCAGCTGCTTCGTTTACGACGGGGGCAATTCTGGAGATTGGTGGGGGAAGGTAGAGGACGCTTTCTAAATCGTTCGCTCCTCGGCGCTACCATGCTTCCCATCCCTAGCGGCTCTTGTCCATGTCCTTCCGCAAGTATGCCTTGATCTTTTCCGGCAATCGGGACGCATGCAGAACGTCGCGCAATTGCGCGGGCGATAGTCGTTGGGCGAATTCGATGGCGCGGGCCAGCGGCGTGTATTCATTCCGCAACAGTGCCATTCGAATCTCGGGACGCAGCGACCACTTCGCGTGATGGCAGACCGCCTTGACCAAAGCGGGCGTCGCTCCTGGGCGTAGCAGCGCCTTCACGATTGCAGCTTCGGTGACCCGCGGATTCTCCAGGGCCGTTTGCCAGACGCGCGGTTCCTTGTCGAGCAGCAGCGCAGCCGTAACCATGGCTGACGATCGACGCGCCAGCGCAATGCGCTCCCCTAGAGTGATCGATGCAAGGCGCGCCACCAGCAATTCGTCGGCGACACGTTTCAAGTCGGCGGCGACGGCCGGCAACAGCGACAACTGCATGAGATCGAAGGTGTAGAGTTCGCGGATTAGGCGCAGCGCAACGCGGCGCGGCGTCCGGGGATGAGCTGCGAGAGCGACGCGAACCTTCCGCGATTTCATCACAGCAGAGTTCCGGCTGATCTGTTCGATCACTTCAGGAAGAAGATCGCGTTCTTTGAGGGCCGCCAGAGCTAGATCAGTGGACAGAACGTTGTCTGGGGCGCTCGTCAGATCGAGAGGGATCGGCGCCGGGTTCGAGCCAGATTCCCGAGCGAGTTCGTTCTCGGATTGAGGTTCCGAAGGAATCATTGGAACTGTGCTATAAACCACGACACTACGCCTATGCCGTAACGTTCTGAAGCGCGGCTCTTCGCGCCATGCGCAACGCTCCCTCGACAGGCTCGATGACTTGCGGATTCAGCTCCACCCGCGGATCGAGTCGGTGCAATTCATTATAAAAATCGCTTTTTGCAAGCACCGCATGACGAAAGACGCCTCCGGTCATGGCCACAGGTACGGGGGCGGTCTCGTCTTTCGGAAACAGGCGATTTACCACGACGGCGGTTAGCTGAGCGAGTTCCTTGCCGGCATGGGCAAGAATCTCGAGGGCGAGAGCGTCTTTACTGGCGGCGACGGCGGGAAAGAGCGCGGCGAAATCCGGAGGGGGAATCGCGTTCGCGGCGCGGGAAAGATCCGGGAGTGAGGTCACTCCCCACGCTTTACACAAAGCTGTGGCGAATTCTTCGTGAAGAACATTCTCTGTTCCAAAAGCTCGATCGGCCGAGCGCAGAACCGCACTAGCTGCGGCCCTGCCAATCCAGTGTGCGGAGCCTTCATCGCCGATTGCGAACCCCAACCCGCCGGTGCGCAGAGTTCTTCCTTGGCGATCGCGGCCATAAGCAATGGAGCCTGTGCCTGCGATGACAATGACGCCCGGGCCGGTATCGAATGCGGCTTCGAGCGCGATCTGCATGTCGCCGACAACGTCGATCGACACCGGAAGAATTTCGGCCAGCGAGCGTCGCACGATCTCGGCCGTCTCTGCGCGGGCCGCGCCCGAACCGCCGACACAGGCGCGAGAAACTTGCTCGGGTGCAATGCCAGCGGCGGCGCAGGCCTGGCGAACCGACTGCTGTAGCGATTCGCGAGCTTGCGCCTCTCCAACTCGAACGATGTTGCTGGGACCGGAAGTCGCGCTGGCCAGCAGTCGCGATTCATCGCCCACCGCGCATGTGGTCTTGGTACCACCGCCGTCAATGCCCAGATAGTACGACACGGTTTATTTCTAACACAGACGGTTTCGACTGGCGGATCAGCAGTTACCTGCTTGGTCAATCGGGATCCACTACGATTTAAAAGCGCGCGTGCCTGGAACGCCGTGCTTCTGGCTCAGTCCGAATCCATTGACATAGAAACCGCCCAGCAGCTACATTTGGCCCACCTCAATGAGTTTTGCCCCACGAGTTTCCACCGACAAGCTGATTCGTCCCGTCATGCCGGAGCTGGATTCTCTGCGCGGCAAGGAGTGCAGCCGTCCGCGGCATGGAAAGGCCGATATCGGGGAGGATAGCGAGTTCTGGAATGCCCTCTCCGGTTCGTTCCTTTCGGAGTCGATATCATCACGACGGTTGCGGCAGACATGAATCACGATGGCATGCACGGCTCAAGTGTGAAATACGATCTCTACAAGGATTCGGCGAAAGGCGAGCAGAAATGAAGCCGGATGCATTCGTGACCGAGGTTTATCGTCGCATGTCGCTGAGGGCTCCTGCCTCCGCCCGGCAGCCACCTAGCCGTGCCGCGATTGACGAGATTGCGCGGGAATATAGAAATTTTCTCCCCTCAGAAAAAAAGGCCGCGATTCTCGACATTGGATTTGGGAACGGCTGGTTTATGGGCGCCTGCCTGCAACTTGGATACACCAATATTTCCGGAGCTGAATTCGCCCCGGAACTCAGGACGTACCTTCAGGATTGGAACGTTAAACTGCACAAGATCGAAGTGGACATTGGCCAGTTTCTGGCGCTGCATCCAGACGAGTACGATTTTGTCCACATGTCGCATATCATTGAGCACATCCCGAAATACTCACTTTTCTGGATCGTCGACGCTCTTTATCAATCCCTCCGGAAGGGCGGCACTCTGTTTCTGCGAACTCCCAACATGGAAGGACCGTGCGCCAATTCTTCGTACTACGTGACGCTGGCTCATGAATATGGTTTTGCCGGGTCGAACCTAACATCGCTGCTGTCCATCTGTGGATTTGACGACATCCAGCTTCACACTCCGGCAAATCGAGCGCGTGGTTTCCGCCAACGCATGGGAGCGCTCGCCCGCTGGCCATTCACACAGGAAACCCGATTACGACACCGCTTGTTCGGAGTGAACAGAGGTGGTCAGTTCGGCAGCGAGTTGATCGCCACTGCGCGACGCGGCGAATTCCCGCCTTTGTTTGACGAGCAATATCGATAAGTCGGAAGTTGGGCTAAGCACCCCATGGGCCTGAACCGGATTGATTTTGCGATCATCGCGCTGTACCTGGCTGGCATCACCCTGTTTGGGCTGCGCTTTCGCAAAAAGCAGCGTTCTCTACGCGACTACTTTCTCGCCGGGCGCGACATTCCCTGGTGGGCCATTGCTCTCTCGATTGTCGCGGCCGAGACCAGTACTCTCACGATTATCAGCATCCCCGGGCTGGCTTACGATACCAACCTCACTTTTCTGCAAGTCGTCATGGGATACCTGGTGGGTCGGGTGGTCATCAGCTTCGTGCTTCTGCCGCATTACTTCCGCGGCGATCTCTACACGGCGTATGAACTGATCGAGCGCCGCTTCGGAAAAGGGCTGCGCTCGCTCACGGCTGGTCTGTTTCTTCTGACGCGCGGCGCGGCGGAAGGCGTCCGCGTCTATGCTGTTTCGATCGTGGTGTCGATTGCACTGGGGACAGGCGAAGTGGCATCCATCGCCATCATCACTGCTTTGACGGTGATCTATACATTTGAGGGCGGGCTCGCCGCGGTCATCTGGACCGACGTCGTGCAGACCGCAATCTATGTCGGCGGAACGCTGGTGGGGCTGGTGACGATTCTGCATCTCGTTCCAGGCGGATGGCCGGCGATTCATGCAGCCGCGGCGGCCGCTGGCAAGCTGCAGGTATTCAATTTCACCCCCAGCCCCTGGATTCCTTATACCTTCTGGGCAGGGGTCATCGGCGGGGCGTTTTTTACGGTCGCGAGCCACGGTACCGATCAGTTGATCGTGCAGCGATTGCTGGCGGCGCGCGGGCAGAAGCAATCGGCGACAGCGTTGATCTCGAGTGGAGTCGCTGCGCTGTTTCAGTTTGCGCTGTTTCTGACCGTGGGCATCATGCTGTGGGCGTACTACCGAGTGCCGTCGGCAACATTCGGAAGGCCCGACCGGATCTATCCCACGTTTATCGTGACGCGCATGCCGCATGGAATCTCAGGCCTGCTCATCGCAGCAATTCTGGCAGCAGCAATGTCGAACCTGAGCGCCGCGCTGAACTCGTTGTCGTCGACCTCGATCATGGACTTTTATGTGCGCCTTCGGCCACTGGCGGACGAGAGGACGAAGATGCGCCTTTCGCGACTGGCCACGCTCGTTTGGGCTCTCGTGCTGTTCGGATTGGCGTTGATCGCACTGCACAAGGTGGGGCGCGTCGTAGAAGTTGGTCTGCAGATCGCCTCGGTAGCTTACGGAGCGCTGCTCGGTGTGTTTCTGCTTGGCGTGCTGACGCGCCGGGCCAATCAGCGTGGCGCGATGATTGGAATGGCCTGCGGCTTCGCCGTGGATCTATACCTGTGGCTGGCGACGCGCGTCCCTTGGACTTGGTGGGTGATGATTGGCTCGACGGTGACCTTCGCCGTCGGATGGGCTGTCAGCGCAACACTGGAAAAGTCCCTCGCAAGCGGGCGCGATAGTCTTCCCGGTTGATCCCACGAGCGCCGGCCCCGCAACCGTGGCAGTTCCGTTGCAGGCGCGCGACATGCTCCAGGCGAACATAAAACCGGGCGCGCCTATGCTGCATGACCTGGTGTTCTCCGCATACTTGCACGCCGAAGGCAGCACCACCCTGGCGACGCCATCGCAGATGCTCCTTCTTCAAGAACAATCTGCTTTTTATCGTGTGCGCCGAAGGAATAAGCCCCTCGAGCCGCTGCCGCCCGTGAAGATTCAAAACTACAGCGTTGACTACCGGGTTCTCGATCCGCAGTTCAAAGCGCGGGAGGCACGCGGCGGACCACCGGCGACCCTCGAGTTTGCCGTAGCGGCGTTCGACGAAGACGGCAAAGTCTTGAACGGAATTGTGAATGACGGCGTGCCCGAAGCCTCAACCCAGCCAGCTGAGAACAAGGCAGGGCTATACCGGCTGCACCAATCGTTGATTGTCCCGGTCAATGCGAAATCCATCCGCGTCGGCGTGCGTGATCGCATGAACGATCGCATGGGCACTCTGGAGGTCCCGCTTCCGTTGGAACCGGTGCGCAGGGCGTCCGCGACACACTAAGAGGTCGCCGAGAACACTTGCGCGAAGGACGCTGAGACAGTCTTGTTGATTATTGGTTTTTCCTGCGCTCTCCGCGGCCTTGCTCGGTGAGCTCTGCGGTTAAGAGCTTTCCCTTCTACTCGCGTATACTGGCTCACTTCAACGAATGCCTGAGCCAGCCATCTCCCGTGCAGAACTCTCGCGCGATCTCGGCGTGAGCCACGCCTCTGCGGTGGTCGTGGGAACGATCATCGGCAGCGGAATTTTTCTTGTTCCTGCGGAAATGATGCAGGCCGTTGGTTCCGCCAAGTTGGTCTACCTGGCGTGGGTGGTGGGTGGACTGCTTTCGTTTGCGGGAGCGCTCACCTATGCGGAACTGGGGGCGATGAGACCGCAGGCGGGCGGCGAGTATGTTTACGTGCGCGATGCGTACGGGCCGATGGGCGGATTCCTCTATGCGTGGACATGGTTCGTGATCGCCAAGCCTGCTTCCATCGCCACCGTGGTCACTGGGCTGGTGCGGATTCTTGGAACATTTTCTGTCTTCTCCTTCTTCTCGGTCAACGCCATCAGCGCGCCCTTTGCCGTGACGTGGGGGCAGATGTTCGCCATCGCCGCCGCAATTCTGATCTCGGTCCTGAATTACCTTGGCGTGAAAAAGGCCGGCGAATTCCAGCTTGTATTTACGCTGCTGAAAGTGGCCATCATCCTGGGGATCGTGTTCGTTTGCTTCAGCGGCATGGGCAATGTGCCCGGCCGCGGATGGTCCAACTTCGCCGGCACGTTTGCCGGCGCGAAAGGCGGAGTCGCAGGTTTCATGGCAGCTTTGGTGGCTGCGCTCTGGGCCTACGACGGATGGAATGACCTCAACATGGTGGCCGGCGAAGTCAAGAATCCCGAGCGCAACATCCCAATTGCTTTGATTGCGGGCGTGGCGACGGTTGGACTGTTGTACGTGCTGGTCAACGCGGGCGTGCAGTACGTGCTTCCTGCCAACGCGATTGCAGCTTCCCCACGCCCCGCCTCCGATGCGGTCGCCATCGTAATGGGACGCATGGGCGCCAGCATCGTTTCGGCGGGCATGGCTTTGTCGATGCTCGTCACTCTCAATGGCACGATCATGAGCGGAGCACGTGTCCCCTTCGCCGTCGCCCGCGACGGATACTTTTTTCGCGCGCTGGCCGAAGTTCATCCCCGCTTTCACACGCCTTCGGTCGCGATCGCAGTGCAGGCAGTGCTCTCGATCCTGCTCTTGCTGGTGGGCGCGAATTTCCGACAGTTGTTCTCTCTGGCGATTTTCGCTGAATGGCTCTTCTATATGATCGCGGGCAGTACAGTGTTCGTATTCCGGCGGCGCGAACCCGAGACGGCTCGTCCCTACCGCATGTGGGGCTATCCCCTGGTGCCCTCGCTGTTCGTAGCGGTGGCTGCCGCGCTGTTGTGCTACACGTTCCGGAACGACTGGCCTAACTCCGGGTATGGCGTGCTCGTGATTCTGGCCGGAATTCCCGTTTTTTCCTATTTCTCGCGGCGAAGACGATCGCGTCCAGTGGCCGCCGACGCCTCTTAGTCGGTTATCACCGCGCCAAATCCACTTCAGAGATTCTCTACCCGCTTTTGCCGGGTTTCATCCGCATTTCTTCCCGTTTTCCACGGGTCATCTCCAGCGGAAGCGGCGGCAACGCCCGTCCCGCGCCCGTTTTGGACCGTTTATCCAAAAGGACACTCCCCATGTTACCTAAGGTCAAGAGCCGTGGACACGTTTACCCCCTGTCCTATCTCCCGTATTTTTAAGACTCCAAGTCCCGGAGGTCTCCCCTTCCGGGAACCCGATGGAGTGAAATTGCATGGCGACAGCTTACCGCGGCTTTCAACTCGGACTACTGCCCGAACGTAAGGTCAACAAACGGGCTCTGGCGACAGCTTATGGGCTCGTGGCCTTGGTGCTGCTCATCGTAATCAATATCGGGCTGATCCTGCCGGAAAAGCTGCAACTGGCGCAATATCACGTCACGGAACTGATTCCCATGCCGGCCTTGCGGCCGGTTCCGGAACCCATCAAGGTGAAGCCGGAAGTCCACCCCAAGCTGCTGCCCGCCGTGAAACTTCCGGTGTTTGAGCAGCCCAAGTTGGTCGTACCGCGCGAAGTTCGCCGCGAAGCTCCGCAACCGGTAGAAGCCCCAAAAGTTGTGGTCAACCAGTTCGCCGCTCCCGAAATAAAAGTCGTGGCGGGCGGGGCTCGTCCGCAACTGGTGCACACCGGAGATTTTGGTGGCAGTTCACAGAAGCCGACCGTCAACGCGGCTGTCGAGAAAGTGCAGACGGGTGGATTCGGCGACCCCAATGGTTTGAAGGGCGAGGGCAAGCAGGGTGCGAAGTTGTACGCAGCCGCTGCCGGTGGATTTGATATGCCCGTCGGTCCGGGACAAGGCAACGGATCCGGCGGAGCCAAAGGAATCAAAGGCACGGTTGCCAGCGCCGATTTCGGCAACGGCATCGCGACCGGAGGCAAAGGCGACGGGCGCAGCAACGGCCAGGGCGTGGCCACGGGTGGATTCGGGGCGCAGCAGGTCGCACATACCGGACCGAAGATCGCGCAGGCAGATTTGGGCCCGGCCAGCACTCCCGTGGAAATCACGTTTAAGCCGAATCCGGTTTACACCGAGGAAGCGCGCAGCCTGAAGCTGGAAGGCGAAGTACTTCTCGAGGTCAGTTTTTCGGCGAATGGAACGCTGCATGTGAATCGTGTGGTGCGCGGCTTGGGACACGGTCTCGACGAAGCCGCGGTCGCCGCCGCCAACAAGATCCGGTTTAAGCCGGCGTTGCGCAATGGCCAGCCCGTGGATTCCACGGCGGTGGTCCACGTAACGTTCCAGATGGCGTACTAAAAAAGTTTTGGCGAAGTAATTTCGGGCGATCGAGCAAGAAAACAGAAATGAATCGGACGTTGAAACCGGTTCAAAGAAAAGGTCTTAAGAACTTGGAGAAAAGAGTTATGCGCACTTCGAAAGCAATCTTTACCGCGGTTTTGCTGGCATCCATGAGCGCAGCCGCGCAGCAAGCGGCGGGTACTCAGCCGTCCGCACAACCGCCTGCGCCCGATGCGACGCAGACCTCGCAACCCTCTCAGCAGGCCGCTCCAGCCACGGACCAGCCCGCAGCGCCGCAGGCCACCGCGATCCCGCTGCCCGCCGCTGCTCCCACTCCCACCACGATGGACCAGGTCGTAAACCTGTTCATCGAGCGGGAACACGGTCTCATGAAAGTCCTCGCGACCCGCACGCCCGTGGTCGAGACCTATTTGCAGAATCTGACGGCCGATCCACAACTCGGACCGGTGCCCAGTGAAGATCACTATTTCCTCGGTCGCCTCGACATGGGCGAGACCGTCGACCGCAAAGACTACCTGAAGGAAGAAGAAAAGGGCATGCAGGCCCGCCTGCTGGGCGGCTTCCAGAAGCTCTACAAGGTCCAGTATCAGCCTATGGGCTTCTCGTGGATGGTCTACGCCGACCGCACCGACTTCGACCGCGAACACTATGACTTCCGCTACGCGCGCCGCGAATTCCTCGGTGACGTACGCTGCCTCGTTTTCGACGTAACTCCGAAACCGAAATCCGGCCGTGGCCGCTTCCTGGGCCGCATCTGGGTCGAAGATCAGGGCTTCAACATCGTGCGCCTGAATGGCACCTATGTTCCGGCGCCGCGCAACACCTACTTCTTCCACATGGACAGCTGGCGCCTGAACTTGATTCCCGGCTACTGGGTTCCGTCGTTCATCTACAGCGAAGAAGGAGACTTCAGCGCTGGCGTGAAGAACAAGCTGGCCTTCAAGGCGCAGACCCGCATCTGGGGTTATGACCTGAAGAAGGGTGGCAAGGATGACGAGTTGACCCAGATCCGCGTCGACAGCGTGACAGACGAGAGTCCGACCGCGCAGGACGCTTCTCCGCTGCAGGCTGAGCGTGTATGGCAGCAGCAGGCGGAAGACAACGTTGTCGAGCGTCTCACCAGCGCGGGCTTGCTGGCGCCCGATGGCGACCTCGACCGCATTCTCCAGACCGTCGTCAACAACCTTGAAGTCACCAACAACATTGATCTGCCCCGGCCGGTCCGTACTCGCGTTCTGCTCACTTCCCCGCTGGAAACCTTCAGCGTGGGCAACACCATTGTGATCAGTCGCGGATTGATCGACGTGCTCCCCGACGAGGCCAGCCTGGCTGCCGTGCTCTCGCATGAGCTCGCGCACATCGTGCTTGGCCACAATCTGGGCAGCAAGTATGCCTTCAACGATCGCATGCTGTTCTCTGACGAAGGCACCTATCAGAACTTAGGCTTCAAGCATATTCCGGAAGAAGAGACCGCTGCCGACAAGAAGGCTGTGGAACTTCTGAAGAATTCGCCCTACGCACAGAAGCTCGACAACGTTGGCCTGTTCCTGAAGGCGTTGCAGTTGCGCGCTCCGCAGCTCGGCGCGCTGCTGACCACGCACCTCGGCAATCCCCTGGCGGAAGGCGGAACGGTAACCCGACTGTCGGCTCTGGCCACGCAAGGACCGGCGCTCGACAACAACAAGCTCGATCAGATCGCTGCCCTGCCCCTCGGCGGACGCGTGAAGATCAATCCCTGGGACGACAAAGCGGAAATGGTGAAAGCGGCACCGGTCGCGATCACTTCGGCGCGTGACAAGATGCCGTTTGAAGTCACGCCCTTCTTCCCGCGTTTGATCCGGTACGGTGCAGGCGCCGCTGCTCCTGCGGCTCCGGCCACCGCCGCTGCCAACTCAGGCTCAGGCAACTAACAGGCGAGTCTTCTACTCCAAGTTGAACGAAGACGTGGGCCGGGATCCGGAACTTCCTTCCGGGATACCCGGCCTTCGTTTATTTGGGAACAACCTGTGCATTTGGACGCTACTGTAACGGCGGCGGCGTCAGCCCCTGGAAGGCTGTACCCAAGAATTTCCCCTGAGCATCAAAATTCCAATTGAAGATGGCGGCCCCGGCATTCTCACAGGCGTGGCACCCGTTGAGCAACGGATAGGCGATCGTAAACTGGATGCCCCCGTTTGGCCCCGCTTGCGAGTTGGGCCAGATCTTGCCATCGCGGTCCCCGGGCCATAAATCAACTTTCGGAAATTGGACCTTGAGGTCCTGGTACTGAGAACTCTGCTCCATCGGCTTCCGGTCGAGTAGCTTCAAATCTTCGACATCGATGATGGGAGGTTTTCCATTCACCAGCACGAAACCGTAGTTTGTGTTGGCGCGAAGAGGATACGTGACCCATCCAAAGGCGACTGGGCCCTCATCTTGAAATCCGGTCATGATGCCGAACTGGCCGTGGCTCTCCTTGTAAAGTTCGCGGGTAAAGCTCACGGCCGCGGCAGAGGCTCCGGCTTTTGCCATCTGGTCGAGCAGGCATTCGCCGTCCTTGGATTGGGAAGAATTCGCGCAAGCAGAGGGGGCGCTCGCAATGAACTGTGGCGACACCTGCCAAACCGCCGCCGCGCCAATTTTCGTGGAACCCGCCTGCGATTGAGCAACCACGCATCCCGACAGACCGATGACAGCAAACACCAAGCGGGCATGCCACATTTTGTTCCCTCGATGCCAAACGTGCGAACATTCTATGCTGGCGTCACCTTATGTGCCAGCGATCCCTTTGTTCTGCAGGATTCGGACGACGACCCGGCGATTCTCAGCCTGCCCCTCCACCGTGGCATCCGGAGCAACCTGGCTGCTGGTCCCCATCGCGCCGGGAGCCAGAACATTCGTCAAGGGAATGTTCCCCTGCTGTTCCAGAAACTCGAGCACATGATCGGCGCGCTCCGCGCTCAGTCTCTGGTTCAGCGCTGCACTACCCACCTTCGACGCGTATCCTTGCACCTGAATGATATAGGCCGTAATCCCCACGGCCTGCTGCGCCAGTTTCAGGAGTTGCGGTTTGTACTGCGCATCGATCTCGGTGCTGCCATTGGCGAAATAAACCGTCGTCTCTCCCAGGATGTTGTAATCGGCAAGTTCCCCGAAGCGCTTGTTGTCGGCGGCGATGGCCGCCTTATTCGCTGCGATTGCCGCCTGATTGGCGGCAGTCTGTTGTTGCTCAGCTTGCAGTTGTGCCTGCTGCTGCTCCAGCGCCTGTTTCTGCGCCTGAATCTGTTGCTCGCTTTGCTGAATCTGTTGCTGATTCGCCTCGGCCATTTCCTGAGTCGGAGTTAAGCCCGCTTGAATGTCTTCGGCATTCTTGAGATCGTCGCCTTTGAATTTGACGGTGTTCGCTACCAGTTGGTTCTGCGCATTGTAAGATCCTTGCACCTGCACCGGAAGGCCCGGAATCAGGGCGGTGACACCCATCTCTTTCTTGCGGACTTTCAAGAGTCCCTGCACTTCGTCCACCTCGGTGGAAGGAGTGAGCAGCACGACAACATTGCCGGAAAACTGCGTCCGAACCGTCATCGTGGCGCCACTTCTTCCGTTGATCACCCCCTGCAAGTCCTGCGCCGCGGCCACACCGCAGATGAACATAAACCCCGTCAAGATGGTTGCGGCGGATACGGTGATTAAGCTGGATACGATCCTTCCTGAGTTCTGCATGCTCCCTCACTCCTGATCCAAGTCTGGATTCCCTGGGATAGTTCAGGCACTGGCCGTTGCGCCTTATTTGGACGTCGACGCGACCGTTTGCTTCGTGGGCTGTTCGGTCTTCGCAGCCATTTGCTCAGGATGTCCCTGAAGCAGCTGATATCCCGTATTCCCACCACCCGGAAAGACTTCCGACAACGCGAGCACATTCTTGTACTTATTGAAAATGAGGTGACTCCCGCCGCCCTGCGCGTCGGGCGGTGCGGAATTCACATCTACCATTACAGAAGGCTTGCCGCTG
>Ga0335083_10008663_pt1 | contig 12407 bp, 9 predicted proteins | sample Lox_Sample_42_FD_206716 | JGI IMG/M metagenome (GOLD analysis project Ga0335083, IMG submission 206716) | Soil microbial communities from Loxahatchee National Wildlife Refuge, Florida, United States - Lox_Sample_4.2 | ecosystem: Environmental > Terrestrial > Soil > Wetlands | place: USA: Florida... | reverse complement strand
GCCGAGGGCCTCGAGCGCTACCTGCACACCAAGTACGTCGGCCAGAAGCGCTTCTCGCTCGAGGGCGGCGATGCCCTCATCCCGCTGCTCGATGACCTGATCCAGAACTCCGGCGCCGCCGGCATCGAGGAAGTGGTCATCGGCATGGCGCATCGCGGGCGCCTCAACGTGCTGGTGAACCTGCTCGGCAAGTCACCGGCGGCACTGTTCTCCGAGTTCGAGGGCCTCTACGACCCCCGCAGCCTCAAGGGCTCGGGGGACGTGAAGTACCACAAGGGCTTCTCGGCCGATCTGCGCACGGCGCACGGCAACGTGCACACCGTGCTCGCCTTCAACCCCTCACACCTCGAGGTCGTCAACCCCGTGGTCGAGGGCTCGGTGCGCGCGCGCCAGGAGCGCCGCGGCGACACCAACGCCGAGCGCGTGCTGGCGGTGCTGGTGCATGGCGATGCGGCCTTCGCCGGGCAGGGCGTGGTGATGGAGACGCTGCAGCTGTCGCAGGCGCGCGGCTTCTTCACCGGCGGCACGGTGCACATCATCATCAACAACCAGGTCGGCTTCACCACCTCCGAACCTAAGGATGCGCGCTCCACCATCTACGCGAGCGACGTCGCCAAGATGCTCGAGGTGCCGATCTTCCACGTCAACGCCGACGACCCCGAAGCGGTGGTGCTCGTGACCCGCCTGGCGCTGAAGTACCGCCGCCGCTTCCGCAAGGACGTGGTGATCGACCTCGTCTGCTACCGCCGCCACGGCCACAACGAGGCCGACGAGCCGGCCGCCACCCAGCCGGCGATGTACCGCATCATCCGCGAGCACCCGACCGCGCGGCGCCTGTACGCCGAGCAGCTGAGCGCCGCCGGCATCATCAGCGAGGCAGATGCGGCTGCGATGCTCGAGCAGTACCGCACCGGGCTCGATGAGGGGCGGCCGCAGGCGCGTGCCTCGCTCGGCATGATCGGCAACAAGTACACGGTCGACTGGAGCCCCTACACCCACGTCGACTTCAGCGAGCGCGTGCCCACCGGGGTCGACCTCGCTGCGCTGCGCGCGCTCGGTGCGCGCATCACCGCCTACCCGGAGAGCTTCACGCTGCACCCGCGCGTGGCGCAGATCATCGCCAACCGCAGGAAGATGCTCGCCGGGGAGATGCCGCTCGACTGGGGCTGCGCCGAGACGCTCGCCTATGCGGCACTGGTGCAGCAGGGCTTCGGCGTGCGCCTCACGGGGCAGGACTCGGGCCGCGGCACGTTCTTCCACCGCCACGCGGTGCTGCACGACCAGAAGACCGACGCCACCTGGGTGCCGCTGCAGCACATCGCCGAGCGCCAGCCGCAGGTGCAGGTGATCGACTCGGTGCTGTCCGAAGAAGCCGTCATGGGCTTCGAGTACGGCTATGCCACCACCGACCCCTCGACGCTCGACATCTGGGAGGCGCAGTACGGGGACTTCGCCAACGGCGGCCAGGTGATCATCGACCAGTTCATCAGCTCCGGGGAGGCCAAGTGGGAGCGCTTCTGCGGCCTCGCGCTGCTGCTGCCGCACGGCTACGAGGGCGCCGGACCCGAGCACTCCTCGGCGCGCCTCGAGCGCTTCCTGCAGCTGTGCGCCGAGAACAACATGCAGGTGTGCGTGCCCTCGACCCCGGCGCAGATGTTCCACATGCTGCGCCGCCAGATGCTGCAGTCCTTCAGGAAGCCCCTCATCGTCATGACGCCCAAGAGCCTGCTGCGGCACGAGCTGTCGGTGTCGGCGCTCGAGGAGCTGACGCGCGGCAGCTTCGCCCGCGTCATCGGCGAGATCGACGAGCTCGCCGTGAAGGACGTGCGCCGCGTGGTCTTCTGCAGCGGCAAGGTGTACTTCGACCTGCTCAGGGCGCGCCGCGAGGAGGGCCTGAAGGACGTGGCGCTGGTGCGCATCGAGCAGCTCTACCCGTTCCCGAGCGAGGAATACCAGGCGGCGCTGTCGCGCTACGCGCAGGCGCGCGAGATCGTCTGGTGCCAGGAGGAGCCGCAGAACCAGGGCGCCTGGTACCAGATCCGTCACCGCCTGCAGGAGCTCGCCGGCGCGCGCCGCGACGTGCTGTACGCCGGCCGTGCACCCGCGGCCGCGCCCGCCACCGGCATCGGCAAGATCCACGCCATCGAGCAGCAGGCGCTGGTCGCCGCCGCGCTGCACGCGACCGCCACCGAGGACTCGGGTCAGGACACCCAGCGCCTGAAGACCGTCCCCGCGACCCCGCTGAGAAAGAGCTCATGAGCACCGAAATCCGCGTCCCGCAGCTGCCCGAGTCGGTGGCCGATGCGACCCTCGTCGCCTGGCACAAGCAGCCCGGGGATGCGATCGCGCGCGATGAGAACCTCGCCGACCTCGAGACCGACAAGGTGGTGCTCGAGGTGCCCGCGCCCGCCAACGGCGTGGTGCGCGAGATCCGCGTACCGAGCGGCGCGGTGGTGAGGAGCGGCCAGGTGCTCGCGGTGATCGAGGAGGGCGCCACCGCGGCGGCGGCGCCGAAGCCTGCGGCCGGCAGCGCTGCGCCGCCGGCGGCGCGCACCGCCCCCGCCGCCGCCGCCCCGGCCGCGGCTCCCGCAGCGGACGGCAACTCGCGCCTGAGTCCCTCGGTACGGCGCCTGGTGGAGGAGAATCACCTCGATCCGGCGAGCATCCCGGCCTCGGGCCGCGACGGCCGGCTCACCAAGTCCGACATCGTCGACTACCTCGGCAAGAAGCCCGCGCCCGCGCCCGCGGCCGCCGAGGCAGCACCGACCCCGAGCGCCCCCGCGGCTCGCGCCCCGGCGCCGCCGGCCGCCGCGCGCGGCGCGCGCGCCGAGCAGCGCGTGCCGATGACGCGGCTGCGCGCCCGCATCGCGCAGCGCCTCATCGAGGCGCAGTCGACCCAAGCGCTGCTAACGACCTTCAACGAGGTGGACCTCACCGCGCTGCAGGAGCTGCGTGCGCGTTACAAGGAGCGCTTCGAGAAGGAGTTCGGCGTGAAGCTCGGGTTCATGTCGTTCTTCGTCAAGGCCTCGATCGCCGCCCTCAAGCGCTTCCCGGTGCTGAACGCCTCCGTCGACGGCAACGACATCATCTACCACGAGTACTACGACATCGGGGTCGCGGTCTCGACCGAGCGCGGCCTGATCGTGCCGGTGGTGCGCGATGCGGACGGCAAGAGCTTCGCGGCCATCGAGAAGGAAGTGGCCGAGTACGCCCGCAAGGCGCGCGAGGGCAGCATCGCCATCGAGGACCTGACGGGTGGGACGTTCACGATCACCAACGGCGGGGTGTTCGGCTCGCTGATGTCCACCCCGATCGTCAACGCGCCGCAGAGCGCCATCCTCGGCATGCACAAGGTGCAGGAGCGGCCGATGGTCGTGAACGGGCAGGTGGCCGTGCGGCCGATGATGTACCTGGCGGTGACCTACGATCACCGCATCATCGACGGACGCGAGGCGGTGCAGTTCCTGGTGGCGATCAAGGACGCCCTCGAGGACCCGGGCCGCATGCTCCTCGGCGTCTAGCCGAGTGGCGAGGATCCGCGCGGCCCCCATCACGGGGGCCGCGCTGCTTTCCGGGGCCGCTAAAAGACGTGGCGGAACACCCAGTAGAGGCTGCCCGACAGCAGGATCGCCGCCGGCAGCGTCAGCAGCCAGGCGACCACGAGGTTGCGCAGGGTGTTCATCTGCAGTCCCGAGCGATTCGCCGCCATCGTGCCGGCGACGCCCGAGGAGAGCACGTGGGTGGTGGAGACCGGCAGGCCGTACATGTCCGCCGCGGCGATGGTGCCCATCGCCACGAGTTCGGCGCAGGCGCCCTGCGCATAGGTGAGGTGCGTCTTGCCGATCTTCTCGCCGATGGTGACCACGATGCGCTTCCAGCCGACCATCGTGCCCAGGCCGAGCGCGATCGCCACCGCGACCTTCACCCACAGGGGGATGAACTTAGTGGCCGCGTCGATCTGCTTCTTGAAGGCGTTCAGGTTGCTGACCGTCTCGGCGTCGAAGGCCTTGTAGTGCGGATCCTTGGCCATGAAGCGCATGGCCTCCGAGGTGAGGTACATGTCGTTGCGCACGTTGGTGACCGTGTCGGCCGGCATCTGCGCAAAACCGCCGCGGGCGCGGACCTGCTCGGCGATGTTGCCGGTGAGGGCGGCGAGCGCGGGCACCAGCTCCTCACTCCAGCTGTGGGTGCGCACGTAGGTCGAGAGAGCGGCCCGCGGGTCGGCCGGGGCAGGCACGGCGGCGTACTTCTGCAGCGACTGTTCTGTGCTGCTGGCCATCGCCACGAACGGGGCCATCTGGCTCGCCGGCATGGCGCGGTTCAGGGCATAGGCCATCGGCACCGTGCCGATCAGGATCAGCATGATGAGCCCCATGCCCTTCTGGCCGTCGTTCGAGCCGTGCGCGAAGGACACCCCGCCGCAGGTGAGGATCAGGATGCCGCGGATCCACCACGGCGGCGCGCGATTGCCGTGCGGCTCCTGGTAGAGGGCGCGGTTCTTCACCAGCGCCTTGAGGGCGAGCAGCAGGAGCGCCGCGCACACGAAGCCGATGAGCGGCGAGAGCAGCAGCGACCAGCCGATCTTGGTGGCCTGCGCCCAGTCGACCCCGCTCGTGCCGTCGCGCCCATGCATCAGGGCGTTGGCGACGCCGACGCCGATGATCGAGCCGATGAGGGTGTGCGAGGAGGAGGCCGGCAGTCCCAGCCACCAGGTGCCGAGGTTCCAGAGGATCGCCGCGATCAGCAGCGCGAACACCATGGCGAAGCCCGCCCCGGTGCCGACCTGCAGGATGAGCTCCACCGGCAGGAGCGAGATGATGCCGAAGGCCACCGCGCCGCTGGAGAAGAGCACGCCGAGGAAGTTGAACGTACCCGAGTACACCACCGCCACGTGCGGCTGCAGGGAGTGGGTATAGATGACGGTTGCCACCGCATTCGCGGTGTCGTGGAAGCCGTTGACGAACTCGAACCCGAGAGCGATCAGGAGCGCCACGCCGAGCAGCAGGTAGGGCAGCAGGGTCAGTGTGTGGCGGGTATTACTGATGTCGCTCACGAGGCTGTAGCCGGTGTAGCCGAGCCCGATCGCCAAGAGCGCGAGGAACACCAGCACGGTGGCCATGCTCATCTTGCGATCGAGCGTGGGGCGCGCTGCGGGAATGCCAACGGTGTGGGCGACAGTGCTCATGGGGCACCACTCTTGGTCTTCTGGGGAGGTGCGGCGAGCCTAGGGGCGCAAGGTGACGGAAATGTGACACCGTGGCCGGCGAGCGCAGGGAGCGAGCTTTCGGGCAGCCTCAGGATTGCGCCGTAAGTCACTGATGGATATCGAGCCGGCCTGGGTTGCGGGCTTGCAAACACGGGCCTCGGCCCCATCCACCTCCTTCAGGACCGCCGCTGGCGCCGCGGGACTTCGCACCGCAGCGGGCGCCCGCGGGTAACTCCTTATCTTTATGGTAGTGTCGCGACCCCCGCGAACTAGAGGGTGCTGGCATCGATGGCGAACGAGAACAAAAGCCCCCAAGTGCCTGACAGCTTTGATGTCATCGTCATCGGCGGTGGGCCGGCGGGCTACCCCGCGGCGATCCGCGCCGCTCAGAACGGGCTCTCGGTCGCCTGCATCGACGAGTGGAAGAATCACGACGGCACCGCAGCCTTCGGTGGTACCTGCCTGAACGCGGGCTGTATCCCCTCGAAGGCACTGCTCGAGTCGAGCGAGCTCTATCACCGCGTGCAGGCGGAGTTCGCCACCCATGGCATCAAGGTGGCCGGCGCGAGCCTTGATCTGGCGCAGATGCAGAAGCGCAAGGCGGGGGTCGTCCGCGGCATGACCCAGGGGATCCTCGCCCTCTTCAAGGGCGCCGGCGTCACACCGCTGCAGGGTCACGGGCGCCTTGCCGCCCCGGGGCGCGTCGAGTTCACCGCCCACGACGGCAGCCGCCGCACGCTCAGCGCCAAGCACGTGGTGCTCGCCTCCGGCTCGGTGCCGATCGAGCTGCGTTCCGCCCCCTTCCAGGCGCCGGAGATCGTCGACTCCTGGGGCGCGCTCGAGTTCGACGCCGTGCCGCGCCGGCTCGCGGTGATCGGCGCGGGCGTCATCGGCCTGGAGCTCGGCAGCGTGTGGCGCCGGCTCGGGGCCGAGGTGCTCGTACTCGAGGCGCTGCCGGACTTCCTCGCCATCGCGGACCAGCAGCTCGCGAAGGAGGCGCTGCGGCACTTCAAGAAGCAGGGCCTCGACATCCGCCTGGGCGCCAAGGTGACCGGAGCGACCGTCGCAGCCGGGGGCGTCAAGGTCGCCTATACCGACGCCAAGGGCGAGCAGAGCGTGAGCGTCGAGCGGATGGTCGTCGCCATCGGGCGCCGCCCCTACACCAAGGAGCTGTTCGCTGCCGAGAGCGGCGTGCGCACCGATGAGCGCGGGTTCATCGAGGTCGATGAGCACTGTCGCACGGGAGTCGCGGGCGTGTGGGCGATCGGGGACTGCGTGCGCGGCCCGATGCTCGCCCACAAGGGCAAGGAGGAAGGGGTCATGGTCGCCGACCTGATCGCCGGCCGTTATGGCGAGGTGAACTACCAGGTGATCCCGTCGGTCATCTACACCGCCCCGGAGATCGCCTGGGTGGGGCTCACCGAGGAGCAGGTCAAGGCGGGCGGCCGCGCCTACAAGGTCGGGGTGTTCCCGTTCCTCGCCAGCGGCCGCGCGCGCGCCATGGAGCAGGCGACGGGCTTTGCCAAGATCATCGCCGCGCGCGATGACGATGAGATCCTCGGCGTGCACATCGTAGGGCCCCTCGCCGGGGAGCTGATCGCCGAGTGCGTGCTCGCCATGGAGTACTCGGCGAGCAGCGAGGACCTGCAGCGCACGATCCACGCGCACCCGACGCTGGCCGAGGCCGTGCACGAGGCGGCCCTCGCCGCCGACAAGCGCGCGATCGACTCGCTCAACCGCTAGCGGCGCCGCTCAGCGCTGGCGGCGCGCCTCGATCACGTTGGCGACGCCGGCCAGGCGGCGCAGCACCCGCGCCAGCTGCTCGAGATCGCGCACCGCCACCGTGAGGGCGAAGTGCGCGACGCCGGTGTCGTGGTCGGTACGGGTGCTCGCCGCATCGATCGACAGGCGCTCCACCGCCAGCACATCGCTCAGGTCCCGCAACAGGCCGCGGCGGTCGTAGGCGCGGATGACCAGCACCACGTGCATCGCCTCGGACTCCGCGCTCGCCCACTCGACCTTCAGCACCCGGTCGGGCTTGAGCGCGCTCATGCGCGCGAGACTCGCGCAGTCACTGCGGTGCACGGTGACCCCGCGCCCGAGCGTCACGTAGCCGGTGATCGGCTGCGGCCGCAGCGGCGCGCAGCAGCGTGCCCAGGTGATCGGCAGGTCACCGACCCCCTCGATCTCGACCGGCGAGCCGCGCCGCCGCGCCCCCTTGGCGGCCGGGCGGACCGGGCGCACCAGCGGCGCCGGGGCCGCCGCGCCGCCGAAGCGCCGCTCGGCGGCCTGCAAGAGCTGAGTGACCGTGATCTCACCCTCGCCCAGGAGCTCGTAGAGGTGCTCGGGCTCGCGCGCCTTCAGCTCGTGGGCGAGGCCGGCCAGCTGCTCGGCCTTGAGCCCGATGCGCGTGAGCTCGCGCTCGGCGATGTCGCGTCCGGCGGCGCGGTTGTCGCCGGCGTCCTGCTTGCGGAAGAAGGCGCGCACCTTGCTGCGGTTGCGGGCCGATATCAGGAACCCCTGCTCGGGGGCGAGCCAGTCGCGGCTCGGCGCCTCGTGCTTGCCGGTGATGATCTCGACGATCTCGCCATTCACCAGGGGATGCGTCAGCGGCACGATGCGCCCGTTGGTCTTGGCGCCGCGGCAGCGGTGCCCGAGGGAGGTGTGCACGCTGTAGGCGAAGTCGAGCGGGGTCGCGCCGTAGGGCAGGTCGATCACCTCGCCCTTGGGCGTGAGCACGTACACCCGGTCCGCGAAGAGCTCGGTGCGCATGCCCTCGATGAGGTCACGGTCGGCATCGCCGCGGGCGCGCTCCTCGGGCTCGAGCAGCCGCCGTACCCACTCGATCTTGCGCTGGTACTGGGCATCGCGCGGGCCACCCTCCTTGTAGGTCCAGTGGGCGGCGACGCCGAGCTCGGCGTGCTCGTGCATCTCGCGGGTGCGGATCTGGACCTCGACGCTCTTGGCCTGCGGCCCGATGACGGCGGTGTGGATCGAGCGGTAGCCGTTGCCCTTCGGGGTCGCGATGTAGTCATCGAACTCCCCGGGGACGTACGGCCAGCGCCCGTGCACGATGCCAAGCGCGGCGTAGCACTCCGGCACGGTGGCGAGCACCACCCGTACCGCGCGCACGTCGAAGAGCTGCGAGAAGTCGAGCTGCTTGCGCTGCATCTTGCGGTAGATGCTGTAGATGTGCTTGGGGCGGCCGTAGACCTCGGCGGCGATGCCGGCGGACTGCAGCTCGGCGCGCAGCGTCTCGCACAGCTCCTGGATGAAGCGCTCGCGATCCGCGCGCCGCTCGTTGAGGGCGGCGGCCACGCGGCGGTACTCCTCGGGCTCGAGGTAGCGGAAGGCGAGGTCCTCGAGCTCCCACTTCAGCTGCCATACTCCCATGCGGTTGGCGAGCGGGGCGTACACCGCCCGTGCCTCCAGGGCGCGCCGCTCGCGCTCGGCGGCGCTGAGGGCGCGGGCGTGGCGGAGCGCGATCAGCTCCTCGGCCAGGCGCGCCAGCACCAGGCGCGGGTCCGAGACCACCGCGAGCAGCATCTTGCGCAGCGTCTCGGTCTGACGGGTGTCGAGGCCGCGCGCGGGCGACCAGTCGCGGGGCAGGCCGAGCGCCCCGAGGCGGGTGAGGGCGGTGGCGAGCGTGACGGCGGCCGGGTCGAGCAGCGCCCCCACCGCCTCCGGGGTGAGCGCGCCGGCAGCCAGGGCGGCGCGCGCCAGCAGGGCGAGCGCGAGCGCGGTGTTGTCGGTGAGCGCGCCGATGATTTCGGCGGCCTCCGCGGCCGCCGCCAGCTGCCCGCCGGCGCCGGCGCGCTCGAGGGCCTCGCGCGAGCGGGCGATGGCGTCGCGGATCGGCGACGGGCAGGTGAGGCTGGTTTCCACGGGCGTGCGTCGGGCGGCAGGATCCGCGCGCAACGTGTTGTTGGCGCAGGAATGTCGCTATCATACGCGACTGTTTTTGCGGGCGCGTTCTTAAGGGAGCATGGCAGGACACAGCAAGTGGGCCAACATCCAGCGCCGCGCCAGTGTGCAGCGGCGCCGGCGCGACCGCGAGGCGCCGCCGGGTGAGGGGCTGCAGAGCGTGCGCTACGAGGGCTACGGCCCGGGTGGCGCGGCCGTGATGGTGGTGTGCCTCACCGCCAATCGTGAGCGTGCGACCGATGCGGTGCGCGGGGCCTTCGTGCGCCACGGCGGCAACCTCGGCGCCGACGGCTCGGTCAGCTACCTGTTCAACACCGTGGGCCTCATGACCTACCCGCCCGGCACCGACGAGGAGGCGCTCATGCGGGTGGCGCTCGAGGCGGGCGCCGAGGACGTGGTCCCCAATGCCGATCACTCGGTCGAGGTGCTCGCCGACCCGCTCGAGTTCGACACCGTGTGCGCGGTGCTCACCCACAGCGGCTTCGCGCCGACCACCGCCGAGGTCACGCAGCGCGCGGCCACCTCGCTCGAGCTCTCCGGGGAGAGCGCCGAGCGCATGGTGCGCCTCTTGGCGGCCCTCGAGGAGCTGGACGAAGTACGGGACGTTTATTCGAATGTCGAGATATCGGACGAGGTCCTGGCGCGCCTTTGAGCCGCGCGCCGCGGCGCCGCGCGTGGCACCGAGCGCGAGCGTGCGCATCCTCGGCCTGGATCCGGGCTCGCGCCGTACCGGCTTTGGCTTCATCGAGACCCGCGGCGGGCAGCTGGTCGCGCTCGCCCACGGCTGCCTGAACGTCGCCCACGCCAGCCCGGCCGCCCGGCTGCGGCTGATCTTCGAGGGGCTGCAGGCCCTCATCGCCGAGCACGGCCCGGTGGAAGTTGCCATCGAGCGGGTGTTCGTCAGCCGCAACGTCGACAGCGCCCTCAAGCTCGGGCAGGCGCGCGGCGCGGCGCTGTGCGCCATCCCCGCGGGACTTCCGGTGTTCGAGTACGCGCCGCGGGCCATCAAGCTCGCCCTCGTGGGCACGGGCGCGGCCGAGAAGTTTCAGGTGGCCCACATGATCTGCGCGCTGCTCGCGCTCACCGAGCGCCCCGGTGCTGATGCTGCCGACGCACTCGCCGTGGCCGTCTGCCACGCGCATGCCCGCTCGCTGGCCGTCCTCGCCGCCGCCGCCTCGCCGCGCGCCCTGCAGGGCGGCCGATGATCGGCTCGCTGCGCGGCCGTATCGCCAGCAAGAGCCCGCCGCAGCTGACCGTGGAGGTCGGCGGAGTCGGCTACGAGCTCGAAGCCCCCATGTCCACCTTCTTCCACCTGCCGCCGGCGGGCTCGGAGGTGCGGCTGCTCACGCACCTGGTGGTGCGCGAGGACGCGCACGTGCTCTACGGCTTCGCCACCGAGGAGGAACGGCGGCTGTTCCGCAGCCTCATCAAGGTCTCGGGCGTGGGGCCGAAGATCGCCCTGGCGCTGCTCTCCGGGATCAGCGTCAGCGATTTCTACGGTTGCGTGCAGGCGCAGGATGCGAGCTCCCTGACCCGCATTCCCGGCATCGGCCGCAAGACGGCCGAGCGGCTCATCGTGGAGATGCGCGACCGGCTCGCGGCTCCGGAGCTCGCGGTCGGCGGCGGCGGCGCGGGCGCGCTCTCCGCGGAAGCGGAGGCCTACGAGGCCCTGGTGGCGCTCGGCTACCGCCCGGCGGAGGCCGCGCGCTTGCTCAAAGGCGCCGGTCCCGGTACACAGTCGACCGAGGAACTGATCCGCCGCGCGCTGCAGGGCGCGGTGCGGGAGTAGACACACCGACGTGACAGCAGAGCGCATCATCAGCGGTAGCACGAGTGCGGAGGAGGAGGCGGTCGAGCGCGCCATCCGGCCCCGCCGCCTGCAGGAGTACATCGGCCAGGCCCCGGTCAAAGAGCAGCTCGAGATCTTCATCAGCGCCGCGCGTGGCCGCGGCGAGGCCCTCGACCACGTGCTGATCTTCGGCCCCCCGGGGCTCGGGAAGACCACGCTTGCCCACATCATCGCCGCCGAGCTCGGGGTGAGCCTGCGCCAGAGCTCAGGTCCGGTGCTCGAGCGCCCCGGGGACCTGGCCGCACTGCTCACCAACCTGCAGCCGCGCGACGTGCTGTTCATCGACGAGATCCACCGCCTCGCCCCGGTGGTCGAGGAGGTGCTGTACCCGGCGATGGAGGACTACCAGCTCGACATCATGATCGGCGAGGGCCCGGCGGCGCGCTCCATCAAGCTGAATCTGCCGCCCTTCACCCTCGTCGGCGCCACCACGCGCGCCGGCCTCCTCACGTCCCCGCTGCGCGACCGCTTCGGCATCGTGCAGCGCCTGGAGTTCTACGGCAGCGCCGACCTCGAGCGCATCGTGGTGCGCTCGGCGGACATCCTCGACGTGGCGATCGATCCGGAGGGCGCGCGGCGCATCGCGCAGCGCTCGCGCGGCACGCCGCGCATCGCCAACCGCCTGCTGCGGCGGGTGCGCGACTACGCCCAGGTGCGGGCCGACGGCCGCATCGACGCGCCGGTGGCGGAGGCCGCGCTCGACCTGCTCGAGGTGGACCGCGAGGGCTTCGACACGCTCGACCGCAAGCTCCTCACCGCCATCATCGAGCGCTTCGAGGGCGGACCGGTGGGCATCGACAGCCTCGCGGCGGCGCTCGGGGAGGAGCGCGGCACGCTCGAGGACGTCACCGAGCCGTTCCTGATCCAGCAGGGCTTCCTCATCCGCACCGCGCGTGGCCGCATGGTGACGCGCGCCGCCTACCTGCACTTCGGGCTGAAGCCGCCCGAGCGCCTCAGCGCCACGCTGCAGCTGTTCGAGGACGGCAAGTGAGTGTGTTCACGTGGCCGGCCCGGGTGTACTGGGAAGACACCGACGGCGGGGCGATCGTCTACTACGCCAACTACCTGCGCTTCCTCGAGCGCGCGCGCACCGAGTGGCTGCGCAGCCTCGGGCACTCGCAGGCCGCGCTCGCCGCCGATCCGGGCATCCTCTTTACGGTGGTGAGCCTCACGGTCGACTACCGCGCCCCGGCGCGCCTGGATGACGAGCTGACGATCAGCTGCGAGCCCGCGAGCGAGGGGCAGGCGTCGCTGCGCTTCCGGCAGAGCATCCACCGCGCCCAGAGCGCGCCAGCGCAGCTCCTGGCGCAGGCGAGCGTGCGCGTGGCGTGCGTCAATGCGCGTACCCTGCGGCCCCGGCGCCTGCCGCCGTTCCTCCTCGAGGCGCTCGAGGCGCGAAGCGGAGCGAGTCATGGGTGAGCAGCTGTC
>Ga0335083_10008662_pt1 | contig 12409 bp, 10 predicted proteins | sample Lox_Sample_42_FD_206716 | JGI IMG/M metagenome (GOLD analysis project Ga0335083, IMG submission 206716) | Soil microbial communities from Loxahatchee National Wildlife Refuge, Florida, United States - Lox_Sample_4.2 | ecosystem: Environmental > Terrestrial > Soil > Wetlands | place: USA... | reverse complement strand
GGGCGTGGCCCGCCAATCGGCGGATCCTGTACAACCGCGCCTCGGCCGATCCGTCGGGTAAGCCCTGGAACCCGAAGAGGCGCTACCTGTTCTGGAACGGCAAAGCCTGGGCCGGCGCCGACATCCCCGACATGCGGCCCGACGCGGCGCCCGACGAGAACGTAAATCCCTTCATCATGACGGCAGAGGGTGTGGCGCGCCTGTTCGCGCCGACCGGGATGGCCGAGGGACCGCTGCCCGAGCACTACGAGCCGTTCGAATCGCCGCTTGCCGTCAATCAAATGACGCCCAACAACCCAAAGGCATTCGCCAATCCGGCGGCACGCGTGTTCAAGGGCGACCTGGAAGCGTTCGGCAAGCCGAAGGATTTCCCGTACGCCGCCACGACTTATCGGCTGACCGAGCATTTCCATTTCTGGACCAAGAACTGCGAGTTGAACGCGATCACCCAGCCGCAGCAGTTCGTCGAGATCGGCGAGGAGCTCGCGAAGGAGAAGGGGATCCGCAACGGCGACAAGATCAAGGTCAGGAGCAACCGCGGCGAGATCGTCTCGGTCGCCTGCGTCACCAAGCGGATCAAGGCGCTCGACTGCGGCGGGACGAAGGTGCATACGGTCGGAATTCCCAACCATTGGGGGTTCACGGGCGTGGCCAAGATCGGTTACTTGGCGAATACGCTGACGCCGTTCGTCGGCGACGCGAATACCCAGACGCCGGAGTACAAGGCTTTCATCGTTTCGCTCGAGAAGGCCTAGGAGGCGCGCCGTGTCATCGCTGCAATCGCTCGACATCACCGGCCGCTCGGCCACCACCACGCCTTCGCCGTCAGCGCGCAACACGACGGAGGTCGCCAAGCTCATCGACATCTCGAAGTGCATCGGCTGCAAGGCCTGCCAGGTCGCTTGCAGCGAATGGAACGACCTGCGCGACGCCATCGGCCACAACGTCGGGGTCTACGACAACCCGGCCGACCTCGATGCCGAGTCGTGGACGGTGATGCGCTTCACCGAATACGTCGAGGAGGACGGCCGTCTCGAGTGGCTGATCCGCAAGGACGGCTGCATGCACTGCGCCGACCCGGGCTGCCTCAAGGCCTGCCCGTCGCCGGGCGCAATCGTCCAGTACAGCAACGGCATCGTCGACTTCATCGAGGAGCACTGCATCGGCTGCGGCTCGTGCATCACCGGCTGCCCGTTCAATGTGCCGAGGCTGTCGAAGAAAGACAACAAGGTCTACAAGTGCACGCTATGCTCGGACCGCGTGTCGGTGGGGCTCGAGCCGGCGTGCGTGAAGACCTGTCCCACCGGGGCCATCACCTTCGGCAGCAAGGAGGACATGAAGGAGCACGCCGCCGAGCGCATCGTCGACCTCAAGGAGCGCGGCTACCAGAACGCGGGGTTGTACGACCCGCCAGGCGTGGGCGGCACGCACGTGATGTACGTGCTGAAGCACGCCGACAAGCCCGAGATCTATCACGGCCTTCCGGCGGACCCTTCGATCAGTCCGATGGTGTCGTTCTGGAAGGGCGCTTTCAAGCCCGTCGCGCTCGCGGCGATGGGCCTCACGGCGCTCGCCGGCGTCCTGCACTACCTCAAGGTGGGGCCGAAGGAGCCGCATGACGAGCCGCCGCCCCCGGGAGACCGCGATGCCTAAGCCCGCCGACGCGATCGTTCGCTACACCTACGCCGAGCGCGCTTCGCATTGGCTGCTCGTGATCTCGTTCTTCCTCGCCGCGTTGTCGGGGCTCGCGTTCTTCCATCCGTCGCTGTTCTGGCTCACGAACTTCTTCGGCGGCGGGCCGTGGACCAAGATCCTGCATCCGTTCCTCGGGGTCGCGATGGCGCTGTTCTTCATCGCCCTGGCGTTGCGTGTCTGGCACCACAACGTGATCAAGGAAGCGGACAAGGAGTGGCTGAAGCATGCCGGCGACGTGATGGCCGGGCACGAGGAGCGCGCGCCGCCCGCGGGCAAGTACAACGCGGGGCAGAAGGTGCTGTTCTGGCTGCTCGCGCTGTGTGTGCTGGGGCTCGTCGTCACCGGCTTCGTGTTCTGGCGGCCGTATTTCGCCGGCGCGTTCCCGATCTGGCTCGTGCGCCTCGCCACGCTGCTGCATGCCATCGCCGCAACCGGCCTCATCCTGCTCATCATCGGCCACATCTACATGTCGTTGTGGACCAAGGGATCGATCCGCGCGATGACGCAGGGATGGGTCACGCGGTCGTGGGCCCGATCCAATCACCCGGCCTGGTACCGGGAGGTGACAAAGGAGCGATAGCGCCTGCGCGTTCCGCATTCGAATCGGGGTCTTGGCCCCGCGTTGCCTGTTGCGCGTGTCGCACGCAATTCCATGGAACGACGGCTTCTATCGCCCGAGGAGATCGCCTCCCAAGCGGGGTCCGGCATCCCGTTTCTCGTCCTGCCCGCTCGCGGTGACGTGTTTCGCGCCCGCGCGGATCGCTTGCGGCAGCTCGCGCCGGACCACGCGATGAGCGACTACCTGCGCTTCATCGCCCACGTCGCCGACGCGCAGCAGCGAAGCCTCGACACCTCGCCGCCGTTCCGGTTGCCGCCCCCCTCCGCGCTCGATGCATGCCGCGAGCACGGCATGCCGCCGCTCAACGTGCAGACGCATGCGCGCGACCCGCTGTGGCGCGACGAGTTGCGGCGGCTGCTACGCGACGTCGCCGACGCCGCAACGGGCCGGCAGCGCGAGATCGTAGTGGCGCTCGAGCTTAGCCGCGACGAGCTCTACGAGGCGCAGGCCAGCAAGCTCGTCGCCGGCGTCACGCTCGGCCTCGATACGGCCACGGCGCCGCTCATCGCCGCCGGGCTCCAGGTCTACTTCACGCACCTCGCGCTGGCGTTGGGTGAGCAGGCGATCGTGCCCACCGGTGTGGCGACGCTGTGCCCGTGCTGCGCTTCCCGCCCGACCGCAGGCGTCCTTCGCGTCGGCGGCGCGTCGTCGGGCTATCGCTTCCTGCACTGCTCGATGTGCAGCGCCCAGTGGCACATGGTGCGCGTGAAATGCGCGAGCTGCGAGGGGACGAAGGGGATCTCCTACCTCGCCCTGGACGACGGCGGCCCTCCCGGCAGGCGCACCGCGAGCGCCGAGGTGTGCGACGAGTGCGGCAGCTATCTCAAGCTGCTGTCGATGGAGAGCGATCCGGGTGTCGATGCCGTGGCTGACGACCTTGCCACGTTGGCGCTGGACCTTCTCGTGAGCGAGACCGGCAGGTCGCCGTGCGGCGTGAACTTCATGCTGCTGCACGGCGACTCCGAGGCCGAATCATGATGCCGCGTGAAGAACACCCGTCGCGGATTCCCTCGCTACAGGCGCTGCCGTCGGTGGACCGCGCGCTTCGGCTGCCGGGTGTCGAGGCGCTCGCCGGTCGCTACGGCCGAAGCCACGTGACGGGCGAGGTGAAAGCGCTTCTCGCCGAGCGGCGGGCGTGCCTTCTGCGCGGCGACGCATCGCGGCCCGAGAGTGTGAGCGACGAGGGTTTCGTCGAGCAGCTTCGGCAGCGGATCGAGAGGCGTGTCGCACCCGCCCTGCGTCCGGTCTTCAACCTGACCGGGACGGTGCTGCACACGAATCTCGGCCGCGCGCTGCTTTGCGACGCGGCCGTCGCGGCGCTCGTGCGCGCCGCGCGATCTCCGGTCAACCTCGAGTTCGATGTCCGCGATGGCGGGCGCGGCGACCGCGACGCGATCGTCGAGTCTCTCCTGTGCGAGATCACCGGCGCCGAGGCGGCGACGGTGGTCAACAACAACGCCGCCGCAGTGTTGCTCACCGTCGCGGCGCTCGCGGCGCGACGGGAGGCGATCGTCTCCCGCGGCGAGCTCGTGGAAATCGGCGGCGCGTTCAGGATGCCGGATGTCATGCGCTCGGCCGGCGCTCGTCTGGTCGAGATCGGAACGACAAACCGCACGCATGCGCACGACTACGAATCGGCCGTCAGTCGGCGTACCGGCCTCATCCTCAAGGTGCATACGAGCAACTACGTCGTCAAGGGGTTCACCGCCTCCGTCAGCGAAGCGGAGATCTCGAGCATCGCGCGGCGCGCCGGAATTCCGTTCGCAATCGACCTCGGCAGCGGGAGCCTGATCGATCTCGCGGCCTACGGCCTTCCGCGTGAGCCCCTCGTGCAGACTGCGGTGGCATGCGGCGCCGATGTCGTCACGTTCAGTGGAGACAAGCTCCTGGGGGGGCCGCAGGCCGGCCTGATCGTCGGCCGGGCGGAGGCGCTCGAGCGCATCCGAAGGCATCCCCTCAAGCGCGCGCTGCGCGTGTCGAAGCTTGTCCTCGCTGCGCTCGAGGCGACCCTCGCGCTGTATCGACACCCGGAGCGCCTCGCCCAGTCGTTGCCGACGTTGCGCCTGCTCACCCGTACGCAGGCCGAGCTCGCCGCCGTGGCCGAGCGCCTCGTGTCCCCGCTGCAGGTCGCGGTGGGCGAGCGCTTCCATGTGAGCGCGTCGCCGGTGGCGAGCCAGGTCGGCAGCGGTGCGCTGCCGGTCGACGCTATTCCGAGCGCGGCCGCATTCATCCGCCCGCGCGATGCGCGCCGCACGGCGTCGCGCGAGCTCTCGTCGCTCGCCGCGCGCTTCCGGGCGCTCCCCATTCCGGTGGTCGGACGGCTGTCCGACGACGCGCTGGTGTTCGACGTCCGCACGCTCGATGACGAGCCCGCCTTCGTCGCGCAGCTCGAGGAGGCAACGCGGTGATCGTCGGGACCGCCGGGCATATCGATCACGGCAAAACGTCGCTCGTGCGGGCGTTGACCGGCGTGGACACCGATCGGCTGCCCGAGGAACGGGCGCGCGGCATCTCGATCGAGCTGGGGTACGCGTACCTGCGTATCGGCGGCGCCGGCATCCTGGGGTTCGTCGACGTGCCAGGCCACGAGAAGTTCATCCATACGATGCTTGCGGGCGCGACCGGCATCGATTTCGCGCTGCTCGTCGTTGCGGCCGACGACGGCGTCATGCCGCAGACCCGCGAGCACCTCGCGATCGTCTCGATCCTCGGCGTCGGCGAGGGTGCGGTGGCGATCACGAAGATCGACACCGTCGACGCCGAGCGAGCGGCCGCCTGCGAACGTGAAGTGCGGGATGTGGTCGTCGGTACTGCGCTCGACGGCGCGCCGATCTTTCCGGTTTCGAGCCGGTCGGGCGAGGGCGTCGCTGCGCTGAGCACGTATCTACGCGAAGCGGCGGCGCGCTTCTCGCGGGCGCGCGGTGCGGGACGATTTCGCCTGGCCGTCGACCGCTCGTTCGCGCTTCCTGGCATCGGCACCGTCGTGACGGGCACCGTCTATTCGGGCGAAGTCAAGGTGGGTGATCGCCTCGTCACGGCGCCTTCGGGCCTTGCCGTGCGCGTGCGCAGCCTGCACGCACAAGGGGAGCCGGCCGACGCGGGTTCGGCGGGCCAGCGCTGCGCACTCAATCTCGCCAGCGTCTCGCGTGAGGACGTGCGACGCGGCGACTGGATCGTCGACCCCGCCATTGCGATCGCCACGGAGCGCTTCGATGCCGCGCTGGATCTCCTCGCGGGGGGCGAGGTCGCGATACGACCGGGCAGCGAAGTTCACGTGCACGTCGCGGCGGCGCGCGCCGCGGCCCGGCTCGTCCCGCTCGCCGAAGGTCTCGTCCAAGTCGTCCTTCGCCAGCCGATCTCGGTCTGGCGCGGCGACCGGTTCGTGATTCGGGATGCGTCCGGGACGCGAACGCTGGGCGGAGGCACGATACTCGACCCGCTGCCACCGCTGCGGTACCGGCGCTCCGAGTCGCGGCTGGCGAACCTGCGCGCCCTGCAGCGCGCGTCGCCTCGCGAGCAGCTCGCGGCGCTCGTCGAGGCCGCCGCCGACGGCGTCGATATCGGCGCTTTCGCGCGTACCGGCAACGTGCCGGATGCATCGGCGATAGTCGCTTCGCTGCCTGTGCGTCACGTGATCGCCGGCCGTGCCGAGTTCGCGATTGCCAGCGCGGCGTGGGAAAGGCTCGCCGCTGCAGCGGTCGAGGCGCTCCGTAAGTTCCATAAGGCCCACGTCGACCTCCTCGGCCTGGATCGCGCCCGCTTGCGCAGGATCGCGTTTCCCAGGCTCGACGCGGGCTTGTCTGCGGCGCTCGTCGACCGGATGGTGGCCGGAGGGCAGCTCGCCGAGTCCGCGGGCATCGTTCGCCTGCCCGGGCACGACAACCCGCTTACCCTGTATGAGCGGCAGCTCGTCGACGCCGTCCGTCCGCGGCTGATCGAAGGCCGCTACGATCCGCCGTGGCTGCGCGATCTCGCGCGCGATCTCGATGAGCCCGAAGCGTCGCTTCGTTCTGCGCTCGTGCGTGCCGCCAAGCGCGGTGAGCTTTGCCAGGTCGTCCCGGACCTGTTCTACGATCCGGAGACGATCGGGCAGCTCGCGCAGGCCGTCAGCGATCTCGAGCGCCTGAACGGCGAGGTTCTTGCAGCCGACTTCCGCGACAGGACGCGGCTCGGGCGCAAGCGTGCCATACAGATCCTGGAGTATTTCGACCGCATCGGCTTCACGCGGCGCGTTCGCGACCGGCGGATTGTCCGGACCGGGTCGACGCTCGCCGCCGCTGCCTGCGTGACATGAATAATACGGAAGAGAATCGTTCCTGGTGGGGCGGCCGGGCTTCAAACCCGGTTGGGGGCGCCACGCGCCCCCGGGTGGGTTCGACTCCCATTCTCTTCCGCCCACGCTCCTGATCGCCGTGATTTCAGTGCGCGGCTTCGAGTTCCCCGACGAGCTCCATTACCTCGTCGAGCACGACACGTGGGCGCGGCGCGACGCCGACGGCCGGGTGACGGTCGGCATGACGTCGCTCGGCGCGCACATATCGGGCGAGTTCATCGAGTTCCTCCCAAAGCCCGTCGGCGCGGTCATCGAGCGCGACCGGTCGCTGGGCGTTCTCGAGATGTCGAAGGTGATTCGCGCGGCCCGCGCGCCGGTCGCAGGCGTCATCGTCGAGAGCAACGCGCTGGTGACGAGGCGGGCGAGGCTCATCAACGACGATCCCTACGGCGAGGGCTGGCTCGTGCGGCTCGACCCCTCGGCCTGGGAGCGCGACATCGCCCGCCTCGTCACCGGCGCGGCCGTCGCGCCCGCGGTGGAGGCCTACATGGGATTGCTCGCCGAAGCCTTCGAGCAGCCGCCGCCGTGAAATCGGGCCTCGCCATCTTGTTGTGGGTGACGGGCCCCGATCAGCCCCATCTATGCGCGACGCCCTTCGTGCACGCGGCGGCCGCGGCGGCGCTCGATATCGATGTGGAGGTTCATTTCGCCGGCAAGTCGGTCACGCTGCTCGTGCCCGGGGTCGCGGCCGCGCTATGTCCCGGGGCCGCAGGCTCGCCGAGCGTGTACGACCGCATGCGCACCGCGAGCGGGTACGGCGCACGCTTTCTCGCCTGCAGCGATGCGCTCGACGCCTGCGCGATCGATCGCGCCCGGCTGATGGCCGAATGCAGCGGTGTCGCCGGCGCCGTGGCATTCCTCGACCGCGCGCTCGATCCGGCCTGGGCCGCGCTCGTGTTCTGACTCGTTTCGCCGCGCGCCCATTCCGGGCGCTGTCGTGTACGATTCGCGCCTTGCCTCCTGCGGGCACCCGCTGCCGTGCGTCACGACCGCCCCTCATTCCCGGAACGCTTGCGGCGCCGGCTCGGCAAGGGTCAGACGCCGCCGCGCGCGCTAAAGACGGCGCTGGTGTTCGCGGTCTTCGTTGCCGCGTTCGTCGTGGCCGCGACGATCGGCCGAAACCCCGACCTGTCGCACGTCAAGGTCGCGTTCCTGTCCGGAAGTCCGGAAGGCAACTACTACGCTATAGTCGCCGCGGCCGCCGCGCAAGCCAAGCGCCAGCGCGGGCGCATCGACAACGTAGCGAGCGCCGGATCGGTCGAGAACATGGCTCGTCTGGCGGCGGCGAAGACGTCGTGCGGCGTCCAATTCGCGCTGGTGCAGGACGGGCTGACGTGGCCCGAGCCCAACCCCTTCCAGCTCGTCGGCCGGCTGCCGGTCTCCGAGAATCTCGTCGTGCTCGGGCGAGACGCCGACCGCATCCGCTCCGTCGCCGACCTGCGGGGCAAGCGTATCGGCATCGGCCCGGTCGGAAGCGGCACGGAGTACGTCGCGCGGCAGATGCTGGCGCAGCTCGACGAGCTCGGCATCAAGGCGAGCACGCATCCCCTGCAGGAGCAGCTCGAGCTCCTCTCGCGCGGCGAGCTCGACCTCGGCGTCATGGTGATCGACCCGGACGCGCGGCTCATGGCGCAGGCCGTGCGCGACCGCAAGCTGCAGATCGTCGACCTCTCCGGCGCCGAGGCGCTCGCGCACGGCCTGCCGTCGGCGCGCGTCGGCCTCATCAAGGCCGGGTACTACGATCCCGTCCACGAGCTGCCGCCGACGGACAAGCGCGTGATCCAGATCGACACGCTCGTGATAGGCAACGGCTGCGCGCGCGAATCGGTCACGCAGGGCGTGATCACCGCGCTGACGCGCGTGTTTCCCGAATTCGTGCGCGTCAACCGCGAGCGCGCCAACCTGACGGGGCTGGAATACGCCTCCGCCGCGCGAAGCTACTACGACGAGCAGGGTCCCGACCGCGTCGGCGAGTACGTGCCGTGGTTCATCGACATCATGCCCACCGCGCGCTGGGTGCAGCTGTTCTTCGCGTTCTCGTTCCTGTTCGCGGGGCAGGCGTTATGGCACCGCTTCCGGCTCTGGCGCATCGACGTGACGCGCGTGCGCATCGAGGACGACGTGGCGCGTCTGTTTCCGCCGCGCACGACCGTCGGCGACATCGAGACCATGAAGGCGGACGATCGCTACCGCACGCCGGATTTCCGCTCGCGGCTGACTGCCGCCGAGCACGATCTCGCGCGCCTGTCCGAGCGCTGCCGCCGGCAGTCGCTGTCGATCCTCGTGCCGATGGGCCAGGAGATGGCCTACCGCTACCAGGAGGGGTTGGTCGCGGACCTCCTTCACGCCCTGCGGGCGTTGCGCGAGCGGCTTGATGCGCCGTCCTAGCGCTTGCGCGCGAGCGTGACGCCATCGCCGATGGGCAGCATGGCGATGTCGATGCGCGCGTCGGTGCGAAGCTTGTCGTTGAGCGCTTGCAGCGCGCGCGTGTCGTCGTCCTTCGCCCTGTGCGCGACGGCGCCGCTCCACAGGACGTTGTCGATGGCGATGAGGCCGCCTTCCCGCAGGAGGACGAGGCAGCGCTCGTAGTACGCGTCGTAGTTGGTCTTGTCGGCGTCGATGAACGCGAAGTCGAAGTGGCCGGCCTCGCCGGCGGCGATGCGGCGGTCGAGCGTTTCGCGCGCGGGCGCGAGCACGAGCTCGATGCGCGCGGCGACACCCGCCTCCTGCCAGAACGGCCTGCCCACGCGCGTGTATTCGTCGCTCACGTCGCACGCTAGAAGGTACCCGTCCGACGGAAGGGCGAGCGCGACGGACAGGGCGCTGTACCCCGTGAATACGCCGATCTCGATGGCGCGCCGCGCCCCGATCAGCTTGACGAGGAGCTGCATGAACTGCGCCTGCTCGGGCGAGATCTGCATGCCTGCGTAGGGATGTCTTTCGGTAGCCGCGCGAAGCTTCACCTGGGCAGGGTGCTCCCCCGCGGTGTGGTCGACGACGTAGCGATGCAGGGCATCGGTCAAGTCGAGCGTGCGTCGGGCCATGCGTCGGAAGCCTTCGGTCAGGCGCGTGGCCGACGGCCGACGCGAAAGTCGTTCCTGCCGCTGCGATCGGCGCCCTTGACCAGCCAGAGCGGACGGCGCGCAAAGTCGACCGGCACGCCGGTCTTGCCGTCGTGCGGGCGCAAGTCGCGCTCGAACACCGACGTCGCGGGCATGTAGCGCAGCGCCACGCCCGTGCGTCGCATGCCGGAGCGGTTGGCGGCGGCGCCGTGGATCATGTACACGTCGTGCAGCGACATCTGGCCGGGCGCGAGCTCCACGTCGACCGCCTTCGCTTCGTCGAATGCGCCCGCCGCCATGCGCTGGTTGAGCGTGAGATCGGCGCGATCCTCGTGCAGATGCTCGTGCAGCACCTTGGCCCGGTGCGAGCCGGGGATGACGCGCAGGCAGCCGTTGCGCGCGGTCGACGGCTCGAGCGCTACCCACACCGTGCAGTTGGCGAGCGGCCGGATTGGCCAGTAGTGGCCGTCCTGGTGCCACGGCGTCTCGTAGCCGCCGCCGGCGGGCTTGCAGAAGACGTGGCAGCCCCACAGGATCACGTCGTCGCCGATCACCCCCGACACGAGCTCGACGATGCGCGGATCGCGCGCGAGGTCGAGAAAGCGGGCATCGCCGCGCACGCCCTCGCCATTGTCGCCTTCGATGTGCGCCGATACGAGCTTCTCGGGCCGCACGCCGGGGTTGGCGCGAATGAGCGCGTCGAGCGCGTCGCGCATCTTCGCCACTTCGTCCTCCGGCAGGCGGAATCGGGGGATCACCCACCCGTCGCGGCGGTATTGCGCGATCTCCGCCTCGGTGAGGCGCGCGGCGTCGATTCGCGGGTCCATGGAGTGAATCTTACCGCGAGCGTCGCGGTCTTGCGGGCGACGCTTCAGCGAGCCTCGCGCGGCGCGCGGATGGCCGCGCAGACCGCGGCGAACCGGCCGTCGCGCTCCCACTCCGCGAGATCGACCGCCACCTTGCGGCGCCAGTTGGGGTATCGATCCTCGGTCGTGCCCGGCAGGTTCGCTTGCGGCGTCTGCCCGAAGACGTCCTCGAGCTGGAGGGTCATGAGGGCGCAGGGCGTGCGCGCCGCGTAGGCGTGGATCGCGGCCACGTGCTGCACGTCGAGCGCGCCGGCGGGCGAGGGCAGACCCTCGCCCGCAAGCGCGTCGCGCAGGCTCGCGCGGTCGGCGTCGCGTGCGGCGTATTGCGCGTCCCGCGCTTCCGGATCGGGAAACAGACCGAGCGCATCGCGCGCGGCGATGTCGCTGCCCTGCCAGAAGCCGCGAAGCGTCGGCAGATCCTGCGTGCTGATCGTCACGAGGGCTTGGGCCGGGTAGCGGTGCGGCGGCAGGAAGCCGCCCGTCGCATCGCGCTCGAAGTACAGCACGCGGTACGAATACACGCCGGCGTCGGCGAGCATTTGCCGCAGGTCGTCGGCCACGGTGCCCAGGTCCTCGCCCACGACCAGGCAGGCATTGCGGACGCTCTCGAGCGCCAGTAGCGCAAGGAGATCGGCAAGCGGGTAGGCGACATAAGCGCCTTCCGACGGCTTCATGCCCTGCGGGATCCAGAACAGGCGCGAAAGGCCCATCACGTGGTCGATGCGAAGGGCTCCGGCGTGCCGCATGTTGGCGCGCAGCAGCGCGATCCACGGTGCGTAGCCCGTCGCCGCCAGGCGCTGCGGGATCCACGGCGGCAGGCCCCAGTCCTGGCCGCCCGGGTTGAAGGCGTCCGGCGGCGCGCCCACGTGCACGGCGGCGGCGGATACGCCTTGCTCGGACCACGTCTCGGCGCCGCCGGGATTCGCGCCCACGGCGAGGTCGCGGTAGATTCCGATGCGCATGCCCGCATCGTGCGCCGCCTGCGCGGCGCGTCGCAGCTGCAAGTCGGCCTGCCATTGCAGGTAGACGTAGAAGTCGACGTCGCCGCCATGCGTGCGCGCGAACTCGCTAACGGCGTCGGAGGTCGGGGCGCGATACGCCTCGGGCCACGACGGCCATCCCCACGCGCTGCCGTTCGCCGCGCGGCAATGGGCCTGGAGGGCGTCGAACAAGGCGGCGTCGAATACGCGCTCGCGCTCGGATTCGGCGAACGCGCGGAACTCGCGCCCGCGGGCGGAGGCATCGGCGAGGTGCCGGCGGCGGAAGTGGTCGAACAGCGCGACCAGCACCGGCCATTTGGCGCCCGCGACACCTTCGTAGTCGACGAGATCGGCGTCGCGCAGCGCGGCGAGCCGCGCCTGGAACGGCGGCGCAGCGACACGTCGGCGCGCGTCGTCGCATTCGCCGAAGTCGTCTATCGCCTCGACGTCGAGGTACATCGGATTCAGCGCGAGGCGCGAGGACGGGCTGTAGGGGCTCGCCTGCGCGGGGCGATCGAGGAAGAGCTCGTGCAGCGGATTGACGCCGATGAAGTCCGCGCCGTGGCGCGCGCAGATCGAGGCGAGTGTGGCGAGGTCGGTGAAGTCGCCGATGCCCCAGTTGCGCGCCGAGCGAAGCGCGTAGAGCTGGATCGCGGGCCCGAAGGCTCGTGCGTTGCCGTCGAGCATCGCGCAGCGCGGCGGGCATACGGCGAGTCCGAGGCTTGCAAGCGCGTTCTCTCCTTCGAGCACGCCCAGGGTGTGGTAGCCCCGCGGCAGATCGGCGAGGCCCTCGCAGCGCACGGCGGCGCCCCGCGGCGTGCACGCGCCCTCGCCGCGGCGCCCGTCCTCGAGGT
>Ga0335083_10008661_pt1 | contig 12412 bp, 17 predicted proteins | sample Lox_Sample_42_FD_206716 | JGI IMG/M metagenome (GOLD analysis project Ga0335083, IMG submission 206716) | Soil microbial communities from Loxahatchee National Wildlife Refuge, Florida, United States - Lox_Sample_4.2 | ecosystem: Environmental > Terrestrial > Soil > Wetlands | place: USA... | reverse complement strand
TTCGACGGAGTACGTAGATCCGAAACATGATCCCCGCAAAGCGGGCAAGTCGAACTGAATCATCGGCAAATCCGAGAACCGAGAAAAGTAGGTCGGTCTAGACCTTGAACGGATGAACGCCGAGTGTTACTAATTTTTTAGGTTAGAGAATGAAAGTAGGTCAAGCTCCACTTAATGAATGGCCCAATAAGGCCGCACACCGCAAGTCTCAGCCACTTTCGGCTATTGACGGATTCGCGGAGTCATGCCAGAGGAATAACTGAGTTCCAGCAATGATGCGCAAGCCCCATACCGATTGCTTCCCGACACCGGCCACGTTTACGTGGCAAGGAGCGGAGGAAGGTACGTTCATGTAACGGGGGCGATCCATAGCGCGTAGCTTTTCTGAGCCTCCGATACAAATCGGGGGCTTTTGGTTTTTACGGCGCATTTGTACCAATGCGCAGAAAGGAGGCAGCGTCGTCTAACGGCCAGGATCCGGCTCTTTCAAGGCTGAGATGGGAGTTCGATTCTCCTCGCTGCTACCAAAAGTTATGAGTACACAAACGATTGAACTCGAAGGGTTTGAAATCGAGCTTGCATCGGCGCTCTATTGCGAGCGCGGCGGAGATCACCGCGACTTGGTTGATGGTGCACGTACAGATCGCCGGAGACTTGGCCACAACGTCGATGATTCGGCGGTGCTGTGTGTGCGGTGCATGAAAGCAATCTCGCTGAAAGCGTGATGCCGGGTCGTCTAGTGGCAGGACCCTGGACTTTGAATCCGGGTACGGGCGTTCGAATCGCTCCCCGGCAGCCAGTTTAGAGACTTGAGCAAAGGAGGAAGTTCGCTGAAGAGAATTCGAGGAGTGGTGAAGGCTGGGTTACTTCTCTTGTCCAGAAAACGCACCGTATTCCGAAGGTTCCCTCCTCCTCAAAATTGCGAGGTCATCCAATTGGCCAGGATAACCGGCTCTGACCCGGTTCATGCACGTTCGAGTCGTGCCCTCGCAGCCAAGTATGAAAAGTGGTCGCAGAGTCTAGCGGCAGGATGCCTGACTGTCTATCAGGAGGGACGGGTTCAACTCCCGTTGCGACCGCCATAGGGGTGATGACCCGACTGGAAGGGCGCTCGTCTCCAAAACGAGTTCGAGCAGGTTCGAATCCTGTCACCCCTGCCAAGTGTGTAGAGCGAGCATGGTATAGCTGCTGGGGCCTCGGGCCTCCAACCCGATGACGCGAGTTCAACTCTCGCTGCTCGCTCCATGATTTTGTCAGGGCGGAAGGCGTCTAGCGGCCAAGACCCGACGTTGCCAACGTCGAGAGCGCGGGTTCGAGTCCCGCCTTCCGCTGCAATGTTGTGAGGTGGCGTAGCCAAGACAGCAAGGCGTCTGCCTGCAAAGCAGATCATCGGGAGTGCAATTCTCCCCGCCACCTCCAGAGTTTTGCGCTGGTGTAGCTCAGTGGGAAGAGCGCGGGCCTCGTAAGCCCGTGATCGGCGTTCGAATCGCCGCGCCAGCTCCGCTGGTATAGCTCAACGGGAAAGAGCAGGCGCACGGTAAGCGCCCGACCGCAGTTCGAGGCTGCATGCCAGCTCCATCGTTGCTGGTCTAGCACAGTGGCAGTGCAGAGAGCTTGTACCTCTCCGACGAGTGTTCGATTCACTCGACCAGCTCCAGATTTTTTGATGGCCGGATTGGCCGAATGGCTTAGGCACTGGATTGTGGCTCCAGTCACGAGAGTTCGCGTACTGCGTGATGATCCCATTGGGTTGACATATACGGAACACCCTTGCGATTCAGTTCGTTAGCGATCGCCCCCACCGAGAAACGTTCAGAGATGAACATCCGATAAATCCCACGCACGATCTCTACTTCATAGTCTGGTCCGGGAACCAGAATCACCCGGTCGGTGGCTATGCTCTTCCTTTCACCATCTGCGAGTACTTGTTTTGGTTCTCCAGTCGACGACACGAGCATTCGGCGTAACCCGTATCCAGGAGGACCTCCTTGCTTGAAACCGGGTTTCGCCAGTCCCATCAGTCCGGCGAGCACCTTGACTCCGAGTTCCCGGCTATACTCTCCCGCCATCGCTCGTTTTAGCGCCTTCATTACGGAACCTGGCAAGCTTCCGTCGTTTGCGAAAGACTCAGCGCAGTAATGGACCAGGATTCCTGCGGACTTGCAAAGGAACTCATAATGCGCAGCCTCATCGGTGTCTTGGAAGCGTCCCCAACGGCTCACGTCATATACCAGGATCGCGCGATATTCGGTTTCGCCTTCGGCGACATCTTTCAACAGTTCACGTAGTCCTGATCGATGTTTCAGTAAAATACCGCTCTTTGCGGGATCAGAGTCTGAAGCCGTGGATCGCAGCGTATTGCCTGATTGCCGCGGATTGGTTTTCCAGTGAATACTGCTGGTGCTCGGTGGACATTCGCAGATATTCTGCGGCTGCGACTAAGATAGGTGGCATGGATGTACCCTCCTGCGAGGGACGTCGGCAAAGAATGATTAGACTTTAGTGGAAAAGTCGGCCGGAATTGTGAGAAGGCAAAAGAGAGATGGCGTGCTTTGAATTGGTTTGATGATGCTACCGCAGAAACTCTGAGCTCATCGCTCGTCGGTGGTCAAATCCTTTTCCGATCCCTCTAGAAACTTCTCTACGCTCTCCACATACACATCCGCAAAATCCGCTACCGGACGCCTATGCTCGATCAACTCCCTAGCGTCCTCCAGGCTCCATCCCATCGAGCACAACACCGCGAGCGACATCATCGGCGCACGATGCACCCCAGCCGCGCAATGCACATACAACTTAGTATCTGGCTGGTCGAGCGCCTTAGCCGCAAAATCTACCCCACGCTGGAACAGCGCTGCCGGTTTCGCTTCAAAATCGTCATCTGTGGGATTCCATAACACTTCTAGCCCCAGCGGACGTCCCAGCGGCGTATCGTCGAATTCAATCTGCATGTCAATCACGTGCGTGATCCCCTGCGCCGCTAGCCTCTCCATATTTTCTGCGTTCCAGATCCCGCCACCCACCGCGATCCGGTCGGTCACCCAAGTCATATCCATTCGTTTTCAATTTTACGGCATCTCGAGGCCACGCCGTTAGAGACGCGGTAGGCAATCAGTCGTGCGAAGTTTCAACCTCACTTGACGAACTCACCATCCCAGAGATGATTGGCAATCTTCGATTTGCTCTGCTCTCTCTCGATTATCATCTCTTGTTTGCATCGTTCAGCCCAGCATTTCTTTACCATGGCATAAAAATCAGATAACCTGCGCAGCCGAATCCCTTTGCGAATCCAGGAATCGTGCCGACACGTCCGTGTGAAGTCAGTCATTTTAGGCAGGACCAGCATTTTCAACACACGATCATGGCGCTTGTTCGTTATACAGAGTAGGGTGATAAACTCGCTTTCCGTCACGATTGACTCCACTTTCAAAGCCGGTTTTCCGCCGTGGAGTTTAGGAATACAAAGCAGAATCGAAACCATGAAACTGTGGTCGACTAGCAGCACGGATCGCGTTCTTCTTGGTATGTGCGTCACAATGACATTCTCCGGGAAAAGCTTCTTGACCCTGGAGACTATTTTTCTGCGTAGCATTCTTGAGCGATCACGCTGTTTCCCCATAAAAATATCTTCAGTGTCGGGCCGATATCCGACTTCTTTATATAGTTGCTCATAAGACCCGAAATATCGAGTAATAGTGGCTGAGGTCGGCAACCCTCGCGCCGCCGCCAGGATGTCCGCACTGATCCGCCCATTCTCCTTGAGGAACTCCCGAACCTTCTCTACGATTATTTCCTTCGTCCACTTCTTTAGTTTGGGACGAAGAGCCTGTGCTCGTTCAAATGTTGCCTCATCGACAATCGATTCGAAGGCGAGGGGTTTAGTGATCCATTGCTGACGCTCAACCCACTTCTTAGGTCCTCGTAGGCGCTGGTTTGATCGGGCCCAAGTATTACAGCCCATGTATTTCGGATTCCTCAAGATGGCATTGACATGTGCCCGTAACCAAGGTTTTCCGTAGTAGCTGACACCTCGTCTGTTGAGTTCGCGCGCGATAAGAGTCCCCGCCTTAGCCTTTGCGCTTGTACTCAATCGTTTGAATTCGAGCAGACTCAAATTCTTCGCCTTCTTCCCAGTGCTTGTCCGACTCTTTGCCGATGTAGACATCTCGACACTGAGCGGTGGCTCGCGGTCAGACGAGAATGACGTAATGAACGTACACTTATTCGGATCAACATCCTGCGGATACCCGCCGTGTGGTGCTTCTCGATGCACAGGACACACGGGGCAACAGCAACACCGTTCTGCTCCCGTTCCTTTTGGCGTTGCTGGCGTCGCGCCGTGCGAATTGGTTGTTGATCTCTCACGCCGCCCCACCATTGAACGCTCGGTACAAAGAGAATTCAGAAAGTGCGGGTTCCATGGCAACGATCGTTCGACCGGCAGTGACCAACTCAACGCCAGCTATCTTCTTTCCGTGCCATCGGGAAAGGGCATTCTTCTGACCACGCAGGTAGCGCCCCAAGTCGCGTAAGTACTGGCTTGCTTGTTTGCGTTCCTTGGATGATTGAGTCGGAACCTCAACGGGATTGCCGTACCTATCGGGAAGGTAGACGGTGGCGGTGTAGCGGTTACTCTTTCGGACTCGAAATCTACCTCCCGATTTGCGCAGCTCGGACGGGAAATATTTGTGAATTGTTTCGGGTTTTACACCATGCAGTTTTGTCGCTTGCGTTAGCCGAAGAGTGCGATCGCGACGCATCGCAGCGATTGCGTGCAATGCACGGTCGCGAGCCGACTGGCTGCACTTCGAAAGGCGAGCAGCATCAGGCGCCTTAGCACGGCGTTTGCCGCTTCCAGAGCGGAAACTGGTTTTCTTCAGACGACTCGGTCTCGAGTGCTTCGGCACATCTTCATTTCGACCGCACAACGGTTGGGCGTCAACAGTTTTTGTTTTCTGCTACCTGGGCGCAAAAGCGATATAATTCTGCGTATTAGGCGCAATAAACAAGTGCTGTGTTTGTTGCGTCGCCAAAGTGACGATCGAAATGACAAAGTCCAAAAAGCTATCGCAAGCGGAGGTAAAGCGACGGCTAAACGATGAATGGTTTGCGATGTTGCAAGAAATTGGCCTGAATCCGGACAAAGACGCGCTCACAAAGCTTGCAAATACCAAGGATGTTAGACCGGAATTGTTCGTAGTTGGAGGGACAAGGATAACGCTAGGGATGCTGCTGCAGGATTTTGGAAAGGCCATGTCGAAGGTGGCAAAAATCGATAACGACCAACAGCTGCAAGATGCCGTTGGATTGATAAGAGGGGCACGGGAAAAGATTCCAACTGTGATCAGGAAGGCCATGAAGGAAATCAGGTCAACTCTTCCGCGTCAAGGTGGACCAGGCCGACAGCCGAAGCTGACAGCGATTGAGGCTAATCAGATGTGCGATCAGATCGCGATGTACATTCGGCAGAACAACAAGCTAAAAGAGGCGCTGCAAAAGGTATCGCGGCTCACGCCACAGCTCCTAGGCAAGAACGTGAGTCCGCGAACATTACAAAAGGCATGGGACAGGCGTGGTCAGCAAAATTGATCACGCGGATTGATAGGATTCGATAAAGACAGTGGACTTGCCGACTGTTACGAGCAGCCGACAAGCCCTGACCACCATAGGAGACAGGCTCCAATGGCAGCTTCGATTTTTGTACCGCAAGACTGCACATCCCGCAAATCACCAATCGGCAGACGCGGCGTTCTCACACTGACCGGCTTCGGGATCAAGATCCGCATGCAGGCCGGACACCTCGAAATCCAGGACGGGATCGGACCAGAGCGTCGAACGATTAGGCTCGCACGAATTGGCCACAACTTAAAACGTCTGGTCTGTATTTCCGAGGACGGCTTCGCGACTCTCGCCGCGCTGAAATGGATTTCAGATGTTGGCGCGTCGTTTGTGATGCTGAACTTCCTTGCTCGCAAGTGCTTGCAGAGAGCGCGATTTCAACGCATCACGCAAATCCCGATAGTCGTCTTGAATGCTCTGTTCAAACTCCCTGATGATCTCAATGTGTTCCCCTTGATTCCGGACTTTCCGGTCCGCACAACTTGCTTGCCGTTCGCTAGAGCGTGGCCACGGTAGGCCGTGCATCCATGGAGCTTGCCCTGACGGGGGTCATGCAACAAGACAAGCAGGGTCGGCTGACGTTCTGGAGGATGGATCCACTCGGAACAGCGGAGGGTTTGACTGTGGTGGCCTGTAAAAAAGACTTGCCAGAGTGGTTTTCAAAGAGAGTGCAAAACCGTAGTTCACTCGTACTGAATCGATGCGACTAGACTCTTTTTGATGAGAACGGTTTTGTATTCGATAAGTGGTGTCATAAGCACCTTCCTAATGCCGTGGTGGAACTCTTCAGGAGATTCTTTAGCGACTCCTTTCGTATCAGCAAGTACTACGAAATCCGCGTCAACCAAAACTACTATTAGGGGCTTGTCAGTCTTAAGATCACCGAGCATGGCTTTAAGTTCTAATTCTTCACCTTGTATTGGTTGGCAGAAGACAACCCGACCCATCGGATGTTTTCCTCCCCCAAGGCTTGGTTCAATGTTTGGAAAAACACTTAGATTGTAAGCAAGAGTCCAAAAGAAAAGCGCGATAACAGCGAATCCCATTCCAGAGGGGACTAGGGGAACCTCTCTTTTCTCATCGGCGGCGGCATCCATTTCCTTCTTGGACGGAAGACAAGCCCAGGCAAAAATGAAGAATACCGTCGCAGCCAAAGTGGTATAAAGCGTTTTTTGAAAATCCCTGTCCGAAAGCGTCACCCATTCGATTAAGCTGGAAAGGAAGAAGCCACAAAGCGGCACGGCTACAACAGCGAAGTAAATCCTCGCGAACCTGCCCCGCCGTTGAAAGTCACCGAATTTCGTGAGGAGAGCTGCCAGGAAAGGAAGGCCAACAGCAACAACGGTGGAAACCAACCAAACGGCTCCCGCGAGTACGTATTGCGGTCGCGCTAATGAAAAGTTTGAAACCTTGTACTTCGCTAGGTCAAAGCTGACGAGAAGCACTCCGATTGCATAGGCGATTGCGGCGATGCCGACCACAATCTTTGTGGCCAACTCCAGGCGCGCAGACAACGGAACGCGAGAGACAGCATCTGAGGTCGTCAAGGTCACAACCTCCGGGACAAAAGATTCTCGTTACAATAGCACACTCTCTTGTCAGAGCCTTATTATCCGCTCGATGCCAGGCCTCGGTTCGTCACTGAACTCCATTCCACACAAACTGCAGCGAGCTGCGACAACAAAGAAAGTACAAGACGTTCTTCGTGAGCTCACTAGTTGACAGCCCGGACAATTGGCTCAGCCCGGTCACCTGGAGTATCAGCGTTGCCTTGCGGCAAGCATCCCCTCAGCAGGTGGGGGGAAGGAACCGGATGCGTAACAACTGCATAACATTCTGAGTGGCGGGAGGCTGCTCCGAAAACTAGGTCATCGTAAGCCACCGAAGACGCATCACAGTGTGATGAACTTCTCGCGAGTCCGAAACCTCCGGATCGTTGAATGGATGGCTGGTGTGCCCTATCGCGCTGCCTGCACTCGGTGCGAGCGTATGTTCATTCTGACCAACAGCACAATCGTCGATGTAGAGGACGCTCGAGATAATCTGGACAACCAGTTCCGAAACCACCGCTGCGAGGACAAGCATCCGACTCTGAGAGTCGCGTAGGGACGGCTCCATTTGTCCTGCGCAAAGACCGCACAAAATTCTGGTGATTGGTGATGAAAAAGTGCGTCACCATCACCAGATTTTTTCCGGTTCGCGCTCACAATTAGCCCTTTGTTTACACAGAGTTAATAAAAACTTATGTGTGTTTTTATTTGGTGGTGGTGATAAGAAATTTCCATCACCACCAAGCTGCACAGCGCTCCTACGGCGATTCGCATTCAAGATTTTGACCCGCCCCCTCCTGCGAATTGACCTCTATGTCCAGGCGGATAAAATGGGTTTTCGCCACGCCACGGCGCATCCTCACGCAACCATGTCACGAATGCCATTCGGCTCTCGGCTAGCTCCTGGACGATCATTTCTCGGAGGCTATCGCGCAGGAACTTTGCTAGGCGATTTCTAAAGCCGGTCCACCAGAACCCGAGAACAAAATAAGTAAGTAAACGGCTCCAGAGCGGCAAAGCCCAAAATTTCGCCGGGCGCAGCAGCAAACCATAAGCCATGATGAGCAGATAAATGCTCTCCAAGAACCAGAAGAACGGTTCCACCTTGAGCCATAGTGCTTTCATTGCCATTGTCCCCCCGAGTGCCGTCACGCGGTTTACCGCGCATACCGGGACAGCATAGTGTTATCGGATCACGGCAAAAACCAACCAGAGGTACCCGGCGCAAAAACACAATAGAGTTCCGAATCCGAGAGCCTCCCTGCGAGAATACTCCAGCTTTGTGTGTGGGTTTCCGTGCTGGACATTTTCGTAATTAAGTATGAGCAGAGCCATAAATAGCAGTCCATAGAGAACGCAGAACGCAAGCAAAATTAGGGGTGAAGCATACACCCATGGCAAGTGCCCAGAGGCGCGAAACGCTGACGATCCCACGAGCAAAACGATGGAACTGGTCGCTAGTCCTACTAGGAACTCAGCCAGTTTGATGTACTTTGCGAGAAGAGGCTCAAAAGCGGTGGGCTGGTTCTGAGGGTCGAGGTTATACGCCTCGTACTCCTTCAGTGAGTATGAGATTACCCACAGGGTAGGCACACTCAAGCATCCGATCACCAAACCGCTAAAACCGGGAAAAGGGTGCCACATTTAGCGGGGATCATAGCGTTGAGCCGGGCCACGGAATAGTTCCTTGATCGGTACGCACACTCTCAAAATCAGGTGTGTGTAAGCGCTCACGATTTTTACCCGCCCCGGTCATTGTTTAGGCTCTGCTCTCTGACGCCTGACTATCTTCGCTTTGATCTCCTTGCCATCCGGGCGCTTCAGGATCAGGCTATCTCCGTCAATTGCTACTTGTACCTGATCGCCAATTACCAAGCCATGCGCGGGGTCGCCCCCATGCCTGCTGACCCGCTCGCCTCTGGCGAAATAAACAACGTCCGCAACTTGTACCTGATAAATTGCGTGGACCACTGTTGTGCCTTCTACGAGGCGCTCGTCACTGCCCACTTCGAGCAACTTGCCATTCTGGAACTCGTGCGGCTTGCTGGCCAGTGCTAGAGCTGTAATCCCAGTTACACACAGAACGGCCAACACCCGGTGTCGCAGAATGACAGCGATTCTTTTCATGTGTTCGATGATGCCACGTCTTTCTCCGAACCGACAAGCCAGCACTCAAAGTTGGCGCAGATGGTCATAGAGAATCTCAGGGTAGGTTGCCGCGAACGAGGGTGAATAGCGGATTCAGGACAGATCACGTTATTTTCTCCGTTTTCCATTCTGCTCCCACTTCCACAAAACTTTCCAAGCACTGAGGAACCGCTGCACTTCTGCCGGACTTGGCAGTCCACCGCGCCCAAGGCAACACCTTGCGTGCGCCTGGACGTAGGCATCACGGACGGCGGGCTCGCTCAGTTTGGACAATTGACGCTGAAAGTCCTCAATTTCGGGCCGACTGAGGGGTTCATCGGGCATAACGAGAGGGATTTTATCAGTTTCGTCTTTTGTTCGCTATCTCGTTTGTTGACGCCAAATTTCTCGATTTCGGATAATTTTTGTTTGTGTAAATTTGGGAACACATGCGCTTGATGAGGGATCGGGGCTCAAGATTTTGACCTGCCTCTCTCACACGCCCGTCTGTTTGACAAAGGTCTTTGAACAGAGACAGAATGGCGTCGCTATAGGACGAACCTCCTCCCCCACCTCTTCGTCCTCAAATGTAGCCACTCTCTACGAAAGGAAATCCCCAATCCTGTGCGAAACGAAAAAGCATCGCTCATCACTATGATTGCGTTGTCAGTCCTCTTGTTGTGTAGTTTGTCTCTCGGTATCACAGTGAACTCCACTGTGGTTTCGGGTAGTCAACTCACCATTACTGGGACCGGCTTCACGGGCACTTTGATGGTACTTCTGAATGCGCAGAAGCTCACCATTGTCAGCTCCACATCCACACAAATCGTCGCAACGCTCAACTCAATTCCGATTCCAGGCGCTTATCGCCTGATTGTCAAGTCCGGTACAGCTTCAGCCCCGTTCGTCGTCACGGTTTCTCGTGACTCCATCAAAATCGTGCCTTTCTCGGCTTCTCCGATATTTGATCTGTCATTGGGAAACGTTCAGAAGATCACCATGAGCGGCAACGTCACGAGTCCGACTATTATCAATGGTTTCCCCGGGCAACAATTCACATTGATGATTTGCGCTGACAGCTCAGGGGATTATATTTTCTACCCTCCCGCAACACTGCGGGGGGTGTCGTCGACCGTCAACGTGAGCCCGAATATGTGCGCGGTCGGAACCGCTCTAGTGGATGAAGACGGAGTGACCGAATTCATGTCCTCCGCTTGGCAAAACGGAGAGTAGAGTCGCATCTCCTTTGGGCGCGTAGAAGTCAGCTAAAGCCGAATTGCAAGCCGCTAAGAGGCTGGGCCGAGTGGGTATGAATTCGAAGATGAATACGCGCCAACACTTTAAGCACCTCGACGAAGCAATTCGAAGGCATGATCCTTCGCAAATGGTGCAGCCAACTCAATAACACCTGGTTCTGCATTCGAGGTTGTCAGAAGCAACCCCTTCTATGAGCGCATTGCGGAATAAGAAGGCGTTCTCTGATTTCGAAACGCGCTGTGAAATGCTTCGTTCGCTACGTCATCCTCAAGATAACAGGCTAATCCGCTCATGTACTGCCTGCAGGTCCTCAGTCATCAGGTTCGCATATCGCCGCGTCATCTCAAGCGTGGAGTGTCCCAACACTTTTTGCAGATGAAACACTGAGCCGCCTCGCCGAAGATAGTTGACCGCGAATGTGTGACGGAATGCGTGCAGCGTTCGGGATGGTGGTGCAAAGCCGAGCCGCCTACATAACAGTTTCACATCTCGCAAAATATTTCGCCGCCCGAGTTTGGATCCGTTCCGATTTGCAAAGAGCAGCAATTCGGGCTTGCGTCCAAACTCTTTGATGAATCGGAATAGTACCTTCCGCAATTCAAGCGAAAAGGGAACGATTCGCTGTTTCCGACCTTTTCCGTCCAATGTGACAAGCAAATTGTCCAGGTCAATTTCGCTCACTAGCAGCGTAAGCGCTTCGGTGATGCGGCATCCCGTGTCGAGTAGCATGAGCACAAGGAGGTGCAACCGCTTTTGGCACTTTCGTTTCGGATTCCACGAGACGAGCAGGCGGATTTGTGATTCTGACAGCGTAGGTAGAACAAGGTCAGGCACCCTCAAATGCGCGAGTTTTGGATGACGACATCCACTGCCGCATTTTGATTCTGAGCCAACATTAATCCAATGCGTGTAACTGTTGAGCGCTTGTATTACGGAGTTACACCCAGTCGGTTTGCAGCCCTGCGCGCGCATCCGAAGTACTGCCTCCTTTAGGTCATCTTGTGACGGTGAATCCGTGCGCAACCACTTGAGGCTGTTTCTGTACCATTCGATTGTTGCAGGCGTGACATTGGCGAGGTATTGCCGCTCTCGGATGAACTGCTCGAAACGTGCTTCCATGCTTTCCTCCACCCAAGTACTCAGATTTGGAGGAAAACCGCGTATTTACCGGGAGTGGCTCAGCCTGGTAGAGCACCTGGTTCGGGACCAGGGGGTCGGAGGTTCAAATCCTCTCTCCCCGACCATTGTTTTCAAGCACATAAGCGCAACTTCTGGTTTTCTGTCTACCTTGATGGTGTCGAAATTGTAGACGGTCGTGTTCTTCTGGGATTTCCAGTCAATCGTCTTGCTAGTGGTTTTCAACGGAGATCTTCCTATCCGGCTGAGTGACTCTCGACCATACCAATTCAGACCGCTTCTTAATCACCTTATGTCCCGCAAATTGCTGGCGATCCCAAACGGGATTCTGCCAGAGCCACCCGAGAAACCCAGGGTCACAGTACTTCTTCGGCTCAACAAAGTGGGTTATTGTATCGCGTCGTCCGGGCACCTTCGTGCGAGCGATCGAAACGCCCTCAACCGAGTTGCTGATCACCAACTGGTGAATCTGCTGTGTGAGGCAATTTCTCAGGCGTGCATCAGCAGACCGCACCAACAAGCGTCCTCCTTCAACCCAAACATCGGCAGAGAATCCTTCGACGCTAAAAATCAGCCAGCGACGGGCCGAGGTATAGAGCCTAATTTTTGTGACGTGGGACATGATTCGCGGTGAGTTGATCCGAAAGAGCCTGCATATAAGTATACTTCGCCCCGCTCGCTTTCTTAAGAGCATCCGGTTGGAGGTGGAGGAGTACAAATGC
>Ga0335083_10008659_pt1 | contig 12413 bp, 8 predicted proteins | sample Lox_Sample_42_FD_206716 | JGI IMG/M metagenome (GOLD analysis project Ga0335083, IMG submission 206716) | Soil microbial communities from Loxahatchee National Wildlife Refuge, Florida, United States - Lox_Sample_4.2 | ecosystem: Environmental > Terrestrial > Soil > Wetlands | place: USA: Florida... | reverse complement strand
CTGCCGCTCTTCACCCCGGAATATCTCCCCGACCTGACCGGCTTCACGCGCCGCTTCTTCCGAGAACTGTTTTCGCGGCTGGCTGGCGGAGCGACGCTGACGCTCGATAACCTCCACGAGCTCGGGGAAGAGTCTCCTTTGCTCGAAGCGCTTTCCAAGGCGTTCGAAGAAGTGCCTGCAGGCATCACCGTCCATCTGCTGAGCCGCAGTGATATGCCTCGCTGCCTCGCGCGGTTGCGCGCGAACCACGCATTGGTCACCATCGACTGGGAGCAGCTCAAGCTCACGTACGAGGAAACACGCGATATCGTCGTCAGCCACGAAGCCGTCGACCACGGAGTAATCGAAGCGCTGCACCGGCGCTGCTCGGGGTGGGCCGCGGGCTTGCGCTTGCTGCTCGAGCGCGCACGCAGTCAGCCCACGCTCGACCAGATCGCCGACTCGGCTTCGCAGCAGGCCGTATTCGACTATTTCGCGACACAGATGTTCGCGCAAGCGAGCGAACAGACGCGCTCCATCCTTCTGCGGCTCGCCTATCTGCCGAGGATCACGCCCAGCGCGGCCGAGCAAGTCACCGGCGACCCGGGCTCTGCACGCCTCTTGGACTACCTCTATCGCCGTCATCTATTCACCGACCGCCGCGCGGGGTCGGTCCCGGCCTATGAGTTCCATGCTCTGTTCCGCGAGTTCCTGCAAAGCCAAGCGGCTCAACTGCTCACGCCCGAAGAGCACGCGCAGGTAGTGCAGCGCTCGGCAGAGGCGCTGGAGGCGGAGCACTCGATCGAAGATGCGGTGAAGCTGCTGATCGCCGCACGCGAGTACGAGCGCGCCGCGACGCAGGTGCGACACGCCGCTGGCACGCTCATCGGTCAAGGCCGGCGCGAGACCGTCTTGGAGTGGCTCACCGCGCTTCCCGCCGAGTGCTTCGCGACGGACTCGTGGCTGCTGTATTGGCGCGGCCTCGCGCTGAGCCCGGTCGACCCAAAAGGGGCGCGCCAGCCGCTCGAGCAGGCGTACGCCCTGGCCGCAGAGCGTCAGGACCGGCGCTCCCAGCTCCTCGTTGCGGCCGCAATGGCTGACAGTTACCTGCTCGAGTACGTCAACTTCCGCCCACTCGAGACATGGCTCCCGATTCTCGAGGAGCTGATCCACGGCGAGGCGCTGCCCAGCCCGGATGAAGAGCTGAGCGCGCTCGCCGCTGTGGCGATCGCGGTCCAGCTGATTCGCGGCGCAGACGCTCTGGTGAATCGATGCGTGGCCCGCATCACCGAACTGCTTGGCGCGAACGCCAGTGCCAATGCGCGGCTACGAGGCTGTTATCAGATCCTGCTCTATGCGCACAACATCTCGCTCGATGCCGGCCGGCGCCTGCTGCCGATCCTCGACCCGCTGTTGGAGAATCCAGAGGCGAGCGCACTCAACCGTGCTTTGTGCTCGTTCATCCTGGCCTGGTACTGCTGCGTGTCGGGAGACTACAAGATCGGCTCGCGTGCCGTGCGCCGGGTGGAGGAGATCGGCGCGAAGGAGGGGTTGCGCCTGGTCACGCGCTTTGCCGCGATTGCAGGGTTCTACCTGGAAGCGACTGAAGGCCACCTCGAGGCGGCCGAATCCAGGCTGCGCGAGATGGAGCAGGTCGCGAACCCTGCGGCGTTGTACGACACCGGCAGCGTGTCCGGCATGCGCAGCTGGTTTGCGCTGTTCAACGGCGACGCGAAGGCGGCGATCCGGCACGGGCGTATTGCAATCGACATCTTCGACCGCATCGGTTCGTACATGCACCCCATCATGTACCGCGTGCCCATTGCCTGGGGACTGGCCCAGGAAGGCGATCTCCAGGCTGCAAGCGAGCTCGCAGCCGATTGCAGGCAGCGCTGTGAAAAATACTACTGCGGGTTCTGGCTGCCATGCCTGGACGCGATCGACGCGTGGGTAGCGCTCACCCATGGCAACCGAACGCGGTTCGAGGGGCGACTGCGCGACCTTCTTGGCAGGGCCCGGCAGCACCAGTTCGGTCACATGCTCGCCTGGTTGCCTGGATGGATGCCGCGTCTGTGTTCCGAAGCATTGGCGGCGGATATCGAGGCGGATTATGTGAAGCAACAGATCCGGGAGCATGCGTGGCAGCCGCAGCAAGAGACGGGGGATTGGCCCTGGCCGGTGAAGATCTACACGCTGGGGCGTTTCGCCGTTCTGTGCGACGACGAGCCATTGCGGCTCTCCCGCAAGGCACCTCGTACGCTGCTGCGGTTGCTCAAGGCCATCGTGGCATTCGGTGAACAGGACGTTTCCGAACAGCGCTTGGTCGACGCGATCTGGCCGGACCTCGAAGGCGACGCAGGGCACCGCGCTCTCAGCGTCGCCGTCCGCAGGCTAAGGGACCTGCTCGGCCATCCCGATGTCGTGCGCCAGCGCGACGGCAAAGTGGGACTCGACCCGCAGCGTTGCTGGACCGATGTGCGTGCTTTCGTGCGGATGACAGACGCGAACGCCGGTGCTGCACCCCGTGCCGATGCGCTTGAGCTGTATCGCGGCCCCTTCCTGCACGAGGAGCCGGACGCTCGGTGGGCGATCCCCGCCCGCGAGCGCCTGCGCGCCAAGTTCCTGCAGCATCTGGCCGAGGAAGCGAAGGACCGCGAGCGATGCTCCGATTTCGACACGGCAATGAAGTGGTACGCACGCGGCATCGAGGCGGACGAGATCGCGGAGACCTTCTATCAGGGCCTCATCCGATGTCACCTGGCGCGCCAGCGGCGCGCCGAGGCGCTGGGCGCCTATCGGCGCATGCGGCAAGTCTTGTCCGTCGTGCTGGGCATCGAGCCCTCGGCCGAAAGCGAGGCGCTGTATCGGACGTTGCGCGAGCCCGCTGACAGCTCGCGTTGAGTCCGCGAGCCGAGTCTCACTGCTCGCGGGATTCCAACCCGTTCGTTCGAGAGACCGTGCGGCGCATAGAAGGAATTTGAAACGCTGGTTTTCTTCGAAGAGCACACTAGCGCAGTGGCAGCGGGCGGTCTATCGGGTGAGTTGGAGCTGAAAACTCGCGGGCGGCTCGCTATGCGCGGCCGATTCGTGAGCCAAGCTCGGCGATGCGCAGGCGCGTTGCGCCGCTTGCGCCCGCGCGGGACGAGCCCGCCCGCCGGCTGAGTTGTTGAAGCCGCTCTTGCGGTGTAGAGGGTCATGCCGCTTGGAACAACGGCAAGGGCCGCCCACGCGCCAGGCCAAGCAGACGACGTCTACCTCAGTCGCATGAGCGGCCTCCGGGCCCGCTGGATGGGCACAGCACTTGCTCGACGGCATCAACCGGCTGGCACGTGCGCGAGACGCGGGCACTCGATCGCAGGACGGGTGCGAGCCGCGACTACCGCGAAGCGCTCCCATTGCCGGCGCTCCCGCCTTCGATATCCGCCACACCGATCGAAAATGTCCTCCCGTATTGCGCGTCCGGAAGCGCCGATCGACCAGGCCCTGGCCGTCGGTGACTTGCAAGAAGCGCTGCAAGCCGCCGCCAGCGCCGAGCAGCAGCATCCCGGCAACGCCGCGGTTCAGCACCGCTGCGGGCTGGTGCTTCTTCGGCTCGAGCGCGCCCAGGAGGCTCTCACCAAGCTCACCAACGCCGTCCGCCTCGATCCCATGTCGGTCGAAACCCGGCTCGCGCTGGCGGAGGCGTATCTGGCGCTCAACGACGGCTTCAGCGCCGCCGCCTGGGTGAGTGATGCGTGCCGTGTAGCGCCGCAGCAGCCGCAGCTATGGATGAGGCTTGTCGATTTGTTGGCTGCGCAGAACCGTCAGGCCGAGGTCGAGCCAGTCCTGCGCAGCGCGGTGGCAGCCAACCCGCAGCACAAACCGTTGGTCCAGGCATTGTCAGAGTACTACCTGGATTGCAAACGCTATGCAGACGGCGTAAAGACATACGAGCAACTTCTCGCGCTCGATGGCACCGACGGCAAGACGCTGCTGCATTACGCTCTCTGCCTCCAACATGTTCACCGGCTGGAGGACGCTGCGCAGCGCTACCGCGACGCCATCGCGCTGCGGCCGGAATTCCTGGAGGCACACGGAAACTTGGCCGGCGTGCTGTGGCGCCTCGGTGACTTCGACGGGTCGCTAGCCCACGCGCGGCGTGCAGTGCAACTCAGCCCTGGCCACCCCCTGGCAGTCCAAATCCTCGGCACCTCGCTTAAGCAGTTGCACCGCGTGGAGCAGGCCGAGGCACAGTTGCGGCGTGGGCTGGAGCTCATGCCAGACTCTCCGGCTGCGAGCCTGGAACTCGCGCTGCTCCTGCTGCAGAGCGCCAGATTCGACGAGGCCTGGCGTTTTTACCAGTACCGGTGGAACGACCCCGAAGGCATGCACCGGCCGCCCCGCTATCCGCCGCAGCTGCAGTGGCAAGGTCCGCGGGCGCAGCCGCTCAACGGCAAGCGCATCCTGATCTACGCCGAGCAGGGTCTGGGCGATGTGATTCAGTTCATCCGCTACGCAAGACTGGTGCAGGCTGACGGTGCTACGGTGTGTTGCGCGGTCCCCTCCGAGCTGACGTCGCTGGTGGAAAGCATGCCTCGGCTGACTGCGCTCAAGCCCGGCCTGAGCATTGCAGCCGACTGGCACGTGGCGCTTCTCGATCTCCCTCAGCACTATCGCACGAACCTGGAGAACATCCCCGCCGACGTGCCGTATCTGTACGCGCCAGCCGACAAGATCGCGCAATGGCGCGAGCGCCTAGCGAAGTGGGACCGCAAGCTCAAAGTGGGTATCGCTTGGGCCGGAAACCATCTGAATACCAACTACCACAATCGCTGCATGCCGCTTTCGCAGTTTCGGCCGCTGCTCGCGATGGCCGGTGTGCAATGCTTCAGCCTGCAGCGCTCCGACGGCGAGCGCTACACCGACTTGGATCTCGCAGAGTGCGGCCTGGTGGACTTTACAGCGCAGTGGGGGGACTTCACCGACAGCGCCGCAATGGTCGCCAACCTAGACCTGGTCATCAGCACCGATACCGCGGTCGTCCACCTCGCCGGGGCGATCGGCAAGCCCGTCTGGACCATACTGCCGCCCAACCCGGATTGGCGCTGGCTGCTAGAACGCGAGGATTCGCCCTGGTACCCCACGATGCGCCTGTTCCGGCGCGGCCACAACGAGCCGCGCGCCGCCCAGATGGCGCGGGTAGCCAAGGCGCTGAAGTCGGGTAGAAAGAGCCTGCTCGCCGCGCGGGCGCTCGAAGTGAGCAGCAAGACGAACGCCCGGGATCGAAGCGCTTCAGACCTTTGAGGTCAACGAGGGAGCGGTTCCGATGGCCCACAGCGCAAACGTGGTGCGTATAACAGTTGCCGCGAGCGCCTCGCTTGACCTGAAGTCCACAGGCAGCACGCTGCGACGAGAGCCGTCACTGCGCTTTCTGGCGCGACGGCACCACCCACATCGTGATGTGGCCCTCGGAGTTCCTGCAGCGCCTGGCTGCACTGGTCCCACGTCCGCGTTGCATCTGATTCGCTTTCATGGTGTGCTCGCCCCGCACGCCAAATCACGCGCCCAAATCGTTGTGAGCGCGCCCGTCAGCCTCCCGCAGCCCTGCGCCGATCACGCCCGCGCCGCGCATCCTAAAGCGCCCGGGCGCATCGGTTGGGCCTGCTTGTCTCCAAGCGCGTGTTCGCCATCGACATCGAAGGCTGCCCGCGCTGCGCCGGGTGCTTGCAGATCATCGCCGCCATCGTTGATCCCCGGGTGATTGTGCAGATCCTCACCCACCTGGGCTTGCGCTACTGACTTGCCAGCTCCGACCGCACCTCGTCCAACAGCCGCGCCGCCTCGCTGCCGCGCACGCGTGCGATGTCGTCCTGATATTTGAGCAGCGTGCCGAGCGTGTCGTTGATGACCTGCGGGTCGAGGCTCAGTCGGTCGAGCACGGCGAGTGCCTTGGACCAGTCGATGGTCTCGGCCACGCCGGGCAGCTTGAACAGGTCCAGTCCGCGCAGCTTCTGCACGAATGCGACGACCTGGCGTCAGGTGATCGTCACCCATGACGGCGTTGATGCGTCTCCGGCCCCGTGTCTTCACCGCGACGCGACACCGTCACCGACGATCCCGCCGACCGGGACCCGGCGGGTTCCGTCGAAGCGCACGAGCTGAAACTGGCTGATCGGAGTGTGGCGAGTCGGGCTGGTGCTCACGCGTATTCCCGGCAGCAACATCGGCATCTGGAGGGCGTTCAAGCTGAGTGCTTGCCGCATGACGTTGTCTCGGCTCAGGTCCTCGCCGCACCTCCGCAGCACCTCGACCATCAGCTGGGCCCCGGTGTAGGCGTTCGCGTTGAGCGGGTCCCTCGGGTCGCCCTCGGGGTAGTAGCGCTTCATGAATGCGATGTAGTCCTGCATTCCCGGGTCGTCTTTCCATGCCGAGTCACTGGGATCTTTGAACCACTTGACCGCCATCACGCCTGTTGCGACGTCCAGCCCCACCGGCTTCATGACCTGCTCGACGTTGGCCGAGGGCGAGAACACGAACCGCAACGGCTGCCAGCCGATCGCGGCGGCTTTTCTGAGAGCCTGCACAGCGAAGCGCGGCAGCGCGAACACCATCAACGTGTCCGCGTGGGCGCTGTAGAGTGTCACGATCTGCGAATCCACTGTCGGGTCACTTACCTCGTAGCTCGCCTCGGCAACGACCCTTGAGTCAGCGCTTGCGCCGAAGCCTTGTCGCAATCCCTTCAGAAGATCCTTACCGAAGTCGTCGTTCTGGTAGAGCACGGCCACCTTCGCGTTCGGCCGAGCGCTTAGGACGTATCTGGCAAACGTCTTTCCCTCCGCGGTGTAGGCCGGGATCAGCGGTACCGTCCATGGGGCTCCATCCGAATCCCTGAACTTCTCGGCGCCCGACAAGATGAACAGCTGCGGGACCTTTCTGCCGTTGGCATATTTGTAGATCGCAGAGTTGGGCGCCGTCCCCAGCGTCTTGAACAGGGCCAGCACCTGCTCGTCTTCGATCAGCTTGCGAACTTGCTCCACCGTCCTGGGGGGACTGTAGCCGTCATCCAGGCTGATGAGCTTGATCGTCCGGCCGTTGACGCCGCCTTGCTCGTGATTGATTTTCGTGAAGTAGGCGAGGTCTGTCTTGCCCTCGGTGCTCAAGCTGGATGCAGGTCCACTGTACGGCATGGTCTGTCCCAGCTTGATCTCCGTATCGGTAACGCCAGGGCCGTAGGTCCTCTGCGCCGCCGCACCCGCGGCAAGCAGCGCTCCGAGAAACAGGCAAGCGAAAGGCAGGCGAGTGATCGTGGTCATTTCCTCCTCCTTTGTGGGAACCAGCCTCATAGACCTGCTGGGCCGCACCTCAGCGCTCTCGTAGAGCACCGCCACCGAGCTCAGCCCGGTGTCCACTATCGCCTGCCATAACCTACTGCGGGCTTACCGATTCTTTAGGAAAGCCGACGCCGCTGCCGGTGATTTAGCTCTTTCGCAGCGCTTGGTACAGATTCTCCGTCTCCGTCGACGGGCGTGTGCCGAGGACGATCGACAGAGAATCGCGACAGCGGCGGTAGACGTTCATTGCCTCCGCTCGGTCGCCGCGCCGCTGATGGCACACCATCAGTCGCCGGTACAGCGGTTCTGCCAGCGTGTCGAGCTCTAATCCCCGCTGATACAGCGCGGCAGCCCCACTCCAGTCTCCAGCATGCTCGAGTTGCGCGCCTGCTTCGCAGAGCGCCCTCATGAATTTGCTGCGCAAGCGGTTGCGTGGCGCGATGAGCCAAGGTTGCTCGCCGTCCTGTGCAAGGAAATGACCCCGATAGAGTCGAAACACTCGCTCCGCAATCTCTTGCCACGCCGCGGCCCGGTCGATCAGTCGTTCGAGCGCGACCGCATCCACCCAGCACAGCTGCGGATTAAGCCCGAGCTTGCCATGCTGTAACTCGATCGCCCCATCATGGGCCAGCAGCTTGCGCAGCCGATGGAGCGTGATGTCAAACGCGTTCTGCGCCGCGTCTCCCTCAGCGTCCGCCCACAACAGCTGCTTCACTGTCCCGGCGTCCACCTCGGTTGCACCTAGCGCGACAACCGCCTTGAGCAGCTCCAGCGGCTTCTGCTGCACTTTGCCGGCGAAGGCAACTGGCTTACCGTCTTTGTAGAGGGCGAAGCGGCCCAGGGTTTCGATCCGGATTGGCCACGGCCAATCCTCGACATCAGGTGATGCCGGAAGCAGCCCGTGTCGCCGGACCAGCTGCTGCACAGTCGCGACCGCGACGCCCGCGCGCAACGCCTCCTCGCACAGAGCCGGGACCATCTGTCCGGCCAACAACAGGTGGAACAAGCCTCCTCCCGACGCGCCGCCCAGTCCCTTCTCGAGCAGACGCTGCGCGCTCTCGCCGTCTCCAGTCCGCAGGGCGGCGTACGCTCCGAGAAGCAGCAGTTCGTAGGAGTAGTGCTGCAGGAAAGTTCCCGAGATCAGCCGCGCCGTCTCCTCGATCTGGCGCTGCGCTGCCGCGATATCGCCGAATTCGATCAGCGCATATGCATACGGGAGGCTGAACTCGACCGCAGCCCAGAGGTTTCCCCCGCGCTCGAACGCATCGCGGGTGAGCCGGATCGCAGCCAGCATCTCCTCGCTGTCGCCGCGCTGGGCCGCGACCCTGTAGCGCGCGAAGTTGATCAGCGCGTCGTGGAAAGGTTGACCGGGCCGCGCCGCGCGCATCAGCTCCGCCGCGCACCGTTCCGTCTCGGCAGCGTCGTGCCTGAGCAGGCCCGCGTCTACCCGATAGCTGTACACCAACACCTTGCCTGCATGCGCGCCAAGGTCGGAGGTCAGCGCCTCTGCGCGATCCAGGGCACCGTCGGCACCGGCGCAGTCGGCTTGAAACAGATGATAGTGTGCCAGCCGCGCCCACCAGAACAGCTGAGTAAGCGGCGTCACACCCGGATGCTTGACGAGTAGGGACACCGATTCGATGAGCCTTTGTGCCGGCTCCACCTGGTTCGCGTAGGTGTAGTACTGCAACAGCCACGTGCCGGCGCTGACTCTTCGGTTTGCGTCGATCTCGGCTTGGAGCAGACTGTCGATTCGCTCCAGGCATACCGGGAGCAATGCATGCTTCGGCTCCCGGTAGAAGATCGCGAGCAGCAAGCTGGCATAGGCGCGCAGTTCGGCCTCGGCGGAAGGGAAGACCGAACCGATTGCCAGCAAGCGCTCCATGACGACGATCCAGGGATCGAGCTCGCGCAGGCTGCGGTATTCGTAATAGTGGGCTTCCATGATGCCGGCCGCGGCGTGCAGCTGGCCACTCGCGTCGGCCCTCGATTCGAAGTCCGTGTACGCCGGCTCCAGCTCTTTTCGCGCGGCCACCTGATCGATCGGGATCAGCGCGGTCCCCAACCAGTATCGCAGCCACGGCGTCGAGGAGATCAGGTCGCGCGGCAGCGCGTCGATCCATTCCCGCAACGTCTGCAAGCGACCCTGCGCCAGAAGCCGTGGGGCGTGAGCCAAGACCAGCGCAGCTGTTGCGTCGAACCGTCCGGCATCGCGATACAGCGCGACCGCGTCTTCGACGTGTCCGGATGCTTCCAACAGGGCGGCCGCATCGGCTGCCAGCTGGGCGCGCCCTCGGCCGTGTATAGCTCGCGCGCGCGGGCCAGCAAGAACTCGCGAAACAACGCGTGATACTGATAGATCGGCTCGCCGTCCACCCTGCGGTCGGTGAACAGGTGCCGGCGGTAGAGCCACTCCAGGAGTTTCCCTGCACCGCTGTTGCCGGTGAGCTTCTCCGCCATGGTGGGCGTGACTTGCGGCAGAAATGCCGTGCAGATCAGTACATGGCGGTTTTCGGGTGCGGTCTTCTCGAAGATCACTCCCGAGAGATAGTTGAACACCGCCTCGCGGGTCTCTGCGTCGATCGCCTCGGGTGCCAGTCCGGCGCGCTTCAAGCGCTCTACCATCAGTGTCAGGCCGGCCGCCCAGCCGTTCGAGTTGCGGTGTAGCCGCACGAGCATGTCCTCGTCGAGCGCGAGCTTCGAGCCGGCGATCTGGCGCGTTTCTTCGAGCGTGAGCTTGAGCTCCGGCCAGTCTATGGTTGCTACGCCGGATGCGAGCGCGATCCTGGAGAGGCAAGGCGGCGGATCCGAGCGGCTGACGACGATCAGGTTGTGGCCTTCCGGGATTTCCGAGGCGGCCGCCTCGATCACCTGGTGAAGCGCCCCCTCGACGGCGACCTCCTGGTAGTTGTCCAGTACCAGAGCGGCCGTCTCGGGTAGGCGGCGGAACAGTTCGCGGAAGAACCTGCGGCTGAATCCTTCCAGGTCGGGCAGATACTCCGGGGCCAGCACCGGTAGCGGCCGATGCTTGCCGGATCCCGCTCTGGTGGCCGCTAGCCCAAGGTAGTAGAAAAAGGTGGCGGGGTCGGCATCCCCTGAGTCGACCTGGTACCAGATGCCGGCGATCTCCCGTCCCTCCAGCCAACTCGCTACCAGCGTGGTCTTGCCGGCGCCAGGCGGACCGCAGACCCAGATGACAGCGTGCTCGCGACGCTCATCCAGCAGTTCGAACAGCCGAACGCGAGGCAACACTCCGAATAGCCGTGGCCGACTGATCTTCGGCAACGCGCTCGGCTGTCTCGCCATGCACGCCTCCCATCTCGGGGCGCGGCGCCCCGATAACCTCGCTGCGTGGGGACCGTCTCCTCCGCCTGCGATCGTATCCGAAACACACTTACCTCGGACTTACCGATTTGCGAACTCGGGGCCGGGGTTGTTGGCCGTCGTCCCGGTGACATTTCGGCGCGGAACGCTGGCCCTCTGTCTGAAGTGGAACCGACATGAAACCAGTTGCGGAGGGCTTCATCGTGGCAACGGCGCCGAACCTTCGCCTGGCTGCGTTGCCGCCACCGCTAAGCCCTGCCGGTTCTGCGCTGCCGTCGCGGGCCAGGCGCCGCCGGAGCGGCGACACGGTGAAGTGATCCCTGACGCCGCAGCGCCTTAGCGGGCGACCCTCGCTCCCCTGTGCGCGCGTCGCCGCGGCCGGGCGCCGTTTCAACGACTTCCGTTCTTGCTGATCCGTGTTGAGGAGCCCGATGAGATCATTGCGCCTGTCGTGGCACATCAGAAGCGGGCACTCGGGCTCCGACGACCATTTACAAGGTCTCCGGTTACGTTGTTCGTCCCCCGTCCACTACCAGGCCGCGCGGTTCTTTTCTGCGCGCCGTCGCGCGGCTCGCGCAGACACGGCGCCAGGATTGCCGGAGCAGACCCCAGCTGTCGGCGTAACGTACATGACTGATCCGGCCTTGCAGGCCCACGTCGAGCTCGGCGAAACAGATCCCACCATCCTGATAGTCCGGATGACGGATCGCCGACCACAGCGACGTCAACCGCCCGAGCACAGTGCCCGTTCCAGTTCAGGAGGTTGCCAGAGCATCTGGCCGGTGTTACCCTAGTGCCACCTCCAATTCATTCACAAGAACATGTCCGCGACCACCACCCTGAAGCTCCCTCCAGAGCTCAAGGCCCGGATCCTCTCGCTTGCGGGGCAAACCGGGCGCTCGCCCCACAGCCTCATGCTGGAGGCCATCGAGCGGCACATCGAGTACGAGGAACGCGTAAGGGATTTTGTCGAGGAAGCGCTCGCGGCAGACCGCGAGATCGAGCGCTCCGGGGAGGTGTACGCCGCGGATGATGTGCACACGTGGCTGGAGCGGATCGCGCAAGGTAAGAAAGCCGCTAGACCGAAGCCGTGCCGCGGGTAGTCTACTCTGCGCGTGCAATTGCACATCTCCAGCGTCTGTTCGAGTTCTTGGCCGAGGAGGACGCGGCGGCGGCGGCGGCAGGAGCCTCAGCAATCCGTTCGGCGATTGACGTGCTCGCGGAGCACCCGTGGATCGGCCGCCCTCATTCCCATGATCTGCGAGAACTGGTGATCTCCTTTGGTAGCACCGGGTACCTCGCGCTGTATCGAGTTGTGCCGTCCACAGGTGAGGTGCGTATCTTGGCGGTCAGGCATCAACGCGAGCTGGGCTATCGACCGCGCTGACCGACGTTGCTCACTGCGGATTGTGGTCGAGCTCTCGTGCGACTCCGCTTCTTGCGTCGCAGTCTATTGAGCCTCGCGAAATTGCCTAACACGAGCCACATCACCCCCGGCTTTCGGCCGACCCCTCCTCGCGAGAGGGGAGAGTTTTTTTCCCCTCCTGCCCGAGGAGGGGTGACGCGCGCAGCGCGATGGGGTGGTTAGGTATTTAGGCAAGCGTCAATAGGCGCCAGTCCGCCGGAGCGGTGCGCGCACATCAAGCCGATCGACAGAAGTCTCGTGCTCGTGATCCGTCGTTAGCGGGAGGCGCGCTGCGGAGGAATGTAGTCCTATCGGAAGCGCCCACCGGCCGCTGATCATGTCATTTGCTGACTGTTGGGGTATCCGTGCGAGCGGCCATGCGCTGGCTGGAGCCC
>Ga0335083_10008654_pt1 | contig 12416 bp, 14 predicted proteins | sample Lox_Sample_42_FD_206716 | JGI IMG/M metagenome (GOLD analysis project Ga0335083, IMG submission 206716) | Soil microbial communities from Loxahatchee National Wildlife Refuge, Florida, United States - Lox_Sample_4.2 | ecosystem: Environmental > Terrestrial > Soil > Wetlands | place: USA... | reverse complement strand
ATCCGCGCGCGCTCGACACCCTGAAGGATGCTGACAAGAGCGATGGGAAGAAGAGCGAACGACAGCCAGAAGAAGAGAAGGGAACGGAGCGACCAGTTGCGCTCACTCGTCGGATCGCTTGTCCCGGCGAGTTCTGTTTCCGAGCTCAGCGGCGCGGTTCGGAGCGAGCCGATCAAGTTGCGCCATAATCTCACGTGCCGCGTCTCCTTCGTCCGGCCGCGGAATGGAGGGCAGCTTATCTTGCCCTTCGAGAATTGCGATGAGGGCTTTCCGCGCCCGAGCGACGCGGCTCTTCACGGTGCCGACGGCACAGCCGCAGATCGCCGCGGCATCCTCATAGGAGAATCCACCGGCACCGACGAGAATGAGTGCCTCGCGCTGCTCGTCGGAGAGACATCCGAGTGCACGCGCCGTGTCTGAGAGCTCAGCAGCCCAGCTTTGATCGCTGCTGCCGCCCGGAATGCGCTCGGCCGCTTCCTGGTCCCAGGGCGCCTGTCGCCAGGCGCGACGGCGATCGGAATAGAACTGATTGCGCAGGATGGTGAACAGCCAGGCCTTCAGGTTGGTGCCTGGGATGAACATGTTGCGCGATTGCCAGGCCTTGACGAGCGTCTCCTGCGCGAGGTCGTCGGCCATTTCCTGGCTGCCGCACAGTGAGCGCGCGAAGGCGCGCAGGAACGGAATGAGGCTCAAGAGCTCCGTCTTGAAGTCCGGATTCGCGTCAGCGGATTGCGCCTCAGGCGCGGGATTCGGTGCGTGCGCCATCACGAGCCCTTGCCGATCTTGGCGTCAGCCTCGTCAATTTTCTTCAAGATATCCAGGAAGTCGTCCGGCACCGGCTCCTGCGCGATGTCGTCATACATCCTGCGTAGCTCGCGGCCGATGGCGCGCTGGCGCGCCCTCGTAGCCCGGGCTTTTTCCCTGTTCGGGTTATCTTCTTTGGACACGGACCAGTCCCGCTGTTCGCGCGCGCTCGACAAGCCATTCTCCGACGATTGGTTCGTTAAGCAAGACCGCCCCGCCCGACGGGCTCGCCCCTCCCCACCTGGCCGAAAACGGTCCCCCGCGGAAAAGGTTCCGGGTCCGGGAGGAAACTTTTTCCCTGGCAAGCGTTGCGTCTACAGGCTTTTCTAGAACCGTCGAAGGAGCATAACAAAATGAGCCTGACACAGACCCTCGCCCCACATTTGCCTTATTTGCGCCGGTACGCCCGCGCACTGACAGGTTCTCAGGCGAGCGGCGATGCCTATGTGCGGGCCGCCCTGTCTGCCCTTCTCGCGGGAGACCAGAGCCTGGTGGAGGGGGTTTCCCCTCGGGTCGGGCTCTATCGGCTGTTTCATGCAATCTGGTCGACAGCTTCCGGAAAGCTTGAGGACACCACCCGGGACAAGAACACGGCGCCGGCCACCCCTGAGGCCCGCCTGCGCGGCCTCGATGCGGAAAAGCGTGCCGCACTGCTTTTGACGGCCGTCGAGGCGTTCAGCCTCGAGGAAACCGCCTTCATCATCGACAAGAGCACCGATGAGGTCGAGCGCGCGATCCTCGACGCGCAGAGAACGATCGATCGCCAGCTCGCATCGCGCGTGTTGATCATCGAAGACGAGCCGATCATTGCGCTCGATCTCGAGAACCTCGTGACGGAGCTCGGACACAACGTCGTCGCGACGGCGGCAACACGAGACGAAGCCGTTGCGAAAGCCCATTCCGAACGGCCTGGCCTTGTCCTTGCCGACATCAATCTCGGCGAAGGCGGTTCGGGCATCGACGCGGTGACGGAAATTCTCACGAGCTTCGACATTCCCGTGATCTTCATCACCGCCTATCCGGAGAAGTTGCTCACCGGCGAGAGGCCGGAGCCGACCTATCTCATTGCCAAGCCGTTTCTTCCCGAAACGGTCCAGGCCACGGTGGGGCAGGCGCTCTTCTTCCACCCGGCGACGCGAAAGGCCGCCTGAACCCGTTGCCGTCGGCGTTCGCGAGGAACGTTGCCGCACGAACGGACGTTCCTCATCGGACGCCCATGTCGGAGTAACAAATGGCAACGAAGCGCAAGCGCAGCAACGGCACCGCGAATCTCGAGAAGAAGCTCGCGGCATTGCAGTCGGATCTCTCGCAACTGCAGGCGGACCTTCGCGGCCTCGCGGGCGCCGGTGGCGAGATCGCCGGCGAGCGCATGAGCGACATGCTTGGCCAGGCGGAGAATGCCGCCGACCAGGCCGCCGATCAGATCGGCAACTGGACCAACGACAATCTCATCGCCGTTCGCGATGCGGTGCGCGGGCAGCCCTTGTCTTCCGTCCTGCTTTCCATCGGAGCGGGCGCCATCGTGGGTGCATTCCTGCTTCGCCGCTGATCTGCCGCCGTCGCCTGCGGCCGGCGACGGCCCTTCTCTTCCAGATGCAGCACCAAAGCCTCGTGCGTAGGGCTGCGCAGGAACTGTGCTCTTGCGCGCGGCGTTCAGTCCCGGAGGGAAACAAGGATTTGATACATGCTCGGTTGGGCCGTTACGTTTCTCATTCTGGCACTCGTCGCCGGCTATCTCGGATTCTTCGGACTGATGGGCCTGGCGGCCAGCATCGCCAAGATCCTGCTGATCGTTTTCGTCGTTCTTCTCATCGTCAGCGCATTTTCGGGCGCCTTGCGTGGACGCCCGCCTGTATAGGGCTGCTTTGCAGCCGCAGCTCATGCGCACTCGCATCGCGGGACACGTTCGGTTTCCACCCGAGCGCTCCCGCGGGTGCAAGTCATCCACAACTCCTGCGAGGCTTCCTGATGCGGGACAGGATTCTGCAACCCGCGCGGGGAACGGAATTTCGCACCCGTGCGTTGATGAATGCGAGCGGACGTCTGATCCGGTACGCCCCAGCCCCTTCGACAGCCCGCGTCGGGTGTCCGCTCGCTCTTTCCCCCTATAAACCAAAGACTTGATCGGCGCGGCACGCGCGTGCCGGCGGCTTTCGCCATGGAACTCCCCTCCTTCAGGCCGATCGTAATACCGCTCAGCGAAGGCGCCGAGCGCAGACGACTGTCCACGCTCAAGCGCGATGTCGGCGTCATTCGTGTGTGCGCCATCCTGCTCGCCGTCATGGGGACGCTGACAATCGGCGTCGCCGCGGGCGCCTTCCTGGCGCCCACCGCGATCGCCATCGTGCTTGCGCTCGTTCTCGCACCCGTGTCCGGCGCGCTCGAGCGCCTCGGGCTGCCTGCCGGTCTCGCAGCGATGCTTGCGGTGATTGCGACCGTGGGAGTCATCGTCTCCGGCGGTCTGGCATTCGCGCCGTCGGTGAGCGCGCTCATCAAACAAGCGCCGCAGATCGTGCGCTCGGTCGAGGACAAATTCCGGCCGATCACGAAGCAGCTCGCGGCGGTCGAATCCGCCTCACAACAGATCGCGCGGGCGACCACGCCGACGCCGGCTCCCGGCACTGTGGCTGTGGCCGTGCCGGTGGCGCAGTCGGGGGCGGGACTCGTCGCGTCCGCGGCCGAGATCGCGCCGGATGTCGTGGCCAAGACGGTCTATGTCACCATCCTCACGATCTTCCTTCTGGCGTTTCGCGCCCATTACCGAGACCAGCTTATCTGCCTGCCGCGGCGTTACACCAACCGCCTGCGACTGGCGCGCATCGCGCGCGACGTGAAGCTCAGGGTCTCCGGCTATCTGTTCACGCTCTCGATGATCAATATCGGACTCGCACTGGTCACGACCGCCTGCTTCATGGCCGCCGGGATCAAGCAGCCGATGCTGTGGGGCGTCGCGTTCGGCGCATTCAACTTCGTGCCGGTGATCGGCCCGACCACCATGATTATCGCGGCCGCGCTCTACGGCATCGCCACGGCGCCCACGCTCGTCCAGGCGCTGATTCCGCCGGCGATCCTCCTGGGGCTCAATACGATCGAGGCCAATGTCGTCCAGCCACTTCTCCTGGCGCGGCGTCTCGTTGTCAGCCCGATCGCGATCTTCATCACGGTGGCGACGCTCGTCTGGATGTGGGGACCGCCGTCCGCGATCGTCGCCATACCGGCCCTGATCCTGGGCCACACCATTATGCTGCACGTACCGTCGCTCAGGCCTTACGCCGTGATGCTCGCGACGGTGGACGGGAATCGGCACCTGCAACGCAAGCAGTTTCAGGGCGTGCGTGCGTCGACAAAGCCCTTGGGGCCGCTCACCCGGTAGACGGCGTAGCGTGCGACGAGTTTGCCGCCGCGGCGCCGCTCAATCGTGTCCAGCCTCACGATGTCGCGGAAAAGCGAGGCCACAAGCGCATGCTGGTCGTTCCGTTCCTCCACGACATACAGGAGCGGGCCGGACAGAATCCCGGCCGGTGCGTTCGGGGCCATCGTCCAGCGAAACGGCTCGCTGACCGGGATCACCGGCTCCGGAGCCCGCCTGTAGAAAATGAACCACCCCGTCGTGGCGTAGTCTGTCGTCAGCAGAGCGTTCGCGCCGGTCTTGGCGCGGTCGTTCTCCACCTGCTGCACAACGGAAGGAAGTCCTATCGCGAGCAGACGTGCGAGCGGATCTGCACGCCCCAGCGGAACGATCCCGAAGAACACCTGCAGGTAGACAGCGCCAAGCATCACCGCAGCAACCGGAATCGCGAGAATGCGTGAGACGCGCAATGCGAGCGCGGCACGGCCTCTCCACTCACCCTCGCCCGCGAAAGCCGCGGCAACCGCGAGCGCTGGAAAGAGAAAGGACGGCCAGTTGCCCTGCACGCGGTCATGGAGCGCGTGGACAAGGAAATAGACGGTCGCCGGCGCAGCGAGCGCTGAAAGCAGAGAGATGTGTTTCTCCCGCGCCGCACGGATCATCCCCGCGACACCGAGAACAAGGATGAACGGTGTCGCCAGCGCGAGCTGGGCCACGATGAACTCGGCGATGAACCTCGCGGTCAGGCCGCCCGCTTCGATGCGGCCGAACTGGAAGGCAAAGGTCTCCCAGTGGTGCGTCGCGTTCCACCAGAGGTTGGGTGAAAAAAGCACGAGCGCGAGCAGTCCGCCGCAATAAGTCCATGGCGAAAGAAGCCAGCGGCGCGCGGCGGGCACCGCGATCAGCCAGACCAGGGCACCGAGTCCGAGGAAAAGCGCCGTGTATTTCGAAAGCAATCCCAAACCGCCTGCCACTCCCGCAGCCAGCCACCAGCGTCCATCGCCGCTCTTTTCGAGCATGACGAGCGCATAGAGAAAGGCAGCCGCGGCGGCGATCGCCGGCGCATCCGGCGTTGCTGCCAGCGCTTCGACCGCCACCATGAGCGTCAGGTTGAACAGGAGCGCGGCGCTTGCGCCGCTTGCCCGGCCCTCGAGCAAGGCCGTGCCGCTTTGCCAGACGAACCAGCTCGCCACGACGGAGAGCAGCACGGGCATGATGCGCACGCCGAACGCCGTGTCGCCGAAAACGAGCGTGCCGGCGCGGATGCACCAGGCGATCGCCGGCGGATGGTCGAAATACCCGGCCGCAAGATGGCGCGACCAAAGCCAGTAATACGCTTCGTCGGCCGAGAGCGGCAGGATCGCCGCCGCGACGAGGCGCAGCACGACGAGAACCCCTACAGCGGCGAGCGACGCCCGCGCGGCATCCGCTCGCATCAGCGCGCGCGCCACACGAACAGGGTCGACATCGCGTAGTTCCACAAGGCGCCCATGACGGCTCCCGCCGCTCCGGCCAGCCACCACACCTCGCGCTCGGAATAGAGCCACGAGGCCAGGCCCACATTGGTCAGCGCGCCGACCGCGCCGATGGCGCAGAACGCGACGAAGCCTCTGAGCATCGGCCAGCCGCGCAATCTCTTGTCCCGGTAGGTCAGGATGTTGTTCAGCAGGAAGTTCGAGGTCAGTGCGACGAACGTCGCTACCGACTGAGCCGCGAAAAAAGCCAGCCCGAAGACGAGCGCGATCTTGAGCGCAACCAGATGGACGGCGAGTCCGGTCGTCCCGACGATCGCAAAGAAGATAAAGCGCGGATCGATGAGGTCCCCCGTCAGCTTGGCGAGCAGAAGGCCGAGGAATTCGATGCCGACGGTCATGTCGAACTTGCTCTCGCCGGCTTCGCGCGTACCGAAGGTGTAGGGCTGCTCGGCGATCCGGATCGAGCGGCCTGCGGTGGTGGCGATGTCGAGCAGGATCTTGAATCCGACCGGAGAGAGTCGGTCTGCAATGGAGTCGAACTTGTCGCGACGCATCATGAAGAAGCCACTCATCGGGTCGCTGAGAGGCGTGCCGAGCAGCCTCTGCGTCAGCCTTGTCGCGAGCCGGCTGATGGCACCGCGCTGCGCGCCGAACGCGTCGGCGCTGCCGCCTTCGACATAACGGGTCGCTGCGACCAGATCGGCCTTGCCGTTCTCGAGAGTCGCGAGCATGTCGGGCAGGACGCGTTCGTCATGCTGAAGATCGGCGTCGATGACCGCCACATAGGGCGCTGCGGAAGAGAGAATGCCCTCGATGCAGGCGCCGGCCAGCCCACGCCTGCCGACCCGCTTGAGGCAACGCACGCGCCGGTCGCCGGCGGCGATCGCCTTGACCGCGTCGGACGTGCCGTCGGGGGAATTGTCATCGACGAAGATCGCTTCCCAGCCAATTCCCGAAAGCGCCGTGCCGAGCCTGCGCAAGAGCTCGGCGACGTTGCCGCGCTCCTTGAACGTCGGAATGACGACGGACAGGGCCACATCCGGTGCGGCGGCTTCCTGTGAGCGGGACTGGTCCGGCAGGGCGGACATGCAATGCGACTCCGTTCAGGCCGCCTTGGTGGCCGTCCGGAGGAAGTCCGTCAAGCGCCCGGCTGGTCAGGCAGGTCGCAAACACACATCCGTCGCATACGGATGGTCACGGAGGCGCAGAATTATTCAGGCGAAGAACGCGAGCCAGATGACGAATCCGGCCGCGATGGCAAGTCCGAGACTGATGGCAAGGACATAGCGGATGTGGCCGAACATGATCCCCTGGCGCGCCTGCTGCGCGGGCACGAGCCGTGGTTCGGATTGCCGTTCGGAAGGAAAGCGGATTCCAGCCATTGCAACGCGCTCCTAGTCGGAGATCTGCCCCCCGAACTTGGTCGGCTCGGTAATCGGGTGCTGAGACGGCACGCGCTTCTCGATCTCGGTACGCGCCTCGACGACTTCTCGCAGGCGTGTCGGCTCGCCGCCGGTCATGCCTTCATCCGAGGCGACCGACAGCGCGCGCGCATCGCGTTCCCACGCTTCGAGAATCTGCAGCCGTTCCTCGTCGGTGAAGCGACGGTCGCGTGCGACATCAGCAGGAACGCGATAGAATCGCGCCGGATTGATCTTGATGTCTTCGATCAGACGTTTCTTGGTCATCGGGCCCACACCGCAAAGTACACCCGCAATTGGGAACGCCCCGCGGGAGGAAGTTGTTCCCCGCCTGCGTCCCTCACCACGGGACTGCTACAGCCTTCCCAGAAGCACGAGCACCAGCACCACGACGAGAACGAGGCCCAGTCCGCTGCTCGGGTAATAACCCCAGCCGCGGCTGTATCCCCATGACGGCCATGCGCCGAGAAGAAGCAGAAGAAGGACAACGATGAGAATTGTGCCGAGCATTGTGAATATCCTTGTTGGCCACTGTCTGGGACGTGAACGAAAAAGTGCGCTCCGCGGCTATCTCGAACGCGACTTCCGTCTTTTGCGGGTTACTGCCGCCTTCTTTGCGGACGCGGAACGCTGAGCTGCGGACCGGCGCGCCGACGCGCGGCCGCCCTTTCTTCCGCCTTTGCGCGAAGGCGCCGTGTTCGTCTTCTTGCCTCGCCCAGATCCGCGCTTCTTCCCGCCTCCAGTCTCCGCATTCACGGTGGCCCAGGCGCGACGTTCCGATTCCTTCTTTGGCACACCGCGACTCTCGTAACTGTCCTCGATGTGCTCGGCCTGGCGCTTCTGCCTGCTCGAGTAACTCGACTTGTCTCCGCGCGGCATGGTTTTGAGCCTTTCACCTGATCGAATTTGCAACGGTCCACCGCGCGATTGAGTTCCTGTGCCGCATTGATGCCCCAATTGGTTGCATCGCGCCGTGAACGGAACGGCCGATTGCGCGCAACGTTTCCTCCTTGCCCGACGAGGCGTCAGCCTCGGCCGAGCGCAATCCAAAACTCCGGAGGAATTTCATGAGGAAGACACATCTGTGGAGCGGAGCAGCGGTCATGGCCATCGCTGGTCTGCTCGTCGCCGGGCCCGCCGCCGCGGCCCATCGCCATCACGGCCAATCGACGCCGGCCGAGCGTGCGCAAACGAAGCAGTTGAACCTGCAGCAACTGGCGATGGCGCAGGGACAGGCGCCCGCGAACATGACGGCGAGCGTGGCGACGCCGAACCAGACGCCGGAAGTCTCGACGCCCATGAACAACGCCGCGAACGGCGCGAGCAATGCCGTGAACGGCGCCACCAATGCGGCCGGCAACGCCGCGAGCGATGCGGGCAATGCGGCGAACTCGGCCGTCCAGCCGGTGACACCGACGCCGCCGGCGAAACCGCAGACGCCACCCAGCGGCTACTGAGAGAGTCCGAACGGGGCGGGCGCGTGCGGATCGCACGCGCCCGTCTTTTTATTTTGGATGCTGCTTGCGCTCGCCGGGCGCGTAATCGCTCTCGATATGACCTTTGAGCTCTTCCTGCGTGAAGAGAACCGGCTTCGTCTTCATCGCGACAAACAGCGGTGTCTGATCGGCATAGTGGGGTGAGTGCTCATCGAGCGTCGCCGAACCGAACTGATGGATGCTCTCCGACGAGAGCTTCCCGGCGCTGTCCCAGGTCACGAACATGATGAACGTATCGCCATCGACCGCCGTGAGTGTGCCGTCGTCCTGCTGCACGCCGTAGACCGCCCGGTAGATGTCCGGTCCGCCGTCGATCGGCAGATCGAGCCTGCCGCGGCGAAAGCGGTTGACCTGGCCCCATTCCGGATCGAGCCGGCCGAAATGCGCCTTGAGGACCCTGATGGCATCCTTGAGCGCATCAAGAGGCTTCTGCTTCCACGGGCCGCCCGGCTCCGCGGGAAACGCGCGCACGCCCATCAGCACTGCGAGCGCAGTGCCGCGATTGTGGCGGTCGGTGCTGCGATTCCAGCCGCGCAAGATCCGCTGTGCTTCGCGCAGGTCCTGATCCGACCCCGGATCGGCCAGCAGCACTTCGCCGATCATCCGCGCAACAAGCGAATGCGCGCTGTAAGAGAGGTCGAACTTGTAGCGGCGGAAGCTCTCCGCCGTGATCTCAGGATCCGCGCCGAACGTCTCGAGTGCGCGCATCGCGCGGTTGGTCATGTTCGTCTGGATTCCGAGGGTCGGCGAGAATTGCGATGGCTTCAGGTCGTCCGCCGGCGCAGTCGCCTGAAACGGCGTGTTGTTGGAATTGAAGACGAAGCCCGATTTCGGATTCCATATCTGCGGGATCCGGTCGAATGGCAGATAGGAATGCCAGATGAGATCCGAGCGGTCGCCTGGCAGCACCTTCTTCCAGTTCACGCCTTCCTTGCGAACGGGAAATTGGCCGTTGTAGACGTAGCCGATGTTTCCCTTCTCGTCGGCATAGAGATAGTTGATGCTGGGCAACGCGCCGATGCGCATCGCCTGTTTCCATTCGTCCAGGTTGCCGGCTTTGTCGAGGCGATAATATTGCAGCGCCTGGCGTATCTCACCCATGCCCGCATAGCGGATGGCGAAGACGCCATGGTCTGTCTTGAGCACTGGACCTTGTGCCGCATAGAGCACGTCGCGATGAACGGTCCAGATAAAAGGTCCCCAGATCTTCACGCGGATCGCGGCATCGCTCCTTTGAAAGTCACGCCACTTGCCGTCGAGAAGGTACTGGTTGTCATTCGCCGGATTGATCTTGAGACGGTAGATGTCGACGAGGTCTGGATCGTTGACCGTGCACGCCCAGCCGAGATGCGCGTTGTGTCCGTGCAGCATGAAGGGCGAACCGGGAAAGAATCCTCCGGCGACGTGCCAGCCCTGGCCGCTCTCAAGCACCGCTTCGTACCAGGAGACTGGTCCGACATAAGGCTGGTGCGAATTGACGAGCAGGCGCGTGCTGCCGTCAGCGGAGCGCGCCGGGCCGACCGCGATCCCGTTCGAGCCGATTTCCGGCATCGGTTTGCCGCCCGTATCCTTGACGAGCTTCCTCAGCGTGCTGTCGAGGCCGTAGAAGAACGGCGTCTTGAACACGAAGCCCGCAGCGACATCCTTTCCGGTGAGCGGCAGGAGATCGTCCTTCACCTTCTCCGGATTGAGCGCCGCATAATAGTTCACGCCGTCGGCGTAGGCTTCGAGGACCGCGCGCACATCCCGGGGCAGCGAAGCGTATTTGCCGTTCACCGTCTCCCACACATGCATCAGATGCACGATGTAGTCCGTGGGCGCGGCCTTCAGACCTTCGCTCGCCGCGAGAGCGCCGCGCGTCGCGAGTGCCACGTCCTGAATGGTCGCGAAATCATCCTCGGAATGGGCGAACGCAAGTCCGAACGCCACGTCGGCGTCGCGCTTTCCGATGATGTGCGGGACGCCGTAATTGTCGCGCACGACGCGCACATGATAGGCGCGGGCTTTGGAAATCAGAGTGGCAGGGTCGGGAGGAGACGGTCTGCCGATGCGGTCGCTGATCACGATAAAAAGAAGAAAAGCGGCAATGACGGACACAAGCCCGATCCCGGCCCACTTCGCGAAGCGCATGTCACATCCCCAGCGGGTCGATTCTGATCCATCGGAGATACAGGGTCTCACCGGACGGACGCAAACCGGATGCGCCGAAAGCGGGCGTATCCTGCTCGCTTTCGCGTCGGGCCGATACGTGCGCGACGCGGGATCGGATCACTTCGAAATCTGCTGATCCGCATGGGAGATGCGGCCGTACCACGCTCGATCACGAAGGAGCGCGGCATGGCCAGGATCGGTATCGTTGGCACGGGGATTTCAGGACTTGCCGCGGCTTATCTGCTTCAGCCGCATCACGAGATCGTCGTGTATGAGAACGCCGCCAGGATCGGCGGGCATTCGCGCACGCTCGAAATCGATTACGACGGCGAGCGAATTCCGGTCGATACGGGCTTCATTGTCTTCAACAAAAAGAACTATCCGCACCTCACGGCGATGTTTGGCCATCTGGGCGTGCCCGTCCACAAGAGCGACATGACGTTCGCAGCGACCATTCGCAACGGTTGGCTGGAATGGGGAGCGAAAGATCTGGACGCAATCATCGGCCAGCGTCGCAACCTGTTGCGTCCGAGCTTTGGGCTGCTGGTCCGCGATGTCCTCAAATTCAACGCGGCTGCACTCGAAACCGTGGAGCGATGCCCCGAACTCACGCTGGACGAGCTGATCGAGGAATTGCGGCTTGGAGAATGGTTCCGGCGCTATTACCTGCTGCCGATGAGCGGGGCCATCTGGAGCTGTCCGCCGCGCGAGATGTTGGCATTTCCCGCGCGAACGCTCGTGCGCTTCTTTGCCAATCACCATCTCCTGAGCGCGAGCGGCCAGCCGCAATGGTACACGGTCACCGGCGGCGCCCGGGAATATGTCCGCCGCCTCACGCATTCATTCGCCAGCAGAATCCGAACCTCCTGCGGCGTGGCTTCGATCAGGCGGGAGAACGGGAAGGTTCTCCTCCGCGACCAACAGGGGAATTCTGAGAGCTTCGATCACGTCGTCTTTGCGTGCCATGGCGACGAGGCCCTTGCCCTGCTCTCCGACGCGGATGTCCGGGAGCGGTCCGCCCTTGGCGCCTTCCGCTACCAGGCCAACCGGGCAGTGCTCCACAGGGACACGAGCGTGATGCCGAAGCGCAAGCGCTGCTGGGCGAGTTGGGTCTACACCTCGGACGGGCGCGACGACGATCCCGCGATATCCGTCACCTATTGGATGAACCGCCTGCAGGGGATCCGGCAGGACAAGCCGCTCTTCGTCACGCTCAACCCAACCCATGCCATTCCGCCGCACACGGTGTTCGACGAGCACCTCTTCATGCATCCGGTTTTCGATCGCGCTGCCCTGGCCGCGCAATCGGAAATCGCCGCACTGCAGGGTGCGCGCTCAACCTGGTTTTGCGGCGCCCATCTCCGCCACGGCTTCCACGAGGACGGCTTGGCCAGTGCCGTTCATGTTGCGCTGCATCTCGGCGCCGTCATTCCCTGGCAGGCCGGGAAGGCCTTGCCGGAGCCAGAAAGGGCCCGCCGGAGCCAGGGCCTCGTCGCGCCGGCAAGCCTGTCTCCGGTGGCCCTGCAACAGGTGGCTGGCGCCGCCTGAAGGAACAGGCTCGCTTTGGCGACGTTTTGGCTATGTTATATTGCCTGCTCTATCTAATCGGGGGGCGGATAGCGATGGGAATGATCCCGAATTCCTACGTCGAGAAGCTTTGGACGAATGCCCTGTCACGGCTTCAATACGGCACGCTCGATTTCGTGACGCCGTCGGGCGA
>Ga0335083_10008653_pt1 | contig 12416 bp, 9 predicted proteins | sample Lox_Sample_42_FD_206716 | JGI IMG/M metagenome (GOLD analysis project Ga0335083, IMG submission 206716) | Soil microbial communities from Loxahatchee National Wildlife Refuge, Florida, United States - Lox_Sample_4.2 | ecosystem: Environmental > Terrestrial > Soil > Wetlands | place: USA: Florida... | reverse complement strand
AGGTCACCGCAATCCACATAAGCGCTGCGCAACCTCTGATTGCACTGTTTTATAACCGTGCATTTGGCCCGTAGGCTGGGGAGATGCTCACTGACTCCTATGGGCGCGTGGCGACCGATCTGCGGGTCTCGCTCACCGATCGGTGCAACCTGCGGTGCGCCTACTGCATGCCGCCCGAGGGTCTGGACTGGCTGCCAGCGCCCGAGGTGCTCACCGGCGACGAGCTGATCCGGCTGATCAGGATCGGTGTCGAGACGCTCGGCATCAGGGAGGTCAGGTTCACCGGCGGCGAGCCGCTGCTCCGCCGCGACCTGGTAGAGATCATCACGGCCACCGCCGCCCTCACGCCGCGGCCCGACATCTCGCTGACCACCAACGGGATCGGCCTCGACCGGCGCGCGGTCGCGCTGCGCGACGCCGGCCTCGACCGGATCAACGTTTCACTCGACACGCTGCGGCCCGAGGTGTTCAGGAAGCTGACCCACCGCGACCGGCTCGCCGACGTGCTGTCCGGCCTCGCCGCGGCCGCCGCCGCGGGGCTCACCCCGGTCAAGGTCAACGCCGTGCTGATGCGCGACCTGAACGAGGACGAGGCGCCCGAACTGCTGCGCTACTGCCTGGAGCACGGCTACGAGCTGCGGTTCATCGAGCAGATGCCGCTCGACGCGCAGCACGGCTGGAAGCGTACCGAGATGGTCACCGCGGGCGAGGTCTTCCAGACGCTGTCGGCCGCTTTCGAGCTTTCCGAGGACGCCGAACGGGTTCGTGGCGCCGCCCCCGCGGAAACCTTCCTCGTCAACGGCGGCCCGGCCCGCGTCGGGGTGATCGCGTCCGTCACCCGGCCGTTCTGCGGCGCGTGCGACCGGGTGCGGCTCACCGCCGACGGGCAGATCCGCAACTGCCTGTTCGCCAGGTCGGAAAGCGACCTGCGCGCGCCGCTCCGCTCCGGCGCCTCCGATGAAGAGATCGCGGCGCGCTGGCGGTCCGCGGTCGCGTCGAAGCTGCCGGGGCACGGGATCAACGACCCGACGTTCCTCCAGCCGGACCGGCCGATGTCGGCGATCGGCGGCTAGGCAGCCGGGTTCCGGCTAGATGCCTAGCTGGCTGCCGTCAATCGACTCGGCGGCGGACGGCGCGGTGATCGTCTTGGCGCTGTTGTAGTCGCCGAAGGTGATCGAGCCCCCGGTAACCTGCGGTGCGGTGATCTTGAGCAGCAGCGGAGTGGTGGTGTTCGACACGGTGGCGATGCCCGGCTTGCCCGCCCGGGTGATCTGGTAGGCGGGCGCGCCCTGGTAGGTCACCGGGGTGGCCGTGAAGTTCGAGCCCGATGGCTTCGGCAGCGAGCTGAACAGCCCGTTGAACGTGCACACGGTGGCGAGGTTGCTCACCTGCTTGTCGCTGGCCTTGACCTTGATGTACTTGTCTTGGACGAGTGCCATGGCCTGCTTGCTCAGGTGCAGGCTCTGGTAGAAGGCGGCGCTCGGCATCAGCCAGATGTAGCCGCCGGTCTGCACGATCTTGAACGTCTCGGTCTTCGACACCGAGATCGTGCCGCTGCAGCCCTGCTTCTTGACTAGGAGCAGGTCGAACGAGACGGCCTGGCCCTTGGTGGCGCTCGTGCTGATGCTCTGGCCCGCCACCTGGACACTGCTCGCCGCCCGGGTGTTCGCGATGGCCTTGGCGGCGAGCGCGGTGGCCGCCGCGCCGGTCAGCTTCCCGGTGGCGGCGGCGCTGGGGCTAGCCGGGCTCGAGGTCGCCGGCGTCGTGGCCGTGGACGTTGACGAACTGCATCCGCTCGCCAGGGCGACGGTCGCACCCATACCGACCAGCACCGCTCCGGCGGCGATGGCGTGGCTCACCGGAGCCCTCCGGGGCACCCGGAATCGCAGTGTGCTCATGCGGCCCCCCAACCTCCGAGACACTGCACGTACTGTTACCCAGTTGAGACAATGAGTAACTAATCGCGCGTTACGCCCGCAGGCGGCGCAGGTCGCCGGGGAGGCGCTCGGTTACCCGGGCCCGGTCCAGGTACTCAAGCAGCGGGATGGCCACCCTCCTGGAGGTGCGCAGCGCCTGGCGGGCCTGGGAGGTGGTGAACGGCTGCTCGAGGCCGGCCAGCACGCGGGCCGCCTCCTTGTCGGCACCGGGCGCGAGCACCACCAGGTCGGCCACCCGCAGCAGCAGGCCGACCCGCGCGGCGGCGGCGAGCGCCTTGGCGTCGAGCCCTAGCTCGCGCAGCCGCTCGGTGTCCGGTGCGGCGAACGGGTCGCCGGCGAGGTCGCCGAGTACCGCCGCCACCGCGTCGGCGATCCGCGGCGGGAGCTGGGCGGCGGCCGCCGCCCTGGCGACCGCGGCATCGGCGGCCACTGGCTGCGCCCCGGCGCCGGCGCCCTCGTCGGCCGGAGGTTCCTCGCCTGCCTGCTTGCTGAATATGCGCAGGTACGCGCCGTCGAGCACGACGTCGCCGCCCGCCAGGGCGGGCACCAGGTCGCGGCTCGGCAGCCCGAGCGCGGCGCGTGCCGCCTCGGCGGGCATGCCGGGCGCGAGCGGATCCCTGGCGCAGAAGGCGGCGACGGCCTTGGGCAGTTCCGCGCGCAGCCACGCCCAGTGGCCGGGGTCGGCCAGCCAGTCCCCCGCAACCGGGGCCGGCAGGCCGCCTGCTCCCGCGGCGGCCAGCTGGGGCGCGCGCAGCAGCTTGTGCCTGCGCAGCAGGTCCGCCGCCGCGGGCACGTCGGGCCAGCCGGCGAGCTCGCGGACGGCCGCGGCGCCCGCGCCGCGCCTGGCAAGCGGCGGCGGACACGTGTCGAGCACGCGCGCGCCGTAGATGGCGAGGCCCGCGGCGCCCGGGTCACGCAGGATCACCCGGTCGCCGGCGTGCAACGGCAGCGGGTCGCGCAGCCGCAGCCGCGCGTAGACCGCGGGATCCGCCGTGCCGAGCAGCCGGACGTTCGCCTGGGTGCGCGCGGAGCCGATGTGCAGCAGCAGGCTCGGCGGGAACTTTGGCCTGGGGTCGGCGGCCGCCGGGGTGATCCTGACGTCGATCTCGGCGGTGAGCGTCCAGCGGCCAGGCTCGATCAGCGCCATGCCGCGCTCCGGCAGGCCGGCCGGGATGCCGCGCAGGTTGAGCGCCACCCGGGCGACGCCGGTCACCGCGTCGGCCGGCTCGCCGAGCGCCTCGAGGCCGCGCACCCGGACGGGGCGGCCGGACGGGGAAAGCAGCAGCTCCTGGTTGTTCCTGACCGTCCCGGCGGGCAGCGTGCCGGTGACGACGGTGCCCGCGCCGCGGATGGTGAACGAGCGGTCGATCCACAGGCGGACGGGCGCCTCGTCACCGCTGGCCGGGCTCAGCGAGGCGACCAGGCGGCCGAGCGCGGCCCGCAGGTCGTCAAGACCCTGGCCGGTGACCGCGCTGACTTCGACCGCCTCGACGGCGCCGAGGCTTGTCCTGGCGATCTCGGCGAGCGCCTGGCGGGTCGCGGGGCCGGGATCCGCCAGGTCGGAGCGGGTGACGACGAGCAGGCCGTGCCTGACGCCGAGCGCGTCGACGGCGGCGAGATGCTCGGCGGACTGCGGCATCCAGCCGCCGTCGGCCGCCACAATGAACATGACGGCGGGGACGGGGCCGAGCCCGGCGAGCATGTTCGGGACGAACCGCTCGTGGCCGGGCACGTCGACGAAGGCGAGCCGCTCCGTGCCTGACAGGGTCATCCAGGCGTAGCCGAGGTCGATGGTCATGCCGCGGCGGCGTTCCTCCGCCCAGCGGTCGGGTTCCATGCCGGTGAGCGCGCGCACCAGGGTGGACTTGCCATGGTCGACGTGCCCGGCGGTGGCGACGACGTACATCAGTCACCAGCCGCGAGCAGCACCGCGGTGACCAGCCGCTCGTCGTCGGCCGGGTCGACGGACCGCAGGTCGAGCAGGAGTGCGCCGCCTGCCACCCGGCCGGCCACCGCCGGCGTCTCGCCGCGGCGGACGGCCGGGCCGTGGCGCAGCGCGGGCGCGAGTTCCGCCGGCAGTGCTATCGCCACACTCGGCAGGGTGACGCCAGGCGCGCCGCCGCCGCCGACGGCGGCCTCCGCGTCGACCACGCGCGCGGGAATGTCGTGGGCGGTGAGGGTCGCCGCTATCCGTTCGGCGCGATCGGACAGGGCGGCGGTGACTGTCGTCAGCGAGCGGGCGACGGGCGGGAGCGGACCGCTGATCGTCGCCTCGAGGGCGGCGAGGGTCAGCTTGTCGACCCGCAGCGCCCGGGCGAGCGGATGGCGCAGCAGCGTGCGCACGAGGGGCTCGTCGCCGAGGAGAATGCCCGCCTGCGGGCCGCCGAGCAGCTTGTCGCCGCTCGCGGTGACCAGGTTCGCGCCCTGGGCGAGCGAGGTGGCCGCGTCCGGCTCGCCGGGCAGCAGCGGGTGCGGTGCGAGCAGGCCCGAGCCGATGTCGTGCACGAGGGTGACGTTCAGCGCGGCGAGTTCGGTGACTTCCGCCTGCCTGGTGAAGCCCTCCACGCGGTAGTTGGACGGGTGGACCTTGAGTATGAAGCCTGTCCGCTGCGAGAGCGCCTGCTGGTAGTCCTCGACGGTGGTCCTGTTCGTGGTGCCGACCTCGCGCAGCCGCGCGCCGGTGGACGCGAGCAGGTCGGGGAGGCGGAACCGGTCGCCGATCTCGATCAGCTCGCCGCGGCTGATGACGATCTCCCGCCCGTCGCCCGCCAGCGCGGTGGCGGCGAGGACGAGGGCGGCGGCGTTGTTGTTGACCACCCCGGCCGCCCCGGCGGCCGGCACCGCACGCCGCAGCGCCTCGATGACCCCCCGGCCGCGCTGCCTTGACCTGGCCCCCGAGTCCAGGTCGAACTCGACATCGCAGGTGCCCGCCGCGGCGAGCAGCGCGTCCGTCGCCGCCTTGCTGAGCGGTGCGCGGCCCAGGTTGGTGTGCACGAGGACCCCGGTGGCGTTGATCACCGGTGTCAGCGACGCCGCGGTCGCCGGCAGCTCCCCGACGGCGGCGTCGGCGACCCGGTCCGGGGTGATCTCGCCGGCCCGCGCCCTGCCCTGCGCACGGTTGACCGCGGCCTTGACCAGGTCCCTGCCGAGCCGGTCCTCCGCCAGCCGCAGCCGGGGGTCGGCGAGCAGCTGGTCGGTCCGCGGTATCTGCCGCAGCAGGGCACGGTCCGGCTCGGCGCCGTGAGCGAGGTCATCCACGCTGGTGACCCTACTCCGCGCGGCGTCCCGCGGACACCGCCGAGGTTTCCCGACTGCGCGCTAGCTGAGCTGGCGCAGCCCGCTCAGCACCTGGCGCAGGACCTCCACCGATGGCGGCTGGTACTTGCTTACGGCGCGGTGCGATCGCGTGGGCTCCACCCCCGTCCGCGCTCGCACCCGCCGTACCTGCAGGGGAACGGCGGGCAGGGCGGGACGGTCGTCGCGCTGCGCCTTCCGGGGCGCGGCGGGCAGCGCGACACGGCCGTCGCGCTGCGTTTGCGGGGGGACGACGGGCTGCGCGGCCTCCAGCTCCTTTCCCGCTGGCACGCGCCCCGCCTGCGGGGGTACGGCGGGTGGCGCGGCCTCCAGCGCCCTCCGCGCTGGCACCCGCCGCGCCCGCGGGGGAACGGCAGCCGGCGCGACCTCCAGCGTCGGCCGCGCTGGCACGCGCCGCGGCTGCGGACGAGCGGCGCGCGGCGCGGCATGGCCGCGGCCGCCGCCCCGCACCGGGGCGCACAGGCCCGCGCTGACGAGGCTGCCCAGGCACTGGACCGTGTCGGAAAGGGACGCGCCCCTCCGCATGGCCAGTTCGCGCGCGGACACCCGGTCGCCGATCTGGCAGGCGACCTCCCACTGCTCGCGCGTCAGGACGGTTGCCGAAGCCGCGAGGTCGCGCGGCGCCACCGTCGTCGTCGGCTGCAGGCCGTACTCCGCCATCAGCTCGGCCCGCCTGATGGCCTCACCGCGCACGAGGTCGAGGGTGAGCCGCGGGAATAGGTCGGTCGGGGCGAAGACGGCGGGCCTGAAATGGATTCCCGCGACGGGAGAATCCGCCATGAGCGGGATCGTCAGCACCAGGAAAGCGTCGATGACGATGGACTCGATGATCTCGTGCAGCCCGTCCATGGTGAGGTAGCCGTGCCGCAGCACGAGCCCCGCGGCTACGGCGTCGTCTGTCTCCGGGCTTGGGCGAGACTCTCCATCGTCGAGCGAGGGCGCGATGGCGCGCAGCCGGGCGGCGAGGCCTGGGACCCAGGACGCCCTGGCGAAAGTGATGTGACCGTCCTCCAGGTAAATGCGTCCAGACGGATCCCCCTCGATCTCGAGTACTCCCGACTCCGCCCCCTCCACCAGATCCTCGATCACGGCCATGACCCCGGGCCGGACCAGCTCCTCGTGTACCGCTATCGCTACCACGATGACCCCCGATGAGCAGATATGAAATTGGAATTGCCCCATGTCGCGGCATACCCCTTATGCCGCGTTCTCCCGTATAGCGTTCAAATCGGACAAATACGGCTGCCGCCTTTGATTGAACGCCAAGGCGAGCGTACCGTTTCCACGAGTCCTGAATACCTCACTATGGGGTAACTGTTGTGTGTCGCCATGGACAGTGTTGATCGGCGCGGGAAATATCGGGGCCATAACCAAGCCTTATAACTTATAGTAATTGAGAATTACTCTAAGTTAATGCATTCCATTGCACGGCCACCGCACTGCTATAGCAATTAGCAGAACTACTCTTCGCGACGGCGGCGCTGGACAAATTCGAAGCCGAAGCGGCCCTTGACGCACAAGTGGCCGTTGGTGACCTCGCTGTCCAGCGGTGAGGTGACCTTGACGATCGTGTTGTCCTGTACGTGCAGGTCGAGGTTGCAGCCGACGCCGCAGTAGGGGCAGATGGTGGAGGTGACCGTCTGCGCGGACTCGTCCCAGGTGCCCGCCTGGCGCATGTTGTACTCGCTCGCGGGCATCAGCGCGCCCGTCGGGCAGACGCCGATGCAGTTGCCGCAGTAGACGCACGCGGAGTCCGGCAGGGTCACGTCGAACTCGGTGGAGATGCGGGCGTCGAAGCCGCGTCCCGCCACCGCGATCGCGAACGTGTTCTGCGCGTCCTCCCCGCAGGCCTCCACGCACTTGTAGCAGAGGATGCAGCGCGAGTAGTCGCGGACGTAGGCCTCGTTGTCGATCTTGACCGGCTGGCCGACCGTCGCGGCCTCGGCCGTTCCGGTGGCGGCGTGGTGCTCGCCGGGACGGGTGGCGTCCCGCTCCCCCGCCGCGCCGTCCGGCGCCGGCGTCCCGTACCTGGCCGGGTCGACGCCGTACTCGGCGATCCAGCGCTGCACGTCGCCCGAGGCGAGTGACATGTCGGCGGACGAGGCGAGGAACTCAAGGACCATCTTCCTGCTCGTCTTCACCCGCTCGGAGTCGGTGTGCACCTTCATGCCCGGTTCCGCCTTGCGCGAGCACGCGGGGACCAGGGTGCGCGAGCCCTCCACCTCCACCACGCAGACCCGGCACACGTTTACTGGAGTGAGGTTCTCCAGATAGCAGAGCGTCGGGGTGTCGATGCCCTGGCCGCGGCACGCGTCGAGCAGGGTGGCGCCCTCGGGCACGCGGACGGCCTTGCCGTCGATCTCCACGTCGACCAGGCGCTTCGGTGTGTCAAGGAACACTGAGGTCATCGCGGTGAGTCCCCTCATCTCGGTTCTGAAGAGTCGCCGATGAGGCCGAGCTTGACCGCGGACTGCACCGCCGACAGTGCCGTCTGGCCCAGGCCGCAGATCGACGCGTCGCGGGTGACGTAGCCGATGTCGTCGAGCAGCGCGAGTTCGGTGCGCACGGAGCCGAGCGGCGCGCCACCAGCCAGCCGCGCGACAAGTTCCTCCTGCCGGACGGTGCCGACCCGGCAGGGCACGCACTGGCCGCAGGACTCGTCGCGGAAGAACTGGGTGATCCGGCGCAGCAGCGCGGTCACGTCCACCGTGTCGTCGAGAACAAGCACGACGCCTGAGCCGAGGGTCGCGCCCGCGGCGCGCACCCCCTCGAAGGTGAGCGGCATGTCGAGGGCCTGCGGGCCGACGAACACGCCGGCCGCGCCGCCGAGCAGCACGGCTCGCAGCGGCCTGCCGCCCGCCACGCCGCCCGCGCCGTCGATCACGTCGCGCAGCGTCACGCCGAAGTCGTACTCGTACAGGCCGGGCACTTCCACGCAGCCGGACAGGCAGAACAGCCGGGTGCCTGTCGACGCCTCGGTGCCGACGGCGGCGAACGCCGGGCCGCCGACGCGCAGGATCTCGAGGACCGACAGCAGCGTCTCCACGTTGTTGACCGCGGTCGGCTTGCCGAACAGGCCGGACTGGGCGGGGAACGGCGGCTTGTTCCGCGGCTCGGCGCGCTTGCCCTCGAGCGAGTTGATGAGCGCGGTCTCCTCGCCCGCGATGTACGCGCCGGCGCCGCGCCTGATCTCGATGTCGAAGGCGAAGCCCGCGCCGAGCACGTCAGCGCCGAGGAAGCCGTGCGCGCGGGCCTGGCCGAGCGCGTGCGCGAGGCGCGCCTCCGCCGTCGGGTACTCGCCGCGGATGTAGATGTAGCCCTGCTCCGCGCCGCAGGCGTAGCCCATGATGGTCAGCGCCTCGACGAGCGCGTACGGGTCGGCCTCCATCAGCACCCGGTCCTTGAAGGTGCCCGGCTCCGACTCGTCGGCGTTGCAGACCACGTAGTGCGGCCTTACCGGGTTGCCCGCGACCGCGTCCCACTTGATGTGCGTGGGGAACGCGGCGCCGCCACGGCCCATCAGCTTGGCGTCGCGGACCTCGCGGATGACGCCCTGCCGTCCAAGCGCGACGGCGCGGCGGAGCATCTCATAGCCGCCCGCGGCCCGGTACGAGCCGAGGGACGACGGGTCGATGTGGCCGAGGCGGCGCAGCAGCGAGACCCTTCCGGCCGCCGGTGCGGAGTTCGTGGCGGGAGCGGAGTCAGCCGAACCCGTTCCGGATGATGATTCAGGTAGTTGCGGGACTAGGACTCCGAGGGGGACCTCGGCCGGCGACTCGCCGGCGGTCAGCGCGTGCCAGATGGCGTCGGGGGTCGCCGGGGCGATATCGCGCCGTGCGACGGCCGCGCCCGCTCGCTGGATCAGCGCGGCAGAGCCGCGGTCGCACTTGCCCAGGCAGGGCGAGCGCTGCCAGGTGACGCCGGTGCCGTTCAGCCCCCCGCCAGGAAACACAGCTTCCGTGCCCTCGTGACCGAACCTGCGGGTCATCTCGGCGCACAGTTCCTCCGCGCCCGCGACCTGGCAGGCGACGTCGTCGCAGACGTGCACCACGGCGCCGGGCGCCGGGCTGAGGCGGAACAGGGCATAGAAGGACGCGACCCCGTACGCCTCGGCCGGCGGGACCGTCAGGCGCTCCGACACGTAATCGAGCGCGCCCGGGCTGATCCAGCCCGCCCGTTCCTGCACCGCGTGCAGCACGGTGATCAGCAGATGGCGGCGGTCGCGTGCGGCACGGCCGCCGAACGCGACGTGCGCGTCCTGCGCCCGGCGCTCGCCGCCCTCCCACTGGGAGGCCGGCGGCCCGAGCACCTCGTCGACGGCCGCGCGCTCTTCGTCGGTCGCCTTCGCCTTCGCCGTCAGGCGCAGGTCCACTAAGAAATCACCTCTGGTGTCCCCAGTCGTGTCATGATCGCGGCCGCCTCCTCGGGTGACGCCTTCTCCACCCGGATCGCGGTCGCCTTGAACTCCGCGGTGCCCGACTTCGGATCCCAGGTGTCGAGGGTGAGGACGTTGATCTCCACCTGGTCGGGGAAGTGCAGCGTCATGAACGCGAGCCCCTCCCGGAGCGATTCGTCCACGAGCACGGGAGCGGTGATCGAGCCGCGCCGCGAGGTGATCTTGGCGATCGCACCGTCGTCGAGGCCCAGGTTCGCCGCGTCCTCCGGCGACAGGTTCAGCGTCTCCGGGCGCCGCAGCGGCGTCGTGAACTGGTTGGTCGCCACGCCGGTGTTGTAAGAGTCGAGACGGCGGCCCGTGGTGAGCCTGACCGGGTACTCGTCGGTGAGCGTGTCCAACGGGTCTTCCTGCTCGACAGGGAAGAACGGCGCTGGCTTGCCGCGCTTGGCCGGGTCCTCCTCCCACAGCCTGGCATGGAGGAACAGGGTGCCCTCCGACTCATCGTCCGGGCACGGCCACTGGACGCCGCCTAGCCGCTCCATCTTTTCGTAGCTCATGCCGCGGTGCATCGGCGACAGCTCGCGCAGTTCCTCCCACAGGTCCTCGGCGCTCGGGTCGCCCCAGTCGTAGCCGAGCCTCTTGGCGAGCTCGCCGATGATCCAGATGTCGTCGCGGGCGCCCTCAGGCGGCTCGATCGCCTTGCGGACGCGCTGCACGCGGCGCTCGCTGCTGGTGACCGTGCCCTCGGCCTCGCACCACGACGCGGTGCCTGGCAGCACCACGTCGGCCACCTTGGCGGTGTCGGTCAACACAATGTCCTGGACAACCAGGCAATCGAGGCCCTCGAGCATCTTGCGGGTGTGGTGCGTGTCGGCCTCGGAGTTCATCGGGTTCTCGCCGATGACGTAGGCGCAGGTGAGCTCGCCGCGCGCCATGGCGTCGAACATCTGCGACAGGTGCATGCCCGCCTTGGGCGGGATCGGGACGCCGTACTTTTTACTGAATCGGTCTCTGGCCTCGTGGTCGAGCGCGATGTCCTGGAAGCCGACGAGCTTGTTCGGGATGGCGCCCATGTCGCCGCCGCCCTGGACGTTGTTCTGGCCTCTTAGCGGGACGAGCCCCGAGCCGTACTTGCCGACGTGCCCGGTCAGCAGGGCGAGGTTGATCAGCGCGAGGACGTTGTCCGTGGCGTTGTGGTGCTCGGTGATGCCGAGCGTCCAGCAGATCTGCGCCCTGTCCGCCCTGGCGTAGTCGTGGGCGAGCTGCCTGATCAGCTCCTTCGGCACGCCTGAGTCGCGCTCGGCCCGCTCGAGCGGGTACTTGGCGACCTGCTCCTTGTAGGCCTCGAAGCCGACCGTGGCGCGCCTGATGAACTCCTCGTCTGTCAGGCCCGCCGTGATGATCTCGTTCGCGATCGCGTTGGCCAGGCTGATATCAGAGCCGACGTGGATGCCGAGCCACGCGTCCGCCCACTTCGCGGTGTCCGAGCGCCGTGGGTCAACGGAGTACATCCTGGCGCCGTTGCGTATGCCCTTAAGTACATGGTGGAAGAAGATCGGGTGCGCTGCGCGCGCGTTCGTCCCCCACATGACGATGAGGTCCGCGTCTTCCGCCTCCCGGTAGGAGCTGGTGCCGCCACCTGCTCCGAAAACTGCCGCCAGACCGGCGACACTGGGGGCGTGTCAAGTGCGGTTACATGAGTCGATGTTGTTGGTTCTCATGGCGGCCCGAGTGAACTTCGCCGCGGCGTAGTTCATCTCGTTGGACGCCTTGGAACAGCTGAACACGCCGAAGGTCTTTGTGGCGTCGCCACCTCGCGCCCTGGCGAATCCCGCCGCGGCGCGATCGAGCGCCTCGTCCCAGGTCGCGGGGCGCAATTCCCCGTTTTCCCGGACCAGCGGCTCTGTCAGTCGCACCAGTTTGCCAAGTTCCCTGGTCCTCTGCCTGCCCACAGCGCGCACCTCCGTCCAGTGACGCGGACTGTCCGCGGTACTCTCGACTAACTGCAATTACGCTACTACCGGGCAAATCGGCCGTCGATAACGCGCGCGGCTGCCTGGGGATCGCCCAGCGGCGACCCGCCCGCCTTGTCGCCCGCCACAGGACCCCGGTTCGTCGCGGTCTACGTGGCTGTTATCGGCATATCCCCAGTATCCGCCCGGCCTGGACGATACGCCAAGCTGAGGCGGTGCGTGATTCGGCCGCCGGGGCGGCCGGCCGTCCATCATGGCGCCGGCAAGAAGCAGACAGTGTCGCCGGTCGCGAGCGGGACGGAGGGGTCGCGTTTGATCTCGTCGGCGTTGATCTCGTCGCCGAAGATCTCGTCGCCGAAGATCTCGTCGCCGTTGAGCGTGGCGGTGACGTGCCGGTCGAAAGGCAGGCCGACCGCTTCCGCCGCCGCGCCGACGGTCGCCGCGCGGACTGACCACGGGCCGGCCGGGCGGCCTGCCTCGGTCACCGCCTTCACCAGGGCGCCGCACAGCCGCACGGTCACTTCCGGCGCCGGCCGCAGCCTGGCGGCGGCGTAGTCGTCGGGAGTGTTGACGTTCAGCAGCGAGTCCAGGTCCGGGTCGAGCGCGGCGAGCGACGGGTCGGCGAGCAGCGCCGCGTCGTCGAGCCTGGTGACGGCGCACTCCGCGAACAGGAACGCGGGCCGCGGCCTGCCCTCCTTGACGAGGCGTTCGGCGAGTTCGGCGAGGCCGGTGCGGTAGGCGGCGGCCAGCGGCTGCTGGTAGCCGCGGGCTACCGGCAGTGCCACGTCCGGGCGG
>Ga0335083_10008651_pt1 | contig 12419 bp, 4 predicted proteins | sample Lox_Sample_42_FD_206716 | JGI IMG/M metagenome (GOLD analysis project Ga0335083, IMG submission 206716) | Soil microbial communities from Loxahatchee National Wildlife Refuge, Florida, United States - Lox_Sample_4.2 | ecosystem: Environmental > Terrestrial > Soil > Wetlands | place: USA: Florida... | reverse complement strand
GTGTGATCGACCCGGGCTTGGCCAGCACCTGACCGCGCTCGACCTCCTCGCGCTTGGTCCCGCGCAGCAACACCCCAATGTTGTCGCCCGCCTGCCCCTGATCGAGCAGCTTGCGAAACATCTCCACCCCCGTGCACACCGTCTTGGTCGTGGGCCTCAAGCCCACGATCTCGATCTCATCGCCCACCTTGACTATCCCGCGCTCCACCCGCCCGGTGACCACCGTGCCGCGCCCCGAAATCGAGAACACGTCCTCCACCGGCATCAAAAACGGCCCGTCCAAGGCCCGCTTCGGCTGCGGAATGTAGCTGTCCAGCGCATCGGCCAGCTTCATGATCGAGCCCTCGCCCAGATCCCCCTTGTCGCCTTCCAACGCTTTCAGCGCCGAGCCAATGATGATGGGCGTCTTGTCGCCAGGAAACTCGTACTTGGTCAAAAGCTCGCGCACCTCGATCTCGACTAGCTCCAACAGCTCCTGGTCATCGACCATGTCGGCCTTGTTCAAATACACCACGATGTAGGGCACCCCCACCTGGCGCGCCAGCAAAATGTGCTCGCGCGTCTGCGGCATGGGCCCATCGGCGGCCGATACCACCAAAATCGCCCCGTCCATCTGCGCCGCTCCCGTGATCATGTTCTTCACGTAGTCGGCATGCCCTGGACAGTCCACGTGCGCATAGTGGCGTTTGGAGGTCTCGTACTCCACGTGCGCGGTGTTAATGGTGATCCCGCGCGCCTTCTCCTCCGGTGCATTGTCGATCTGATCGTAGGCCTTCGCCTCCCCGCCAAACTTCTTCGACAACACCAGCGTCAGCGCCGCCGTCAACGTGGTCTTCCCATGGTCCACGTGCCCAATGGTGCCTACGTTCACGTGCGGCTTGGTGCGCTCAAACTTTCCTTTCGCCATGACCGGTTCCCTCTACTCGTCGAATCTCGTTCCCGATGCGGGTGTCATTTCTTGTTGATCACCGCCTCCGCCACGCTCTTGGGCGCCTCGGCGTAGTGCTTGAACTCCATCGTGTAGGTCGCCCGCCCCTGACTGAGCGAGCGCAGCGTCGTGGAGTAGCCGAACATCTCCGCTAGCGGGACTTCGGCCTTGACCAACTTGATGCCGCCGGTCTGGTCTTCCATGCCCTGGATCATGCCGCGCCGCGAGGACAGATCGCCGACCACGTTGCCCATGAACTCCTCCGGGGTCTCCACCTCCACCGCCATCATGGGTTCGAGCAGCACGGGGTTCGCCTTGCGCATCCCATCCTTGAAGGCGATCGAGCCGGCCATCTTAAACGCCTGCTCCGAGGAGTCCACCTCGTGGTAGGAGCCGTCGACCAGGGAAACCTTGACGTCCACCACCGGGAAGCCCGCCAGCACACCGCTGGTGGTCGCATCCACTACACCCTTCTGCACCGCGGGAATGTACTCGCGCGGAACCACCCCGCCCTTAATGGCGTCGACGAACTCGAAGCCCTTGCCGGCCGGGTTGGGCTCGAGCTTGAGCCAGACATGTCCGTACTGCCCTTTGCCGCCAGACTGCTTGATGAACTTGCCCTCGATCTCCACCGGCTTCTTGATCGCCTCGCGGTAGGCCACCTGCGGCTTACCGACATTGGCCACCACGCCGAACTCGCGCTTCATGCGATCGACGATGATCTCGAGATGCAGCTCGCCCATGCCGGAGATGATGGTCTGACCGGACTCCTCGTCGGTATGCACCCGGAACGACGGGTCCTCCTGAGCGAGCCGGCCCAACGCCGTGCCCATCTTCTCCTGGTCGGCCTTGGTCTTGGGCTCCACCGCCTGAGAGATCACCGGCTCGGGAAACTCGATCTTCTCGAGAATGATGATCTTCTCCGGATCGCACAGCGTGTCGCCGGTGCTCGCCTCCTTCAATCCGACGACCGCGGCGATGTCGCCGGCGCGGACCTCTTTGATCTCTTCACGCTGGTTGGCGTGCATCTGCAACAGGCGGCCGACGCGTTCCTTCCGACCCTTGATCGGGTTGTACACCATGTCTCCGGAAGCGACGACTCCGGAGTAGACACGGAAAAAGCTCAGCTGCCCCACGTACGGATCGGTCATGATCTTGAAGGCGAGGCCGGCGAACGGCTCTTGGTCGCTCGCCCCGCGCTGGGCGGGCTGGCCGTTTTCGAGGATGCCTTTCACCGGGGGGATGTCGACCGGAGCGGGGAGATAGTCGATGACGGCGTCCAGCATGGCTTGAACGCCCTTGTTCTTGAACGCCGAGCCGCACAGCATCGGCACGATCTCGCCGGCGATGGTGCGCATGCGTAGGCCCTGCTTGATCTCCTCAGCGGTGAGCTTCCCGCCTTCGAGGTACTTGTTCATCAGCTCTTCGGAGGCTTCGGCAGCCGCCTCCACCATCTTCTCGCCCCATTCCTGTGCAAGCGCGGCGAGCTCCGACGGGATCTCGCGGAACTCGAACTTCATGCCCTGGGTGCTGTCGTCCCAGAAGATCCCCTTCATCCGAACGAGATCCACCACGCCCTGGAACTTGTCTTCGGCTCCGATCGGAATCTGGACCGGGACCGGGTTGCCCTGCAGGCGCTCCCGCATCTGACGGTAGACCTTGAAGAAGTCCGCCCCGATGCGGTCCATCTTGTTGACGAAGGCCAGGCGCGGCACCTTGTACTTATTGGCCTGACGCCACACCGTTTCCGACTGGGGCTGCACGCCCCCCACAGAGTCGTACACCATGCACGCCCCGTCCAGCACGCGCATCGAGCGCTCCACCTCGATGGTGAAGTCCACGTGCCCGGGCGTATCGATGATGTTGATCCGATGCTCCGGATACTTGCCCTCCATGCCCTTCCAAAAGCAGGTCGTGGCCGCCGAGGTGATGGTGATTCCGCGCTCGCGCTCCTGCTCCATCCAGTCCATGACGGCCGCGCCGTCGTGCACCTCGCCCATCTTGTGCGAGACCCCGGTGTAGAACAGGATCCGCTCGGTGGTCGTGGTCTTGCCGGCATCGATATGGGCGCTGATGCCGATGTTGCGATACCGCTCGATAGGTGTGTTACGTGGCACTTTTACAACCCCGCAGCCGCTAGAACCGGTAGTGCGAGAACGCCTTGTTCGCTTCGGCCATGCGGTGCACCTCCTCGCGCTTCTTCATCGCCCCGCCGCGTCCCTCGGCAGCCTCCTGAAGCTCGTTCGCCAAGCGGGAGACCATCGATTTCTCGCCGCGCTTGCGCGCGGCATCTCGGAGCCAGCGCATCGCGAGCGCCGTACGCCGCACCGAGCGCACCTCCACCGGCACCTGGTAGTTCGCACCGCCCACGCGCCGGCTCTTGACCTCGACGACCGGCCGCACGTTGGACAGCGCGTTCGAAAACACCTCGAGGGGATCCTTGCTCCCCTTCTTGGCGATCTGCTCCAACGCCCCGTATACCATGCGTTCGGCGACCGACTTCTTGCCGCGCGTCATCACCACGTTAACGAACTTGGCCACGTCCTGGCTGCTGTACTTCGGATCCGGCAGGATCACCCGTTTGGGGACTTCTCTGCGTCTGGGCATCGCTTTCCTCGAATCTCGTGAACTATGGGCCGGCGGCGGCGTTCCTCTGCGGCTCGCTTATGCGGCTTTGGGACGCTTCGCGCCGTACTTCGAGCGCCCTTGCTTCCGATCCTTGACCCCCTGCGTGTCCAGGCTCCCCCGCACGACGTGGTAGCGCACTCCCGGCAGGTCCTTCACGCGTCCGCCGCGGATCAGCACCACGGAGTGCTCCTGCAGGTTGTGGCCTTCGCCACCGATGTAGCCGATCACCTCGAAGCCGTTGGTCAGCCGCACCTTGGCGACCTTGCGCAGAGCCGAGTTCGGCTTCTTCGGCGTGGTGGTGTAGACGCGAGTGCAGACACCGCGCCGCTGCGGGCAGTTCTCCAGCGCCGGCACCTTGCTCTTCGCGCGCCTGGCTACACGCGCTCTGCGTACGAGTTGGTTGACTGTCGGCATGCGAGCCTCTTACCTGATCTAGTTGTTTGCGCTGTGTTGCCTGGCCTCGCGGGCGTGAGCGCGGCGTTCGCGCCCCGTTCCCGCCGCCCGCAGAAGGCGCGGGCTGGGTTAGCTCCAAAAAATCGAGGACGGCGAAATGCCGTCCTGATCGGTTCCACCGTGACCCCGCCGTCGGGGATGCTAGCCGGGCGGCCGGGGAAAAAGACGGGCGATTTTAGGGCCCTAGAGAGGTGCTGTCAAGCAAGGGGCAGGCGACACAGGCCGGGACACGAGCCGTCCAGGCCTTGGCCTGCGAGCTGAAGGGCGCGGCCGTGGGAAGCCGCGCCCCAGGCCCTCAAGCCACCTGCTCGTCCTGCGGGGCTGCCACCCCTGCCTCCACCGTCTCCAACAGTTCCGTGGGAGCCGCCAGATCCTCGCCCGCCTGCTGCTTGCGACGCGTGTTGTGATACGCGAGGCCGGTGCCCGCCGGAATGAGACGTCCGACGATGACGTTCTCCTTGAGGCCGCGCAGATCGTCGCGCTTGCCCATGATCGCGGCTTCGGTGAGCACGCGCGTGGTCTCCTGGAACGACGCCGCCGAGATGAACGAATCCGTCGACAGCGACGCCTTGGTGATCCCGAGCAGCATGAACTCGAAGGTCGCCGGCTTCTTGCCGTCGCGCACCGCGCGCTCGTTCTCCTCCAGCAGTTCGGCCCGCTCCACCTGCTCGCCCGGGATGAACTTGGTCTCGCCGGCGTCGGCGATCTGCACGCGCCTCAGCATCTGGCGCACGATCACTTCGATATGCTTGTCGTTGATCTTGACGCCCTGGAGCCGGTAGACGTCCTGCACCTCGTCGGTGATGTAGCGAGCCAGCGCTTCCACACCGAGCAGCCGCAAGATGTCGTGGGGGTCAGCGGGGCCGTCCACGATCATCTCCCCCTTGTTCACGACCTGGCCGTCGTGAGCCATGACGTGCTTGTCCTTGGGGATGAGGTATTCGTGCGCGACGCTGTCGAAGTCGGTGATGACCAGACGCTGCTTGCCTTTGGTGTCCTTGCCGAACGACACCGTTCCGGTCACCTCGGCCAGCATGCCCGCGTCCTTGGGCGAGCGCGCCTCGAACAGCTCCGCTACCCGTGGCAGACCGCCGGTGATATCGCGCGTCTTGGAGGTTTCCTGCGGAATGCGGGCCAACACCTCGCCCACCTGCACCTGCTGCCCGTCCTTCACCGTGATGATCGAGTGGATCTGGAACGTGATGTTGACCGGCAGCTCGCTGCCCGGGATCTTCACCTCCTTGCCCTTGTCGTCGATCAGCTTGACGCTGGGCCGCAGGCCCTTGGCCTGCGACACGCCCCGCCGCTTGGGATCGATGACCACCAGAGTGGACAGCCCCGTCACCTCGTCGATCTGCTTCGCGACCGTCACGCCTTCCTCGACGTTCTCGAACTTGATGCGTCCGGCGTACTCGGTGATGATCGGCCGGGTATGCGGGTCCCAGGACGCCAACATCTTGCCGGCCTTGACCTGCATGCCGTCGGTCACGGACAGCGTGGCGCCGTAGGGCACCTTGTGGCGCTCGCGCTCCCGGCCGTTGTCGTCCACGATCGTGAGCTCGCCGCTGCGCGAGATGGCGATGGGCTCCCCGCGCGGGTTGGTAACGTAGCGCATCTGCGGCGAGTAGCGCACGGTGCCGGTCGACTTGCTCTCGAGCTGACTCACCACCGCGGTACGCGATGCCGCACCGCCGATGTGGAACGTGCGCATGGTGAGCTGCGTCCCGGGCTCGCCGATGGACTGCGCGGCGATCACGCCGACCGCTTCGCCCACGTTCACGAGCTGGCCGCGGCCGAGGTCGCGCCCGTAGCACTTGGCGCACAGACCGTAGCGCGTATCGCAGGTGAGCGGTGTGCGCACGCGCACTTCGTCGATGCCCAGCGCCTCGAGCTGCTCCAGCTCGTCCTCGTTGAGCAGCGTGCCCGCCGGGTACACCGCCAGCCCAGTTTCCGGGTGGTTGATGTCCGTGGCGCAAACGCGGCCCAGGATGCGCTCGCGCAGCGCTTCGACGACCTCCCCGCCTTCGATCAATGCCTTCATCGGCACTCCGTTGGTGGTGCCGCAATCGTCCTCGGTGACCACGAGGTCCTGCGTCACGTCCACCAAGCGCCGCGTCAAGTAGCCTGAGTTGGCCGTCTTGAGCGCGGTGTCGGCCAACCCCTTACGGGCGCCGTGCGTGGAGATGAAGTACTGCAGCACGTTCAGCCCCTCGCGGAAGTTCGCCGTGATCGGGGTTTCGATGATCGAGCCATCCGGCTTGGCCATCAGCCCGCGCATTCCCGCCAGCTGGCGGATCTGCGCCGCAGAGCCGCGGGCGCCCGAGTCGGCCATCATGTAAATGGCATTGAAGGATTCCTGGAACATGGGGCTGCCCTTCTTGTCCTTCATCGGCACCCATTGCCCCTTCTTGGCATCCCACTCGTTAACCGGCTCGGTGCCCAGGCGGTCCATCATGGCCTTGGCCACCATGTCGCCGGCGCGGCCCCAGATGTCGACCACCTTGTTGTAGCGCTCGCCCTGGGTGACCAGTCCGGAGGTGTACTGCGCTTCGATCTCCTGCACCTCCTTTTCGGCATTGCCGATGATCTCGCCTTTCTCCGGCGGGACCTGCATGTCGTCCACCGCGATGGAGATGCCGGCGCGCGTCGCGTAGCTGAAGCCCGTGTACATGAGCTTGTCGGCGAAGATGACCGTTTCGCGCAGTCCGCAGCGGCGGAAGCCGGCGTTGATGAGCCGTGAGATCTCCTTCTTCTTGAGCGGCTTGTTGATCAGGGAGAAGGGCAGCCCCACCGGCAAAATTTCGGACAGCAGCGCACGGCCTACCGTGGTCTCGTAGCGAGTCCATTTTTCGGTCAGGGTGCCGCCTGGCCCACGCTCCATCTCCTTGATGCGCACCTGGCAGCGCGCCTGGATTTCCACCTGGCGGCTATCGTAGGCACGCTGCACCTCGCCAACGTCCGTGAACGCCATGCCTTCACCGAGCGCGCCGATCTTCTCGCGCGTGATGTAGTACATGCCCAGCACGATGTCCTGGGACGGAACGATGATGGGATCGCCGTTGGCGGGCGACAACACGTTGTTCGAAGACAGCATCAGCGTGCGCGCTTCCATCTGCGCTTCGAGCGACAGCGGCACGTGCACCGCCATCTGGTCGCCGTCGAAGTCGGCGTTGAACGCCGCGCACACCAGAGGATGCAGCTGGATCGCCTTGCCTTCGATCAGCACCGGCTCGAACGCCTGGATCCCCAGCCGATGGAGCGTGGGCGCGCGGTTGAGCAGCACCGGGTGCTCACGAATCACCTCTTCCAGGATGTCCCACACCTCGGGCACTTCCTGCTCGACCAGCCGCTTGGCCGCCTTGATCGTCGTCGCGAGCCCCATGACCTCCAGCTTGTGGAAGATGAACGGCTTGAACAGCTCCACAGCCATCTTCTTGGGCAGGCCGCACTGGTGCAGTTTGAGCTGCGGGCCGACCACGATCACCGAGCGCCCGGAATAATCCACGCGCTTGCCCAGCAGGTTCTGGCGGAAGCGGCCGCCCTTGCCCTTGATCATGTCGGCAAGCGACTTCAGCGGACGCTTGTTCGCACCCGTCATCGCCTTGCCGCGACGGCCATTGTCCAGCAGGGAATCCACTGCCTCCTGCAGCATGCGCTTCTCGTTGCGCACGATGATCTCGGGGGCCTTCAGCTCCAACAACCGCTTCAGTCGGTTGTTGCGGTTGATCACGCGCCGGTACAGGTCGTTCAGGTCGGAGGTGGCGAAGCGTCCGCCGTCGAGCGGCACCAGCGGGCGCAGCTCGGGCGGCAGCACCGGCAGCACTTCCATGATCATCCACTCGGGCTTGATCCCGGATTTGTGGAACGCCTCCAGCACCTTCAGGCGCTTGGCGATCTTTTTGATCTTGGTCTCGGAGTCGGTGCCGTCCAGGTCCTTGCGCAGGTGGTCGATCTCGCGGTTCAAGTCGATCTGCCGCAGCAGCTCGCGGATGCCCTCGGCGCCCATCATGGCCACGAAGTCGTCGCCGAACTCTTCCACTTTCGCGAGGTAATCGTCCTCGGACAGGAGCTGCCCGCGGTGCAGGGGCGTCAACCCCGGATTGACCACGACGTAGGCTTCGAAGTACAGGACCCGCTCGATGTCGCGTAGCGTCATGTCCAGCACCATGCCCAGGCGCGAAGGCAGGCTCTTCAGGAACCAGATGTGCGCGACCGGGCTCGCCAGCTCGATGTGACCCATGCGCTCCCGGCGCACCTTGGACAGGGTGACCTCAACCCCGCACTTTTCGCAGATCACGCCGCGGTGCTTGAGGCGCTTGTACTTGCCGCACAGGCACTCGTAGTCCTTCACCGGGCCGAAGATCTTGGCGCAGAACAGCCCGTCGCGTTCCGGCTTGAAGGTCCGGTAATTGATGGTCTCCGGCTTCTTCACCTCGCCGTAGGACCACGAGCGGATCTTCTCCGGCGATGCCAATCCGATGCGGATGGCATCGAATTCCTCTTCCTGAGTGACTTGTTTGAACAAATCGAGCAGTGCTTTCATATCACCCTCCAGTGAGGCGGAGGCGGGAGCAGAGCGGCGCGCGCCGCCCTGTGCTCACACCCCACTCGAATTAATACCGTTCCAGATCGATGTCGATGGCCAGGGACCGGATCTCCTTCACCAGCACGTTGAACGATTCCGGCATTCCCGCGTCGATCTTGTGCTCGCCCTTGACGATGTTCTCGTACACCTTGGTGCGACCGCTCACATCGTCGGACTTCACCGTGAGCATCTCCTGCAGCGTGTAGGCCGCGCCATAAGCCTCCAGCGCCCATACCTCCATTTCGCCGAAGCGCTGTCCGCCGAACTGAGCCTTGCCGCCCAGCGGTTGCTGTGTGACCAAGCTGTACGGTCCGGTGGAACGGGCGTGCATCTTGTCGTCGACCAGGTGGTGCAGCTTGAGCATGTGCATATAGCCTACCGTGACCGGGCGATCGAAGGCCTCGCCGGTACGTCCGTCGTAGAGGGTCACCTGGCCGCTTCGCGGTAGCCCCGCCAGCTCCAGCATGTTCTTGATTTCCTCTTCGGTGGCGCCGTCGAACACGGGCGTGGCAAAGGGAACACCCTCGCGCAGGTTGTGCGCGAGCTCGATCAGCTCTCCGTCGGACAGCGAATCGACATTCTCGGACGTTCCGCTGGAGTTATAGACCAGCGTGAGCGCCTTGCGCAGGTCAGCCGATTTGGCCGCGTTGGCGCTCACCGCCCGCAGCAGCTCGCCCACGCGCTGGCCCAGGCCTTTGGCGGCCCACCCCAGATGGGTCTCGAGGATCTGTCCCACGTTCATTCGGGACGGCACCCCCAGCGGGTTCAATACGATGTCCATCGGCCGGCCGTCGTCCATGTGCGGCATGTCCTCGACCGGGACGATCTTGGAAATCACGCCCTTGTTTCCGTGCCGGCCAGCCATCTTGTCCCCGGGCTGCAGTCGCCGCTTCACCGCCAGATAGACCTTGACCATCTTCTGCACGCCTGGCGGCAACTCGTCGCCGCTGGTGAGCTTTTTCTTCTTGGCCTCGAAGGCCAAGTCGAACTCCACGCGCTTCTGGTCGAGGCTTGCCTTGAGCTGTTCGAGCTGGCTGGCTGCGTCTTCGGCCGCCAGGCGGATGTCGAACCAATGGAACCGCTCCAGCTCCTGCAGATAGGCCTTGGTGATCTTGGTTCCCTTGACGAGCTTCTTGGGACCGCCGTTGGCCAGCTTGCCCGTCAACAGCCGCTCGATACGCCCGAACGTGTCGTCTTCGACGATGCGCAACTGGTCGTTGAGGTCTTTGCGGTAACGCGCCAGCTCGTCGTCGATGATCTGCTGGGCGCGCTTGTCGCGCTCGATGCCTTCGCGGGTGAACACCTGCACGTCGATCACGGTGCCGGACATGCCCGAAGGCACGCGCAAGGACGTATCCTTCACGTCCGAGGCCTTCTCGCCGAAAATCGCCCGCAGCAACTTCTCCTCCGGGGTGAGCTGGGTCTCACCCTTGGGCGTGACTTTGCCCACGAGCACATCGCCGGCTTCCACTTCGGCGCCGATGTAGACGATGCCGGACTCGTCCAGGCGCGCAAGCTGCGCCTCGGACAGGTTCGAGATGTCGCGCGTGATCTCCTCGGGCCCGAGCTTGGTGTCGCGCGCCACTACCGACAGCTCCTCGATGTGAATCGAGGTGAAGCGGTCGTCCGCTACCACGCGCTCTGAAATCAGGATCGAGTCTTCGAAGTTGTAGCCGTTCCAGGGCATGAACGCCACCAGCAGGTTCTGGCCCAGCGCCAGCTCGCCCATGTCCGTGGAAGCGCCATCGGCGACCACGTCGCTGCGAGCGATCGCGTCGCCAACCTTCACGATCGGGCGCTGGTTGATGTTGGTGTTCTGGTTGGAGCGCGTGTACTTGACCAGGTTGTAGATGTCCACGCCGACCTCACCGGGGCCGGTCTCTTCGTCGTTGACCCGCACTACGAGACGGCCCGCGTCCACATAGTCGACCACCCCGCCGCGGCGAGCTTGCACCGCGGTTCCGGAGTCCACCGCCACGGTGCGCTCGATCCCAGTGCCGACCAACGGCTTTTCCGGGCGCAAGCACGGAACCGCCTGGCGCTGCATGTTGGAGCCCATCAGCGCGCGGTTCGCATCATCGTGCTCCAGGAACGGGATGAGCGATGCCGCAACCGACACGATCTGGGATGGGGCCACATCCATGTAGTCGACGCGCTCCGGGCCGGCCATGGTGAATTCGTTGTGATGCCGGCACGATACGAGCTCGTCGACGAACTTGCCCTTCTTGTCCAGAGCCGCGTTCGCCTGGGCGATCACGTACTGCCCTTCGTCGATGGCTGACAGGAACCCGATCTCGTCGGTGACTCTTCCGTTCTCGACCTTCCGGTACGGCGTCTCCAGGAAGCCGTACTCGTTGGTGCGGGCGTACAACGCCAGCGAGTTGATCAGCCCGATGTTCGGGCCTTCCGGGGTCTCGATCGGACACACTCGCCCGTAGTGCGTGGGATGGACGTCGCGCACCTCGAAGCCCGCCCGCTCGCGCGTAAGGCCTCCGGGGCCCAGCGCGGATACGCGGCGCTTGTGGGTGATCTCCGAGAGCGGATTGGTCTGATCCATGAACTGCGACAGCTGCGAGGAACCGAAGAACTCCCGCACCGCCGCCGATACCGGTTTGGCATTGATCAGATCGTGCGGCATCAGGTTCTCGGATTCGGCCTGCGACAAACGCTCCTTGACGGCCCGCTCTACCCGCACCAGCCCGGCGCGGAACTGGTTCTCGGCCAGCTCGCCCACGGACCGTACGCGCCGGTTGCCCAGATGGTCGATGTCGTCGATCTCACCCCGGCCGTTACGCAGGTCGACGAGGATCTTGATCACCGCCACGATGTCGTCGTTGGACAGGTTGCCCGACCCGGTGAGCTCGGTGCGACCGACGCGTCGATTGAACTTCATGCGGCCCACCGCCGAGAGGTCGTAGCGATCCTCCGAGAAGAATAGGCCGTTGAACAAAGTGCGCACCGCATCCTCGGTGGGCGGCTCGCCCGGACGCATCATCCGGTAGATCGCCACCTGAGCGGCCAGCTGGTCCTGCGTCTCGTCGATGCGCAACGTCTGGGAGACGTACGGCCCTTGATCCAGATCGTTGGTGTAGATGGTCTGGATCTTCTCCACTCCAGCATCCATCAGCTTCTTGACCAGATCGTCGGTGACCTCATCGTTGGCCGAGGCCAGGACCTCTCCGGTGTCCTTGTCGACCAGGGTGTGGGCGAGCACCTTGCCGACGAGAAACTCCTCGGTCACGGGATGCTTGTGCAGCCCCGCCGCCTCCATCTCGCGCACGTGCTTCACGGTGATGCGCTTGTCCCGCGGAACGATCAGCTTGCCGGCCTTGGTCACGATGTCGAAGCGCGCGATCTCCCCGCGCAAGCGCTCCGGAACGAGATCGAACTGGATCCCGTTCTTCTTGCTCAGGTGGAACGTGTCGAACTCGTAGAAAGCGCGCAGGATCTGCTCCGGCATCATGCCGATGGCCTTGAGCAGGATCGTCACCGGCATCTTGCGCCGGCGGTCGACGCGGAAGTAGACGTAATCCTTCGGGTCGAACTCGAAGTCCAGCCACGATCCGCGGTAGGGGATGATGCGCGCGGAAAACAGCAGCTTGCCGGAGCTGTGCGTCTTGCCGCGGTCATGCTCGAAGAACACGCCGGGAGAGCGATGCAGCTGAGACACGATCACGCGCTCGGTGCCGTTGATGATGAAGGAGCCGGTGGTGGTCATGAGCGGGATCTCGCCCATGTAGACCTCCTGCTCCTTGACCTCCTTCACGGTGGGCTTGGTGGCTTCCTTATCCATGATGGTAAGGCGTACCTTGGCTCGCAGCGGCG
>Ga0335083_10008650_pt1 | contig 12420 bp, 9 predicted proteins | sample Lox_Sample_42_FD_206716 | JGI IMG/M metagenome (GOLD analysis project Ga0335083, IMG submission 206716) | Soil microbial communities from Loxahatchee National Wildlife Refuge, Florida, United States - Lox_Sample_4.2 | ecosystem: Environmental > Terrestrial > Soil > Wetlands | place: USA: Florida... | reverse complement strand
TTGGAACCGTGATCACCGTGTCCACGGTGCCGCCGAGCTCGGATAATCCGCGATCGGCCTGCTTCATGCGCCGCGGCCCTTCGAACGCGAAAGGTTTCGTGACCACCGCGACCGTCAAGGCGTTCAATTCCTTGGCGAGCGAAGCCACCACGGGCGCAGCTCCGGTGCCGGTTCCACCGCCCAGGCCCGCGGTGACGAACACCATGTCGGCGCCTTCCAGAACCTCGATGATGCGCTCGGTGTCTTCGAGCGCCGCTTGCTTGCCAAGCGCGGGATCCGACCCTGCGCCCAAGCCGTTGGTTACTTTGGAGCCGATGGATAGCTTGTTCGGTACCGGTGAGGCGTTGAGCGCCTGGGCGTCCGTGTTGAGAATGTGAAATTCAACTCCGGTCAGCCCCTCGTTCATCATGCGGGCGACGGCGTTTGATCCGCCGCCGCCCACTCCCACCACCTTAATCCTGGTTCCGAGCAGAGCTTCTTCCTGGATGGCAAACTTCAACGTGTCCATTCAAATCCTCCTCTAACAACCAAAAATGTCACCTGCGGCGTAGAACTCATCGGAACAACAACCCCATCAGGCCGGGAGTCTTGCGCTTGCTCTCCCGGTTGGTCTTCAATCGTGCGGAATATTTCGCCAGCCCGGCCGCCGTGGTCCAGGCCGGCGTGCAAAGATCGTCGGGAAAATTTTCGATGCCGGTTGGCAGCGCGTTGCGCGCCGGGCAATTGAGAACGCGCTCGGCCATGTCGCACATGCCGTTGAGCAGCGCGCCGCCGCCGGCCAGGATCACGCCTTCGAGCAGCTTCTGATCCATGCGGATGGTCACCAGCTCGGAGCCCACATGGATGAACAGCTCTTCGGCGCGCGCTTCCAGAATCTCGTTCAACTGCTTGCGCGACGCTTCGCGAGGCGCGCGGCCATCCGCCGACGGCAGCTCGATATAACTGTTGTCGGCGGTGAGGCCGAGGATGGCGCAGCCGTATTCGATCTTCAGGTGCTCGGCATCGTCGTATTGCAAGGTCAAACCGACCGCCACATCGCGCGTAAAGTGATCCGCCGAGATCGGCAACGTGCGCGCTAGCATGACCGCTTCGCCTTCATAAACGACCATCTCGGTGGAATGCATTCCGATATCCAGCACGGCCACACCGCGGTTGCGATCGTCGCGCGAGACAGCGGCGTAGGCGGCGCCCACGGGCTCGAACAGGGTTTCCTCCACCGCATAGGAGGCCTGCTGCACAGCGGTGATGATCGATTCGTGCTCCTGTTCGGAGACCGTCGCGATGTGGACGTTGGCCTCCAGGCGCGAGCAGGTGGAACCGCGCGGGTAGCGCTTGCCGGAACGGCCATCGAGCGTAAAGTCCTGCGGGAACAGTTGCAGGATCATGCGGTCTTCCTCGAGCCGCACCATCTCGGCGCGTTCTACCGCATACGCCATGTCTTCGAGAGTGATGGCGCGGGGCCGTCCAAATTCATACAGGCCGCGCACATTGTGCCCGTCGACACTGCTGCCGCCGATTCCCACCACCATGGCGTCGACCACTGCCTGCGCTTCGAATTCAGCTCGCCGCACCGCAGCCTGGACGCAGGACATGAGCGCCTGCTGGTCAGCCAACCTGCTCTTGTGCCACCCGGTGGACGCCACTTCGCCGTGCCCGCGATATTTCAACCGGCCGTCTTCGAGCCCGAGGATGATGCAGCGCGTGCAGGCGCTGCCCAGGTCTAGTCCCACCGCGAGCGGCGTCCTATCGTGCACTGCTGGAATCCTCCAAGCCGGTGATGCGGTCATCCAGACGCAGGTCGAAGGTCGAGGCCTGCGGCATCTTGCGGTGAATATCGGAATAATGCTCCAGGAAATTTTCCAGGCGCGATGAAAAATTGTTCTCGCCCAGCAACAGCGTCACGGCGCGGCCTTGTACGGCCCAGGAAATCTTCAGGTCGTCCAGATCGCTCACATCCACTTCGGACACGCCGTCGGCATGCCGGCCCAGATCTTTCATCAACTGCAGCATTCGTCTGACTCGCTTGGCGCGCTTGCCCGGTGGTTCGCCGGGTGGAACGCCGGAGAGGACAGGGAGCTTGAACGGCGCACGGGCCGGTGGATCGAGAATGACGCCTTCGTCGTCGATCAACGCCCAACGCGTGATGCCATCGGCCGGCAACTTTACGAAAGCGACCGGTTTTCGTTCCGTCACCGCCACCATCAGCCGGTCCGGCCAAACGCGCACGATGGAAGCTTGCTGAACCCAACCGACATTCAGCAGGGCATCTCTTCTTGTCTTCAATGGGAGCAGGTACACGCTGCGCCCGTAGTCCTGGTCGAACAGGCGCAGGATCCGCGCGCGTGAAGCGTACCGAACACCACTCAACTGGATATTCGCGCTTTCCCGGCCATAGTCGGCCGGACCCGCCAAAAAGAAACGGGGGTCGCGAATCAGGAATTGCTCGAACCGTTGGGCAGCGTAGATTCCAGCGGCCAGCACCAGACACATCGCGGCTGCGATAACGCTGTAGCGCACGATCGTCCTGGTGGGGATGGGCCGTCGCTTCTTGGGGGCGTCCTGCGGCATTTAAGCAGCCTCCCGAAGCTTTTCGAGCACTCGATCGCCCACCTGCCAAACATTACCCGCGCCCAAGGTCAGCACCAGATCGCGCTCGCGGGATTTCCGCGCGACAGTGTCGGCGGTTTGCTCGAGGGTTCCGGTGTATTCCACGGAGCGCTGCCCGAAATCGCGCATGCGCTGGGCGAGCGCCTCAGCCGTGACGCCTTCGATGGGACGCTCGGATGCCGCGTAGATGTCCAAAAGGAACACCAGGTCGGCCTGGTGAAAACTCTTGGCGAACTCATCCATAAGGTGCTGCGTGCGCGTGTAACGGTGTGGCTGGAAGACCACCAGGATACGGCCGAAGTTGCAGAGCTTGGCGGCGTCGAGCGTGGCGCGAATTTCGGTGGGGTGGTGGCCGTAATCGTCGATCACGGTTACGCCGCGCGCCTGGCCGCGCTTCTGGAATCTGCGGTCCACGCCGGAGAAGCTCGCGATAGCTTGTCGAATGGTATCGAGCGGAACTTCCAGCTCCAGGCCCACCGCAATGGCCGCGGTAGCATTCAGCACGTTGTGCATGCCTGGGACGCGCAGGTGAAACTCGCCCAGGTCCTGACGCCGGCCGCGAACCGTGAAACGGCTTTCGAACGCGCCGCAGTCCGTATCGACAATTTGCAGCGCAGCCTGGCTGCTGCGGCCGTAAGTGATGCTGCGCCGGTTGATGGACGGAAGAAGCTGCTGGATGTTTTCGTCATCCAGGCACAGAATCGCGGCGCCATAGAACGGCACTTTCTGGATAAATTCGAGAAAGGCAGCGCGGATCTCGACGATGGAAGGGTAATGATCCAGATGCTCCTGATCGATGTTGGTCACGATGGCGAGAATCGGGCTGAGCTTGAGAAACGAGCCGTCGCTTTCGTCCGATTCGACCACCAGAAAATCGCTCTGGCCCACGCGCGCGTTGGAGCCGCCCATGGACGCGGTTTTGCCGCCCACGACCACCGTGGGGTCCAGCCCCGCAGTGTTGAGGACGGTCGCGGTCATGGAGGTTGTGGTGGTCTTGCCATGGCTGCCGGCGATCGCGATTCCGTATTTCAGGCGCATCAACTCGGCCAGCAGCTCACCGCGCGGAATCACGGGGATCTTGAGACGACGCGCTTCGGCGAGCTCCGGGTTTCGCTCATCGATGGCCGAGCTAACCACGATGGCTTTGGCCGTGCCGACGTTGGAAGCGGTGTGCCCCTCGTAAATCCGCGCTCCTAGCCGCGCCAGTCGCTCGGTGGTCGCGCTTAGTTTCAGATCCGATCCGCTGATCTGGTAGCCCAAGTTCAGCAACACTTCGGCGATTCCGCTCATGCCGATGCCGCCGATTCCGACGAAGTGCAGGTGTTGGGGCTTAAAAAACATTTTAAATACGTATTGTTTCGGTTTTGGAGCGCAAAGTCAATTCCGAACAGCCGCGCCGGCGACGGCCTCCTCCACAATTTCCGCAGCGCGCCGGGCCGCGCCGGGATGGGCGAACGTTCGGGCCTGCTCTCCCATGTGTTTCAAAACGCCCGGTTGCGAAGCGAGCTTGCGTACTTCTTCGAAGAATCGGCCGCCGTCCATCTCGTGATCGAGAACCAGCCTTGCAGCGCCGGAGCGCGTGAAGGCCTCCGCGTTGCGAAGCTGGTGCTGATCGGCAGCATGCGGCAGTGGAACCAGAACGGAGGGTTTTCCGGCCGCGGCAAGTTCGGCGACCGCACCCGCGCCGGCTCGGCAAATCACGAGGTCGGCTTCGGCGAAGGCAGCGGGCATGTCGTCAATGAACGGGACGATCCGGCCTTCGAGACCACTCTCGTTGAATTTCTTCGCCAGCGCTTCAAACGCCGCCGATCCGGTCTGATGGATGAAACGAACGCTGGAGGCGGCCTCGCGGAAGTAGCGCCAGCTTCCAGCGGCGGCTTGATTCAAGGTCCGGGAGCCTTGGCTGCCGCCGGTGATCAAAACGGTGAGCGTGGCTTCACGCGGCTTGGTTGGAATCGAGAAAAACTCGGGGCGCACCGGAAGGCCCGTGATTTCCGACCTGCCTCGCGGAAAAAAGCGAGCAGCCTCTGGAAAGCTCAGCAGCGCGCGCGTCACGAATCGTCCCACCTGGCGATTGGTGAGCCCCGGCATGGCATTCGGCTCCATGACTACCAGCGGCAGCCGTTTCCACAGCGCTGCCAGAACCACCGGACCAGCCGCGTATCCCCCCATGCTGAAGACCGCGGAGGGGCGGTGCTGTTTAAGGAGCGAAAAAACTTTGCCGACGCTCAATGGAAGCTGGGCCAGCGTGCGAATGGTGCGCGCGATACCGACGCGCTTCAGGCCGCCAATTTCGATGAACTCCAGCGGAAAGCCGGCGGCCGGGACGAGCTTGGCCTCGAAGCCGGTGCGTGTCCCGACGAAGACGGAGGCATGGCCGCGGGATCGCAATTCGCGCGCGACCGCGAGTAATGGGACTACATGGCCTCCCGTGCCGCCTCCCGCCATCATGATCGTCGCCATCCCAAGGTCATCCGGAGTGTTCACTGACGCTCAGCAGCATCCCCAGGCAGATCATGGTGCTCATCAGCGAGCTGCCACCTGCGCTGATCATGGGCAGCGGGATTCCTTTCGTAGGACCCATACCCAGCACGACGCTCATATTAATCAGCGCCTGAATGACCACCGACGACGTTACGCCCAGGGCCAGATATCGCCCGAAGGCGTCGTTCGACACCCAACAAAGTTCCAGCCCGCGCCACAGGATGACCAAGAATCCGATCAGCAGCGCGGTGCAACCGAACAGTCCCAGTTCCTCTCCCACCACTGCGTAAATGAAGTCGGTGTGGGCCTCGGGAAGATAAAGAATCTTCTGCTTGCCATGCATGAGGCCCAAGCCGACCACTCCGCCGCTACCGACGGCGATCTTGGATTGCTTTACCTGATACCCAGGGTCGCGCGTCGTTACCGATTGGCTGACGTACTTCTTGAGCTTGCCCTCCGGGTCGAAATAGGCGATGCGCTTGTACTCGGGGTCGAAGAAGCCGATGATGCGCGCGATGCGGTACGGTTTGGATGCGACGAAACCGACGCATGCGAGCATCCCCAGGACCAACGCGGCCGCCACGAATTTTCTCTCCAGTCCGGCGACGTAGAAAACAATCGCTGCGGGCAAGATCAGAACGATCGCGGTGCCGAGATCGCCGAATCCCACGGTGGCCGCAAGAACTGCCAATGCGAGCCCGGCGGCTGCAACGGTGCGGCGGCTATTGATAGCGTCCTGCTTCACGAAGTAGGCGAAGAAAATGATCAGCGCGGGCTTGCCGAATTCCGATGGCTGCAGCGAGCCGAGGCCTTGGAAGCGAAACCAGCGGTGGGTTTTGGAATCGAGGAAGAAAACCAGGATCTGCAAGAACAGCACTACGCCCAAGGAGCCGTAGGCCCAGCCCGCGGTTTGCAGCCGGCGATAATCCCGCCGCTTGAAATACATCAGCGCGGCGAACGAGACCACAGCCCACGCGATCTGGTGTCCGGCGTAGTGAAAGCTTGGATTGATTTGCGTATCCAACTGCGAGGCGACCGGCGCCACTGAAGCTACCGAAGATGCGCTGTACACCATCACGATGCCGAAGGAAACCATAGCCACGATCGTGGAAAACAGCATCCAATCGGATTTCAATCGTTGCGCCATTAATGGGCTCCTTCGGCGAGAGCGTTGACAAGCTCCTTGAAGACCCGACCGCGATGCTCGAAATTCTCGAATTGATCGAAGCTGGAGCACGCGGGAGCAAGCAGCACGGTGTCGCCGGGTTCCGCGGAACGATAGGCTTGCTGGAGGGCTGCCGCTAGGGTCCCGCAATGCACCACAGGGGCCGTGCCCTGGCCGAGTTGGGAAGCGATCTTGCGCGCGGCAGCTCCGATCAGTAAAGCCGCTCGCGCTTTCTGGCGCAGAGGATCGCGCAGCACTGTGTAGTCGCTGTCCTTATCTTTGCCGCCCAGGATGATCCACAAGCCGCCGGGAAACGCGTCGATGGCCTTGAGCGTGGCGTCGACGCTGGTGGCCTTGGAATCGTTGTAATAGGCGACACCGTTGATCTCGCGCACCAGTTCGAGACGGTGTTCCACGGGCGCGAAAGTCGCGGCGGCTTGAGCGATTTGCGCGGGCTGCGCTCCGGCTTCGCGCGCGATGAGCGCCGCGGCCATCACGTTCTCGTAATTATGGCGGCCGCGCAGGCGAAGCTTGCGGACGTTCAAGAGCGGTTCGCCGTCTAAGAGGATGGCGTCTTTCTCCAGCCAGGCGCCAGAGACCGCGTGCGTTCCGCTGAACCACATGGTCCGGGCCTGCGTGCGCTGGGCAAAGGACGCAGTCACCGGATCGTCGGCATTTAGAACGGCAACGTCGCCGGAGCGCTGCGTTTCGAACAGGCGCGCCTTGGCGTTGGTGTAACCCTCGAAAGTATGATGCCGGTCCAGATGATTCTGCGTGATGTTGAGACAGGCGGCGATGCCGGCATGAAAGGTCTGAATGGTCTCCAGTTGGAAACTAGAAAGCTCGAGCACGTTCCACTGATCGGGCCGCGAAGTGTCGATCAACGACGCCGGCGGTGTCCCGATATTGCCACCTACCTGGCAGGCAATTCCCGACTCCCGCAAAATATGCCCGGTGAGAGCAGTTGTGGTGGTCTTGCCATTGGTGCCGGTTACTCCGATGTTGCGCCCTTTGAGGTAGGGCGCAGCCAACTCTAATTCGCCGATCACCGGCACGCCGCGCGCACGCACGTCGTCGAGCAGCCGGAGATCGGCCGGAACACCTGGAGAGATCACCACCAGGTCCGCATCCTCGAAAGCTGCTTCCGTCTGTGGTTCCACGGCTACGCCCAACACTTCACCCATTGGCTTTTCATCCACGGCTCGCACCATAGCGCCCTTTTCGCGCAGCAGCCGGAGCGCCGCCACGCCCGATCGCGCCATTCCCACCACCACCACACGCGCGCCATCCAGTTTCATCTCAGCTTCAAGGTGGTGAGAGCGAACAACGCCATCACCAATCCCGTAATCCAAAAACGCGTGATGATCTTGGACTCCTGCCAGCCCAGCGCTTCAAAATGATGATGGATCGGCGCCATCTTGAAAATTCGTTTCTTACGGAGCTTGTAGCTCCCGACTTGCAGAATGACGGACAAGGCCTCGATTACATAAACGCCGCCGATGAAAATCAGCAGGATCTCCTGTTTGATCAGGACCGCGACGACGCCGAGCGCGCCGCCCAATGCGAGCGAACCCACGTCACCCATGAAAATCTCAGCCGGATGCGCGTTGTACCAGAGGAAGCCGAGCGATGCCCCCACCATCGAACCGCAAAAGATCGTCAACTCGGACGTTCCCGGCGAGCGCGCCAGCTCCAGATATTCGGCGAAACGCGCGTTGCCCTCGACGTAGGTCAGAACCGTCATGGCGCCGGAGGCGATGATCATCAACCCGATGGCTAAGCCGTCCAAACCGTCGGTCAGATTGACGGCATCCGAAGAACCGACGATTACCAAAACCATGAAGGCATAGAAACCGACAAACGCCAGCGGGTAGGTGTACCAGCGGTGGGTCAGCGAGTCGATCAGCAGATCCGGCTTGAAGGATTTGAAAAACGGCATGTTGATGCTGGTGGAGTATGCTTTCTGCGCATGCAGCGTGAGCAGCATGAAACCTACCACCAGAGCCGCGGCGACTTGCAGGAGGAATTTCTCCTTTACCGTCAGGCCTTCGTTCTGGCGATGACGGATCTTGGCGAAATCGTCCCAGAATCCGATGAGACCGAAACTCACTAAACCGAATAATGCGATCCAAATATAGGCGTTAGCCAGGTTGGCCCACAGCAGCGTGGGAACGACGATGGAAATGATGATCAAGATGCCGCCCATGGTGGGCGTTCCGGCTTTCTTCATGTGCGATTTGGGCCCGTCCTCGCGGATGTATTGGCCGATCTGGAACTCGCGCAGCTTGGCGATCAGCCAGGGGCCCAGGGCTACCGACAGTAACAAAGCGGTGATGCTCGCGAAAGCTGTCCGAAAGGTCGCGTATTGGAACACGCGGAACGGCGTGAAAGAGTGAAACAGCTTTTCGTAAAACAGCCAATAGAGCATTAAGTTGTTGCCGCGAGGAACCTCTCCAGGGCGCGTTCGACGTGCGTTCCACGCGAGCCCTTAAACAGAATCACGTCGCCGGGTTGGGCGATTGCGCGTAGCCGGTCTCCTGCTTGAGCGGCGTCGGAGAAAAAAAACGCGGCGTCGACTGCCTGGCCCGCCTCTTTAGCTGCGTCAACTAAATGGCTTGCCTCGCCGCGTATTCCAACGAGCACATCAATTCCGCTGCTCGCGACGTAGCTGCCTACTTCGCGGTGCAGGGACCCGGCCCAGCGGCCGAGCTCGAGCATCTCCCCCAGCACGGCAATGCGCCGTTTCGCTGGTGTATCCCGGAGCACGTCGATCATGGCGCGCGCCGCATCGGGATTGGAGTTGTAGCAATCGTTCAAAATCAGAATTCCGTGGTGCAAGAATCGTTCGCCTCGCATGGCGCCGTTGGTGAATCGTTTGACGGCTGCGGTGAGCTGTCGGGGGCGGATGCCGAAGAGGCCTGCCACCGCGATGCCCGCCAGCAGGTTCAGCAAATTGTGACGGCCGATCAACGGGCTCTCGAACGCGACGCCGTCCACCTGGAAGTGCATACCCTGCTCCGCCAGTTCGACGTTACGGGCGCGAACGTCGGCGCCATCACCGAGGCCGAAGGTCACGCTCCGGCCGGGGTGCACGTCGCGGAAGCGTGCGACCAACGGATCGTCGGCGTTGAGCACGGCCACGCCGTCCGGAGGCAAGGCCTCAATCAATTCGCGCTTGGCGCGAGCTATGCCTTCAATGGAATCGAAAGCTTCAATGTGCGCATGGCCAACGTTGGTTACGACGCCGATTTCGGGCCGGGCGATCGCGCTGAGATCGCGAATCTCGCCCGCGTGGTTCATGGCGAGCTCGATTACCGCAGCCCGGGCGTCGCGCGGCAGGCGCAGCAGAGAAAGCGGCACACCGACGTGATTATTCAAATTGCCGATGCTCTTGCCCACCGGCATGGCGACCGACAGGAGGGCCGCGATAATGTCCTTGGTGGTCGTTTTACCGGCACTGCCCGTCACGCCCACCACTTCCCCGCCCCACTCAAGTCGTGCCCATGCGGCGATGCGTTGCAGCGCTTCAAGCGTGTCCGGAACGGCCAAAATCCGGGCGTCATTCGTAACATTGACGCTGGCGATGGCAGCCACCGCACCCTTGCTGAGTGCGTCGGAGACGAATGCGTTGCCGTCGTAGTTCGGACCGCGCAAGGCAAAGTACAGATCGCCCGGCGCGATGGTCCGCGTGTCGGTGCTCCAGCCGGTGATCAGAGCATCGCGCTCGACGGCCGTGCCTATTACTTGAGCGATCTGACTGAGCGAAAAATCCATCGTTGCCGGCCCGACTACGTCTAGCGCCTGCATGGTCTACTTCCCATAACCCAACTCGCGCAAAATCGCACGCGCGGTCTCCCGGTCATCAAAATGTATGACGCGATCCTTCAGAACTTGATACGTCTCATGCCCTTTCCCTGCCAGAATCACGATGTCGTTCGGCTTCGCCTCGCGCAGCGCCGCGCGGACAGCGCTCTCGCGATCCGGCTCGATTACGTGCGGCGTATCGAAGCGGCGTAAGCCCACCAAAGCGTCGTTCATGATCGCGATGGGATCTTCCGAGCGCGGATTATCCGAAGTCAACACCACGAAATCGCTTCCCTGGGCCGCCGCCATGCCCATTAGCGGACGTTTGGAACGGTCCCGGTCGCCGCCGCAACCGAACACCGTGATTATCCGCGCGGGCTTGAGCGCCCGAGCCACCGCGATTATATTCTTCAGCGCGTCGTCGGTATGCGCGTAGTCCACTACCACCATGAACGGCTGCCGCTCGTCCACGGTTTCAAAGCGCCCCGGTATGTTGCGGCAGGCGGCGATTCCGCGCGCGATGGTCTCCCAGTCGAACCCATAGCTCAAGGCTGTCCCGCACGCCGCCAGGATGTTATATGCGTTGATCTTGCCTACCAGAGGGGACTCGAGGCGGAACTGCTGGTTTCGATATTCCACCGTGAATCGCAATCCGCTGAAATCCATCTCGAGTCCGGAGGCGCGCAAATCGGCGCCACGGTCGAAGCCATAGCGGATCGATTGCACTTCCGGGACCGTACGGATTTGCTGCCCGTAGGGGTCGTCAAAATTGATAATGGCCCAAGGTGGAGGAGTCGCGCCGCGAGGCTGAAATAGCAGGGTTTTCGCCGCGAAGTAATCCTCCATGGTGTGGTGGAAATCCAGATGGTCTCTGGTCAGATTGGTAAAGACGGCGGTGTGAAATGTGATGCCGTAGACACGGTCGAGAGCGAGCGCGTGGGAGGAGACCTCCATGGTGGCATGCGTGCCACCGGCCTGCTCCAGCTCGTGGAATATGCGGTAGAGATCCAGCGATTCAGGCGTGGTGTTGACCGCGGGACGCAGCTCGCCAGCCAGACGATATTCAATGGTGCCGACTAGGGCAGTGGTCTTTCCGGCGGCGCGGAGGATTGAATCGATCAGAAAGGTGGTTGTGGTTTTTCCGTTTGTTCCGGTGACACCGGTCAAACCCAGCCGTTGGTCGGGATGGTCGTAGAAATTGCGCGCGGCGGTCGCAAGGGCCTGACGGCCGTGCTCGGCTTCGAGCCAGGTTCCCTGAAAGCCTTCGGGCGCGGGCAGCTCGCTCACCACCGCGACCGCACCTTTGGCGATCGCTTCTTGCGCGAACTGGCGGCCGTCAGTACGAGCGCCCGGGAAGGCGAAGAACAGAAACCCCGCCTGGACCTTGCGCGAGTCGTATTCCAACCCCAACACCTCTCTACTCCCCGTTTCCAACGAAAGCGGCGCCCTGAGCCGAACCCCGTTCAGGATGTCCGCTAGCGTCATCTGCCAAATTCGATCCTGATGGCGCGCCCCGACGGCAAAACCTCTCCCGGCGCCGGAATCTGGGCGCGTGCGATTCCGCTGCCTGTGAATTCAACCGGAATGCCAAGGGCGGCCGATGCTTGGATTACATCCCGCATGGACTTACCTTCAAAGTTGGGCACGCGCGCCGCACCGTCTGGGGTCCGGTCCAAAAAAGACCGCTGGTCCAGGGCGTTTCCTGCGGAAGCCACCGGTCGGTCGTCGGCGGCATCGGCATTTCCCGCCTGGACCAGCGGGGGAGGGATGGAAGAACCCAGATCGGCGATGGCCACGTCGTTGTCATCGGCCTGGCCATCGTCTGGGGAGGACGGGAGCATCTCGGGCAAATCCTTGGGAACATCTTTGATTCGAAGCGCCGCTGAAGCCACCTCGCGGAACACCGGCCCCGACGCCGGTGCGCCATAACCACCCTTGCCCTCGGTGTGGTTGATGGTGACGGCGACCACGATGGCCGGGTTTGCGATGGGCGCGAATCCGACAAACGACGCGTTGTAGAAGTGCGTGTAGTGCCGCGTTTGATAATCGTAGATCATGGCGGTGCCGGTCTTGCCGCCGGAGGTGTAGCCGATCAGCCGCGCGTATCGATGACCCGTACCGTAGGGCTTGATCATGACGCCTTCCATCATGCGGCGCATGGTGATGGCCGTCTCCGGCCGCAGCACGCGGACGGGTTGTGAAACCGGCGCATCCAGGATGAGCCGCGGCTTGATGCGCAAGCCACCACTGGCCACGACGGAAGCGGCCTGGGCAAGCTGAAGCGCCGTAACGCCGATTTCGTGGCCCATGGCAACCGAGGCGATGGAAGTCTTCTGCCAGTGCTTGAGTTGCCGCACCAT
>Ga0335083_10008649_pt1 | contig 12420 bp, 10 predicted proteins | sample Lox_Sample_42_FD_206716 | JGI IMG/M metagenome (GOLD analysis project Ga0335083, IMG submission 206716) | Soil microbial communities from Loxahatchee National Wildlife Refuge, Florida, United States - Lox_Sample_4.2 | ecosystem: Environmental > Terrestrial > Soil > Wetlands | place: USA... | reverse complement strand
GGCGGTGCCGATCCGGCCCCCACTCGCCTCGACCAGCGCCATCCGGAAGTCACGCGGCGGATAGTCGACGCCGTAGAGGTAACGGGAGATCGTGCCGTCCGGCGTGAGCACGAAGGCCACCGCGTCATGGGCGAACAGCTTGGACGTCGGGTCGTACTTGTAGCGGAAGCCGACCGCGCCGGCCAGCTGCCGCGCCGCCGCGCCCGCGTCCTCGCCGGAGACCCAGAACGGCCAGTCGGCGTTGGTCGCGCCGTTTCCGGCCAGCTCCACGACCCGGTGCTGCGTCTGCCGCAGCAGCTTGATGTCCTCGCCGGGATCGATGCTGACGTCGACCGCGAAGAAGTCCTTGCCCAGCTTGAGTCCGGCCACGCGGGTCGCCTTGGCCAGACCGTCCAGCACCAGCCCGCACAGCATCGGACAGCGGTGGTAGCCCAGCGTCACGACCACCGGCCGCCCCTTGTGCAGCAGATCGTTCAGCAAGACGTGCGCGCCGTTCCCGTCCTGGAACCGCAGCCCCGCCGGCACCCTGTCCCCCAGGTGCTCGACCACGTCGATGTCTTGCAGCGCCGCCAGCGGCTCCGAGCCCCCCTCGGGGAACACCGCCTGCTGGGTCTCGCCGTAGGCGTGCGCGGCCGCCGGCGCGAGCAGCGCAAAGAGCGCCGCCGCGATCGCCGAGCCGAGCGTGAAGGCCTGCTTCACTTCGGCGCCCCCTCGGGCAGCGCGCCGGACAGGACCTCGTCCATCGCCTTCTCGATCGGCACGTGGGCGATCCCCTTGCTCCGATCGATCCAGCCGTAGCCGTCGAGATGGGCCTTGCGCTCGGTCCGCCAGTCGGCCAGGCGGTGGTCACCCTCGAACAGAACCTGGTCGACGATCCCGATCTCGGGCTGCCCCAGCATCACCGGCACCCGGCTGGGGCCGGTGGTGGCGTGGGCGCGAGCGGTCTCGCGGTGGAAGATGGCAACCGCCCAGACCGTTCCCCCCGCAAACAGGACCAGCGATGCCAGGCCGACCAGGATGACCTTGGTGAAGTCGATCTCGTCGTCGGAGCCGTGCTCGTCGTTGTCGTGGTTGCTGCTCATGGCTGGTGGTACCTGATCGAGACAGCGAGGTAGGGATCCTTGACCGGAACCGGCAGCTTGCCCCGAAGCCGCCAGATGGTGAAAGCCACCGCCAGCAGGCCGATGCCGAAGAAGGCGGTGAAGTCGGTCCAGTGGAACTTGAAGCCGTCGTGGTCGAGGCTGGGCATCACCAGCCAGATCACGTCCATCCAGTGGATGAACAGCAGCCAGGCGGCCACCCAGCGCAGCTTCTGCGGATCGCGCTTGAGCGACCGGGACAGCAGCGCCCCGAACGGAATGAAGAAGTGGCCGACGATGAGCAGGATGCCCAGGGGCGCCCACCCGGCGCCGAAGCGGGTGATGTAAAACGGCGTCTCTTCAGGCAGGCCCGCGATCCAGATCAGCAGGAGCTGCGAGAACGCGATGTAGGTCCAGAAGCAGGTGAACGCCAGCATCAGCTTGCCGATGTTGTGCGTGTGCTCGTCGCTCATCAGGCCGGCGAACCCGCCGGCCTTGCGCCCGATCGAGGTGGCGATCGCCAGCAGCGAGAGCGCCGAGAGGAAGCTCCCCGCGAAGTAGTAGACGCCGAACACGGTCGAGAACCAGGTCGGGTACAGGCTCATCAACCAGTCGAAGGCCGCGAAGGTGAACGTGAGCGCGATGAACGGCAGCCCGCCCGCCGACAGGTTGCGCATGCTCTGCAGCAGGCGAATCGGGTCGCCGCCCGCGTCCTGCCGCGCCGACCAGCCGTACAGCCGCTGGCCGATGAGGGCCGCGAAGACCAGAAACAGGAAGCCGCGCACGATGAAACCCGTGACGTTCAGGTAAGGAGCCTTGTGCGCGAGGACCTTGAGCGCCTCGTGGCCCAGGCTCTCGGGCGGGTTGACCCAGACGTAGGTAAACTTCATCCCCACGATCACCGGGATGAAGAGGAGGACAAAGAGCGGCACGGACAGGGCCATCGCCTCGACGGGGCGCCGCAGGATGGTCATCCACCGCGCGTGCGTGGTGTGGAAGATCATCAGCAGGATGACCGACGCCATCGAGATGCCGGCCCAGTAGGTGAAAGCGGTCAGGTACGAGTGGTACCCGGAGGCCGGATCCATCACGCAGCCCACGATGGTCAGGATGAGCAGCACCAGGCCGATGCCACCGCCAGCGGACAGCCACTTGCCGCCGCCGCTGAACGGCGGAACGCTGATTTTGGACGACGCGCTAGGGGCGCTCACCGCTTCTCCTCTTCGTGTTTCTGGGGCGCAGGCACCGGGTCGTTGACACCGGCCGGCAAGGACTCGAGCTGCTGGCGCACGTCGGGCGGCAGCGCGGCCGACGGCGTGTTCTGGCTGATCTGCAGGGCCCGCAGGTAGGCGACGACCGCCCACCGCTCCTCGACCGTGAGCTCGGCCGCGTAGGACGCCATCATGCCGAAGCCCTTGCTGATGACCTCGAAGATGTACCCGGCCGGCTTCTGGACGTAGTTCGCCTTGACCAGGGACGGCGGCGGCCGCAGGGCCATCTGCGTCGCCACGATGCTGTTGCCGTCGGCGGCCGGGCCGTGGCAGGTGGCGCAGGTGATGTCGAAGCGCTTGCGCCCCAGCTCAAGCAGCTTGCGCGACACCGGGATCGGCACGGTGTTCACGTAGTGCGGCAGCGGCTCCGTGTTGGATTGAATCGGGCCGTCCGGCTCGCGCCCGGCGGTCAGTGGCCGGTTCAGCGTGATCCGCTCGCGCGGGACCGTCCCCTTGGGCGCGGGGCGCATCCAGAGGCCGTCGGCGTAGAAGTCGCTCTCTTTGTAGCGGGTGGCCTTCAGCTGCCGATCCGCCATCGGGTCCAGGATGTTCTCGTCGCAGGCGACCGTGGTCATCGCGAGCAACGCCAGCATCGCGGCGCCCAGCATCCTTTGGAACCCCAGGCTCATCGCTCCGACTCCAGCACCAGCTCGGCTCCGACGGCGCCGGCGCCGCGCACGTCGGCCAGGACCTGGTCGGCGTTCCCCCCGGCCGGCAGCTCGACCGACAGGAAGTAGCCGTCGATCGATGCGCGCGTGAAGGCCTCCGACTCGAACACCGGGTGATACGGCCTGGGCAGCCGGGCCAGCGTGAAGAACCCGAAGAACGACGACGTCCCGGCCAGCAGGATCGCCAGCTCGAACGTGATCGGAATGTTGGCCGGCGGCCCGTGCAGCGGCCGGTTCCCGACGTTGATCGGGAAGTCGATGACGTTGCAGAAGTAGATCATCGAGTAGGCGATGAGCGCCCCGGCGATGGCGCCGCCGAGGACGATGGTCGGGATCATCGGCCGGCCCAGCCCCAGCGCCTTCTCGAGCCCGTGGATCGGCATCGGCGTGTGCGTGTCCAGCTGCTTGTGGCCGGCCTCGCGCAGCTTGGTCGTTCCGGCCAGCAGACCCTCCGGGGTGGCGAACTCGGCGATCACGAACCGCCGCGGAACGAAGCCGGAGTCTTCGTGACCGGCCGACATCAGTGCGTCTCCCCCGCCGGCTCGGCGGTCGGGTCATGCGCCAGCTCGTGCCGCAGCTCCTTGACCTCGGTGACCGCGACGGCGGGCACGAACTTGAGGAACAGCAGGAACAGCGTCGAGAACAGGCCGATGGTGCCGATGAACAGCGTGATGTCGACCCAGGTCGGCGAGTAGTTCTTCCAGCTGGACGGCAGGAAGTCCCGGTGCAGCGAGATGACGACGATGGTGAACCGCTCGCACCACATGCCGACGTTGATCAGGATCGACGCCACCCACAGGACCCAGAGGTTGGTGCGGCAGCGCTTGGACCAGAACAGCTGGGGGACGACGCAGTTGCAGGTGACCATCAGCCAGTAGATCGGCGCGAGCGGGCCGTGCTGGCGAACCCGGAAGAACTGCGAGTACTCGTACTCGCTGCCGCTGTACCACGCGATGAAGTGCTCCATCACGTAGCCGTAGGTCACCATCATGCCCGTCACGAGCATGACCTTGGCCATGTTCTCCAGGTGCTTGGGCGTGACCACGTGCTTGAGGCCCAGGAACTCGCGGGCCGGCAGCATCCAGGTCAACACCATCGCGAAGCCCGAGAAGACGGCGCCGGCGACGAAGTACGGCGGGAAGATCGTGGTGTGCCAGCCCGGCAGGACCGACACCGCGAAGTCGAAGGACACGATGGTGTGGACCGAGAGCACCAGCGGCGTCGACAGGCCGGCCAGCAGCAGGTAGGCCCACTTGTACTCGGCCCAGTGCCGGCCCGAGCCGCGCCAGCCCATGGCGAAGATGCCGTAGATGAGGCGCTTGGTCGGGCTCTTGGACGAATCGCGCAGCGCCGCCAGGTCGGGGACCAGCCCCAGGAACCAGAACAGCAGCGAGATCGTGAAGTAGGTCGAGACGGCGAAGACGTCCCAGGTCAGCGGGCTCTTGAACTGCGGCCAGATGCGGTGGACGCTGGGGTACGGCATCAGCCAGTACGCCGCGAACCAGGGGCGGCCGGTGTGCAGCAGCGGGAACAGCAGCGCGCAGATGACCGCGAACAGCGTCATCGCCTCGGCGAACCGGTTGATCGAGGTTCGCCACTTCTGCTGGAACAGCAGGAGGATCGCGGAGATCAGCGTGCCGGCGTGACCGATACCGATCCACCAGACGAAGTTGATGATGCCGAACGCCCAGCCGACGGGGATGTTGTTCCCCCAGCTGCCGATCCCCTTGTACAGCGTGTAGGTGATCGCGATGACCAGCAGGCCCAGCGCCGACAGGGCGCAGCCGAACAGCATCCACCAGCCCTTGCCCGGGCCACGCCAGACGTGGTCGAACAGGCTGTCGTTGATGGTCCGATCGGTGTGCTTCCCCTCGATGAGCGGGATCGGCTCGAGCGGGTCGTTCGGCAGGATGGCGGGTTCAGGAGCGGCCATCTGTCAATCCACCTTCGCCAGTTCGGGGTTGAGGTTCCGCACGCGCGCCAGGTACGCGGTGCGCGGCCTGGTCGCCAGCTCGTGCAACAGATCGTAGCGACGCGGGTCGGCGTGCGCCTTGGACACCTTGGCGGAGGGATCCTGCAGCGACCCGAAGACGATGGCCTGGGTCGGGCACCCCTGCTGGCAGGCCGTCAGCAGCTCGCCGTCGGCGATGGCGCGACCCTGGATGCGGGTCTCGATGCGCTTGCGCTCGATCCGCTGCACGCAGTAGGTGCACTTCTCCATGACGCCGCGCGACCGGACGGTGACGTCGGGGTTCATCCCCATCTGCCGGGCCGGGCTGACGTCGTTGGTGTAGTTGAGGAAGTTGAACCGCCGGACCTTGTAGGGGCAGTTGTTGCTGCAGTACCGGGTGCCGATGCAGCGGTTGTAGACCATCTCGTTCAGGCCCTCGTCGCTGTGGACGGTGGCGTTGACCGGGCAGACGTACTCGCACGGCGCCGTCTCGCACTGGACGCAGCCCAGCGGCTGCGTGACCACCAGCGGGTCGGCGGGCGAGCCCTCGAAGTAGCGATCGACGCGCAGCCAGTGCATCTCGCGGCCGCGCCAAGTGTTGTCCTTGCCGACGACCGGGATGTTGTTCTCGGACTGGCAGGCGACGATGCACGCGCTGCAGCCCGTGCACTTGTTGAGGTCGATCGCCATGCCCCACTTGTACTGCTGCTTGCTGTAGTCCCAGGGCTGGTGGATGTAGGGCTGCGGTCCCCGGCGCCCTTCCAGCTCTTCGTTCAGCGTCGAGTGAGGGTTCAGCACCTCGCTGAGCGGGGCGGCCACCGCGGGGGGCGGGATCTCGCGCCCGTCGGGGGCCATCGTCCAGTGGTCCTGGGTGATGGCGAACCGGTACTTGCTGCCCGTCACCGAGACGGTGGCGCCGCGGTCGAACCAGGGCGCCTCGCTGGTGCGGATCGCGTTGGCGTTGAAGCCGACCTGCGCGCCGATATGGCCGGTGCGCTCGCGCCCGTAGCCGAGCGGCAGCGTGATCGCCTCGTCGGCGTGGCCGGGGACGATCATGGCGGGCCCATCGACCGCGCGCTGCTTGATCGAGACCGTCAGCCAGTCACCCGTCTCGATCGACAGCTTCTCGGCCGTCGCCGGCGAGAGCAGGATCGCGTTGTCCCAGGTCAGCTTGGTGACCGGCTGGGGGAGCTCCTGCAGCCAGGCGTTGTTCGCGAAGCGGCCGTCGAACACCTTGGGATCGGGAGCGAACGCGACCTCGATGCCGTTGCCGCGGGCGGCTCCTTCGCGGGCCAGCAGCGGACCGGCGGCCTGCGCCAGCGCCTGCGCGTTGATGGTCGCGCCCGCTTCCGCGCCGGCGCCGGTGTCGGGGACGACGCCGTCCGCCAGCCAGCGCTCCCAGACCGCGTCGAACGCGGCGAAGGCCGCGCCGCCCTTGGCGGTGGCCAGCTTGGCCTCGCTGCCCCAGTACTTCTGCAGCAGGGCGTGCGTCCCCTGGTCCCCTTCGTTGACGAACGCGGCCAGCACGTCGGCCTCGGTCTTGCCGCCCCAGAGCGGATCGATCAGGGGCTGGATGACGGTGACGACGCCGTCGCTGGCGCGACCGTCACCCCAGGACTCCAGCGAGTGGGCGGCCGGGATGAAGTAGTTGCAGCCGCCGGCCGTCTCGTCCTCGTAGAGGGCGGTGTAGATGACGTTCGGGACGCGCTTGAACAGCTGCGCCAGCTTGAAGTCGACCGGGCCGCCGTAAACCGGGTTGTCGGCGGTGATCACCAGCGTCTCGACCACGCCGGCGGCGATCTCCTCGACCAGCCCGCGCAGGGCCTCGGGGCCGCTGTTGGTGTCGGTGGTCAGCGGCGCCCCGTACTCGACCGTCTTGCCGATGTTCTCCAGGGCCGAGTTGAGCGCGGCCACCAGCGCGTGGACCACCGCCGGCTGGCGTCGACCGGCCACCACCAGGCAGCGGCCGCGGTTTCGCTCGAGATCGGCCGCCACGGCGGACAGCCACTTCTGATCCCAGGCGGGGGCGCCCTGGGCCAGGGTGCCGAGCGCGCCCAGCCCCGGGAGCTTGGGCGCCAGCATCGCGCACAGCGCCGCCGTGAAGGCCGGCACGTCGCCGCCGCGCAGCCGCAAGCGGTGATCGGCGGTCATCCCGGTCACCGTCATGGCCGGCTCGACCACGTACAGCCGGTTCATGTCGCGGGTCGGCTCGCGGCGACCCGAAAACTCGCGCGACAGTCGGGTCTGCTCCGGCCCGTCGTTCAGGAAGTCGGCGTCCAGCGACAGGATCACCGAAGCCTGCGTCAGCCGGTTCCGCGCGACCAGCGGCTTGCCGAACGCCAGCTTGGCGCCGTCCACCGCGCCGTCACCCGCGACCGACGCGTAGCTGACGAACTTGGCGCGCGGGAAGCGCTCGAGGATCCGGCGGCGCAGGTCGGCCAGCAGCGGCGAGGTGGTCGGGCCGGTCAGGAACCGGAGCCCGGCCCCGCCGTTCCCCGCGAACCCCAGGCAGCGGGCGCGCGTCTCGGACAGGAACGTCGTCCAGGCGATCGGCTTGTCGGAGCGCCGGATCTGCTTGGCCCGGTCGTCGTCGTAAAGGCCCAGGATCAGGGCCTGCTCGAAGGCCGTGGTGGCCCCCAGCGTGTCGGGGTGCGAGGGGTTCCCCTCGACCTTGGTCGGGTGGCCGATGTGGCTCTCGACCAGGAGACCGCTGGTGTACCCCTCCAGCGCGTAGCCGGTGGCGAAGTGCATCGCGTTGCCCGGCGTCATCTCTTCGGGCCGGCGCACGAACGGCACGATCTTCTCGTTCGGCTTCTGACAGGCGGCGCCCAGCGTGGCGACGGCTGTCGAGACGCCCAGCACCTGCATGAAGCCGCGGCGGGAGACGCCCTCCAGCTCCGAGGCGCCGGCCGGGAACTCGCCCTTGGCGCTGGACGGCAGCACGCCGGCCCGCTCGTCCATCGAACGCCACACGCCGCGCGGCTCCAGATCGACGTTCTTCTGGGCGGCGCCGCCAAAGATGGGGAGCGAGCGCTTGCCCTTGCGCTCTTCGCGCTCGGCCTTCGCCTTCTCCTGGCTCTCGTCGCAGCTCATCGCGGGGACCTCATCGGTGGCACGTGGTGCAGCTGGTGCGCGTGTGAACGTCGTTCTCCACGAGCAGGCGGCGTCCAGTCTCCTCCGGATCCCCCTCCGGCTTCCAATCCATGTTCACGACCTCGGAGACGGGCCGCAGGTTCTTCTCCGGATGCCTGTGACAGTCGAGGCAGAAGCCCATGGTCAACGGCTCTTCCTTCTCGACGGCGGCCATCTGGTCGACGCGCCCGTGGCAGCTCACGCAACCCACGCCCTTGTTCACGTGGATCGAGTGATTGAAATAGGCGAACTCGGCCACCTTGGTGACCCGCCGCCACTCGATCGGCTTGTTCTGGATGAAGCTCTCCCGAACCTTCTCCAGGATTGGGCTCTTGTTCCAGATCTGGGAGTGACAGTTCAGACAGAGCTGCGTCGGCGGAATGCTCGCCGACGGCGACTTGTCGACCGTGTTGTGGCAGTACCGGCAGTCGATCCCCTCGTCACGGGTGTGGTGCCGGTGATCGAACTGGATCGGCTGCTCGATCGGTTCCTGCATCTGGCGCGCGTAGGGCGTGCGCGCGTAGAGCATCAGACCTCCCGGAACGCCCACCGCCCCCGCCGCCACGAGAAAAAGAGAGATCTGCGCGAGCGTGTTGTGCTTAGGCCGAAAGAGGAGATTCATCCTCGTCGCGGAGCATTTAGGCCGGAGTTGGCTCCTTCGTCAAGAGAAGTATTTGCGCGTGTCGAGATCCACCGCCTCGCACGTTTCCAACGTGTTCAGAAGCCTATCCGGCGCATCACGAAACGTGGCAGCGCGCGAATCACCAGCATCACCAGCGCCCAGATTCCGGGTGCGTAGATGATCGGGCGGCCCCGGTCGATCGCCGTGACCACCTGCGCGGCGACCACGTCCGGCTCGCTCGCGAAGGGGGGCGCCTTCAGTCCGGCCGTCATGCTGGTGCGCACGAACCCCGGCTTCACGCAGATCGTCTTCAAGCCGCGGGCGCGGAACTTGTGATCGAGACCCTCCAGGTACCGTGAAAGACCGGCCTTGGCCGCGCCGTACAAGATGATCGGCTTGCGCCCGCGATCGCCGGCGACCGAGCTGAACACGCACAGCGTCCCGCCGCCGCGGGCCAGCAGGCGCCGGCGGGCCTCCTCGCAGAAGAGCACGGTGTTCGCGAAGTCGACCGTGAGCAGCCGCCGGGTCAGCTCCGCGTCCGCCTCCAGCGCGTCCTGCGTGGCGAACAGCCCGGCAGTGACGATCACCAGATCCAGCCCGTCCAGCGCCGCCTCGGCGGCGTCCAGCGCGCCGGAGAAACTTTCTGGACGCTCCAGATCGCAAGCGGCGTGACCAAAGCTTCCGCTCTCTTTCCCAGCCCGCGCTTCCAGATCGCGGGCAGTGCGCGCCAGATCCTCGGGATCGCGCCCCAGGACGAAGACCGTGTCGCCCCGCTCGGCCACCCGCCGGGCCATCGCGCGCCCCATCCCCTTGGTGGCGCCCAGAACCACGACCTTCAAGGAGCGTCACCCAGCAGACGGACCGACTGGGCGCTGCGGAAGCGGCCATCCGGGTCCCATCTCCGCCGGATCGCCTGCCACTCGGCCAGCCGCGGCTCCATCTTCTGGAAGTGCTCGCGCCGGGTGAAGGCGTCCTTGGCCAGGTAGATGCGCCCCCCTTCGCCCAGGACCAGCTCGTTCAGCTCGTCGATCAGTGGCTGGGTCCAGGAACGAACCGGCACGTCGATGGCGATCGAGATGCCGAGCTTGGGGAACGAGAGCAGCCCCTCCCCTTCCGGCCCGCAGTCCTTGATCACGCAAACCGGTGAGGCGAAGCCGCGCTTGTTCACCAGCTGGATCGCGCGCGTGATGGTCTGCAGGCCGGTGGCGTGGGGCACCACGCACTGGTATTGCGTGAACCCTGGCCGCCCGAAGAGGCGGTTCCAGTGCCGGATGCCGTCCAGCGGATAGAAGAACTCGTCCGGGTGCACGATTCCGGCGGCCTTCGTGCGCTGCGTGCGGAACCGGAACTCGTTGTAGAGGCGAGCGCTGGCCCGGTTGAGGACCCAGCTGGGCAAGAAGAACGGGATCGCGAACCCTTTCTTGTGCCGTGGCGGGCGCGGCGGCGCCTCGTCCGGGGTCGCCCAGCGGGCCCGGTACATGACCCCGCGCCCCAGGCTCTTCCCGCCCGAGATGCAGTCAATCCAGCCCTTGGTGAACGGCCAGTCACTGGCCGAGCGGCCCAGGGAATCGAAGAACTGCCCCACGCCGTTCACGCGCTGCCGGTCGCCCCACAGCCAGGGCGACGAGATCTTCGCCATCCGGAATTCCACCTCGAGGATGTGGCCGGTCAGCCCCATCCCGCCCACCGTGGCGCGAAACAGGTCGGGTTCGACGTCCCGCGAGCACTCGAGCACGCGGCCGTCGGCCAGCTGCATGAGGAGGCGCGTGACGTGCCCGCCGAAGCAGCCGTCCCGGTGGTGATTCCCGCCGTGAACGTCGGCCGCGACCATGCCCCCGACCGTGACGAACTGGGTCCCGGGCGTCACCGGCACGAACCAGCCGCGCGCCAGGAACAGGCGGTAGATGTCGCTCAGCGACAGCCCCGCCTCGGCCCGCATCAGCCCGGTCTGCGCGTCGAACGCCAGGATCCGGTCGGCCAGCACGGTCGAGGCGACCCGATGGTCGCGCGCCGCGGGCAGGGACGAATCCCCGTACGAGCGCCCCAGGCCGCGACTCAGCGGCATTCCGCGGGTCGCGGCGGTCAGGTCCTCGGAGCGAACCTCGCTCGCGGGAACCACGGGCGCGTGCCCCCAACCGGACAGGATCGGCTCGGCGTGCACGCCTGAAACGTACTCTACCGAGCTCCCTCAAAGGAAGCCCGGAGGCGGACGCCTACTGCGAGGTGCGGGCCAGGGCCAGGTTGCGGCGGCGGAGCTTTTCGACCAGCGTGGTGCGGCCCAGCCCCAGAAGCTTGGCGGCTTCCTTCTTGTTGCTGTGCGTCTGGGCGAGCGCGGCCTTGATGTAGGCGTCCTCCAGCTCGCGCAGCAGGACGGGCAGGTCCACCGGCAGGGTGACGACGGGCGCGGGCGTGTTCATCGCGGAGTCGTCGTTTGCCGCGGTGGCGCCGTTCTGGTGATCAGGCGGGAGCTGGTCCCAGGCAGTCGCCGCCCCGGTTCGAGAGTTCATGCGCTTCAACATCGGCCATCCCCTTCGCATCTTTAGGGCCCCGCCCGTCCCGTCGATTGGAGGGCCAATGGGGGAACGACAGCGGGGCCCGGCCCAGCGGCTCGCGCCAAGGGCCGTGGTTCGGAGTGTCCGTATGCTCTCGACCGGGCGATGGCGGCCGCCTCTGGGCCCGACGCCGCTGGTCGGGCGCCGTGCCCCGCGCGTGGTGGCGATCGGCGCGGCGCTGCCCGGTGTGGGCAAGAGCATGGTGGCCTCCAACCTGGCGGCCGCCATGGCCGGGCTGGGCCGGCAGGTCCTGGTGGTGGACCTCAACCTGGCCACGCCCCGACAGCCGGCGTTGTTCGGGGTCGCCCCGCCCGATCAACAAGAGCGGCCGACCGCGATCCGCCACGTCCGGCTGGCACGCCTGGCCGGCGAGCTGGGGCCGTCCAGCCCGCCCGAGGTCTGGCGAACGGCGCTGGACCGGCTGGTGGCGATGGACGCCGACGTGGTGATCGTGGACCTGGCGTCCCATCGCCGCGAGGACCTCTGGACGTCGTTCGCGACGGCCGAGCGCTTGCTGGTCACGACCGGAGATCCCATCGCGCTGCAGGCCACCTACGAGTTCCTGTTCGAGGCGGCGGCGCGCGCCGAACGGCGACACGGCGCCGGCGCTCGAGCGGCGCTGGCCAGGTTCGCGGGCGGGCTGGTCGGCAACGTCGCCACGGCGCCGGAGGATGCCGAGCGCTTCCATGCATTCGCCCGCATGGTGCGCGAGCAGCTGGCCATCCCGATGACCTCGCTCGGCTGCGTGCGGAGGAGCAACCGCATCGCCCAGTCGTCGATGACCGGCCGGCCGCTGGTTGCCCGCCGCGGGAACGACGACGACGTGCGCTTCTTCAACCAGCTGGCCGAGCGGATCTCGATGGACCCGGTGGACGACGGCGGCTGCCCGCTGGACGGGCCCAGGCCCGAGGGGCTCCCGGCGGTGTGGCCGATCGACGTCGACCGGTATCAGCGAAAGCACGCGCGCTTCGTGGTCGACTGGGCGGCCACGCTGGTCACCGCCGAGGGGCCGAACGCGGTCCGGGTCTGTGACGTCTCGCAGAGCGGGGCGGCGATCGAGACGACCCTCAAGCTGGGCGTGGGCGACGGCGGCGTGCTCTGCTTCTATCAATTGGAAGGGCAACCCACGGTCGAGGTCGCCGTCC
>Ga0335083_10008648_pt1 | contig 12421 bp, 8 predicted proteins | sample Lox_Sample_42_FD_206716 | JGI IMG/M metagenome (GOLD analysis project Ga0335083, IMG submission 206716) | Soil microbial communities from Loxahatchee National Wildlife Refuge, Florida, United States - Lox_Sample_4.2 | ecosystem: Environmental > Terrestrial > Soil > Wetlands | place: USA: Florida... | reverse complement strand
CAACCTCCTGCTGGTGAGGGCCGAAGGCCGCCAGCAGGAAATCGCCGTGCGGACCGCGCTCGGCGCCAGTTGGCAGCGCATTGCCGGCGTCCTGCTCACCGAGAGCGTTCTGCTGGGCCTGCTCGGCGGCGTCACGGGGCTCGGAGTGGCCTATGGCGCCGTGGCGCTGCTGGTGAAACTGGCGCCGCAGTATCTGCCCCGCGTCGACAGCATCGCCGTCGATCCCATCGTTCTCCTGTTCACTCTTGTCCTCTCGCTCGGGGCCGGTCTGCTGTTCGGTCTGATGCCCGTGCTCAAGTACGCCGCGCCGCGCGTAACGATGGCGTTGCGCGCCGGAAGCCGGACCTTGAGCCAGAGCCGCGAAGCCCACCGTGCCCGCAATATCCTGGTGGTCTTGCAGACCGGGCTGGCGGTGGTGCTCCTCATCGGTTCCGGCCTGATGATTCGCACCTTCCAGGCTCTCCGCCAGGTCCAACCCGGCTTCCAGGACCCGGCCGCGGTGCAGACGCTGCGCATTTACATCCCCGATGCGCAACTGAAGGAACCGCTCCGCGTCATCCACATGGAGCAGGATATCCAGGATAGGCTCGCCGCCATTCCCGGTGTCGTCTCGGTGGCGTACGCCAACTCCGTGCCCACTGATGGCAACAACAGCACCGACCTGCTCTATGCCGAGGACCGCGCATATTCCGAAAGCCAGCTTCCGCCCTTGCGCCGCTTCAAGTTCGTCGCCCCGGGCTTTTTCCAGACCATGGGAACCCCGCTGGCCGCCGGGCGGGATTACAACTGGACCGACATCTACCAGGAGAGAAAATACGCCATCGTATCGGAAAACATGGCCCGCGAACTATGGCGCAGCCCCGCCGCCGCGATCGGCAAGCGCATCCGCGAAGGCATGAAGGATGACTGGCGCGAGATCATCGGCGTCGTCGCCGACGTCCATCACGATGGCCCCGACCAGAAGTCTCCGGCGACCGTGTATTGGCCCGTGCTCATGAAGCAGTTCTGGGGCAATGATACCTTTGTGCAGCGTGGCGTCGTGTACGCCATTCGCAGTCCCAGGACCGGCTCGCAGAGTTTCCTCGATCAGGTCCGGCAGGCCGTGTGGTCCATCAATTCGAATCTCCCCCTGGCGCGCGTCGAGACCATGGAACAGATCTACCGCGGCTCCACGGCGCGCAGCGCCTTCACCCTGGTCATGCTCGCGATCGCCGGAGCCATGGCGTTCCTCCTGGGGTTGATCGGCATTTACGGCGTCATCTCCTATTCCGTTTCGCAGCGTACTCGCGAACTCGGCATCCGGCTGGCTCTGGGCGCCCCGCAGTTCAGCCTCAAGACCATGGTCGTCCGCAAAGGAATCTGGCTGGCCGGTATCGGCGCCGCGTTGGGATTGGCAGTTGCCGCCGGTCTGACGCGCATCATGGCCTCCTGGTTGTACGGCATTAGTCCACTGGACCCCGTAACCTATGCCGCAGTCGCGCTCGGCGTCCTGACGGCCGCGGCCGCCGCCAGCTATCTGCCCGCCCGTCGTGCCGCCACTCTGAACCCGGTCGCAGCCCTCAGGGCGGAGTAGAACCGAACTCATTCCCAGGTTACGGGTGGCAGCCGCCCACCCGGTGTGAGCCGACCCCGGCTTAACCTCCGGCGCACTCGGTGATAAAGTAGACCAGACAAATATGTTCGACAGCCAAACTATTTCCCGTCGTGTCGTACTGGCTGCCGCGCTGGTATTTCTGGGGTGCATTCGCCCAGCTCCGGCTCAGCAGCAGAGCACCGCCTCGCTCCCGTTCATGAACCCGTCGTTGCCGCTCGACCAGCGCGTCGACGACCTGGTTTCGCGCCTCACCATGGAAGAGAAAGCCGGACAGTTGGTCAACACCGCCGCTGCCATCCCGCGCCTTGGCATTCCCGCCTATAACTGGTGGAATGAGGCGCTGCACGGCGTGGTCTCGAACAACGTTACCGTCTTTCCGCAAGTGATCGGCCTGGGCGCGACCTTCAATGCGCCCTTGATCAAACAGATGAGCACCGTGATCAGCACCGAAGCGCGCGCCCGTTACAACCAGCAACAACAGCAGGGCGGCGGACCGGCGTTCGGCCGCGGCGCGGGCCTGGATTTCTGGGCGCCCAACATCAACATCTTCCGCGATCCACGCTGGGGCCGCGGTCAGGAAACTTACGGCGAGGATCCGTTCCTCACCGCGCGCATGGCCGTCAATTTCGTCGAAGGCATGCAGGGCACGGATCCGAAGTATTACAAGACGATCTCTACGCCCAAGCATTTCGCCGTGCATAGCGGTCCGGAGCCGACCCGCCATTTCGAGGACGTCAGCGTCTCCATGCACGACATCGAGGATACCTACCTGCCGGCATTCCGCGCCGCGGTGGTGGAAGGCAAGGCGGACTCGGTGATGTGCGCCTATAACCGCATCAACGGCGAGGCGGCCTGCTCCAGCAAGTTCCTGCTCCAGGACACGCTGCGCGGCGCCTGGAAATTCAACGGCTACGTGACCTCCGATTGCGGCGCGATTTCCGATATCTATCGCAAGCCGGGCGTCGGCCACCACATCGTGGACACGCTGCCCGAAGCGGCGGCCCTCTCACTGAAGACGGGCACCGACACCGATTGCTACTTCCAGACTCAAGACGTTCCTTCCTACCTGGAAGCCATGCAGAAAGGGCTCATCAGCCAGCCGGACGTCGACGTGAACCTGAAGCGCCTGTTCAAAGCGCGATTTCAGCTCGGAATGTTCGATCCGCCCGAGATGGTTCCGTACTCCAAGATCCCTCCCAGCGAGGTGGATACGCCCGAACATCGCGCACTGGCGCTGAACATCTCCCGCCAGGCCATGGTGCTGCTCAAGAACGATGGCACGCTGCCGCTCAAGTCCAGCGTGAAAACCATCGCCGTCGTCGGACCCCTGGCCGATAGCGAAATCGTGCTGCGCGGCAATTACAGCGGCACGCCGACCCATTACACCACCATCATCGACGGCATCCGCAAACAGTTCTCCGGCGCCGCGGTCACTTACACTCCAGGCACCAAATTCCAGCGCAACCCGTTGGTGATTCCACAGTCGGCCTTTAAGACTGCCGGCGGGCAGCCGGGTGTGGACGCGGTGTACTTCAACGACAAGACCCTCTCCGGTCAGCCCGTGGCGAGCCGCGTGGAGCCGCAGATCGGCTCGGCGCAGATGGGCTTCGGACGCGGTGGCGGGCAGCAGGCGTCCCGACTTCCAGCCGAAGTGAAAACCAGCGGCGACTTCTCCGGCCGCTGGACCGCAACCCTGACGGCGCCCGAAACCGGCAAGTGTGAGTTCGCCGTTAACGGAAACGGGGGCGTGCGCGTCACCGTGGACGGCAAGCAGATCATCAACGATTGGACGCAGCGTGCGCCCGCCGGCCGTGGCGCGGCTTTCGGCGACCCCGGAATCCCCCAGCGCACCGCGGAAATGAGCTTTGAAAAAGGCAAAACCTACAAGCTGGTCGTGGAGTTCTTCCGTGATGCCGCTGCCGCCACGGCGCAGGCCAACGCCGCTCCGGCCGGCGGCGGACCAGGCCGCGGATTCGCCGCGCCGATCGCCGGCCCCACCCTGAGCTGGAGCTACGGCTACGATCAGGAAGCCGCCATCAACGCCGCCAGGAAGGCCGATGTCGTGATCGCGGTGGTGGGCATCACTTCGCAGCTCGAAGGCGAGCAGGGCAATACTCGCGGGCAGTTGCCGGAAGGTTTCGAAGGCGGCGACCGCACCAGCCTCGATCTGCCCAAGGATGAAGAGGCGCTGCTCACCGCCATGAAGGCCACCGGAAAGCCGCTGGTCGTCACCCTCGTCAACGGTAGCGCCCTATCGGTGAACTGGGCCGATCAGAATGCCAACGCCGTCCTGGAGGCCTGGTATCCGGGCGAAGATGGCGGCCAGGCTGTGGCCGAAACTCTCGCCGGCGCCAATAACCCCGCCGGCCGGCTTCCGGTCACCTTCTATAAGGGCCTCGCCGACCTGACGCCCTTCAACGACTACAACATGACCAACCGTACCTATCGCTACTATCAAGGTACGCCGCTCTATCCCTTCGGCTACGGACTGAGTTACTCGAAGTTCGAGTACAGCAATCTGAAGCTCTCCACCGACACCCTACAAGCCGGATCCAGCCTCACCGTCGATGTCGACGTGAAGAACCTCAGCTCCATCGCGGGCGACGAAGTCGCGCAGCTCTACCTGGTGTTTCCGAGGATCCCCGGTACCCCGTTGCGCGCGCTGCGCGGGTTCGAACGCGTGAATATCCCGGCCGGCCAGACCCGGCACGTGAAATTCACTCTCGATCCGCGTGATCTGAGCAGTGTCAACGAGGATGGCGAGATCCGCGTTGCCCCCGGCGCCTACAAGGTGTTCGTGGGAGGCGGACAGCCGGATACCAAGGCTCCCGGCACGGAAGTCGCCCTTACCATTCAGGGCGAGCAGAAGCTGCCGCGGTAGATATCGACCGGGGCACGACGATCGTGCCCAGGGCACGAAGATCGTGCCCCACCTATTTAACGCTGTGGCAGGTACGGATCCGGCCCCGAACCGGGCGGCGCGGAAATTACCTTCTCGATCTTCCGCGTCGCCAGTTCAATCATGAAAATCCTGTCCTGCGACTGCACGGCCGAAAAAGCATACCGGTTGTCCGCCGAAAAGGTGAGCGAAACCGGCTGACCGGTCAGCTTCACCTGAGCCTCCTCTTTACGCGTCCGGGTATTTGCGAACCCCACCGCCTCTCCGGTCTGCAGCGCGTAGACCGCGGTCTGGCCGTCGGGCGTGATCCTGATCCGCACCGGACCTTTGCCGGTCGGGATGTCGCCGGCATGCGTCTTCGCTTGTGTGTCGATGATGCTGATGTTGTCGCTGTTCAGGTTCGTCACATAGAGGAACCGGCCGTCCGGCGAGAACGCCATTCCCTGCGGCCGCTCGCCCACCCGAATCACCGTGACTTCGCTGGTCTTCAGGTTCACGGCCGATACCGTGCCGGTGTCGGTATTACTGGTGTATGCCCACACGCCGTCCGCCGCGAGCCGCACCAGATGTGGCGCCTTGCCCTTGACGTCGTATTCCCTGACCACCTTCCGCGCCCGCGGGTCTACCATCAGCAGCATGCTCGGCAGTTCGGTGGTCACCAGCAGGTTGCCCGTCTTGGGGTCTACGTCGATGCCATGTGGCCGGCGGTACTTCCCGAGATCGATCGTTCCCGCCAGCGACTGTGTGCGCGTATCGACGATCGAAACCGTGTTGCCGCCCTGCCCCGTTTCCGTCATCCACAAAACCCCGTTATCGGTGGCATAGACGTACCTGCCGTCGGGAGAAAAGACCATCTCGTGCGGATGTCCGCCGATTTTGACTTCCTTGAGAACCTTCCCGCCGGCATCGAAGAAGCCGACGTTCCCCGAGGCCTTCTCGATGGCCACGTAACCGGGTTTGGGGTCCGCGGCGACGGCCACCATCGCGAGCAGCAAGCATGCAAATCTCATCTCATATTCCCCGTCAGCGCAAGAATCCTGGCGGCCCAGTCCGTATTGGCGATTTCCGCCCCGCCAGGAAATGGGGGGAGTAAAATCTCACCCCTGGCATCGGCTTGCAAAGGAATGTCGGGTTGCCACTCGCCGCTCCGCGGGTCGTACCAGGCAAAGGCATAGACTCGATTCCCATTCCAACCCGTGGATCGCGCCCGATGCGCCTGGTTTTCGAAATAGAGCAGCGCGAAATCCTTCGCCGGCGTGCGCAGTTGGAAGCCCCAGCCGTCGAGCCCGTTCTCGTGGCTTGCGTCCGCCTTTCTGGGAGTCAAGCTATCGGACGCCGGCTCCAGATCGCGATATTTCGCGCCTTCCGACAGCACAAATCCGGCCAGCGATTTCATGTACCCGGCGGACCGGTACCGCAACGCCTGCCAGAAGTACGGCCGCGAGCCGGCGGGCTCGGTATCGACCGAAACGTCGTACGCCCCCGTCCCGTGGACGTGACCCGCCAGCCCGCCCGATAACACGCACCCGTACATCTGCGCGCGCGAGAAGTAGTTGTCCCGGTCGCTGTCCGGTTGCGGCCGCTCGCCTGCCACTACGTTGTTGGGATGCATCCAGCCCGTGTAGTAGGGTTCGAGGTCGAGCGCCGGATACGGCGGCGAAAGCCGGAACAGCGCCTCGATCGCCGCGTAGATTCCGTGATCGCGCGGCTTGTTGCCGGTGGCATGCATGGTGATCCACGGCGCTTTGTCGCCATGTCCGAAGGTGACGGCGGTCGAGTGGTCGATCAGCGCCGTCACCGGCTGTTCGAACGGCATCGGCCCGTACTTCTTGAAGTGGAAATTCAGCGCCTCGTTAAACTCCGCGCCGGTAATGCTGTAATCCTTCAGGTAAATATCGAAATGGACCTTGCTGAAGATGAAGTTGTAAGCGCCGTAGCGCGCCGCCATGTACTCGACGAACCGCGAGAACGACTCGTTAAAGTTGAAGTACGCCTTCCACGCCGGTGCGACGTCGCGCCGGATCGTCTCCAGCATCGGGACGAAGCCCTGGTCGTTGAGGTGCTGCATCTTGCGATCGAGGCTCTGAAAATAGTGCGGCACGATGCGGTCGAAATCGGCCAGCCCGTCGCGATTGGGAAGGATCTCAAAAGATCGGTAGCCCTGTTCGTCGTGCATGGCTTTGGCCGTCGGCGATCTGCCGTCGATCAGCACGCCGAACGCCTCCCAGGCATTGCGCAGGTAAACCCCGTGGCGGTCGGCGTACGTGCTCGGATATTGGTCGGAAGCCCACGTCGGAAAGGCTGCGATCATGCTGACGGAGTTGAAGCCCTGCCGTTTGCGGTACGCAACCGCCGCTTCGAAAGTCACCCCCGGACCGGGTTGGTAGTTCGGGTCCACCGGGGCGCCAGTGAGGGGAAGCCGCCACGTGGCCGCTCCCAGCCACGTATCGCCGGCCAGGAAAAACGGCGTGCCATCGGCATACTGCAGCGCGTGGCCGTTTGTCGTTGAGCGCAGGAATCCGCGCCGGTTTGGATTGGCCTGCTTCTCCGCCTCTGTCCAATCACGCGCCTCGAAGCTGCCGGATTTGCGGTTCAGTCCGACGTCTGCCGGCTGGTTCGAGCCGCTTGTCCAGGTCCAGGCGCCCGGCGACACCGCGACCACCCGAACGCGAAAGACGTCCCCACCGTCCCAAAACCCGTAAACCCGCTTGGCGAAGCCGGGGCCTTTCAATTCCACCCAACACTCGACTTGGGTATAGGGATTGGCGTAGGTTTGCGAGGATCGGAGTTCGATTTCCTCGAGTTCCCACGTGCGGATGGCCTTCTGAGCCGGCAGCGCAGCGCAGCAAAGACCAAGGGCCAGGATCAGCCGAAACATAGTGATAGAGTAGCGCCGCGCGAACTCCCCAACTACACGCGGGAGGCTTTCAGCGCCGCGAGTACCCGCGCGTCCCGGAACGGCACGCGGCGCACGCGAACACCGGTGGCATCGTGAATGGCATTGGCGATCGCCGCCAGCATGGGCTTGCAGGCCGCTTCCCCGGCCCCATAAGGAGGCAGGTCTGGCCGATGAGGATTCGGATCGCCATTCACCAGCACGATCTCAATCGACTCCGGAACATCGGCGTGCCGGAGAGTCGGATGCGACACCCAGTCGACGCTCGTCACCTTCTCCGTATTGAACTGCACTTCTTCGTGAATCGCCCGGCTCAACGCGTGCAGCATCGCGCCTTCGATGGTGCGCCGCAGACTCTGCGGATTCACCACCAGGCCGCAATCATGGGCGCACACCAGCCGCTTCGCCCAAACATGACCCGTCTGGCGGTTCACTTCCACCTCGGCGATCTCCGCCACCACCGTCTGTCCCCGGAACGAGTACGCGATCCCGCGGCCGGTCAGGATCTCACCCTTGGACGATGATTTCGGCGAAGGCCGCGCGTCCCAGCCATAAGCCTGCGCAACCGCCTTGAGGGCCGCGATCGAGCGCGCCCTCCGGAAGCCGCCGTCATCGTTGCTGGCCGCCGTGAGCATTTTCATGCGGAACTCCAGCGGATCGGCTTTCGCCGCCGCCGCCAGTTCGTCGATGAACGACTCGGCGGCGAAGGTCGACTGCGGGCCGTTGGGGTCGCGCAGATTCCCCGTGCGAAGCGGCGTCTCCCACACCATCGGCAGGCCGACCACCTCGCCCGCCATCCGCCGGTTCGGAATCGCGTACATGTCCGAAGGCGTGGCGGAACTTCCCGAGGCCGGCCTCGTCCGCCTCGATCCCATGAGCTGCGCAATCAATACCGTGTCCGGTTCGTTGTACCCGACGTGGTTGTAATCGCAGGCACGCGCACGGTAGTCGTACGCTACCAGGCGCCCCTCGCCGTCCAGCGCCCCGCGCATTTTCACCAGGAATGCCGGGCTCTTGGTGTCCCACGCCGTTTCTTCATCCCGCATCCACTGCACGCGCACCGGCCGCCCGATTTCCCTGGCGATCCAGGCGGCTTCACAACCCGCATCGTCGGCCGCCGTTCGCCCGTACCCTTGCGGACCCTCCATCCACACCACGCGGACGTTCTCCGGCGGCATGCCGAGAAATGTGGCCACGCCCCTCCGCATGCCATACGACTTCATGTCGTTTGAGTAAACCGTCATCTGGCCGTTCGACGGGTCCGCGGTGGCGTGCGCGCCCGCGATGGCCGTGTGTCCCTGGAAAGGCACTTCGTATTCCGCTTCGATGACCTTGGCGGCGCCCGCAAACGCCGCGGTTGGGTCGCCCACCAACATCGGATTCGATACGGAAGCCGGCGTCGCCGCCCGCATGTATTCGAAGAGATTCTCCGACGCCGGGAACGGCGCCGTCGCCGGCTTCTGCCATGTCGCCTTGAGCTGGCGGGCCGCGCGGACGGCTTGTTCTTCGCGTTCGCACACCACCGCCAGGTAATTCCCTTTGCTCAGCACCTTGACGAAGCCTGGCAGATTTTTCACCGACGATTCGTCGATTCCCGTCAGCTTGGCGCCCGCAAAAGGTGGTTTGATGTTGCGCGCATGCACCATCCCTGGCAGTTTCACATCGACGGCCCATTTCAGGGAACCATCCACTTTGGCCGGGATATCGGCTCGGTCGAGCGGCTGCCCCGTGTACTTGAGTTCCTGGACCGGCTTCACCTTGGCGACCCCACTGACGGCGTTCACGTTCGCGCCCGCCAGCGTGACGTTGAACTTCTTGCCGGCGATCAGCTCGCCATAGGTGACGCGTTTCGACGAATCGGCCTTCACCGTGATCACCGCGTTGGCGACAGCCAACTGCTCGACCGGAGCCCCCAGCCGCGCCGATCCCATTTCCAGCAGGACGCGCCGCGCTTCCGCGGCCGCGCGGCGCATCGGCCAGGAATCTCTCTCCATAGCCGTCGAGCCGCCCGATCCGCCCTGATCGACCGTGTTGTCCGTGCTCCCCATGATGCACGCGGTCCGGTCGAATGCGATATCGAGTTCATCGGACATCAACTGGCGGAAAGAAGTTCCGGTGCCCTGGCCGCAGTCCGTCTTGCCGACATAAAACGTCGCGGTGTTGTTCTCATGAATCACGATCCACGAGTCGAGTTGGTGGAAATCGGGCTCCGGATACGGACCCGCGGCCGCGTTGCTGCGCTGGGCGTCGGCCTTGGGGGCCACCGCACCCGCGGCGAAGCCAACCACCAGCAGTCCCGCGCTCCTGAGAAATCCTCTCCGATGCGTCGCCAGAACTTCCTCGACCTGTTTCGGTATCCGCGTGGAAGCCGTCATGCCGCGACCTCCTTTCCGGAAGCCGGCCGGGCGTCCGCGAGAGTTTTGGCCGCGCGCTTGATGGCCGTCTGGACGCGGTAGTAGGTCATGCAGCGGCACAGCGTTCCGTTCATGGTTTCGCGGATCTGTGCATCGGTCGGATGCGGAATCTTGTCCAACATGGCCTTCGCGGTCATGATCTGTCCGTTCTGGCAGAAGCCGCACTGCGGCACTTGCTCGTCAATCCAGGCCTGCTGCAACGGATGCAGTTTGCCCTGCGAGGAAAGCCCTTCGAGCGTCGTGATCTCACTCTTCACCGAGGACACGGGCAGAATACAGGACCGAACCGCCGTGCCGTTGATGATCACGGTGCAAGCCCCGCACTGGCCGAGACCGCAGCCGAACTTGGGACCTTGTAAGCCCAGATCGTTGCGCAGGATGTAGAGCAGCGGCGTCGCCGGTTCGACATCCACCGTGTGCGAGCTGCCATTTACCTTTAGTGTGATATTGCTCATTCTGAGTGCTCCTTGCGTACGCCGATGGGCATATTCTATCCGTTCCCGAATCCGCCGGCGCGCGCGGGCTGATGCCGTACAATAATCAAATGGCCGGGATAGCCGCGCAGCCCGCCGCAAAGGCCCGCTATGAGTTCAAACCCGGGCCGTACAGCAGCCACACGTTATTAATCGGCCGCTTTCCCAAACAAGGCGCCGGACGCCGTGTGCTCGATCTGGGTTGCGCCGCGGGTTACCTTGCGAAAATTTTGACGGATCGCGGATTCTCCGTCACCTGCATCGATTGGCCCGGAACGCCCCATCCGCCAACGGTGGAATTCTCCGGCGCCGATCTGGACGATGGCATCGGTCCCGTCGGTGGCCCCTTCGAATACATCATCTGCGGAGACCTCATCGAACATCTCCGCGATCCGTTGCGTCTGCTTCAGGAATGCCGCAAGAAACTGGCTCCGGGAGGCCTCCTGGTGGCTTCGCTTCCGAATAGCGGACACTGGTATTTCCGCTGGAACGTGCTGATGGGCCGGTTTCCCCAACACGAGCGTGGTTTGTTCGATAGCACCCATCTCCATTTTTACCCCTGGTCCGGCTGGGTCAATCTGCTGGATCGCGCGGGCTTCCGCATCGAGACTGTGTGCGCTTCCTCGGTTCCTTTTGGCCTGGCGCTTCCGCGGTGGAACGGATCGCTTCTGGTGTCCTGCCTGGAGAGGTTGTCGGTAGCCTCCGCCCGCGTGTGGAAGAGCTTGTTCGCCTATCAGTTCATCGTGACCGCGCGCGCAAATCCGGCCGGCTGAGCATCGCTTACCTGCCTACCCCTGCTTGGGAGTCGGCCGCAGAACCGTGTGGGCCAGCAGGGTGGCTCCGGCGGTTGCCGCGAAAAACGTCAAGCTGAGCGGCATGCTGTCCGGCACGTAATAGTCGCCCTCGGCGCCGCCGCTCCACACAATTCGGAAGAATAGGAACGACAAGCCGGTGATTATGAGAATTGCGATTCCGCAAACCAGCAAGCCGGTCCTCGATGCGTCCGCCCGGTTCGTCCAATCGACCTCCGATTTCGGGGAGGCGAGTCCTCCGGCGGTGTTGTAGTTTAGAAGGCCGCAGAAAACTCCGAGAACGAACCAGAGCACGTAGAACAGCGCCGAGCTTACGTTGCGGCTCACCACGCCCAACACCTCGAACACGAAGCTGGCTACCACGCCGGCGATGTCGAAAGCCGCCAGGTAGAGAATCGTGCAAACGGCGATCTTCGCAAGCTTCTTGGCGATCTCCAGCGTTACCTCGCTTCGATCGCGGCGACCACCTTGTCGATGTTCATCGCCCCGTAGTCAAACGCGTGCTGGCTGCCGTCGCTGAGGGTCAGCGTGCAGCGCTTGCTCAGCAGCTTCTTCGTCACATCGACGCGCTGAATGTCCTTCTTGTCGATCTCGAGATAGCCTTCATGGCCAAATCGGATAATGACGGCCCGTTCCACGTAACCCTTAAAGCTCGCGTCATATATGGCGTCGTAAAGAAGCCTTTGATTGGTGACCGTGAGCTTGCCGTTGAACTTGCCGCCGTTGGGCGGGACATACAGAATCGTCCAGGTGTCGATCTTGGTCTCGCCAGGTTGCAGAGTAATATTCATAATCGTCTTATCTGCCGGCGTCCGGCCCGTTGAAAAGCCCGTCGGCGCACCTCATTTGGACGGACATTCAATGGCCCCTCCAGATTGGAGCAGTCTACAGCCGGCGGCGTCCGCTGTCAACGGACTTTTTCAGTTTTTTTGTGCGTGCAATCGATGCTGCCGCCCTCGAACCCGTTCGCTCGCCTGTCGTCACTGCCTCCGCGGCGTCGCGCTGGCTTCATTCGACAGCGGACTCGTGCCTCCGCCGTTGACCGCGGCCACTTTGTAGAAGTACTTGGCGCCGTTTGTCAGGCCGGTGTCGGTATAGGAAGCGCTGGTGACTCCCTTGGCGACAGGTGTCGTGCTCTCGCCGCGCGATGTCGTGCCGCGATAGACGTTATACGATGTCGCCCCGCTCACAGCCGTCCAGGTCAGGCTCACCGACCCAGTGCCGGCCGCAGCTTTGAGACCGGTTGGGGCGGCAGGGGTGGCGGGCGCGGCTGTCACGGTGATTGTGGCGGCGTTGCTATTCCAGTAGTAGTCCGTCGTCCAGGCGGAGTTGA
>Ga0335083_10008646_pt1 | contig 12422 bp, 8 predicted proteins | sample Lox_Sample_42_FD_206716 | JGI IMG/M metagenome (GOLD analysis project Ga0335083, IMG submission 206716) | Soil microbial communities from Loxahatchee National Wildlife Refuge, Florida, United States - Lox_Sample_4.2 | ecosystem: Environmental > Terrestrial > Soil > Wetlands | place: USA: Florida... | reverse complement strand
TGGTTGCGGTCTGCAGAAAGCTCTTGATCGGGCGCTCGCTTGCGGATGGGAAGTGACTGTAGCGCTCACCCACGCTGTCGAGGAGCGCGAGCGCGGCGCGCAGGAGCGTGTACACCATGTAGCATGCCGCGAGCACCGCCAGTGGATGTCCGAGCGCCGCAACCGGCGCGAACGTGATGCCCGAGAGCAGGGGGGCGGACGCATAGAGGATCAAGGCGGGCACGAGCGGCGCGAGCCGATGGAATACCTTGTGGGACTCGGCTGCGCGCAGCCATTTGCGCTGCGGCTGGCGCGCAAGGCGGCCAACGATCATCAGCATGATCGAGCGCGTGACGTAATAGCAGATCGCGCTCGCCAGCAGGATCGCGAGCAGCAAGCCTGCGATGAGCAGCATCGCTACAGGCGTGCTGTCGGTATAAACATGGAAGTGATGCCAGTCCGCTCCACCCTCGAAACGTAGCGCCTTGTCGAACATGGATTCCTCCATTGCCGGTAACCCGTTTCGGCGGACAAGCCCCGTTCAAACCCGTAGTGCAGGACGACGCAGCGGCTCAAGCGCGGCGCCTGTCAGCGGGGGCTCGGTGCGCACGAGGACTGGCTCGGCTAGCGTCTTGTCCGCACGCTAATGTCGCCACGTCGCCTTGACGCGATAAGCGGCATCATACATTTCGTGGTTTGTACGATCCACCGGCATGGCCCGGGTCCTCTTCGCACACCGTTGCCATCACATGTGCTACGTCGGCCGGCGAGGGGGGGGGCGGCTCTCGTTCCGCCGTGCAACTAACTGTCTTTAGCGCGGGTATCCATGACCGCCGCGCGCAACATGCGTCATTGCTGCAGGGGGCCTTCGACTTCGCAGTGGAAGGCCGGGTGCGCCAGGCGCGGCTTCGTCGCTGCTTTCAGGAGCGAGGAAGCCGCGGTGGTCATGCGCGGTCCTTGCTGAGAAAGCGCTCGACCAGACGTGTCCAGAACGCCGCGCCGATCGTCAGGTTCTCGTCGTTGAAATCGTAGCGCGCGTTGTGCAGCATCGGCAGGCCCTCGCCATTGCCAAGGCGTACGAAGCAACCGGGGCGCTGCTGCAGGTAGTACGCGAAGTCCTCGCTGCCGGCAATGGGCGGGAACGGCGAGATGACGTGTTCCGGCCCGACCAGTTCCTCGGCGACCTGGCGCGCGAATTCGGTTTCAGCCTCGCTGTTGATGAGCACCGGATAGCCGCGGATATAGTCGATCTCCACCGTCGCGCCATAGCTTTGCGCCTGCGACTCGGCGAGTGCGCGGATGCGCGCTTCTAGCGTCGCGCGCACCGTGGGCGAGAACGAGCGCACGCTCAATTCCAGTACGGCGTCTTCGGGGATCACGTTCGGCGCGTGGCCCGAGCGGAACGAGCCCACCGTCACGACCGCGGCTTCGTTGGGATCGACGTTGCGCGACACCACCGATTGCAGCGCCATCACGATGCTGCTGCCCACGAGCACCGGGTCGACCGCCAGATGCGGACGCGCCGCATGGCCGCCCCGGCCGTGGATGCGCAGCTTGACGGTATCGCACGCTGCCATCAGCGGCCCGGCGCGGAAGCCGAACGTGCCGACGGGCACACCCGGGTGGTTGTGCAGCCCGAAGATGGCCTCGCACGGAAAGCGTTCGAACAGGCCGTCGGCGATCATGCGCTCGGCGCCGCTGTCCGATCCGGCTTCCTCGGCGGGCTGGAAAATGAGGTGCACGGTGCCGTCGAAGTTGCGCGTCTTCGCGAGCTGACGCGCCGCGCCGAGCAGCACCGTGGTGTGGCCGTCGTGGCCGCACGCGTGCATCTTGCCGTCGTGAACGCTCGCATAGTCGAGGCCGGTCAGCTCCTGGATCGGCAACGCATCCATGTCGGCGCGCACGCCCACCGTACGCGCGCTCGTGCCCGCCTTCAGCGAAGCCACGACGCCGTGTCCGCCAACGTTGCGCGTGACCTCGTAGCCCCAGGCCACGAGCTTTTCCGCGACGAAGCGCGAGGTGTTGGCCTCCTCGTAGGACAGCTCGGGGTGCTTGTGGAGGTGATGACGGATCTCGTCGAGTTCCGATCGGGATTCGGCCAGGTCGGTGACTTCGCAATAGGAGGCGTGCTCACTCACGGGGGATTCCTTTTTGTTTGGACGAGGTGTCAATGAAAGATATAGGGATGCCATGCGCAAGCCGCTCGCGCGGAGTTTCCTCGAATCCGCAACGCACTAGCGCGGCATTACCCGCGCAGCGAATCAGGCGAGCCACCGATCAGTTGCCGGGTTCCTCTTGCGCGTGCGGAACTTCCCCAATCCTGAGCACGGCGTCGCGTTTATCGAGCAGGTGCTGGCGCAGGATTGCGGCGAGCCGCTTGCCGTCGCGCGCGTCGAGCGCTTCGAGCATTTCCGCGTGGTCGTGGACCGCGCGGTCCCACTTCGCGGTCTCGAAGTTCGAGCGAAAGCGCAGGGCCTGCAAGCGCCGGTTCACGGCGATATAGGTTTGCCGCAGCGCAGAATTGCGCGCCGCCTCGTTGATCTTGTCGTGAATGGCCTGGTTGCGGCTGTAGTAGCCGGCCAGATCGTTCTGCGCGCGGCAGGCGAGCATCGCATAGTGCAATGCCTTGATCTCGGCGATCTCGGCGGGGGTGATCCTCTCGCAGGCAAGCTCGCCCGAAAACGCTTCGAGCCCGCTCATCAGTTCGAAGGTTTCGCGCAGTTCCGCTTCCGACATCTTCAGGACCGAAGCGCCGCGATTCGGCGAAATCTCGATCAGCCCTTCGGAGGCGAGCACCTTCAGCGCCTCGCGCAGCGGCGTGCGCGAGATGCCCAGGGTTTCGCACAGCTCGCGCTCGTTGAGCTTGCGGCCCGGCTCCAGCACGCCTTCCACGATGAACCGGCGCAGATGGTCGACGACGGTGTCGTGCAGTTGCTGGCGAGGAACGGGCGGCAGCTCCGGGCTGATGGCGGCGGGGTTCAGGTTCGGATTTTGCATGCAAAAGGCATTTCGAAGACTTCAGCGCATTCTAACCCAAGGACTGAAACCCGAATATTCGGGCGGATATCGGGTAAACCACGTCGGAATTTGAGATTGAGCGCCGAGGCCGACTGGATTATAGTTTTTTGCATGCAAAATTCAAAACAGGAGCGATTGCATGCTGAAGCTCGATTTCCATCCCGCCGGGCGCCACTTCCTGCAGATTCCGGGGCCGAGCCCGGTGCCGGATCGGATCCTGCACGCCATGAGCTATCCCACCATCGACCACCGCGGGCCTGAGTTCGGCGCGCTCGGGCTCAAGGTGCTGGAGGGCATCAAGAAGATCTTCAAGACGCAGCAGCCGGTCGTGATCTACCCGGCGTCGGGCACTGGCGCATGGGAAGCCGCGCTCACGAACACGCTGAGCCCCGGCGACACGGTGCTGATGTACGAAACCGGCCATTTCGCGACGCTTTGGAAGCAGATGGCCGAGCGCCTCGGCCTGAAGCCGGAGTTCCTTGGCCTGCCCGGCGCGGAGGGCTGGCGGCGTGGCGTGCAGGCCGACATGATCGAACTGCGCCTGCGCGAAGACACGCAGCACGCGATCAAGGCGGTCTGCGTCGTCCATAACGAGACCTCGACCGGCGTGACTTCGGACATCGCCGCGGTGCGCCGCGCGATCGATGCCGCGGGCCACCCGGCGCTCCTGCTGGTGGACACGATCTCGGGTCTCGCGAGCGCGGACTACCGGCATGACGAGTGGGGCGTGGACGTGACCGTGTCCGGTTCGCAAAAGGGCCTCATGCTGCCGCCGGGCATCAGCTTCAATGCGGTTTCGGCAAAGGCGCTCGCGGCCAGCGAACGTGCGTTGCTGCCGCGCAGCTTCTGGGGCTGGGCCGAGATCATCGAGATGAACAAGAGCGGCTACTGGCCGTACACGCCGAACACGAACCTGCTGTACGGCCTTTCCGAAGCGCTCGACATGCTGCTCGAGGAAGGTCTCGACAACGTGTTCGCGCGGCATCAACGGCTGGCCGAGGCATGCCGGCTCGCGGTGCGCGCGTGGGGGCTCGAGATCCAGTGCGCCGACCGCGCCGTCTATAGCCCCGTGCTCACGGGCGTGATGATGCCCGCGGGCTTCGATGCGGACGCGGTGCGCAAGATCATCTACGAGCGTTTCGACCTCTCGCTCGGCACGGGCCTCGGCAAAGTGAAGGGCCGCATGTTCCGCATCGGTCATCTTGGCGACTGCAACGACCTCACGTTGCTGGCGGCGCTGGCCGGCTGCGAGATGGGCCTGCGCATTGCGGGCGTGCCGCTTGCTGAGAGCGGCCTGCCAGCCGCGATGACGTACCTCGCCGCGCAGCCGAAGGCGGTGTCGCTCAAGGCCGCCTGACATCGGGCCGATAAGGCGGGGGCGCATGCCGCGCGCGGTGTGCGGCATGCGAGCCAGTTCCTGTGCAGCGCCCATGCCGGACGTCCCTGCGAGAGCGATGCGGCCAATAGAACAAAGCAACGGAGACAGACGATGAGACGTTATCGATTGACGAGCGCGAGCAGCATCGTGCTGATCATGCTCTGCATCATGTACTTCATCACCTACCTCGATCGTGTGAACGTGAGCACGGCTGCGGCGGGCTTCGGCAAGGAGTTCCAGCTCTCGCATACGGAGGTGGGGCTGGTGTTTTCGGCGTTTGCGTATCCGTATCTGCTGTTCCAGGTTATCGGCGGCTGGGTCAGCGACCGCTTCGGCGCGCGCCGCACGCTGCTCTTCTGCGGTGCGCTGTGGGGCGTCGCGACGATACTCACGGGCATGGCGGGCGGGCTCGCCGCGCTGCTCGCCGCGCGCCTTCTGCTCGGCTTCGGCGAAGGCGCGACGTTTCCCGCGTCGACCTCGGCCATGTCGCGCTGGGTCGCGAAAGACCAGCGCGGTTTCGCGCAGGGCATCACGCACTCCGCGTCGCGCATCGGCAATGCGGTGGCGCCAGCTCTCGTGGTGCTGGTGATGGCGCGCTACGGCTGGCGCGAGTCGTTCTACGTGTGCGGGGTGCTCAGCCTGCTGTGGGTCGTGGTCTGGGCGTTCACGTTCACCGAGCATCCGAAGGATCACCCGCGCATCACCGAAGCCGAGCTTGCCATCCTGCCGGTGCCGGCCCCGCGCGTGACGGGCCTGCCGTGGATGGCGCTCTTCAGGCGCATGCTGCCGGTCACGATCGTCTACTTCTGCTACGGCTGGACGCTGTGGCTCTTCCTCAGCTGGATTCCCCAATACTTCCTGCACAACTATCACCTGAATCTGCAGAAGTCGGCGATCTTCGCCTCGGTGGTGTTCCTCGCGGGCGTGGTGGGCGACACGCTCGGCGGCCTCGTCACCGACTCGCTCTACAGGCGCACCGGCAACCTCAAGCGCGCGCGCAGCTGGATGGTTTCCGTGTGCATGCTGATCACGCTCATCGTGCTCGTGCCGCTCATGTTCGTGCACAACCCTGTCATTTCGATGGCGTGCCTCGCGGCAGGCTTCTTCTTCGCCGAAATGACGATCGGCCCGATGTGGGCGATTCCGATGGATATCGCACCCGAGTTCTCGGGCACGGCGAGCGGCATGATGAACACGGGGTCGGCGCTGGCGGCGATCATCTCGCCCGTGGTGGGCGGCTTTCTGATCGACCGTTTCGGCAACTGGGATCTGCCCTTTGTCGGCAGCATGGTGCTGATGGGGTGCGGCGTGGTGCTCGCGTTCCGCATGCAGCCCGAGAGCCGCTTCGCCTTGGGCGCGAAGCCCAGCGACACCGCGATCTCACATCAGGGAGCGTGAACGGCAATGGACGGTACGCGCACGTCGGGCATGCTGGTCAAGCCGGTTCATCTGGTTCCCTCGGCTTCGGGCCAGGGGTCGGCGCTCGCGCGGCGCCTGCGCAACGCGCTGCGCGGCGACGTGTATTTCGACGCCGCCAGCCGCGGCCGTTACTCGACCGACGCGTCGATCTACCAGATCGTGCCGATCGGCGTGGTGGTGCCGCGCGATCAGGACGACCTGCGCGCGGCGCTGGAGGTCGCGCGCGTGGAGCACGCGCCGGTGCTGGCGCGCGGTGCGGGAACGAGCCAGTGCGGCCAGACGGTCGGCGAAGCGCTCGTGATCGACACGTCGAAGTGGCTGAACAACATCGTCGATTTCGATGCCGGTGCGCGCACCGTCACCGTCGAGCCCGGCGTCGTGCTCGATCATCTGAACGCCTGGCTCAAGCCGCATGGGCTGTGGTTCCCGGTCGACGTTTCGACCGCGGCGCAATGCACGATTGGCGGCATGGCGGGCAACAATTCGTGCGGCTCGCGCTCGATCGAGTACGGCAACATGGTGCACAACGTGCTCGGCATCGACGCGATTCTTGCGGACGGCAGCGAGGCGCGCTTTCATTCGCTGAAGCTGCCGCACGAAGGCGCGCGGCTCGCGGCGCTCGTTGAAGGCGTGAAGCGGATCGCCACGCGCGAGCGCGCCGAGATTGCGGAGCGCATGCCTAAGGTGTTGCGCCGCGTGGCCGGCTACAACATCGACCTGTTCGACTGCCAGAACCCGCTTGCCTATACCGACGACGGCACGGCGAATCTCGCCCATCTGCTGGTGGGCTCCGAAGGCACGCTTGCGTTCAGCCGGCAAATCACGCTGAAGCTTGCGCCGCTGCCCGCGCACAAGACGCTGGGCGTGGTGAGCTTCCCGACTTTCCGGCAGGCCATGGATTCGGCGCAGCACATCGTCAAGCTGAAGCCGACGGCGGTCGAACTCGTCGATCGCACCATGATCGAACTCGCGCTCGGCAACCCAGGCTTCAAGCCGGTCATCGAAAAGGCGCTGGTCGGCAGGCCCGATGCGATCCTGCTGGTCGAATTCGCGGGCGACGAGCGCGACACGCAGGTGCGCCGCCTCGAAGCGTTGGTGGAGCTGATGGGCGACCTCGGCTTGCCGGACTCGGTCGTGAAGATGGTCGACGCGAACGAGCAGAAAGCGCTTTGGGAGGTGCGCAAGGCAGGTCTGAACATCATGATGAGCATGAAGGGCGACGGCAAGCCCGTGTCGTTCATCGAAGACTGCGCCGTGCCGCTCGAGCATCTCGCCGAGTATACGAGCCGGTTGACCGATATCTTTCACGAGCACGGCACCGAGGGCACGTGGTACGCGCACGCGAGCGTCGGCACGCTGCACGTGCGGCCGATACTCGACATGCGGCGCGACGGCGCGGCGAAGATGCGCGCGATAGCGGAGCAGGCCGCGCAACTCGTGCGCGAGTACAAGGGCGCCTATTCGGGCGAGCACGGCGACGGCCTGTGCCGCGGCGAATGGATTGCCTGGCAGTACGGACCGAAGCTCAATGAAGCGTTCGCGCAGATCAAGCAACTGTTCGATCCCGAGAACCGCTTCAATCCCGACAAGATCGTGCGGCCGCCGAAGATGGACGACGCGAAGCTGTTCCGCTTCGCGCCCGGCTACCGCGAGCGCCCCTTGCGGCCGATGCTCGACTGGTCGGCGTGGGACGTGCTGCGCGATCCGCTGACGGGCGCCGAAACATCGCCCGGCACCGGAGACGACTGGACGGGCGGCCTCGCGAAAGCCGTGGAGATGTGCAACAACAACGGCCACTGCCGCAAGTTCGACGCGGGCACGATGTGCCCGAGCTACCGCGTGACGAAGGACGAGCAGCATGTGACGCGCGGGCGTGCGAATACCTTGCGCCTCGCGATGTCCGGGCAGCTCGGCGACGAAGGCCTCGCGAGCGAGGCGGTGAAGGAAACGCTCGACCTGTGCGTGTCCTGCAAGGGTTGCAAGCGCGACTGCCCGACCGGCGTCGATATGGCGAAGCTGAAGATCGAGGCTCGCGCGGCATGGAGCGCGACGCACGGCGTGGGGCTGCGCGAGAAGATGATTGCGTTCCTGCCACGCTATGCGCGGGGCGCCGCGAAGGCTGGCGGTCTCGCGGCTGCCACTGTGCGCATTCCTTTCGTATCGGCGTGGGCGAAGCGTGTTATCGGCTTCGCGCCGCAGCGCACGCTACCGGTTTTTCGGCGCTCGTTCCTTTCGGAAGTTGCCGCAAGCACCGTAGTGGGCGCGAAGCATGACGCAGCGGTGGCGCAGAAAGAAGTGGTGCTGTTCGTCGATACCTTCAACGATAACTTCGAACCGGAGAACGCCTACGCGGCGAAGCGGGTGCTCGAAGCCGCTGGGTATTTCGTGCATTACAACGTGCGTGGCGATGAGCGCCCGCTATGTTGCGGCCGCACGTTCCTCGCAGCTGGGCTCGTCGACGAAGCGAAGCGCGAGGCGCGGCGGCTTCTCGATACGCTGATGCCGTTCGTGGAGCGCGGCGTTTCGATCGTCGGACTCGAGCCCTCGTGCCTGCTCTCGATGCGCGACGAGTTCCTGCAATATGGTTACGGCGAAGAGGCGCGCCAGCTTTCGGCCGCGGCGTTCCTGTTCGAAGAGTTCCTCGTGCGCGAGAAGAGCGAAGGACGGCTCGATCTGCGTCTGCACAAGCTCGCCGCGCCGCGCGCGTGGGTGCACGGTCACTGCCACCAGAAAGCGTTCGATGCGTTCCGGCCAGTGCTCACGGTGCTCGGCTGGATTCCGGGCCTCGAAGTGAAGCCGATCGAATCGTCGTGCTGTGGCATGGCAGGCAGCTTCGGCTACGAAGCAGAGCACTACGAAGCATCGCAGGCGATGGCCGAACTGTCGCTGTTGCCCGCCGTGCGCCAGGCGGATCGCGCGGATCTCGTCGTGGCGGATGGCACGAGCTGCCGCCACCAGATTCACGATGGCGCGAATGCCACGGCGCTGCATGTCGCGCGCGTGCTGGAAATGGCGTTGGCTTGAGGCGGGAGGGACGTCGCCGCATGCCGGACCACGATGGCATGCGGCGACGTTAGCGCGTTATCGGACCAATGCCCGATCGATTGCGCTATCGCGAACACACGGTATCGACGGCGTGCAGCATCTTGCCGAAGAACGCATCCGCGAATTGCGAATCGAGCCAGCGCACGATCAGCGCGATCCTTCTCTCCGGCTCGATCCACATGAACGAGCTGCCCGCGCCGACGCCGAAATAGCTAGACTCCGGCACGCTCGGGAACACGCGTCGCCCCGTATTGAGCCAGACCAGCGAGCCATAGAACGGCGCGAGAGCGCAGGGCGTGCGCATGCGCGCGATCCATTCGCTCGACAGCACGCGGCGGCCCAGGGCCTGGCCGTCGTCGAGCAGCATCTGCGCGACCTTCAACTGATCGTTCGCGCTCACCGACATGCCGCCACCCCAATGCGAGCCGCCGGGCACCGATTGCACGCGCTTGCCGCCGATCTCGGTCCACGCGTCGTCGTAACCGACCCATTGCCAGTTCTCGCTCGCGCCCACGGGCCGCATGATCGCCTCGCGAAACACCTCGGGCAACGGTCGTCCGAACAGATGCAACAGCGCGAGCGACAACTGGTTGATGCGCACGTCGTTGTATTCCCAGTACGTACCGGGCGCTTGCAGCGGACGCAAATCGCCCTTCGTGCCGTTGGGCGGATCGCCGAACGTGACGGCGCGATAGTGATCGGCCTGGTCGGAGAGGCCGAAGCACTTGCCTTGCCATTCGCTCGTCTGTTGCAGCAGGTGCGTCCACGTGACCGCTGCGTTGTGGTCGTCGTCGAAGCCGATGCCCGGCACCCGCACGCGTACGGGCTCGTCGGGATCGGGCAGCAGGCCGCGGTCGTGCGCGACGCCCGCGAGCAGCGCCAGATACGTCTTGGCGATGCTGAAGGTCAGATCGGCGCGATCGGGCTCGCCCCATTGCGCAAGCAGGCGGCCGTCCACGGCTATTGCGCCGGACACGGGCCCGCGATCGTGGATCGGGCCCAGCAGACGGTTCCAGGGCGGCGGGTCGTTCACGTGCACGCCAAACTTGCCGTCGGCGTTGCGATCCCATGCCGATTCGTGATCGACGGAAAACTGAATGGCGTCCTGAAGTTCCTGCGGAAAATCGTGTTGCATGAGTACGTGTTTCCTTTGCGTGTTCTTGCTTGTCGTTCGGTTCAGCGTGCGTTCAGCCGTGCGCGCGCCCAGATCAGCGTGAGCAGGCTCACGACCGCGGCGAGCATGAGCCAGAGGCCCGGTGCGAGATTGTTGCCGGTGGCCGCAATGATCGAGGCGACGGCGAGCGGCGTGAAGCCGCCGAACACCGTGGTGCCGATGTTGTAGGCGAGCGCCATGCCCGTGGTGCGGGTGCGCGTTGGGAAAAAGCCGGCCATCATTGCCGGAATCGGCGCGAAGTAGGTGACCTTGAGCACCGCGATCCACACGACGGCGGCCATCAGCGTGAGCAACGACGGATGGGCGTTCACGAACAGGAACGCCGGGTAGACCGTGAGGAAGAACAGCCCGCCCGCAACGAACATGATGCGCGTGCGCCCCACCTTGTCCGACCAGTGGCCTACGACAGGCGTGAGCACGATGGCGATGAGGCCGGCAACGAGCGTGGCGATGAAGCCCGACGAAGGCGCGAGACCGAGCTGGCGCGCGGCATAGGTCGGCATATAGAGGAGGACGTACTGGGCCGAGGTTGTCAGCACCAGCGCGCCGATCGAGGCGATCACGCCCGCCTTTTGCGTGGCGAGCAGTTCGCGCACGGGCGATTCGGCCTTTTCGATGCGCTCGAATTCGGGCGTCTCGTCGATTCGACTGCGGATATAGAGACCCACAGGGCCGATCAGGACGCCGAACAAAAACGGAAGGCGCCAGCCCCAGCCTTCGAGTTGCGGCTGCGTGAGCGTGCCCATCAGCACCGCGCCGAACAACGAGACGAGCAGCGTGCTCGCGCCCTGGCTCGAGAACTGCCAGCTCGACATGAAACCGCTGCGTTGCGGCGCGTGCTCGATCAGGAAGGCCGTGGAGCTGCCGAACTCGCCGCCCGCCGAAAAGCCCTGCAGCAACCGCGACGCAAAAATGCCGATGGGCGCGAGCAAGCCTATCGTCGCGTAAGTCGGCATCAGCGCGACCATGCCGGTGCCGATCGTCATCATCGCGATGGAGAGCGTGAGCGACGCCTTGCGGCCCTTGCGGTCGCTGTACGAGCCGAGCACGAGCGCGCCGAACGGCCGCGCGAGGTACGAGAGCGCGAACGTGCCAAGCGTGAGCAGCAGCGACGTCGTGGCGTTGTGGACCGGGAAGAAGAGCTTCGAGAGCGTGGACGCGAAATAGCCGTACGCGAGCAGGTCATAGAACTCGAGCGCGTTGCCTATCGACGTGGCGAGGATGAGGCGCGACACACTGCTGGTCGATGCGGCTGGCGTGGCCTCGGGCCAGGGCTCGCTGCCCTGATGTGCGGGAACGGAATCGATGCTCATTGCGACGTCCTCATGCAAGCGTTGCCGCAACATGCGGTGCGGGATTGGATGCGCTGGCCTCTCTGGCGCCGAGGTCCCAGAAGAGACCGGCCATGATGCGCAGTCCGTCGCGCACGACCGGGCCGAGCAGGTGTTCGTTCGGCGCGTGCTGCGAGCAGCCGGGGTACGAATGCGGCACCCACAGCGTGGGCATGCCGAGCACATCGGCGAAGACGTCGTTGGGCAACGTGCCGCCCAGGTTCGGCAGCAGCACGGGCTCTTCGCCCGTCGTCTCGCGCAGCGAGCGCAGCGCCCACTGGACCCAGGCGTTCTCGGGATCGACGCGCGTGGCGGGCGCGCCGCGCTCGACTTCGAGCTCGACCATGCCGAAGCCGTGCGCGTCGAGGTGCGCGCGCACGATGCGTTCGAGGTCCTGCCAGTCGGTGCCGACCACGAAGCGGATCTGCATATACGCGATGGCGTGCGGCGGGATCGCGTTGACCGGCTTGTCGGGGTTGCCGGTGCGGAAGGCGAGCACTTCGAGATTGTTCCAGCCGAACACGCGCTCGGTCGGCGTGAGGCCGGGTTCGCCATAGTCGCGATCGACTTCGGGCTCGCCCGGATTGCCGCCCACGCTGATGTCGGCGAGCGCGCGGCGCACGGACTCCGGAATCGGCGGCGGGCGCAGGCCTTCGACGAGAATCTTGCCGTTCGCATCGACCATCGAGGCGATGGCGCTGGCGAGCACGACGCCCGGATTGCGCAGCAGGCCGCCCCAGTTGCCCGAATGGTGGCCGCCTTCGCGCAGCGTCAGTCCGAGCTTGAAGTTGACGAGGCCGCGCGAGCCGAGAAAGATCGTCGGGCGATGCGCCGAGAGGCGCGGACCGTCGGAGGCGATCAGCACGTCGGCGGCGAGCTCGTCGCGTAGCTGCGTGCATAGCTCGTGCAAGCCCGGCGAGCCGATTTCCTCGCCCGTTTCGAACAGCAGCTTCAGGTTGAAGCCGAGCTTGCCGCCGCGCGCATCGAGCACGGCCTTCAGCGCGGCGAGGTTGATGCTGTGCTGGCCCTTGTTGTCGGCGGTGCCGCGGCCGTACCAGCGCTCGCCGTCGACGGTCAC
>Ga0335083_10008644_pt1 | contig 12424 bp, 4 predicted proteins | sample Lox_Sample_42_FD_206716 | JGI IMG/M metagenome (GOLD analysis project Ga0335083, IMG submission 206716) | Soil microbial communities from Loxahatchee National Wildlife Refuge, Florida, United States - Lox_Sample_4.2 | ecosystem: Environmental > Terrestrial > Soil > Wetlands | place: USA: Florida... | reverse complement strand
CATGCACCTCCACCGACCTTTCGCGGCTACGCTGGTCGGCTATTTTTTTGAGGGCCTCCTCGTCGCGCATCGGTTGAGAGCACCGGGAGCCGAGATCACGGGGGCCGGCTTTGCTTACAGCTACCACCCCGTCGAAACGTTTGACACGGGAGACAGCTTATTAACCCACCGTAAATCTGCTTTGTTCGAGGCCGAGATACTGGACGTGACGGCTTCCTGCGATCTTGCGATAACGGACAGCGCTGGGGGAGAGATCGTTGCACTGGGAGTCGACTGGGCAAACTCGCGGGGCCGCCTCACCCTCTCAGGCGCAACGTCCTGCACGACCACGATCACAAATCCCTACACGGGAGACGACCCAAAGCGTTTTGTTTTTGGCCTCTATCCGACGATGCCGCCTGTCCGTCTGGAGAATTCTTGCGTTACGCTGGCACTAACGGATGACAGCTTGGCGCCGGCAAAGCTGGCTTTGGGCGGTTTCGTGATCCGGCAGATGAAGGATTATTGTGTCCGGACACAGCTGCCCGCCCCCATGGTCATCAGCGACGCTTATTCGAAGCCCGAGTCAGCGCCAGATCTTAGAGATGCACGCCGTTGGGGGCGTCCACTCTACTTTTTTGAAAACATCGAGCAATTTCTGCAAAGAAAGAAAACACCTAGCGGCATCTATACGCTCAAGATACTCGACATTTTTTTTGATTTCCTCGTCGAGAACCGTCAAGCGGCGACGACCGTGGTCTCGTTTCACGCGGCCATGCCGAACCGGAAAGACTTCAAGCTTCCCATCTTTACCGGTCAGACGTTGGCCGGCGCCATGGCGAATGTCATCCTGGTCTCTGATCCCGGCCTCTATGCCAACGCCACCGTGCTGCTCGCTTGGTTCGCAGGCTCACGGGGGTGCCCCGTGCAAGCAATCCTGCCCATTATTCTCGAGAGTCTGAATGACGCTTTCGGCAAGGCGCGCCTGATCTTCACCGGCCCCGGGTGCGGTGGCTTTGCAGCACTCTTTTACGCGCACCACTTTCCGCATTCCCTCTGTATTCCCTCCAATCCACAGACGGACATAGCCAAATTCGATCGCCTTGCAGTGCAGCATTATTGTGAGGCTGGATTCGGCGCAAAAAACGATGTGGAAATCGCGGATGTTCTTGACAACCAGATCATTTCAAATCTTTGCCGGCTTTATGAGGGTGGATTTGAGAATTTCATTATCTATTGCCAAAACGAGAGTGACCATCACGTCGAGCAGCACGAAAAGCCCTTTTTTGAGTCGCTACCAGAAGAAAGGCAAAAACAAGTCGCCCGGGTGCATGGAGACTGGGGCCATGGGCATATCGCGCCACCGGCGAATTTGTGGGCCAAGTTACTAACCGAAGCGGTGCACTGGCCGGGCAATTGGGCGGATTTCATCGCCACCACGGATTTTTCTTATCTTGGGAAATGCTGGCCCGCGAAATATTTTCGTCTGCATGAGGCCGCCATTACCAATGCCAACGACCGCAACAAACCGGGAGGTGATGCCCCGGCTGTGAACCCCGAGGCCGTACGGCTGGTCATCTGGGACCTGGACGAAACCTTCTGGAAAGGCACCGTGACTGAGGGTGGGATCAAGGAATATATTCAGAAGCATCACGACATCGTCATTGAGCTTGCCCGCCGCGGCATCATGAGTTCAATCTGCTCAAAGAACGACTTTGCAGCGATTCAAACGATTCTGCAGAGCTATGACATCTGGGACTATTTCATTTTCCCCAGCATTTCCTGGGACCCGAAGGGCACACGCATCGCCTCGATTGTCGAGGCAGTCCAGCTCCGGCCTGCAACTGTTATGTTCATCGACGACAACCCGAACAACCGCGGTGAGGCCGCCGATCTGGTACCCGGGCTGCAGGTTGCCGACGAGCATTTCATCGGCCAGATACTGAGCGATCCGCGTTTCAAGGGTAAGGACGACTCCGGGTTCTCACGCCTGCAGCAATATAAGCTGCTTGAGCAAAAAAAGCAGGACGAGCTCAAGTCCAGCGGCAGCAACGAGGAGTTCCTTCGCAGCTGCGACGTCCGCGTCTTCATCGACTATAACGTGGAGGCCAACATCGACCGTGCCGTTGAGCTGATCAACCGTACGAACCAGCTCAACTACACCAAGCGCCGCCTGCCGGAAGATCCGGAAGAGGCCCGCCGGCAACTGCGGGCGGAAATCTCCAAACTCAACCACCACGCCGGCCTGATTCGCGTCGCCGATAAATATGGCGATTATGGCTATGTTGGTTTCTTCCTGACCCGCAGCACAGGCTCCGCCGATGCCAAAGGGCAGTTGTTGCATTATTGTTTCTCCTGTCGGACCCTAGGCATGCTGGTGGAGCAGTGGGTCTATGACTATCTTCGCCAGCCGCTGCTGGCGGTCGTCGGCGACGTACTCACCGATCTCTCCGTGCCGCGAAAGATTGACTGGGTCCGCCACGTGCGCAGCCTCGACGAGACGTCAAATTGTGCATCGACCGATGTGATTCCGCAAATCGTCCTATGGGGTGGATGCGAGACTAACGCTCTGAGCGTCTATGCGGCCGCCCATTCAAATGACATCTCGGCGTATGGAAACTATGCAAGCGGCGGCTTCTTTGTCCGCCTCAACAGCTCAGCCATTTTGGCCAGTATGGCGAAACGCAAGCCTGCGGAGTTCGACCGGGAAGCCGAACTCATGGGTCTACCCACTAGGTTCGGGTGCACCAATATTTTCGATAGTTGTCCCGAGGGCGCCGTTTATATCGTGAACTGCTCGCTCGATGCCAGCCCAATTCCGTTCTACCAGCACAAGACAGAAGGCTGGATGCTGCATGTTGAACTTAGCGCGCTTCCGGGGGCAGATCTATGCGCGATCTCCGAAGCGGAGTTGCCCGAGACGCTCCGCAAGCTGAACTGCTCGCCGGAGACGGCCGCTCTCTATGAACGGCGGATCGGAAACCTGATCCGCAATTATACCAATGTGCGCCCCTTGGACGACGACAATGTGCGGAATGCCCTGCACGAGGTCATCTCTCTGGTCCCCGTGGGCGGCAAGCTCATTCTAGTGGTTGACCACGACGAGGTCTGCACCGAACAGCGGCATCGCTACAGAGAGCCGAACCTGACGGGGCTCAAGCGGCTGGTGGCGGATGTCGCCGGTAAGTTCGACTTCGTGACAGCCGTTTCGTTCTCCGATGCGCTGGAAGACCCGTCGGAGATCGAAGTGGGCGGTGGGAGCCACTATGCACGCCAGGTCTACGCCCGCTTCATGGAGCGGGCCGTCGCGGCCGCGCTCAAACTGGCTCCCAAGCCGCAGACCGGCGGCCCAAGAGTCGCGGTGGTTACGGGCACTTGGGACGCCCACAACGAGGCGGCCGTTCACGCCCCCGGGCGCGAGCTCATCAATGCCGCCGCGACCTGGACGGATAGCTGGGAAAACTTCATCACCCGGCGCAAGCTTCCGAATTTCGATTGTGACAATGCCGTAGCTACCAATAGCCCAGCAACCTTGTTACGTTATGTTGAACAACTAAGCAATTTTCCGGGTGATTTACCCGTTGAGGGCATGTTATTTTTCGGCCAGTCCAATGCCGGTGCTGGCAATGTACCGGTCACAGGTTTTCTTGAGGCCCGCCACCCTAGCCATGTCGTTACTTTTGGTGATTCCCAATGCTATGGCACGGTCGAATACAAGGAACGGCATGATTTTGACTTCATGCCGTTCAAGAATCCCTATGCAATGCTCTACATCCACACCCCGGCAACCTGGTCCGTCGAGCACCTGAGGGCACAGGCCGGTCTGCCGCCCGTGCCGCGTTTTGTCTTCTCGGTCTGGCACGGCGGCCAGCCGATCAGGGCCTTCATGCCAGGCACGAGCGCATACCGGCGCATGATCGGTGTTGCCAGCGACTTGCAGGCATGCGCCGAAGACTATGGGCGCGCGGCCAGAGTTGCCGCAATCGTCTGGATCCAGGGCGAAGCCGTGAGTGAAGGCTATGGCAACGACCTCGCCTGGATTATTTCCAGTCTGACCACGGATCTCATGAGTTTCTTAAGGGAGCAAAAATCTCCCCCGGCATGGCTGGTAGCCCAGACAAACAATAGGTCGGGAAACAGCGAATTCAATCAAGTCGCGCTCGACCAGTTAGAGCTTTCGTTGCGACTGCCTGGCGTTACCCTTGTCGGGCCAATGTACCAGCTTCCATTCATTTCCCTGGAAGATGTTATCCATCCAGATGAGCGTGGCCGCCTGATGTACGGTGAGCTTCTCGCGCTCGTTTACCATTTGGTGGTGGTCCAGAAACGGCCATTTGAACCGCTGCGCCCGCTGGAAGCACGTTTGACCGGCGACAAAGTCATGATCAAATTCCGCGTTCCAGCCCTGCCGCTGCAGTGGGACGAGGAATGGGTCAAACCTGCGCGCGATTATGGCTTTGTTGTTGAGGAAGAAGGGCAACAGGTCGATATCACGACTATCGAAATTACAGCTGCGGATACTGTCGAGATCAGCCTCGCAAGGCCGATTAAGCGCGGCCGGGTTCTCTATGCCATGGGACAAGGTGAAAGCGCGAATGGCTGGGCTGGTGGCCGCGGCCAGCTAATGAGCCCAACGACGCATAAAAGTCTCTTTTGCATTGAGGGCTTCGCGATACCAGAGGTGATTTCACATTACTGCGTGAGGTTTGCACTCCCAATTTCTGAGGGCAGTGGTCAGGATACGGAGGAGGTGGCATAGACCCGATGTCTGCTGAGTGATCGGCGGCCCGCCCTCGGCATGTACAATGTCGAGGGTTGTGCTGGATAGCCTACCAATCAAAAGCTTGGCAACGAAGTTTTTTTGAATATTGTCTATTTTCGTCGGCTTCTTTCTACTGGAATTAAATATGCGCGTCGGTTTGATCGGTTACTACAATTACGGCAACTATGGCGACGAGTTATTCAAGGCCCAACTTGAGACCACAGCGCCTGATGCCGTGTTCGAAGTACTCGACCAGCTTAAGCTGATGACCGATGAAAGCTATCGCGACTGGTTCCGGCGCGAGGTCGACGTGACGATTTTGGGCGGTGGCGATCTCATAATCCCTTATGGATGGGCGGAATGGTATTTCCAATCCATTCTACTAGAGAAGCCTCTTCTAGTATTCGGCGTCGGTGTGCCGACTTGGGGTGGCCACGATAACACCGCAGTCGCTAAAATGAAGGATTTCTTCAGCCATCGAAACGTCAAGTTTTTCGCCACACGTGATAAGGAGAGCACCGACTGGGTTCTGGAACACCTGAACCCGCAAATACCGGTACAGACCTTCGCCGACATGATCTGCGCGATGCCGCTGCCCACAATCGAAAAGCCTGCGCAAAAAATCTTTACCTTTATCACCCGCGAGCAACAGCCCGGCGAGATCGCGTGGGCGAACATCGAAGCGCTGACCGCAAGAGCACGCGCCTATGGTTACCATATCCGCAACCTTATCCTTGGCACCGGCATTACAGCGGAACAGGACAGCACCATCCTGTCCGCCGAAGGAACACATATGGACTGGGAGGTCGTGGGCGGTGAGGACAATGAGACCCTGACGCGGCGGATCGGCGAATCCACGGTCGTCGCGAGCATGAAATTTCACGGCTGCGTAGTCGCCACCATGTTTGGTATACCGGCCATCGGTCTCTCCACTACGGACAAATTCACGTCCCTGTTGAATGCGATCGAACGCCCCGATCTCACAGCTCATCATACGGACCCAGACCTCGCCGACCGGCTGCCTAAATTTGTGGCGCCAATTCCGCGCTGCACGGTAGCCAGGTTGCGCGCCAGCGCCGAAGCAGGGCTAACGGCGCTGTCGAACGCCCTTGCCTACATCAAGGCAGAACAAACGGCCTAACAAGGAAGGCTTCCAGCCCCCATGCTTTCCCGCCGGGCGACGAACGGATTTACGAGGCAAAATTTGCCCATATTAAAGCTTTGTTTTCCTAACTTAACTGTCGAATAGCCGATCGATGCGAATCCGGCACTACAATAGAAGACTCCTCAGCATTTTTCTTTTACTTCTGTTTTTTGCTGAATGCCCTGCGCCATGGCGGTATACCGCCTATGGTTCCAGCACCACCGCTGATACGCAAAACAGCCTTCTCGCGGGAGGCAAGCCACTCCTCGCGGGCGTAAATGTTCTCGTGCAAGATCCAGGTCCGCCTTATCAGAGCTTCGACATGTTCGACACGCGGCATTTCAACGCGGCGACGCTGGATGCCGACTTCGCAACCATTAAGGCACAAAAATACGATTTCGTTCGGCTATGGCTGAAAGGCTATGACCCGGACGAGGGATTCGGCTTAACCGAGCCGGGCGTGAGCGATGCCTATGCCGCCAACGTGCTGCGCGCCTTGCAGCTAGCCCGCGCGAACGGGCTACGCGTAGTGCTTACGGGGTCCTTTCGCCCGGGGCTATGGTTGCCTCGAAACTACATTCCCGCCGGACTACCGCCAGAGAGCGTCGTAGGAGGAGCGAACCGGCTTCTGCTGCTTCCTCCCATGGCGCAGGCGGCAGCCACCTTCTACGCCGACCTGCTGCGCAAGCTTCAGGCGAACGACCCAGGCATATTGTCCACACTGCTCTACTTCGATCTCTACAACGAACTGCAGTTCGACCTGGCACAACCACCCTTCGCGGCTTCCACAGGCACCTATGTGTTCGCGGGGCAAACCTATGATCTCGGAAGAGCCAACAGCCGCCAGGCATTGATGGACACATCGGCGACCGCGTGGATGCGGACGGTCACGGATGCTGTTCACGGCGTGGACTCGAATTTGCCGGTAACAGCCAGCAGCTTCCTTTTGGCCGCATTCGGCCATGCCGGCTTCGATGGCGGGCTGCCAACCGGCGCACAGGAACACTGGGCTCCCTACCCGACCCGGCCCGCGGCCTTGATAGCCGGGGGGGCGGGATTGATCGACATCCATATCTATTCTTCCCCAGCGCATGGCGCCAACGCGGACTTCGCCCAGTCCGCCCTTGAGACCCTTGCGAAAAACGAGATTACCCCGCCGCTCGCACGCCGCATACCGGTGGTATTCGGAGAATTCGGCTCCAGTGATGTGCAGATCCTGCATCCAGAAACCTCCATCCCGGAAATGCGGGCCACCTGGGCGGCCCTGTGCAGCCTACACGCCTCCGGCTATGCGTTATGGTGGATGAACGCGGCGGCACCACAACTTCCGGCGAACACACGCGCCTTACTAAGCAACTTCGGCTCCGCCACCCCAGCTTGCACGCCGGGCGACTAAGGAATCAGCTTTCCCGCCAGCAGTACCGGCGACTTGCGGAAGCTCGACTCCAGCCAATGCCGCTCAGTACGCTTGTATCCGGCGGCGCAGTGCATCCCGATAGCCTGGAAGGCATCCCGCCGGTCGAACACGAACAGGCCGGGCGGCACTGTTTCTCCCCGGGCGAGAAACCCGGCCAGCACCCGGCTGAGCAACGCCGGCCCCGTCGCCAGCCAGACAATATCGGCATCCCCCTGGTTGATAGCGGTCACCGCCAGTTCCAGTGCGCGCAACAGCACGGCGTGCCGCGGCGCCACCGCGATGAAGTTATTCCCAACCGTGCCGAGATCCTCCTGGTACAGCACCAGGCTGGCACCAACGGGCAGGAACGCCTCCAGCGGCCTCAGGCAGCGGTCATCGGAATCAACATAGACGCCACCATTCAAGGCGAGCACCGCGAGACGGAACAGATCCGCCCTCTGCGCCGGCTCGCGAGCGCGACGGAACGCACTCAGCACCGGCGGCGGCAGGCTCTGCGCGAGCAGCGCCTGGGCGCTCTGGTCGTTGAACCGCCTGATCTGCCAGCCAGGATTCTCACTCTCCCAGCTGGACATCAACCGCTCGATATCAGGCGGCACCTCCACGCTGTCCCAGAACTGGTAGATAACACGCGGGATCGCCGGTTCTCCCGCGAGAGCGCCCCGCAGCGGCCCACACTGCCGGAGCGAGAGCAGCAAGCTCACGGCCACCGCAGTGTTGTCCGGTGTCTGGGCCACCATTTCGCGCAATCTGGCAAGGCGTTCGCGCGGCTGCAGACGCCACAGCGCCGCCAGTTCGCGGGCAGCCGCCTCGTCCATGCGATATTCATCGAGAATCTGGCCATAATGCGTTTGCGAGACGTTAAGCGGCCGGCCGCGAAGCTTGTTGTTGTGCGCCTCCAGCGCGCCGGCCTGGCGCAAATGCGTCATCGCCTTGTCGAGATCCATGGTGAGGAAGCTCACCCGCGCCAAGTCATTTTGCGGCGACGGATCATCCGGCGTCAGCACCGCGGCGTCAGCGTAATAGCCCAGCGCTTCGTCAAACCGCAGATGACTCTCGGCATACAGGCCACGGCAACGCTGGCTAATGCCGATTTCATGCGCCGCCGATGCGGGCATGGAGGCAAGACATTCCTCAATGGCCGCATCCAGACCAACCAGCATCTCACAGAAGAAGCGCTCGAACCATAGCCAGAAATTTCCGGGCTCGCGGGCGGTGCTATCGCGGGCGAGCGCGACAGCCTCGTGATAGCGCCCGGTTTGACGCAGCAGGCCGATGTGCTTGGCACGCAGCGCCGGCAATGGGCCCTGCGCCCCTTCCAGCTCTTCAAGCCGCAAGATCGCCTGGTCGACCTCTCCCACCGCGGCAAGCGTGTCGATCACCCCCATCTGGAAGACGAAGTCATCCGGTTTCTCTTCTGCTGCACTGCTGTAAAGCCGGTAAGCCTTGGCAAAATCACCAAGCAGCAGGGCCGTACGGCCAAGATCAGCAATGGCCTCCGTGTTTAGCGGATCACGCGCCAGCACCTGGGCCAGATGTTCTTCAGCTTCCCCATGGCGGCCAAGCCGCCGCTTTTGCGCCGCCAATTCGACCAGCACGCCATTATCGTCAGGGAAGGCTGCTGCGGCCTGCTCATAGGCGGTAAGCGCCTCCTCATGGCGCCCGGCATCTCGCAAACACTGGGCGTATACGATCAGCGCTGCGCGCTCGCCTGGGTACCGGCGCAATACCTCCTCGGCCTCGACCAGGGCGGTCCCGGTATCACCGGTGGCACGTAACTCCTGTACAAGTTCCAGGCGCGGCCAGAGATCCTCCGGCGCCAACGCTGCCGCCTGCCGGAACAAAGACCGCGCCCCTGCGTGATCGCTCAGCTGCCGGGCGCATTGGCCGGCCTCCAGCAGCGCCTGCACATTTTCAGGCTCCTTCGCCAACACCTCGCGGCACATCGCCTGCGCTTCATCCAGCCGCCCCCGCCCGCGCAGCCCTGCGGCAACACGCAACTTGCCCCACAGTTCCTCCGGATGCGCGGCAGCGTACTCCTCATGGAAAGCCTGCTCCGCGCCAGCGCCGGCGCGCACGCGGATACAGGCAGCTAGGCGCAGCACCGCTTGCACATCGCCGGGCACGGCCTCCGTGGCGCGGCGGAAGGCAGCTTCCGCCTCCTCCAGCCGGCCAAGCTCCGAAAGCGCCTCCCCCAATTCCAGCCAGCGCCATTTATCATCCGGTGCCTGCGCAGCAGCACGCGCGAAAGCGCTCAGAGCCACCTCATGCGCACCGCGGCGACGAGCGCAGCGGGCAATGCCCAGCAGTCCTGGCAAATGGTTGGGGTCAATGGCCAGAATCCGGGCGAATGCTTCTTCTTCCGCCTCCTCGTGGCCCAGCGCGTTCAGCTCCAATGCCACATCGTGCCAGCGCCAAGTATCGCGCGGCAGTAACACGGCGGCAGCAGCGTAGGCGCTCAGCGCGGCCCCGTGGTCTCCACGGGCCCGGGCTGAATGGCCCAGCGCCAACAGCGCCCCGACATTCGCCGGGTCGAAACCCAGAATCTTACGATAAGCGTCCTCCGCCTCCAGCGGGCGGCCCAGCGCGTTCAATTCCTGCGCCACATCCATCCAGCGCCAGACGTCGCGCGGCGCCACCTCGGCGGCGGCAAGGCTGGCAGCCAGGGCCGCCTCGTGGTCACCGGATTCCCGCGCGACACGCAGCACACCGAGCAGCGCGAACATGTTCCCCGGATCAATAGCTAGAACTTCACGATAAGCAGCTGCGGCCTCCGCAGCGCGGCCCACGACGAGCAGGTCGGCCGCATACTCCAGCCAGCGCCACGCATCTCGCGGCGCCAGCCGGGTGGCGAGGCCGCTCAGCACCAGCGCGGGGCCATTCGCGTTCGTCCCGCGTGCCTGGGCTGCAACCTGAATGGCGGCGTTCAGTGCCTCGAACCCCTGAGCGACGAGTACGGCCTCCAGCCCCGAAGTATCCAAGCCAGCCGCTTCCCGCGCCCGCCTGTGGGCAGCCAGCGCTTCCGGGTCGGCGCCCGACGCAGCGGCGTCGGCCTCCAGCGCCGCAGCCAGAGCGTCCGCGCCCACCGACCGCGCATACAGGGCCAAGTCGAGATGAGCCCGCGCAGCCGCAGGCAAGGACGGCAGCGCCATATCCACCTGCCGCATGTCTTCGCTCACGCCACCCCCATCCACTCCAACACCGGTGCGGCCATGCGCTCCGGGGTGAACAAGGCCGCCTGAACCCGCGTATGCGCCTTCAACTCGGCCAAGCGCGCTGGGGCCTCGATCTCAGCCAGCGCCACGGCAAATTCCGCGACCGAGAGCGGATCGAAATACACCCCCGCTGCGCCAATCACCTCAGGAAAACTCGATGTGCGGGACGCCAGTACCGGCTTGCCCAGGCTAAGGGCCTCCAGAGCCGGGATGCCGAAGCCCTCGTACAGCGAGGGGAACACCATGAACTCGGCATGGGCGATCAGCCGGTATTTCACGAATTCCGAGACGAAGCCGGTAAAGATCAGCCGCTCGCGCTGGGCGGGTGTCAGCTCCTCGAGGAAGCCCTCCACCAGCCAGCCCACCTTGCCGATGATGATGAATTTGAGATCCGACTCCCGCAACTCCGGCAAGCTCAGGGCGTGCAGCAGGATCGAGAGATTCTTGCGTGGTTCGATGGTCCCCACCACCACCGCATAACGCCCAAGCTCAGGGCGCGGCAGGTTGTGGTCCATGAGCGCGAAGCCCTCCGGCCAGTCCACATATTGGTGCATGACCCGCGTCTTGGCCGCGGTTGAGGGAAAATAGCTGGTCAGCGCCGCCTGCGTCGCCTCGGAGGCGCAAAGCACCAACTCGTCCGAGGCCAGTTCCTGGGCCAGACTGTCCATATGGTGGTCGACATTCGCGGTGTCGTGGTTCTCCGGCATCGCCAGCGTGCTGATGTCGTGCACCACGCTGGCCTCGCGCGGCGAGACGCCCGCCAGCTTCTTGTTGGAGGGGTAGAGCAGCGGCGCACCGGTATCGACCGGACGGTACGAGGCATAGGCATGCGCCTCGTAATGATGGCGGAGGAAAGCACCCGTGCCCATCGCCAGCGCGGCATGCACCTTAGCGGCGGGCAGCTCGGTGAGGTTGAAGCAGTAGGAGAGATCGACCCGGCCATCGGCCAGCAAAGCCTGCACCAGACGGCGGGTGAATACCGGAATACCGGTCCAGAACGTTTCCAGCAGCGGCCCCACATCCACGGTAAGCCTGGGCTTCGCGCCACGGGCAATGGCGGGGGTTTTCAGCGTCCCGCGCGGGGATTTACTCATCGTCATTTTCCCCAGCACGGATGCCACCGGGCGGTGGATCGAACCACACAATTTCGGGGCTGAAGCCAAAGGCGGCCGTCAGCATCGCCAACAACTCCGGCGGCACGGCGCGATGCAGGGGGAGCGCCACGGAAATCTTCGCGAAGCGGCTGTAATAGCCGCGCGGCAGACGCCAAAACTCGAATCCTTCCGGCACCACCAGTTCAAGCTTGGCGTCTGGCAGGTCGGCGGCGTCCAGCAACGCCGTGGCGATGACAACATTACGCAGCACCGCACGCGGCAGCACTCCGCCATGCTCCAGCAAGCCGCGCAGCAACCGCGTCAGCATCCGGGGGATGGTATCTTCCTTGCCGGCGGCCAGCGGCGCGCCGATCAGCAGCAGCCGTTCGGGCGTGCCCAGCGCCGCGCGGATGCGCTGAGCCAGATACCGGTTGAACCCCGGATCGGCCGCCGCCACGTCAGTGATCGGAATGTAGGTGATCTCGCCATACCGGGCGAGCACATCCGCTGGCAAATCGCCCGCCAGCTCGCTGCGAGCCACGCTGTCCTCGATGCCGCAATCATTGAAGTAGAACTCGCGGAAAGACGCCATGCCGGCAAAAGCCTGGCCGGTGGCTTGCAGCAACACCGGGCGGGGCGTGTATTTTGTCTTGCCTGCGCCGAAGCCGAGGCAGCAATTGACCTGCGATACCAGCTGCGGCGCCAGTTCCGGGACGCGCACGGTAAGGCGCTTAAGCGCCGCCACGGCCTCAGCCTGACTGCTGCGGTAGAAGAACAGATGGTTGCGCCGCCCAGGCAGCAGATGCACGACCACGC
>Ga0335083_10008643_pt1 | contig 12424 bp, 10 predicted proteins | sample Lox_Sample_42_FD_206716 | JGI IMG/M metagenome (GOLD analysis project Ga0335083, IMG submission 206716) | Soil microbial communities from Loxahatchee National Wildlife Refuge, Florida, United States - Lox_Sample_4.2 | ecosystem: Environmental > Terrestrial > Soil > Wetlands | place: USA... | reverse complement strand
CAAACACTAGAGGACCCCGTAATGAAAGTTGCCCGCAACCTGCTGTCGCTGTTCGTCACACTGATCAGCCTTGTGCTGGCCGCATCGGCTCAAGAACATCGCTCCTTCGCCCTCGAACCAGTTTCTCCCGCCTTCTGGAACTTCGTCGATCGGAATGCAAAACTCGAAACTGTCGCGACCGGATTCGGTTTTACCGAAGGTCCGATGTGGGATCCCGCTGGATTTCTCTACGTCAGCGATGAAACCATCAACAAGATTTTTCGCGTCTATCCGGACGGCAAGAAAGAAGAAGTCATTGCCCTCGGAGATCCCGATGGCAACACCTTCGATCGTCAGCATCGCCTCATCGATTGCGCCAGCGTGTTGCGCGCAATCATCGCCGTTACTCCGGACGGCAAATACAAGATTCTCGCCGACCACTACGAAGGAAAGAAACTCAACAGCCCGAACGACGTAATCGTCGGGCCAGACGGAGCCTTGTATTTCACGGATCCCACACTCGATCTCGTCGCCGGCGAGAAGCAGGAAATTCCCTTCCAGGGCGTCTATCGCCTCGACGACAAAGGCCAGTTGCGACTGCTCACGAAAGATCTGACGCAGCCGAACGGCCTCGCGTTTTCCCCCGACGGCAAGCACTTCTACATCGACGACAGCGAACAACGCAACATTCGGATATACGACGTTTCTTCCGACGGCACGCTCACCAACGGCCGCATCTTTGGCGAAGAGCCCGGCGCGAAGCACGACGGCGTTCCCGACGGCATCAAGGTCGACAAGAATGGAAATCTATTCGTCACCGGGCCCAAGGGAATCTGGGTCTGGGATTCCAAGGGAAATCATCTTGGCACAATCGTCATGCCCGAGCAGCCCGCGAATTTAACCTGGGGCGACAAGGATTACGACACGCTGTACATCACGGCGACCACGTCGGTCTATCGGCTCAAGATGAAGACGCAAGGCTTCGTCCCGTATCTCGAACACTGACAAGGAACAGGTTTAGGCAGGCATGAATCCTTTATAGATCGCCATTCCGACCACGGTGTCAACGCCGATTGCGTCAAGGTGCGCAACTTCTGCTTCGCTGCGAATGCCTCCCGCGGCGATGAGTTGACGCGACGTCGCACTCCTCAACTCCTGAACCACATCGAACGGAATTCCTTTGAGCAACCCTTCCGTGTCGATGTGCGTGTACAGAAATGCGCTACAGAAGGGTTCGAGCGCGCGCATCATGTCTTTTGCTGTGATGGCGGTTGATTCTTTCCAGCCCTTGATCGCGATATATCCGCCTCGGCAATCGGCAGCGAACACAAGTTTCTCCGGACCGATTTCGGTCGCGGCGTCTTGCGCGAACGCCGCATTGATTGCGCCTCGCGAAACTAGTGACGATCCCAGAATGACGCGCCGCGCACCCGCGTCTAAAACCGATCGAGCCGTTTCAATCGTGCGAATCCCGCCTCCGACCTGACAGGGAAGTTGCCGCGCCAATTTCCGGACGAGATCCCCGTTGTTGCCGCGGCCCATCGCGGCATCGAGATCGATGAGCTGAACGAGCGGGTACTTCGAGAAGCGCTCGACCCACTCGTCGAAGTTGTCGAACTCCAACGCCTTGCGGCTGCCCTGCTCGAGCTGAACAATTTTGCCGCCCATCAAATCAATCGAAGGAATCAGCATGGCCACCTCACCGGAATCCCTTGCACGCTGAGATGCTGCTTGAGATCTCCAAGGGAACTGAGGCCGTAGTGAAAAATTGATGCGGCCAGCGCTGCGTCCGCGTGTCCGTCGCGGAATACTTCTACGAAATGCTCTGCGCCGCCTGCGCCGCCGGAAGCAATGACTGGAATGCGAACTGCGTCGGCCACGACTCGCGTCAATTCGCAGTCGAATCCCACAGCCGTTCCGTCGCGATCCATCGAGGTCAGCAGAATCTCGCCCGCGCCTCGGGACCCGGCGTCCCGCGCCCACTCCACCGCATCGCGACCGCTTGTGGTTCTTCCGCCATGTGTGAACGCCTCCCATCGCGATGTTTCTGGAATTTGCTTGGCATCGATCGCGACAACGACAGCCTGTGAACCGAAGCGCTCCGCAATTCGCGTAATCAGTGTCGGGTCAGCAAGCGCCGCGGAGTTGATGCTGATCTTGTCCGCGCCAGCAGCAAACACCGACGCCGCATCGTCCAGTGTGCGAATTCCGCCTCCAACGGTGAAAGGAATGAACAACTGCCTCGCGCCGCGTCGGACCGTGTCCAGCAGTGTCGCTCGCCTCTCATGCGCGGCAGAAATATCAAGCAGCACGATCTCGTCTGCACCCGATTCGGCGTGCACCTTCGCAAGTTCGGCGGGGTCGCCTGCATCCCGTAGATTCACAAACTGCACGCCTTTGACGACGCGGCCGTCGTGCACGTCGAGGCAGGCGATGATGCGTTTCGTCAACATGAGATCTCGCAAGTTACAGGGCGCAGAAGTTACTCAACAACCTCAATCCAACCTCTCCCGACTTCTCGGGATGAAACTGCACGCCGAATACATGCTCTCGTTCCACCGCCGCCGCAAATCGTCCGCCATACTCGCAGCAGGCTACAGTCGCGTCGTTCAGGGGGACACGAAACGAATGCGTGAAATACACAAACGACGATGATGCCAATCCGCGAAGTAGCCGCGACGACGGATCAATCTCCAGCTGATTCCATCCCACATGCGGCGACTTCACCTCTGTTGGAAACCGTTCGCACTGACCGGGAAGAAGACCTAGTCCACGAGTCTCGGGCGATTCCTGACTACCCTCGAGCATCCACTGCATGCCAACACAGATGCCGAGGAACGGAACTCCGCGCTTGATCGCCGTGGAAATCGCATCCTGCAATCCCGAGCGCGCCAGCGATGCGGTGGAAGCAAAATTGCCGACGCCCGGAAGCACGACTTTCGCGGCGCGATCTACTTCTGCAGGGTCGGCCGTGATCGCGCACTCTTGCCCGAGGAAGTCGAACGCTTTCTTCACCGACACCAGATTACCCGCGCCGTAATCGACAATCGCAAGCATCACAGCACTCCCTTTGTGCTGGGCAGCAGTCGCTTCATGCGGCGGTCACGCCAGCACGCCGCGCGCAGCGCCCGCGCAAAGGCTTTGAAGAGCGCTTCGATCTTGTGATGGCTCGATCGTCCATAAAGCGTGCGGACGTGAACGTTGGCCCGCGCGCCGCGCGCGAATCCTTCAAAGAAGTCCTCCACCAGTTCTGTCTGCAAATCGCCAACGAGCCGCGTATGAACTTTCGTGTCGACAACTGCGGCGGTGCGGCCACAGAAATCCACGGCGGCCATTCCCATGGTTTCGTCCATGGGCATCAGGAAATACCCGGCGCGTAGAATGCCGCGCTTGCTGCCCAACGCCTTGTCGAAGGCCTGCCCGAGCACGATTCCGACGTCTTCGACAGTGTGGTGCTGGTCCACGTCGAGATCGCCGCGGGCCTTGAGTTTCAGGTCGAAGCCGCCGTGATGCGCGAAGAGTTCGAGCATGTGGTCGAAGAAACGAATGCCGGTGGACACGTCGTAGCGACCGCGGCCTTCGAGCGTCAGGGAGATCTGGATCTGCGTCTCTTTGCTCGCACGCTTGATGTTGCCTTTTCTCATAAACGCGATGCTCCTTGCGCAACGCCTAGTTGTTCGAGTGTTTCCTGTAACGCAACGAGCGGCCGATCGGCGTGCTCGCGCGGACCAAGCGTGATGCGCACGCAGCCTTCGCAACCGTGATCGGCCGAGCGATCGCGCACCAAAATTCCGCGGCGGCGCATCTGCTCGACAAAAGCAGCGGCTGACTCCGTCGAACCAATGCGCATGAGCACGAAGTTCGCCTCGCTGCGCCAGAAGCGAATCCCACCAGCGTCGAGAGTGTGTTCCAGTCGTGCCCGAGACTCTTTCACTTCCCTGACATATTGCTGAATGTAATCTTGATCGGCGAGTGCTGTTGGAAGACTCGCGAGCGCCACTGCATTAACGTTGTAAGGCGAGCCGACGCGACGCACCGCACGCATCTGCTCGGGATCACCGACCAGCACACCGACGCGGAGTCCAGCGAGTCCGTAGGCTTTCGAGAACGTCCTGGCCACGAACAGGTTGGGCAGTTCACGATGACGAGGCAGCATCGTTTGCCCGTAGAACTCGAAGTAGGCTTCGTCGACCAGCAACGCTGCATCTGGCGCCGCACCAGCGATCTCCAGCAATTGCTCCCCGGCAACAACTGATCCAGTGGGATTGTTCGGGTTCGCGATGGCGATCATCCGCGTGCGCGTCGTAATGCGCTTCTTCACTTCCTCAAGGGGGAAAGTGAAGTCCTCATTCGCAGGAACGCTGACGAGTTGCGCGCCCGCTGCCATCATGTAAATCCGATACATCGAATACGTTGGCACAACGATGAGAGCTTCGTCGCCGGGTTCCAAATACGTCTCGCACAGCAGGTGAATCGCTTCGTCGACGCCGTTAGTCAACAGCAGCTCCGGGGGCGCAACACCGAGAAACTTCGCGACGATCGCTTCCACGGGTTCGCGTTCGGGATAGCGCGCAAGGTCTTCCGGACCCAGAGTCCGAAGACGCTCCAGCACGCGTGGCGAGCAGCCAACTGTGTTCTCGTTGAAGTCGAGGCGGAGGCCATCGCGTCCCGCTAGTGGAGGATGGTACGAAGGCAGAGTGCGTACAGCGTCGCGCGGACTAAGCATGTTCGCACCTCACGCGTATCGATCGAGCATGCGCGGGCAAGCCTTCGGCGTCCGCGAGGCATTCGATTGTTGGGGCAATCGCCCGCAATCCCTTCGCAGAGAGTTGCTGCACCGTAATCACCTTTACGAAATCCATCACACTGAGACCTCCGCGAAATCGAGCTTGTCCAGATGTCGGCAAAACATGGTTGGGACCGGAAGCATAATCGCCCGCGGCTTGCGCCGAGTAGTCGCCTACGAAGATCGAACCGGCGTTCTGGATGAATGGCAAATCGTCGGCGGCGACGGTGATGTGTTCCGGCGCTAGGCGATTCGCCCACTCTCGCGCCTGCTTGCGTGACGTGGCGATGAGGATCGCTCCGCGTCGATGCAGAGCTTCCTGGGCGATCGGATTGCCTTGTGCAAGTTCGGCGACACTGACCTCTACAGCGCGTGCCAGTTTGCGAGAAGTTGTAACAAAGATTGAGAGCGTCTCTGGATCATGCTCGGCCTGCGCGACCAGATCGGCCGCAATGAAGTTCGGGTTTCCCGAGCTGCTTAAGACGACGGCTTCGGTTGGTCCAGCGAGGAAGTCGATCGCGCAATCAAAAGAGACCAGCTTCTTCGCGGTCGTGACGTATGCGTTTCCTGGTCCAACGATCTTGTCGACCCGCGGAACACTCTTGGTACCGTAAGCCAGTGCCGCGATTGCTTGTGCTCCGCCGACGCGGAAGAATTCGCGCACGCCGAGCATTGCGGCGGCGCCCAAAACTTCTTGTGACGGCTTCGGCGAAACCACGCGGATATTCTTAACGCCTGCGACCTGTGCGGGAATCACGGTCATCAACAGAGTCGAGACGAGCGGATAGCGACCTCCGGGAACGTAACATCCTACGGACTCGAGCGGACGGACGAGTTGACCGAGTGAAATCCCTGCTCGCGTTCGATTCCACGATGCGGGCTTCTGCCACTGACAGAAGCGTCGAATGTTCTGCGCGGCCTGGCGGAGCGATTTGCGCAACGGCGCGGGAAGGGATTGCCACGCGGCCTGCATGTCTGACTCAGACACTCGCGGCGATTGCTTCGGCGACAACCCGTCCCACTGCGCGGCGTAGCGACGCAGAGCGCGATCTCCGCTGCGGCGCACATCGTTGATGATGCGGCGCACGCGCGGTTCGAGCGCGTCAAACTGCACGCTGCGCGCGGCAAGGCGATCGACGGCCGCGGCGGCGGCGCGGCCAGAGAGAATCCGCATCAGAGCACCACCTTGTTCAAGGGATACTCGACGATGCCTTCGGCCTGCGCCTCTTTCAGCCGCGGGATTACATCCCACGCTGCCGATTCGTCGATGATTGTATTGACGGCGAGCCAGTCTTCGTCGCTCAAGTGCGAGATCGTCGGCTTCTGCAGCGCGGGCAAAACGGCGAGCACGGCGGGCAAATCCTGCTTGCGGACGTTGAGCATCAATCCAACCCGGTCTTGCGCCTGCATTGCGCCTTGCAGCATAAGCGCGAGGTTGTCGATCTTGCGGCGCTTGTCGCGATCAGCGTATGAATTTTTGTTCGCGATCAGCTGCGTGTTCGACTCAAGCACGGTTTCGAGAATGCGGAGGCGATTGGCCTTCAGTGAACTTCCCGTCTCGGTGACTTCGACGATGGCGTCGGCGAGCATTGGAGGCTTGACCTCGGTTGCTCCCCAGGAGAACTCGACACGCACCTCGACGCCTTTCTTCTGGAAGTATTGGCGCGTCACGCTCACGAGTTCAGTGGCAACGATGCGCTGCGCGAGATCTTCCGCGCGCTGAAACGGAGAATCTTCCGGCACGGCCAAAACCCATCGCACTTTGCCGCGACTGCGCTTCGCATAGATGAGATCGCTGACCGTGACGACGTCGAGGCCGCTTTCGACGATCCAATCGAGACCGGTGAGGCCAGCGTCGATCGCGCCGTGGTCGACATAGCGCGCCATTTCCTGCGCGCGAATCAGCATGCAATCAATTTCTGGATCGGAGGTCGTCGCGAAATAGGAACGTCCGTTGGTATAGGCGGGAAGACCGGCGCGGGCGAAGAGTTGCAGCGTCGCTTCCTGTAGGCTGCCTTTGGGGATTCCGATGCGGAGTTTCATCGCGACTCTTCTTTCACGGAAGTCGCAATCTCTTCCACCGCGGCGTTGGCAACCGGTTCGGTGAAGCAGGAGCGCGTGCCGCGATGACAAACGACGCCCGCGCCTTCGACTTCGACGCGCAGCAGCAACGTGTCGCGGTCGCAGTCGGTGAGGGCGGAGACAACGCGCAGGCGGTTGCCGGAACTCTCACCTTTGGTCCAAAGGCGATTGCGCGTGCGGCTATAAAACGTGACGTAGCCTTCCTGCAGGGTGCGGTCGAGGGCATCGCGATTCATGAATCCCACCATCAGGACTTCGCCGCCGGACGAATCCTGGATCACCGCGGGAACGAGTCCGCTCATCTTTTCGAAATCGAGTTGTGCATTCATACGAATCATTCCTCCCTGCCAAGTCTTGTGAGAAACAAAAAGCCCGCTGAGCGTTTGTCGCGTCAGCGGGCCGAAACTCCTAAAATTGCTGGTTACTCTTTAAGGATGCAATCTCAGGTGCACATCGCCGCCGACACGCGATGAGCGTGGTGGTGATGGCGATGATGGCGGTGAGATGACATCCAGAACAGACTACGAGCGCGGTCGAGGTCTGGTCAATAAGGTTCCACATCTGAATGAAACTATTTCTTCGATGTCATCAATCTGAATTTTGAATGCTAGTTGGAATTTGAAGTCGAGCCCCCGACCTTCGATCGTTTGATGTGGGCTGGGGATATCTGTCGAAAAGCCGGCTAAAGACCAATCCAACTATTAGAGGAATCAAAATCCTCGCCGCTGTCTCTCCAAAAAGCGGAGGGACCGGGACGCGGCGTCCGGCGTATTCGCTATGCAAGCACGGTCCCTACTGATGCTTTACGGGTTGGCTCGCATGTCGCTGGAGGTGCCGCCGGCGGCTGGGACGTAGCATTTCAGGGCGTAGTCCATGACCATGCGGTCGGCGTTGAAGCGCCACCCCAGCGTGCGGATCGTGCGTTTCATCCGTTTGATCCAGCCGCGCGGAAGACCGTCGCGGTCGCGCTGGTAATAGAGCGGAATGACTTCTTCGCGGAGAGTACGCAGCAGGTCTTCGCCGTCGCGGGCATCATGGACGTTCATGTTGGAGTGAGTTCTTCCGGTGCCGATCGCGAATCCGTTCATGCCGTCGTAGGCTTCGGCCCACCAACCGTCCAAAATCGAAAGATTCAAGCCGCCGTTGAGCACGACTTTCTGACCGCTCGTGCCGGAGGCCTCGAGCGGGCGACGCGGATTGTTGAGCCAGACATCGACGCCCTGCACAAAGTGGCGGCCAACGTTGATGTCGTAGTCCTCGACGAAGACGAACTTGTCGCGGAATTTCGGGTCGCGCATGAGTTCTGCGATTTGTTGCAGAACACGCTTTCCCGGTTCGTCGAGCGGGTGCGCCTTCCCGGCGAACACGAACTGCACCGGGCGGTTGGGATCGTTGACCATCGACGCCAGGCGCTCTATGTCCGTGAGAATCAGATTGGCGCGCTTGTACGTGGCGAAACGGCGAGCGAAGCCGATCGTCAGAGCGTCAGGGCTAAGCACGCGTTCGAGACGCTGCAGGACTTCCGGCGATTCTCCGCGGCGTCCGGCCTGATCGACCGCGCGACGACGCACGAATTCGATGAGCTGCGATTTCAGGTTCAGGTGAGCTTCCCAAAGTTCACCGTCATCGACGTTTTCGATCCCCAGCCAGATTTTCGCTTCGCTGCTGCGCTGGTGCCAGTCGGTGCCCAGGTGGCGATCGTAAAGGCGGAACATCTGAGGAGCCAGCCACGAAGGAACGTGCACGCCGTTGGTGATGTGGCCGATGGGAACGTCATCTTCGAGCTTGTCGCGGAACAGGCCGGTCCACATGGCGCGAGATACTTCCGCATGCAGCGCCGAGACGGCGTTGGCGCGGCGCGACAGGCGCAGGGCCAGCACGGTCATGCAGAAAAGTTCTTCGTGATTGTTGGGATTCTCGCGGCCGAGCCCGAGCAGGCTTTCGGGGGACAAGCCGATCGCTTCGCGCAATGGCCCAATGTGCTCCTCGACGAGAGCGGGGCTGAAACGGTCATGACCAGCGGGCACGGGTGTGTGCGTGGTGAAGACCACCTCGCGGGAAACTCGGGGGACGGCAGCATCGAAGCCGATGCCCTCTTCTTCCATCCGCATGCGAATCGCCTCGAGCACGGCAAACGCGCTGTGACCTTCATTCAAGTGAAGAACGCCGGGAGAAATCCCGAGAGCCTTGAGAGCGCGTAATCCTCCAACTCCCAAGAGCAGTTCCTGCCGAATACGGATGCGGAGGTCGCCGCCGTACAAACGGGAAGTAAGTTCGCGATCTTCGGGAGCATTGCCTTCGACATCGGAGTCGAGCAGAAGAAGGTCGCGACGCCCGACTTTCACGCGCCAGACTTTGGCCAAAAGGCGGCCACTGCGGGTTTCGATTTCGACGACGACGGGGCGACGGTCTTTCCCGATCGCAACTTCCATCGGCAACTGATTGACATCGGTTTCAAGGTACTCTTCCTTCTGCCAGCCATTGCGATCAAGGCGCTGGCGAAAGTAGCCCTGACCGTAAAACAGCCCGATGCCGACGAGTGGAATGTCGAGGTCGGAGGCACTCTTGATGTGATCGCCGGCGAGGACGCCAAGGCCGCCGGAATAAATCGGCAGGGACTCGTGCAGGCCGAACTCGGCGGAGAAATACGCTACCGGATGAGGGCGCAGAACGCCCGCGTGCCGCAGGTACGATCTGCCTCCAGATACTCCAGCATCCGCCGATAAGCGTAGTTGACGCGGCTGTGAAGCATGAGTTCGGCCGCGCGAGTTTCCAGCTTGGCCAGAGGAAGCTCCGACAGCAGGGAAACTGGATTGTGATTCAGCTCATTCCAGCGGGCCGGGTCGAGATCGAGGAATAGACTGGAGGAATTGTGGTCCCAACTCCACCACAGATTGCGCGCAAGTGTCCAGAGCCGCTCCTGCAAGGGAGCGATGAAGCGATCAAGCGCGCGAGCCTCGCTGACGATGGGGGCGACTTGGGTGGCCGCCTCCGTCAGCATGCGGATTTCGTCTTCGCTAAAAACGCGAGCCTCGACGGTTTGAACGACCAGGACACCTTGCAGAACGCCGCGATCGATTAACGGGACGCCAAGAAAAGATTGGTAGGCATCTTCGCCGGAGTCGCGGAAATATTTGAAGCGGGGATGAGTCTTCACCTGGTTGACGGAAACCGGACGAACGAGTTCGGCGACCAGACCGGTGAGCCCTTCATTGACGGCCATGCGCAGCTTGCCGATACATTCGCGGCGCAATCCCACAGTGGCCGCGAGAACGAGATTCGCCCGGTCCGGCTCAAGCAAGTAGGCTGAGCACACGTCGGTGCGAAAGCGCTTGGCGATGAGGGCCACGACGTTCATCAGGGTTTCGGCAGGTTGGCCACCGTCGGCCGCCAGGTTGCCGATTTCCTCAAGACTGAAGACGTTCCTGCCGTCCCCCGGCACAACGTCTCGCTCCATTTCTTCTGCTAATTCGTCGTATCGATCCAAAACTGTTCTCAAACCTCCGTTTGGTCCCACTCACACGCGCTGAACTACTGATCATGTCATAGTCCGGCAGGATCGTAGGGACTATTTTACAGATGGCTGAAAGTGAAATCGTGATTGGAAGGCACGGATTCGAAAACGGCGGTCACTTGCCAAGTCTTCGCGGAGTCTGTCCTCGACATTTGCACAGAACCTTGGGCAGAACAACCGTATGGACGCGCGATCGGCAGAAAAGTTGGTTGCTTGTCGCGACCGATACAGAGTAAAATCAGCGCCAATCCAGCCAACCAATGGGAGAGGTACGTCCACTACCGTTGGTATTTCGAGCGGCGCGTTTGGCGATCGGACGAGGAACGTGAATCAGATCGTGCAAGCTACGGCTCTTCTAGACCAGGGACGGGTTACCAATTGGAAGTACGTGGTGCGACTCGCGAACCTTGTGCATCTCGCGGACATTGGAGTCAGACGATGAAAGGTACTGCCGCACGATTTTTCCGCTTGGGTGTGAGTTTGACTGTGCTGGTCACCGTGGGTTGGGTTTTGGTGGGCCAGGCGGCCAAACCGGTCAAACACGGAGTCTCGTTGCCGACGGATTGGAGCCACCAGCACCTTGTCTTTTCGCACCCGAGCACGCCGGAGCGAGCGGCGCGGGCGAACGCCGATGTGCGGTACTGGCAGCAGATTCATCGTCGCGAGCAGAGGCTCGTTTTGGCCACGCAGCCTGACCGCGCGGTCGGAAACCTTCGACGTCGTTTACATTTGACTCACCAAGCGACGACTCAGAATCTCAAGCGTGACTGGTCAGAAAGCCTGGGCGCGGGCGCCACGGCAGGCGCGGGGAATTATCCCGCGAAGTTTTCGTTTGATACCACGACGGCTTTTTGCGATGCCAATACTACTCCGGATTTTGTCGTCTATAGCACAGGGCCAGCCGGACTGGGAACTCAGGCGAGCATCGTAGCCTATGACAATCTGTACAACGGATGTGGAGGGCAAACACCTCTCTTGTATTGGGCCTATAACACGGGTGGCGAGATTCTGACTTCTCCGGTGTTGTCGCTGGACGGGACGCAAGTCGCGTTCGTGCAAACCACAGGCGGAGCCCCGGGAGTGGCGAGCCTGGTTATCTTGAAATGGCATAAAGGCGACGGGACAGTTGGGAGCCCGGTAACGCTTGTTCCAACCACCGCTCCGTTGTGGCCAGGCTGTACGGCGCCGTGCATGTTTGAGGTACCCCTTCAGGACAATCTTCTTGGTCCGTTGGACGATACGACGTCGTCCCCTTTCTACGATTACGACAACGATATCGTCTGGGTCGGCGGCACAAAAGGCTGGTTGCACAAGATTACGGGTGTGTTCAAGGGAACGCCTGCAGAAATACACACCGGGCAGTTCCCGGTTCAGGTGAATAACGCGGTATTCCTCTCAAGCCCCGTTTACGATCGGAATTCCCACGACGTCTTTGTGAGCGACACGGCCGGATTTTTGTATCGAGTCAGTTCTACGGGGGGTGTAACTTCGTCGGGCCAGTTGGATGCCAGCCATCTGGAAACTATGGCTGGGCCCGTGGTGGACGCGGTCGCCGGAGTGGTTTACGTGTTCTCTGCTGATGACGGCACAACGAACTGCACAGATGGTACCAACCATTTCGGGTGCACAGGCGTCTTTCAGCTTCCGACGAATTTTTCTGCCAACAGTACCGGAACCGAGGTCGTCGTCGGAAGCAGCAACCTCAGCCATTTCCCTAATCCGTTATTCCTCGGAGCCTTTGACAGCGCGTACTTTGAAGCCCCTGCAACCTCACCAACGGGCAACCTATATGTGTGCGGCAACACGGGCGGGATCCCGACTTTATATCAGGTGCCGATCGTTAGTGGCGTAATGTCGCCGAGCATCGTGGTTACACCGCTGGCCAATACAGGGTCGACCGCGGCGTGCTCTGGGGTAACCGATGTACCCAATCCGAATCAGCCCCCGCTTCCTTCGGAGCGACTGTTCGTCAGCGTGGCTAATGACGGCACTTCGACTCCCTGTTCCTCCGGCGGATGCGTTCTGAGCTTCGTTGATGCGCCCTGGGTCCCGGATAATAACTA
>Ga0335083_10008642_pt1 | contig 12425 bp, 8 predicted proteins | sample Lox_Sample_42_FD_206716 | JGI IMG/M metagenome (GOLD analysis project Ga0335083, IMG submission 206716) | Soil microbial communities from Loxahatchee National Wildlife Refuge, Florida, United States - Lox_Sample_4.2 | ecosystem: Environmental > Terrestrial > Soil > Wetlands | place: USA: Florida... | reverse complement strand
GGGCCTGTCGCCGGCAACGTACAACGGCACCATCACCATCACCCCCAGCGGCGCCGGCAATTCGCCGCAGACAGTGCCGGTGACGCTGATCGTGAACGCGCTCACGTTTCAGGGCGTGATCTCGACGGTGGCGGGGAACGGGCTGCTGCCGTTTTCGAGCGAGGGCGCCACGGCGACGGCGGCAGCGATGTCGGTCAACGCGGTGGCGGTCGATCAGTCGGCCAATATTTATATCGGCGACATTGTGGACAGCCGGGTGCTGCAGGTTTCGCGGGGAATCGTCAACACGCTGGCGGGCAACGGGAGTTTCGGCTATGGGGGCGATGGCGGCGTGGCGACCAGCGCGTCATTGTTCAATCCGTCGGGCGTGGCGGCGGACAAATTCGGAAATGTTTACATCGCCGACACGACCAACAATCGGGTGCGGGTGGTGACGGCGGGGGGCATCAGCACCTTTGCCGGGAATGGCAAGACCGGCTTTTCCGGCGATGGCGGGCCGGCTACGAGCGCGGCGGTTTGGGGGCCCTTGGCGGTGGCGGTGGATTCGCAGGGCAATGTGTACATCGCGGACGCAACCAACTCGCGGATCCGCAAGGTGGATACGCACGGCAATATCCAGACGGTCGCGGGGGGCGCGGCGCTGCCGACATTTTCGGGCGATGGCGGCCCGGCGGTCGGCGCGGGCATGCTGCTTCCAGGGGGCGTGGCGGTGGACCTGGCGGGGAACATCTACATCGCGGACATCGGCGACAACCGCATTCGCAAAGTGAATACCAGCGGGATTATCAGCACGATCGCGGGGAACGGGACCAAAGGATTTTCGGGCGACGGCGGGCCCGGGGCGTCAGCATCGCTCAATCTGAGTTCAAGTCACATCGGGCTGGCGGTAGACAGCGCGGGGAATCTATATATCCCGGACACGGGCAACAATCGCATACGGAAGGTGGATACATCCGGCGTGATCACCACGATCGTGGGCAACGGGATCGCGGGTTTTACGGGCGATGGCGGTCCGGCGTTGAGCGCGGGCCTGAACAATCCGACGGATGTGGCGCTGGACACGAACGGCAACCTGTACATCGCCGATACGACGGACAATCGCGTGCGGAAGGTGACCATGGCCGGCAGCAGTGCGCCGAGCATCTCGTCGAACGGGATCGTCAATGGCGCGAGTTTTCAGCCGGGGCTGGTAGCGAATTCGTGGGGGACGATTCAGGGAACGGGCTTGTCGACGGTGACGGATAGCTGGGACAAATTTATTGTCGGCGGGAAGCTGCCGACGACCGTGGACAATGTGACGGTGATGATCGGCGGGAAGCCGGCGTACATCGACTACCTGAGCCCGACGCAGATCAATTTCCTGACGCCGGATATCGCCGCGGGGGCGGCGCAGGTGACGGTGAGCACTCCTTCGGGAACGAGCTCAACGTACACGGTGGCGGTGAGCCAGTATGGTCCGGCTTTTTTTGTCTGGCCGAACAACCAGGTGGTGGCGACGCGGCCGGACTTCAGCTTCGTGGCGCAAGCCGGAACGTTCGCGAGCGCGACCACGATAGCGGCGAAGCCGGGCGACGTACTGATTCTGTGGGGGACGGGATTCGGTCCGACGTCGCCGGCGGCCCCGGATGGCCAGCAGGTGCCGGGCGATCAGACCTATTCCACGTCGACGCTGCCGGAGGTAACGATCGGCGGGGCGGCGGCGACGGTGTACGGAGCGGCTCTGGCGCCGGGATATGTGGGGCTGTACCAGGTGGCGATCCAGGTGCCGCCCTCGCTGGGAAACGGCTCGTTCGCGGTGGTGGCGAAGATGGGCGGGGTATCGTCACCGACGGGGGTGGTGCTGGTCGTGCAGCAGTAGGACCGGGCCAACCCGTGCCTGCTATGTCAACACTTCAGACTCGCCGCGGACGCCTGCAGGCCCACGGAGACCTGCTGGTTGGGATTGGTGGGATAGGCGGGCACAATATTGCTAATGCGCATTGACGAAAGGTCCACGGTGAGAATCGAAGTCTTCATGTCCGCCGAGAGGTACGTGAGCGAACCGCCCTTGGGGCTGTTGCCTTTCTGCTGCCAGGAACGAATGTCGGCGGCCCTGAGTTCCTTCAGCTGAGTCGTCAATGAGGGAGCGATCTTCCCGACGGAGAGGCCGGTTACCGAATTCACATACTGACAATCCTGCAGACCGTCAATCGAAAGCTTGAAATTACGGGAGAGCAAGGGCTTCGGTATGGGGGCCGCCTTATTGTACTTGCCGTTGCCGGACGATCGCGCATTCACTGAGGGCGTGGTAATGGTTACGCGAATGTAGCCGGAGCCCGTGGAGGTCGCGTCGCAGGCCGGCAGGTCGACTTGGGAGACCGTGCCCCGGCATTGATCCCGGTAGAGCACGTTGCCGGATACATCGACTGTAATGACCGCGCAGTCCTGTGAGACGCCCGCCTTCGAGATCCAGTTATTGAAGGGCCTGGTCATGTTGCCGCCCGCTTCGATTACGAGCGAGGTTTGGGTGGGGAACTCAGCGGAGTGCAATCGCCCGGCGCAGGCGCCCGAGAGTTCGAAATACCAAAACACTCCACAGTTGGATGATCCACTGTTGGTAGAACCGCTGTTTGTCGATCCGTTGGTAGCCATCGTCCCTCCGAGCTCTCTTCGAAAGGAAATACGCATGAGGATCGGGAAATGGAATAAGCCGGCCAGGATTAAACTTGCGAATTCGCATGTTTCTCCACGGCCGTCCCCGATTCCCGGCGTCCCTCTGTCGGGAGCCGGATGCGCAGCGGACGGCAGCCGCACGAGCAGGTACTGGCAACTTGCATCCGTGGCGGTATGCGGGCCGATGCTAGGGCGCCGGGGCCGCTCGGGCAGCGCAATCAAGGGCCCCCGGGCTTTCGCCCCGCCGAAATACGGGTGACGGCGGCCGGGGTGCGCCGCGCCGGGGCAAGGCGAAACTGAGCCGAAGGCTGCGCCGGACTACTGGTCGGTCCGGTGCTGGCGCTCGTAGGGAGCCTTCAGGTACTGGCTGGCTTCCTGCTGCGCGCCCATGGTGTTGTCCTTGGTGCGGATGGCAAGCTGGTACTCGTTGACGGCGCGGTCGCGCTGGTTGCTGATGTCGTAAATCTTGCCCAGGTTGATGTGGGCCCAGACTTCGGTCCACTTGGGATCGAGGTTGCCGTCGATGACGGCGCGGAATTCATTGGCCGCCGGCCACCAGTTTTGCTGCAGGAAGTAGACCTCGCCGATGCGGTAGTGGGCCAGCGAGCTGTTCTTGGTGGTTTCGAGCGCGCGCTGGTACTCGTGGAGCGCTTGCGTGAAATCGCCCATCTGCGCGAACTGCTCGCCCTTGGCAATGGCCACTTCCACGCGGACTTCGGGGCTCAGCCGCAGGATCTTTCCATTGGGATCGATACTGATGGTTTTGGGCTTGCCGAAGGTGTCCACCGAAAATTCGGACGACGTTCCGGCGACATCGACGCGCTGGAATTCGGGGTCGCCATCGGTTTCGATTTTCAACTCGACGGGCATGCGGAAGGTATCGACATCCTGGCTGATCTTGCCCATGACACGGAAGCCCTTCTTATCGCCACCCAGGCGGTAGACAGTGTAATCGAGCTTGAATTCCGGCACGCCCGACGATTCGATCCACTGGATGAAGAAATAGTCCATTTTCTGGCCGGTGACGGCATCCAGCACCTGGCGCAGGTCGTCGGTGGAGACGCTCTTCCAGACGTTCTGTTGCACGAAATTCTTGAGCGATTTGAAGAAGGCGTCGTCGCCGATGGTGTAGCGCAGCATGTTGGCTACGACGGCGCCTTTGCCGCCGGTCAGGGCCCACATCTCGGGCGAGTAATCCTCCAGGCGCGACGATTGGATCACGGGCACGTTGTCCACGGTGAGCGCCTGAATGCGAAAATCCTTGAGCTGCTGCTGCATGGCGCCGGCGCCCACTTCATGCTCCGTCCAGAGGAGTTCGGAATAGGCGGCCAGACCGTTCTCGATCCACATGTGATTGCGCGTGGAGGGCGAGATCTCCTCCTCCCACCATTGGCGCGCGACCTCGTTGGCGACCAGCCGGCTGGATACCTGCCGGCCGATACCGTGCGGCGAAAGGAAAATCATGCCAGGCGCCGCGTATCCGTTGGGTGCTCCATTCTCGGTCTCGACGACGGTCAGATCGGCGAAGGGCGCCAGCCCATAAATGCCGGTGAAGTACGCTTCCGCCTTGCCGATTTCCTGGCCGTACTGCTGCGCCATGTCGGTATCGGGCTGACGGAAGTAGACGGACGTGGTGAGCCCGCCTTCCGGGACTTTCATCGCGGCGTCCTTCACAACCGCGATGCTTCCTGGGAACGATTCGCGCGACATTTTGAACTCATATTGGTTTTTGTCGCCGGCCTGCTGATGCGAATCCAGGCCGCTGCCGAGCACGGTGTAGCCCATGGGCACGGTCACGCGCGTATCGGCGGCAAAACGATCGGTGGTGTAGCCGGAGACCGGAAACCATCGTGAAGGATAGAGAAGGAACGCGAAATCCGGATGGATGGCGGCGAACTTGATGCCGAATACGGGCGATTCCTCGTTGCCGGTGAGCTTGCCATCGTAATAGAAGTTGGCGACGTAGGATTGCCCTTTTGCCAGCGGCGGGTTGATGGTGATGCGAACCGAAAAATCCTGCTGGGTGCGATTGAACTCGATGGGCTTGCCGGCGGCGTCCTCGACCTTGGAGACATTCAGAGCATTGTTGAGTTCGAACGTCGCCGAGGAGATGCCGTCATCGACGGCCACCAGGTGGACGGTGGCTTTGGAAGTGATGGTTTGCAGGTTGGGGGAGATTTCGGCGTCGATATCGACTTCCTGAACGTCGACGCGGGCGCGCCGCTGCTGCTCCTGCGCGGGAGCCGGCACGGTGAGGGCGAACACGCCCATTACGATGACTCCAGCCAGCGGCAGGACCCTCCGCGGAACGGAAAGCTTACTGAACATGTGCAACATCTCCTTCCAGAATTTCACGAATCGCGGCGGCGGCGCGGCGGGCCGGCGAAGCAGTTCCATCGCCATCGGCAAGCTTGCGGCGGACCTCGGCTAATCCTTCTCTCATGGCGGCGCGCGCCGGTTCGTCGTCGAGCAGACGGCGGGCTTCGGACGCGAGATTGCCGCCGGTCATCCGGCCTTGCATTAACTCGGGGACCAGGGCGCGGCCGGCAATCAGATTGACCATGGAGTAGAAGGGCACGTCGACCAGGAGCCTGCCCATGAGCCAACTGGCGCCGGTCACCTTATAGAAAGTCACCATGGGCGTGCCCAGCAGGGCGGCTTCGACCGTCACGGTGCCGCTGGCGGCCAACGCAAGCGAGGCATGCGCCATAGCGTCCCAGCTCTCTCCTTCAATCACGCGAATCGCTGTCCCCTTGGTCTGGTCCTGGAAAAACGCGGCTCCGGTGGTGGCCGAAGCCGGCAGGACGAAGTTCATGGCCTGCTCCCGATTCAACAGTTCCACAGCCTGAATCAAGGCGGGCAGGTGCCGCGCCGCCTCCCCACGGCGGCTACCGGGCAATACCGTAATTAAAGGACGGCCCGCGGCCAGTCTGTGTTTCTTAAAAAACTCGTCTTTGGTGAGGGTTGGACGGACCAAACCGACCAGCGGGTGGCCAATATAGTCGGCATTCAGACCTTCGCGGCGGAAAAACGGCTCTTCAAACGGGAAAATGCAGAGCAGGCGGCGGAGTGTACGGCGCATGGTTCGGATTCGCCCCTTTCGCCAGGCCCAAACCTGGGGGGCGACGAGGTAGACGACGGGGATGCCCGCCAGGGCCAGGCGCCGCGCGACGCGCAGGTGAAAATCAGGCGAATCCGTGAGGATGGCGACATGCGGGCGCAGTTCCCGAGCGGCAGCCAACAACTTGCGATATTCCCGATAGATGCGGGGAATGTGCAGGACCACCTCGGCCAATCCGACGACCGCCAGGCTGGCGGCGTCGACTACGGTGCGGACACCGGCGGCGCGCAGCCGAGGTCCGGTACAACCGAAGAATTCGGCGCCGGGCGACGTAAGACGCATCTCCTCGACCACCAGCGACGCGTAAAGGTCGCCCGAGGCTTCGCCGGCGGAAACCAGGACGCGGGGGGACATTCCACTTTAAGGTATCAGGAAGGACCGGCAGGGGGCACTTTCATGGGCCGGCGGGTCCGGAGCCGGGGTGTGCTACAACCATCAATGAATATGATCGATTTAAAAGCCCTGGCGGCCTTTGATACGCCCACCGTCTCGAACACCATCGAGCTCTTCGAGGTGCGTCCGAGGAATCAGGGATACATGGACGGCCGCATCCGCGCGTGCTTTCCGGAAATGCCCGCGATCTGCGGTTACGCCGCCACCGCCACCATGCGGTGCGACGCCCCGCGGCGCGAAGGCGACGTGTACGGCTCGCTCGATCAGCAGGTGACACGCTTCGCCGAGCTGCCGGGAACTCCCATCGTGGTCTTCCAGGATCTCGACGACCCGCCGATGTCCGCGACGTTCGGCGAAATCATGTGCAGCACCTATCAGGCCTTCGGCGCCGCCGGCATCGTCACCAGCGGAGCGGCGCGCGATCTGGACCAGGTCCGCCGCATGGGATTTCCCGCTTTCAGCAACGGCGCCATCTGTTCGCACGGCTATTCGCACATCGTCGATTTGTGCGGAACGGTGCGTGTTGGGGGATTGACGATCCGTCCCGGCGACCTTCTTCACGCCGACGCCAACGGCGTCACGACCGTTCCGCTGGAGATTGCCGGCGAGATTCCGGAAGCCGCGGCCGAATTTGCGCGGGCTGAATCAATTGTGCTGGATTATTTGCGGTCGGGGCCGCCGCAGGTGAACCTTTTTGCGGAGGCGCGCCGCGAAATGATGGATCAAATCGCGGCGCTGGGAAAACGACTGCGGGCCGGCCGCTGACGCTGGGATGTGGCGCACGAGTGCGGGCGCCACGGGCCTTACCGTCCGGCCGCCTGCGCCTGTGCCTGCATCGCAGCGATGCGCTCCTGCATCTGCCGCGTCAAGTGCGGCGTGACCCCGAGCATGCGCTCCACCACCATCAACTGCCCGCGATGATGCATCTCGTGCTCTTTGGCGCTCAACAGCATCTCGAAGCGCGATTTCTCGGCCGGCTCCAGTCCCGGCGGCATGCTCACCTTCTCCGCCAGGAAATCCTCGGTTACTCCCGACAGGAGCGTCGCGAACTTATCCCCCTCCTCGCGTAACAACTGCAAAATCTGATCCTTGGTGCGCGTAGCCTGTTCTTCCGCCATCAACGGGCCGTAGATCGACATAAAATCCACAGTCGCCAGGTTGGAAACCCGCAGCGTGAACTGTATCTGAGTAGGCACGCGCGTAATGACCGCGATATGTGTCAGCGTCTGCGCTACCGTGCGGCAGCCTGCGGCCGGCGAGAAGCTATATTTATCCTCGGGTATCTCATTGGCGATCTTAATTGTATTGTTCCGAACCGTGCGGAAGTTGTAAACGAGCTCGTGCGCTCCGTAATAAGTCATGAGAATCCTTTCGCAGCCAGTATACAATTCCGCCGTCAATCGGTGATGACATCGTAATATCGGCCCATCCAATACGGCAGGATGTAATCGATGCCGGACGTTTCAATGTCGCCGTCTCCGCCGCCCGCCAGTTGAAACGGATCGCGCTGCCACAGAAAATCCGTCATGGGACGGTCCGGAACCGGCAGCGGATTACAAGCTTCCCCTTTCGAGCACGACGGAAATTGCCCGGTGAAATCGCGATAGACATCCATCGATGGCCGCTGGAGCCATGCGTCCAAGAGCGACCGCGTCTGCGCGTCGCGATTGGAATTCGCCCCATTGATGGCGCGATCGATCATGTTGAAATGAGCATTCTGATGTCCCGCGGTGGTGGCGCGCAGCTCGTCGTACGCCAGCCCGTACCAGAAACCCGAATAGCCGCTGCCCATGCGCTTCAGCGCATAGAACGTGATGTAATCCAGGTTGAATTTGAAGTAGGAGCCGGTCTGGTCCGCGCAGTCCACGCCCACCGGGACCGCCACCGTGGGCGCAAGCGCGTTCGACAGCTCCGAATAGAGCTTCTCGAACGCGCCACCGTTCACATGCTTGCCCATCAGCAGCAGCGCCAGTTGCTCATCCGGACGAATGATGAATGTCGAGCTGATGGCGCCGTCCGGCAGCACGATCGTCCAGGCGTTATCCAGCAGGTTCTGCAGGAGGCGCGTCATCAGGTAGGAGCACCAGCCGCGCACTGCCGTGTCGCTGACCATGTCGTAGGTCACCGTCAGCCCGAAAAACACGCCGAGGTACTGGTCGCGCGATGTATTGCCCACCCACATCCAGTTCGCCCCGAAAATCTGCCCGTAGTGAATTCCGTTGGCCGCCTCCTGGCTGGCGATACTCGCCGCGAAAGGTGAGTCCGCCGGCAGCGCGCACCGCGCCAGAACATTGCCGCCCGTCACGTTGATCAGGTTGTCGATCGCGCTGATCGCGTTCTCGATATTGCCGAACGCGTCATTCGACCTGGTCACGTTATATCGGAAGGCCTCGGCCGCCAGATAATGTCCCGTCCAGATCGCCGAGTCGCCGCAGCGCGCGTAGTCCACCACCTGCGGGGAATCGCTCATCGACAAAACCGGGTCGAGAATCCCGCCGTACGGAAGGTGGCGGGCCTGGATCACGGCTTCTATCGCCAGTGCGTCGCTTTCCGCGCAGAACGCGGCAAGCGGCAAAAGAACGAGGAAGAAGGTGCGCGGAACTCTGGATGTCATACAATCACCGGAGGACGCGCGGACTTCATTATAGCGAACCGCCGTCCGGCAGCGCTTCAGAGAAACCAGATCTTTCTTCAGGTTGAAAGGAAGCCGTTTTCGAGGGCATTACGGCTCCGGAGGGGATATGCGGAACGTGAACACAGTCAACCAGGCGGCGCGGAAATTTCGTGCGTTCGCCCTTTTCCTTGGACTCCCGGCGCTTGCCGGGATCGCGGCGAACGCCGCCACTACCACTACTGCCGGGGGACCTGCCATTACGGCCGTTCTGGACGCCGGCACTTATACACCTGGCATCGCCGAAGGCAGCATCTTCGTCGTGAAAGGAACCGGCATGAGCGCCAGCGGATACACTGAAACCAGCTTTCCTCTGCCCACCATCCAGGACGGCGTCTCCATCGCCTTCACCCCGGCGGCCGGCGGCACTCCCACCAACGCCTACATCGTCTATCTCTACAACGAAGGCGGCGTCAACCAGCTCGCCGCGGTTCTCCCGTCGACGCTCCCCGCCGGCTCCTATAACGTAACCGTCACCAATAGCGGCGCCGTCAGCAAGCCTTTCGCCGCAAACGTGGTCAAGACCAAGATCGGCCTGATCACGCAGAATAGCACCGGCGCCGGCATCGCCGTAATTCAGAATTACATCTCGCCGGGGGAGTTGGATGTCGATCGCTTTAGCGTGGGCTTCGCCAGCGGCGTCACCATCTCGCCCGCGCGCCCCGGGCAGACGCTCATCTTGTGGGCCACGGGCATGGGCCCGGTTACGGGCGGCGACAATGTCGCTTCCCCGGGCGTCAACTTCCTCACCAATGGCAGCGGCGACACCGTCCAGGTAATTGTCGGCGGCGTGGCCATCACTCCGCTCTACGCCGGCCGCGCGCCCGGGCTCGCCGGCGCCGACCAGATCAATTTCGTCCTGCCCTCCAACATTCCCACGGGTTGTACCGTCAGCCTGCAGGTGTCGGTAAACAGCGTCCTGAGCAATGTGTCTTTTTTGGCCATCGCCCCCGACCAGACCTCGCAGACTTGCGTTTATCCGGGCCTCACCTCCGCGCAGTTGCAGGCCCTCGACCAGGGCGCCACCCTCTCCGCGGGTGCCTACCAAATCAACCAAACCATCAGCGAAGTCACCCTTCCGACCCCCGGCAATAACGGCCTGCTCGCCACCATCGTGGGCGGGTTCCAACAATACACCGGCTTACAGTTGAATTCGGTTCCGTCGTACCAGGTTACGACCGCACCCAATGGCGCCTGCACCGTGACCACATTCAGCGGCACACCGCCAACCCCCAGCGTGAAACCTGTCATCCTCGACGCCGGGACCATTACCCTGACCGGACCCAGCGGGTCCGGCATGACCGGCCTGGCCCTCACGCAATTCTCGAACCTGACCTATGGCCTGACCATTACGGAAAACCTGCCGGGCGTGCCGTCGAACCTCGAAACTAACAATGGCACGATTGTTCCAGGCGCCTATACGCTGAAGGGCGCCGGCGGCAAAGACGTCGGACCCTTCACCGTCTCCAGCACGCTCGGTCCGATCTTTACCCTGTCGGCCGAGTTGCCCAGCATGATCAACCGCAGCCAGCCGCTGACCTTGAGTTGGACCGGCGGCAATCCCAGCGACGTGGTGACCATCGAAGGCAGCACGGGGACAGTCACCGGAACCGGAGCCAACCTGGTCACCTCGGGCGCGGGATTCATCTGCTATACCACGGCCGGAAGCGGCAGCTTTACGATTCCATCCTCCGTGCTCAGCCAGATGCCAACCGTCAGCGCCGCGCAAATTACCGCCGGAGCCGGATCATCCAGCATTAGCGTCTCCTCCGGGCCGAACCCCGTGGTCTTCTCGCCGTCGCTCGCTTCCGGCGGATCCATCAACATCGCCGAGTTCAGCATCGCCATCGGCGCGGCCAGCACGCCCATCTACCAGTAGGCCACGGACGATTCTCCCTGCCGGCGCGAGATAATACAAAGTGATGAGACCCACCACCGAAATCGCCACCGAGCCGTACACCGAGACGCCCGAGTTCCAGCGCAAGCTCGACAAATTGGCCGAAGTCGCCGTTCGCGCCGGACTTGGGCTCGCACCCGGCCAGGAAGTGGTCCTCACCGCGACGCTCGACGCCGTGCCCTTGACCAGGCTGATCACCAAGCACGCCTATCAGGCCGGCGCCAGCCTGGTCACGGTCCTGTTCACCGACGAGGAGGCAACGCCGCTGCGATTCCGGTACGGTTCAGATGCCAGCTTCGACGCCGCTCCCGCGTGGCTCTACGATGGCATGGCAGCCGCCTACCGCAGCGGCGCGGCGCGAATGGCGATTACCGGCGGCGATCCTTCCCTGCTGGCGCAGGAGGATCCGGAGAAGGTAAGCCGCGTCAACCGCGCTACGTCGAGGGCCTACAAGCCGGCGCGCGAACTCATCACCCGCCACGAAATCAATTGGACGATCGTATCCGCCGCCACGCCCGCCTGGGCGCGCTCAGTTTTCCCCGATCTTCCGCCGGAAGAAGCGCTGGCGCGTCTGTGGGAGGCCATCTTTCGGATCACCCGCGTCGATGGTCCCGACCCCGTAGCCGCCTGGAAGGAGCACGACGCCAACCTGCAGGCGCGCGCCGCATCGCTGAATGAACGGCGCTTCGCCGCCCTGCACTTCCGCGGGCCCGGCACCGATCTGCGCGTCGGACTGGGCGACGATCACCTGTGGCTGGGCGGCGGCAAAACCGCCCGCAACGGCCTGTACTGCATGTGCAACATGCCCACCGAAGAAGTTTTCACCGCGCCGCACAAAGATCGCGTCGAGGGCTGGGTCACCGCCACCAAGCCGCTGTCCCATCAGGGATCGATGATCGAAGACATCCGCGTGCGATTCGAGGCCGGCCGGATCGTCGAAGCCCACGCCTCGCGCGGCGAGGTGGTCCTGCGGCGCATGATCGAGACCGACGACGGGGCCCGCCGCCTGGGCGAGGTGTCGCTGGTTCCGCAATCCTCACCGATCGCGTCGAGCGGGCTGCTGTTCAATAACACCCTGTTCGACGAGAACGCTTCCTGCCATATCGCGTTGGGCCAGGCCTACAGCGCCACTTTCAAGAACGGCGACACCGACAGCGAAGAGCAGTTAAAGGCGCGCGGATTGAACACCAGCATGATTCACGTCGATTGGATGATCGGATCGAGCCAGGTGGACGTGGACGGCCTCGGCGCGGCCGGCGATGCCACTGCCGTCATGCGCGGCGGCGAATGGGTGTAAACGCGCCGCGACGTGGACACTGAAGTGCTATTGCGGCATTCGCTTGCCGTCGAGTTTGTACACCACGCCGGCCTTCATCACAAACTGAACATGCTCCAGTTCGCTGATCTCGAGTAGCGGATCGCCGGAAGTGGCTACGAGATCGGCGTACGCGCCCTCGCGGACTTCCCCGATCTGGCCGGGCACGCCAATCAGATCGGCGGCGGCCGCGTGGCGGCCACGATCACGTCCATGTTGCTCATGCCGTCCTTGTGGAGCAGCCCGAATTCGCGCACATCGGGTCCGGGACCGACGTCGGTGCCGAATGCGATCTTCACGCCGGCCTTGTATGCCGCGGCCACCATCTTGTCCTTGAACCGGACGGCTTCGCTGACCTTGCCCGCGACCTCGGCCG
>Ga0335083_10008641_pt1 | contig 12425 bp, 11 predicted proteins | sample Lox_Sample_42_FD_206716 | JGI IMG/M metagenome (GOLD analysis project Ga0335083, IMG submission 206716) | Soil microbial communities from Loxahatchee National Wildlife Refuge, Florida, United States - Lox_Sample_4.2 | ecosystem: Environmental > Terrestrial > Soil > Wetlands | place: USA... | reverse complement strand
CGCGCGCCATTTCCGTGTAGCCGCCGTCCGCCGCCGCGTGCAGCAGCGTGTTGCCCTTGAGGTCCGTCGCTTTCCAGTCGGCGCCCCGCTCCAGCAGGTCCTTCACCGCCCGCGCATTGCCCGACATCGCCGCCCACTGCAGCACCGATTCGCCGTCATCGTTGCGCGCCTTCGGATCGGCGTGCGCCCCGAGCAGCAGGTCGAGGAAGAACGTGTCCGGATACAGCGCCGCATAGTGCAGCGGCGTCTCTCCGTTCGCCGAGCGCGCCGTCACCGGCGCGCCCGCCTTCACCAGCAATTCGGCGAGCTCCCGATAGCCCTTCTCCACCGCCCTGTGCAGCGGCGTCTCGCGCGCGGCGTTGCGCGCGTCCAGGTTCACCCCGCCCTTCACCACCATGCCTTCGGCGACCAGCTGCTTGCCGGATTCGATGGCGTCGAACAGCCGCTCCTCTGGTGTCTGCGCGAATGCGCAAACCGAAATCAGCAGCGCCGCAGCGGCTAGAATCGCCCTCACGCCGGAATTCTATATGGACCCCCGAGTCGAACGCCTGAAGACGCCGCAGGAATGCGAGGCCTTTATCCAGAACGCTCTCGCCCGCGGCCACGAAGATCTCGCGAGAGACGCGCGGCGGCGAGCCGTGCAACTGCGCGCTGATGCCTACGGACCCAAGAGCCCGCTCGAGCGCCAGTGCATCGAGGCGATCTACGCCTACGAGGAGGCGCTCTGCGCGCGCAACGGCCGCCGCGTCAGCGCCTCGAAGACCTGGCAGGACGTCCGGAAGCTCGGACCTTTCACGGCGGTGGACAAGGCCGTCAGCAGGGCCGGCGACGAATCCATCCACGCCTTGCTGGTCCAACTCGGACTGGAGCAATTCGCCTTCGAGGACGTCGTCGTCGCACATCCCGACGAGTTCGGCTTCGAGGCCGTGCAGCAGTCCCGCAGCCGCGTCGCCAAACGGAACGGCGACGGCAATCCGTACAAGGCCGCCTAGAGGCCTCGCGCCAGCACGTCGGCCAGGTGCAGCGTTTCGCGCCCGCCCAGTCCTTCGATCTGCTCGCGGCAGGAGAAGCCGTTCGCGACGATGATCGATTGCTTCTCCGCCTGCTTCACTTTCGGCAGCAGTTGGAGATTGGCGATCTTCACAGAGGTTTCATAAGTCTCGGGCCGGAAACCGAAGGAGCCGGCCATGCCGCAGCAGCCGGTCTCCGGCGCGGAGGTTTCGATGCCGGCAGCTTCGAGCAGCGCGACATCGGCCCTGGTGCTGCCGAGCGCCTTCTGGTGGCAGTGGCCGTGCAGCAGCGCGCTGCCGCCGATGGCTTTGGGTTTCCATTTGCGCGCCTGGAGGATTTCCCCCAGCGAAACGGTCTGCTTTGCCAGCTTCGCCGCGTTGGCGTCGCCGGGCAGCAGCTTCAACAGCTCGTCTTTGAAGACGGAGTGGCAGCCGGGCTCGAGCACTACGACGGGCATGCCGGAGTCGATCTGCGGCGCAAGCGAGGCGAGGATTTTCTCCAGGTTCGCCTTGGCCTTGTCGAGCATGCCGAAGTCGTAGTACGGCCGCCCGCAGCACAGGCGCTCTTTCGGCAGCTCGACGCGCGCGCCGGAGGCTTCCAGCACGCGCGTCGCGGCGATCGCGCTCCGCGGGCGGAAGTAGTTGGTGAAGGTGTCGGGGAACAGCAGCACCGGGTCGCCGCGGCGCACGCCGCCCGGGCGCCCGGGATCGCGCTGCGCGCGGTGCGTGGCATCGAACTGCGCACGGAAAGTTTTCGGCGCGAAGCGCGGCAGCGGACGCTCGGCGGCGATGCCGGCGGCGCTTTTCAGGACGTTCGAGACGAAAGGCATGCCTGCAAGCGCATTCACCAGGCCCGCGGCGCGCGAGGCGAGCGGCGCCCACTCGCCGATGCGCCCCATGGAATGCGCCTGCAGCGGCCGTGCCCGCTGCTCGTAGTAGTGCGACAGGAATTCGGCCTTGTAGCTCGCCATGTCGGTGTGCGTCGGGCAGTCGCTGCGGCAGCCCTTGCAGGCGAGGCACCACTCGAGCGCGTCCTTCACTTCCTCGCTCTGCCAGCCGTCCCTGATGACGTCGCCGCGCAGCATCTCGTTCAGCAACCGCCCGCGTCCGCGCGTGGAATAGCGCTCCTCCCTGGTTGCGCGGTAGCTCGGGCACATGGTGCCGCCCTCGGCCGAGCGGCACTTGCCCATGCCGATGCAGCGCTCGGTGGCGCGCAGGAAGCCGTCGCCCTCGTTGCTCAGGAAGGTCATGCGCGTGCCCAGCGTGACCGGCCGGTAGGCGGGCCCCTGGCGCAGGTGCTCGTCCACGCGGTAGACCTCGCCCAGCGCGTCGACCAGCTTGCCCGGATTCATGCGCCCCAGCGGATCCCAGATGCGCTTGAACTCGCGGAATGCCGCCATCAGTTCGGGCCCGTACATCAGCGGCAGGAACTCGGCGCGGCCCTGGCCGTCGCCGTGCTCGCCCGACAGCGAGCCGCCGTAAGCGACGACGAGCAGCGACGCCTCGCGCAGGAATTCGCGCCAGTGTGCGATGCCCTTCGGCGTGCGCAACTCGAAATTTATGCGCGCGTGGATGCAACCGTCGCCGAAATGGCCGTATAGCGAGGTCCTGTAGCCGTAGCGGTCCACCAGCTTCTGGAATTCGCGCAGATAGTCGCCAAGGCGCAGCGGGTCGACCGCAGCGTCCTCCCAGCCGACCACCGGATCCGGGCCGTCGTGCTGCTTCAGCTTGAGCGCGGTCGCCGAGGCGCCGGTTTCGCGGATGGTCCAGATCCGGTTCATCAGCGAGCGGTCGACGATCACGCTGCCGCCCAGCACCGCCTTCAGCCGGTCGGCCTGCGCCAGCGCCTCTGCGCGCGTGTCGGCGCCGAATTCCACCATCAGCCAGGCGCTGCCCGCGGGCAGCAGCGCGATGTCCTCCAGCTTCAGCCCGCGCTCGCGCAGGCCGCCGATGATGCCGGTGTCCAGGCCCTCGCAGGCGATCGGCCCGGCGCGGAGAACCTGCGGCACCGCGTCGCCCGCCCGGTAGATGTCCTCGAAGCCGATCACCAGCAGCACCCGCTCGCGCGGGCTGATCACCAGGCGCGTCAGGGCCTGCAAGGTCAGCGCGCAGGTACCTTCCGAGCCCACCAGCGCGCGCGCGACGTTGAAGCCGTTCTCGGGCAGCAGTTGGTCCAGGTTGTAGCCCGAGACGCGGCGCTTGATTTTCGGGAAGCCGTTGCGAATCAGGTCGGCGTAGCGGTCGCGCAGCGAGCGCAGCTTTTCGTAGATCTCGCCGCGGCGGCCGCCGCGGCGGATGATGGCGTCAAGCTCGGCCTCGCTGGTCGGTCCGCACCAGAAGCGCGCGCCGTCGTAGGTGAGCACCTCCAGCGCCTCGACGTTCTCGACGGTCTTGCCCGCCATCACCGAGTGCGCGCCGCAGGAATTGTTGCCGATCATGCCGCCGAGCGTGCAGCGCGAATGCGTCGCCGGGTCCGGGCCGAAGGTGAGTCCGTATTTCTCGGCGGCGCCGCGCAGCGCGTCGCAGACCACGCCTGGCTCCACGCGCGCGGTGCGCGAGGCAACGTCCAGCTCCAGCACCTGGTCGAGGTATTTGGAGGAATCGATCACCACCGCGACGTTCACCGCCTGGCCGCACAGCGAAGTGCCGCCGCCGCGCGCGAGGATCGGTGCATCGTGCGCCCGGCAGGCAGCGACCGCAGCGGCGATATCGTCCGCGGAGCGTGGCAGCACCACGCCGATCGGCACCTGCCGGTAGTTGGAAGCGTCCGAGGCGTAGGCGGCGCGCGCGCCGCCGTCGAAGCGAACTTCCCCCTTCAGCGCCGTGCGCAGCGCCGATTCAAGAGCACTGTGGTTCACGAAGCGAGTGTAATATGCATAAGGAGGCTCCATGGACAGGAAAAGACGCACGCTCCTCGCCGCCACCGGCGTAATCCTGTTGCCGGTCATGCGACCCGTCCGGGGCCAGCAGCGGATGAAGATCGGCATCATCGGCTCGGGCCGCGTCGGCGGCACCATCGGCGAGCTGTGGGTCAAGGCCGGGCACGAGGTGATGTTTTCCGCGCGCACGCTGGAAGAAGTGAATGCACTGCTTGCAAAGCTGCAGCTCGGGCCGCGCGCGCGCGCCGGCACGCCGAAGGAAGCTGCGGCATTCGGCGAAGCCGTGCTGATCTCCGTGCCCTACGCCGCGCTGCCGCAGGTCGGACATGACAACGCCGCGGAGCTGAAGGACAAAGTCGTGCTGGACACCAGCAACCCGATCGAGAATCGCGATGGCCCCATGGCGGTGGAGATGCGCGCCAAGGGAACCGGCATCGCGTCAGCTGAACTGCTGCCCGGCGTGCGGCTGGTGCGCGCCTTCAATTGCGTAGGCTGGAATTCCATGCGTTCCGAAGCGCACCGTGCCGGCGAGAAGCTGGCGATCCCGCTCGCTGCCGACGACGCAGGCGCGCTCAAGGTCGCCATCGGCCTGGTCGAGGACGCCGGCTTCGAACCGGTGGTGGTGGGCGGCCTCTCGCACGCCAGGGAATTCGACGTCGGTACGCCGATTTTCGGCAAGGCCGTTACGGCAAAGGAGCTGCGCTCGATTCTCGGCCTCGCCGCTCGCTAGACCGGCCAAGCCAGAGCGAGAGCGCAAAGCAGGCCGCGGCGACGGCGATCGCCGCGAGCGAAATGGCGCGCAGTTCCAGACCGATCGAGCGCAGCGCCGTGAACAGCCAGCCGCCCGCGGCATCCGCGCCGCGCACCGCGACGATGTCGATCACGTTCTTCGCCTTGTACTTCTCCTCGCGTGCAAGCACCGTGAACAGCACCTCGCGCGCCGGGTTCGCGATCGAAAAATTCGCGACGCGCTGCAGCGCCTGGAAGACCACCACCGTCGCCAGCATGGGAAACGCGGCGAGTACCGCGAAACCGCCCGCGAACACGACCGGCACCAGCGCAAGCGCCGCGCCGAGGCCGAAGCGGGCGATCAGCCTGCCGGTGGCGAAGAACTGGATGGCGATCGTCAGGAGGCCGACGGATAGATCGACGGCGGCGAAAATGCGCGTGCGTACCGCCGGGTCGTCCGAGGCTTCGGCGACGATGTTCGCCTGCTCGAAGTAGAGGAAGGTCGCGGCCACCGACAGCAGCGACACCCACAGCAGGATGCCGGCGAGGTAGGGCGAGCGCAGCACCATCGCGACGCCGGCCAGCCAGCCGCCGCCCAGGGATTCCTGGCGGGATGCCGGTTCCGAAGCCCCGCCCTTCGTTTCCAGCCTGCCCGCGCAAATGACCGCGATTTCAAGGAACAGCATCGCCACGACGAGGAGGTTTGCCGTTCCCAGCCATCCGACGAGCGCCACGGTCAGCGCCGGGCCGGCGAGCGCGCCTGCGCTGCCGCCCGCGGCGATGAAGCCGAACAGGCGCTTGCCCTGTTCCGGGCTGTACAGGTCGGCCATGAACGACCAGAACACCGAGACGGCGAACAAGTTGAACACGCTGACCCAGACGAAGAACACCCGCGCCACGGCTTCGCGCTCGACGCCGAGCGTCAGCAGCAGCCAGAAGAGCGCCAGGTTGGCGACGAAGAAATGGTAGACGAGCGGGATGAAGCGGCGGCGCGGCATGCGCGCCACCAGCGCCCCGTACAGCGGTACCGCCGCGAGCATGACGACGAAGGTCGCGGTGAACAGCCATTGCAGGTTGCGCACGCCGCCGGCGACGCCCATTTCGTCGCGCAGCGGGCGCAGCACGTAATAGCCGGCGAGCAGGCAGAAGAAATAGGCGAAGGACCAGGCGAGCGCCCTGCCCTCGCCGGGGCGCAGCGTGCGTGCCGGGAAGTTCACCATGCGCCGCTCATCGTTGCCGGACTTTACTAGAATGCGTGCATGAAGCGGCGCAGCTTCCTGGCTTTGGGGATCGCCTCCGCGCTCGGCCCGGTGAGGGCCCAAGAGAAAAGGATCATGACAAGAAGAATTCCCTCCACCGGCGAAGACCTGCCCGCCATCGGCCTCGGCACCTGGCAGGTGTTCGACGCGGGCAGCGACGCGACAGCCCGGGCGCCGTTGCGCGAGGTAGTCGCCAGTTTTTCGAAGGCAGGCGGCAGGCTGATCGACTCCTCGCCGATGTACGGCAGCGCGGAATCGGTGGCGGGCGACCTCGTCGCCGAGCTTGGCCTGCGCGAACGGCTGTTCATCGCCACCAAGGTCTGGACACGCGGCCGCGACGACGGCATCCGGGAAATGGAGCGTTCGTTCCAGCGCCTGCGCGTGAAGCAGCTGGACCTGATGCAGGTCCACAACCTGCTGGACGTGGACGTTCACACCCGGACGCTGCTGGACTGGAAGTCGAAAAACAGGATCAGGTATCTCGGCATCACGCACTACACGGCGTCGGCGCACGCGGAGGTGGAAAGGCAGCTGAAGAAGGAGAAGTACGACTTCCTGCAGATCAACTACTCGCTGGCCGAGCGGGCTGCGGAGAACCGCCTGCTGCCGTACTGCCTCGAAAACAGGATCGCCGTGATCGCGAACCGCCCGTTCGCCGAAGGCGCGATGTTCCAGCGCGTGCGCGGCAAGCCGCTGCCGCCCTGGGCGGCCGAGTTCGGCGCCGCCAGCTGGGCGCAGTACTTCCTGAAGTGGATCGTCGGCCACCCCGCGGTCACCTGCGCAATCCCGGGCACCGGCAAGCCCGAGCACATCGCCGACAACGTCGCCGCCGGCTACGGCGCACTGCCGGACGAAAAAATGCGCCTGCGCATGGCGCAATATTTCGATTCCCTGTGACTGAAATACTGAACAGCGCCGGCTTCTATGCCGGCCTGCCGGTGCTGCCCAGCTTCGATGCGGTCGCCGACACGCGGAATTTCGCGCAGTTGCCCGCCGACTGGCACGTGGCGATGTGCGACGTGCGCAATTCGACGAAAGCGGTCGAAGCGGGCAATTACAAGCACGTCAACACCGTCGGCGCCTCGGCGGTGACGGCGATACTGAACGCCGCCGGCGACCTCGACATCCCGTTCATCTTCGAAGGCGACGGCAGCGCGTTTTGCGTGCCGCCGCAGCTGCTCGAAGACGCCAAGGCGGCACTCGCCAAGACCCAGGAAATGGCGCACGATTCCTTCGGGCTCGAATTGCGCGTTGCGACGCTGCCGGTCGCTGCCATCCGCGCCGCCGGCCACGACATCTGGGTCGCACGCGTGCGCGTCTCGGCGAACTACATCCAGGCCGCCTTTGCCGGCGGCGGCATGGGATATGCCGACCGGTTCATGAAGGATCCGGACACCGCGCCGCTGTGCGAGATCAAGCCGGGCAGCGTCGTCGCGCGCGGCAGCCTCGAGGGCCTGGAGTGCCGCTGGCAGGACATTCCCAGCCTGCATGGCGAGACCGTCAGCCTGATCGTGCGCGCGCTCACCACCGATGCCGGCAAAGCCGGCGCGATCTACCGGGAGGTCATCGCCAAGGTGCGCGAGGCCTACGGCAGCGACGAGGCCTGCCACCCGCTGACGCCGCCCGCGCTGCAGCTCGTGCCGGCGCTGAGCGCGCGGCAGCTCGGCAACGAAGCCGGCGTGCGTGCCGCCGGGCGCGGGCGGTTCGGCAAGTGGCTGTGGCTGATGCGCGTGCGCTGGTTCGTGATCCTCGGCTGGTTCCTGATGAAATTCGGCCTGAAGACCGAGCAGACGGACTGGAGCACCTACAAGGAGACGCTGTTCCGCAATACCGACGTGCGCAAATTCAACGACGTCTACCGGCAGATCCTCGCCGGCACGGCCGCGCAGCGCCAGGCGCTCGACGCCTGGCTGGCGGAGCGCTATGCGAAACGCGAGCTGGTCTACGGCCTGCACGTGACCGACCGCGCTCACATGACCTGCCTGGTGTTCAACTACTCGGGCAAGCACCTGCATTTCATCGACGGCGCCGACGGCGGCCTGTTTCTCGCTGCGAAAGCCTTCAAGGAACGCGCCGCCAAGCTGATTTAAGATGCGGGAAAAGGAGGCCTTCATGAAGCAAGCCGACTATTCAAGCCTCGTCGAGCCAGACCGCGTGCGCAAGGAGGTCTACACCGACGCGCAGATCTTCGAGCGCGAGATGGAGCGCATCCACGAGACGGTGTGGATCTACTGCGGCCACGAATCGCAGGTGCCGAAGGCGGGCGACTACTACACGGTGCAGATCGGCCGCCAGCCGATGCTCATGGTCAGGGGCCGGAACGGCAAGGTGAACGTGCTCTACAACCGCTGCCCGCACCGCGGCAACATGATCTGCGGCGACCGCAGCGGCAATACCGGCGAGCAGTTCCGCTGCTCCTACCACGCCTGGACCTTCCAGCTGGACGGCAGGCTGAAGAACATCCCGATGATGAAATCGGGCTACGAAGGCACGCGCTACGGCAAGGACAACCCCGACTGCAACGTCAAGAAGTCCGCGCGCGTCGAGAACTATCGCGGGTTTGTGTTTGCAAGTCTTTCCGATTCCGGACCCTCGTTAAAGGAATTTCTGGGTAAAAGCATCGTGGCCTTCGACGACATGTGCGACCGCGCGCCCGAGGGCGAGGTCGAGGTGGTGCCGAACTGCTTCCGCGTGATCCAGCACTCGAACTGGAAGCTGTTCCTGGAAAACCAGCTCGATGCGCTGCATCCCTCGGTGGTGCACCAGTCGACCGGGCGCGCCGCGCACGAGGTCGAGAAGGTCCTCGCGAAGCACGCCAAGTCCGGCAGCGCGCCGCTCTCGTACCACATGCTGTCGGCGTTCGCGACCGTCACCATCGACAAGTGGGACAACTTCCAGACCGTCAACTATCCCTACGGCCACTGCATCCTCACCGGCTACATGGGCCTGCGGCCGCAGGACCCCGACACGCTCGCCTACGACAAGATCATGATCAAGGCCTACGGCAAGAAGCGCTTCGAGGAGATCGTCGGCGTCAACATCCACCACGTGCTGGTCTACCCTGGCCTCTCGGTGCAGTCTCCGCTACAGCAACTGCGCGCAGTGCGGCCGCTCGGCGTCGACCGCACGCTCACCGAGATCTGGCACTTCCGGCTGAAGGGCGCGCCGGAGGCGATCTACCGGCGCTCGCTCGCCTACTACAACCTGGTCAATTCGCCGGCGACGCTGATCAACGCCGACGACCTGGAGAACTTCTGGAAATGCCACAACGGCCTCGCTTCCGACGGCGGCGACTGGGTCAGCCTCGCGCGCCACTACGGCCACGACATCGAGAAGAAGGACGGTACGGTCGAGAGCGCGCCGAACATGGGCACTTCGGAAGCGCCGATGCGGAACCAGATGAAAGCCTGGGCGAAGTTCATGGGAGCCGGAAGGTGACGGCGAAACTCGAGACTCAGCACGACGTAGAGCAGTTCCTCTACCGCCAGGCCGGGCTGCTGGATGCCAGGCAGTGGCAGGACTGGATCGAGCTGTTCACCCCCGACGGCCTCTACTGGATGCCGCCGGACGCCTCCTACAAGACCTGGGACGGCCAGCCGTCGATCTTCGCGGAAGACAAGAACCTGATGACCGTGCGCATGCTGCGCGTGCTGCACCCGGATGCCTGGTCGCAGCGACCGCTGTGGGGCACCAATCACGTCGTCTCGAATGTCGTCATCCGGAAAATCGCCAGGAACGGCGACGTTGAGGTCAGCTCACGCTTCCACATGATGGAACTGCGGCGCGACGACGTGCGGCACTTCGCGGGATCCTATTTTCACGTTTTGAAAAAATCAAAGCGTGGCTACGGAATCAAACTTCAGCGCGTCGACATGACCAACGCGCAGGCGGCCTACGACTACGTATTGCAAGTCTGGGTTTGACAGCCAGACAGGCGCGCGGCCGGCGCTATTCTGCGCTGGCGGCGAGCCGGTCTGCGATCCGCGCCACGCGGCGGAGCAGGCGAGGCAGCAGCAGCGCGGGCGGCGGCGGCGGCGGCAGCAGGCCGCGCTTGCGCATGTACTCGTAGGCGAAGGCGTAGAGGGGCGGCGTGTCGAGCGCACGCAGGCGGTAGCCGAGGCGCTCGATCAGGTTGGTAAAAAGCACCTCGCCCAGCACTGAGTGGTCGTCGTCGTCCTGCGACTCGTGCGCGCGGCGATGCGGCAGGTGGCCCCACAGCGCCACCACGCTGTCGAGGACGCCGCGGTGCGTTGTGCCAACGCCGCCATGCGCGTGCAGCAGCGGCTCGCGCGAAAGCCCCTGGATGGCGACGAACCCGGTGCCCGCCTCCCGCTCGAAGGCCTCGACACAACGAGCGAAGTAGCCCTCGCCGGTCAGCAGGATGTCGTCCTCGGTAAACGTCCAGTACTCGTAGCGGTCACGGAAGCACTGGAACGCATGGTCGTAGCCGCCTAGCGACGAGCCGTAATTTTTGCGCGTCAGCACGCGCAAGATGCCCGCGCGCGTGCGCGTGCCGTCAATTCCACGCAGGAACCGGTTGCCCCTCTCCCAGCCTACGTCATTGTTGACGATGAGCGTATCGCAGGGCACGCCGGGATCGACCTGACACTCCAACTCATGCAGCAAGCGCACAAGCTGAAGCACCGCCCCGGCGTCGGGGAACACCTGCGCGTGCAAGAAGGGCCCGGGCGGATCCCCGCACAGCGTGGTTGCTCGCCGGACCATGCGCCCCGTGAAGCAGGTTGTGATGACCTTGCAGTGCTTGGCTGGCGTCACAGGCACCGGGACGGCCCGCTGTTACGGGGTTCGGCCACGCACCTCGATTCACGTGCAACCTGTTGTTTAATAAAACATTTTAATGTCGCCAAGGAAACCCCTGACGAATTTGAAAGCATCGGATTTAATTAGTTCCACGAGCGGCGCGTCGTTTCGCGCCGCCGGGCGCCGAGTGTCGCTAGCGTCTCAACGCTGGGTAAGCTGCTTCACGTAGAAATGGCGGCTTTCACCGGCCGGCGAACCTCGCATTCCGCCGAAGCGCTTGAAACCCAGCTTCTCGTAGAAGCCCGGCGCCTGGAACGAATAGGTATTGAGGTGCATGAGGCGGCTGCCGCGCCGGCGCGCAAGGCGCTCGGCCTCCCGCATCAGGCGCTGGCCATAGCCCAGCCGCCGCACGCGCGGCGACAGCCACAGCAACTCGACGTAGCTCTCCTTCCAGTACGACTGCAGGATCAGCCCGCCGAGCACGCGCCCTTCGCCGTCGCGGGCGGTAAGCACGGTGCGCGCGTAATGAAACGGCCCCGCCATCTTGCGGTTGTAGCGCAGCAGTCCGTCCCAGAGCTTGCGCGACATGGCGCCTGTGCGCTTTCTCTCCGCGACGATGCGCCCGGAATGTTTCATGCCCGGATGGTAGCAACGACAGCGGGTGGTATCCTCGCCAGGTGATCGTCAGGATCTTCGCGCTGATCTGCGCCGCCCTGCTGGCGCTGCCCGCTGCGGCGCAAAACTTCCCCTCCAAGCCTGTCCGCATCATCGTCGTCTACCCGCCCGGCGGCACCAGCGACGCGGTCACGCGGCTGCTGGCGGAGAAGCTGTCCGCCTCGCTCGGTCAGCAGGTTCTGGTGGAGAACCGCGGCGGTGCCGGCGGCGCGATCGGCATGGACGCACTGGCGAAGTCGGCGCCGGACGGCTACAGCATCGCCTTCTCCGCGATCAGTCCGCTCACGCTGCTGCCGCACGTCGGCAAGGTCCCCTACGACCCGCTGAAGGACATCGTGCCGCTCGCGAGCGTGATGTTTTCGCCGGTCTACTTCCTCGCGACGCCCGCCTTCGCCGGCGCCAGTTTTGCCGACATGGTGCGGGAGGCGAAAGCGAAACCGGGCACGCTGCGTGTCGGCACGTCCGGCATCGCCACGCTCGGCCACCTGATGGTCGAGCAGCTGCGGATCGCGGGCGTCGATCTCGTGCACGTACCGTACCGCGGCGGCGGCCAGGTGATCACCGATGCGGCCGGCGGGCAATTCGAGCTCTTCACCGCCAATCCCAGTCCTGGTGTCAACTCGATGCTGCAGCAGGGCAAGTTCCGCATACTTGCGGTCGCCGCCCCGAGGCGCCTGCCCGCGCTGCCCTCGGTGCAGACGATGACCGAACTGGGTTATCCGGACTCGAACTACACCTCGCATTTCGGCTTCTTCGCGCCCGCGAGGACGCCGGAGACGGTGCTGAAGCGCCTGCACGACGACATCAATGCCGCGCTCGCGCTGCCGGAGTTGGCGGAGCGCCTGACGAAGCTGGACAACGTGGTCGCGCCCGCGACGCAGGAGCAGTTCGCGCAGGTGGTGCAGCGCGAATACGATGCGAATGCGAAAGTGGTGGCGAAAGCGGGAATAAGGCGCGAGTGATGAGATTGATCCTGATTTTTCTTTTGAGTATTTTCATAAATGAAGACGTACGGGCGCAACAGTTCCCCATCCGCCCGGTCAAGCTCGTGGTCGGCTTCACGCCCGGCGGCGGCGTGGACATCAATGCGCGCCTGCTCGCATCGAAGCTGA